>Ga0209677_100887_pt1 | contig 14661 bp, 11 predicted proteins | sample AraplaCvi_mCL_r2_2_FD_184285 | JGI IMG/M metagenome (GOLD analysis project Ga0209677, IMG submission 184285) | Arabidopsis root microbial communities from North Carolina, USA - plate scrape CL_Cvi_mCL_r2 (SPAdes) (version 2) | ecosystem: Host-associated > Plants > Roots > Endosphere | place: USA... | reverse complement strand
CGGGCTTTCGGCGGCGAGGACCTTCAGGAGGTACGGAAGGTCGCTCGTCCGCTCCCAGGCGGCGAGGTCGGCCGCCCCGCCGGTGAGCTCCGGGTCGAGCACCCGCGCGGGGGACCCGGGATGCGCGCCCAGCCACAGCTCCGCCTCCGGCCGGCCGCTCGGCTCCGTGCCGAGCAGTTCCGCCATCGCGGTCGTGGAACCCCAGGCGTAGTCGCGCGGGGTGTTGCCGATGCGCACAAACATGCGTCCTCATCCCTTTTGTTCCGTTGGACCAAACTACCAATCGCTTTGTCCTGCCATCGGTGCGGTCCCTAGGCTGACGGCGCCCGACCATCCCTGTGGACGCACTGGAGCACACATGCCCTTCGAGACCATCGCCGGCGACTTCTACGGCTTCGCGAACCAGCTCACCGACCGGGAGAAGGACTTCCTGACGACGCTGCGTGCCGAACTCGAGTCGGAGCTCAAACCGATCGTCAACGAGAACTGGGAGAAGGCGGAATTCCCGCGCCGGATCGTCGATGTGCTGCACAGGAACGACGTGATCGGCCTCGGCTTCCCGGAGACGGCGGCCTTCGAGAACTCGGCCGTGTTCCGCGGCTGGGTCGCACTGGAGCTGGCCCGGGTGGACGCCTCGGTGAGCACCTACGTCGGCGTGCAGAACGGCCTGGCGCTCGGAGCCCTCGGCGTCTGCGGCTCGGACGAGCAGCGGGCCGAGTGGATGCCGAAGCTCGCGAGCGGCGAGGTGCTCGGGGCCTTCGGCCTCACCGAGCCGACCTCCGGCTCCGACTCGGCCCGGGGGTTGAAGACGGTGGCCACGCGCGACGGCGACAACTGGGTCCTGAACGGCTCCAAGCGCTGGATCGGCAACGCCACCTTCAGCGACATCACCATCATCTGGGCGAAGAGCGCCGAAGACGGCCAGGTGAAGGGCTTCATCGTGCCCTCGTCCAGCCCGGGCTACACCGCGACGAAGATCGAAGGCAAGCAGTCGCTCCGGATCGTGCAGAACGCGGACATCACGCTCGAGAACGTGGTCGTCCCGGAGTCGATGCGCCTCCAGAACGCGAACAGCTTCAAGGACACCGCGAGCGTGCTGCGGCTGACCCGCGCCGAGGTGGCGTGGGCGGCCATCGGGGTCGCCGTCGGTGCCTACGAGGCGGCGCTGCGCTACACGACGGAGCGCGAGCAGTTCGGCAAGCCGATCGCCGGGCACCAGCTGATCCAGGATCTGCTGGTCAAGTCCATCGGCAACATCACCGCCTCCATCGGGCTCTGCACCCGCGTCTCGCAGATGCTCGACGACGGCGAGCAGCGCGACGAGCACTCGGCGCTCGCGAAGGCGTTCGCCACCGCGCGGATGCGCGAGACGGTCGCCTGGTGCCGCGAAGCGCTCGGCGGCAACGGCATCGTGCTCGAGTACGACGTCGCGCGCTTCTTCGCCGACGCGGAGGCCCTGTACTCGTACGAGGGCACGCGCGAGATGAACACACTCATCGTCGGCCGCGCGATCACGGGGCAAGCGGCGTTCGTCTGAGGCCCGCCTCCCGGGACCGATAGTGTGGCCGCATCCCGTTGGTGAACGATCAGGAGGACCCCCGTGGCGTGGTTGGTGACCGGAGGCGCAGGCTACATCGGAGCGCACGTGGTGCGGGCGTTCCGGCAGCAGGGCATCGACGTGGTCGTCGTCGACGACCTGTCGAGCGGCCACGCGGAGTTCGTGCCGAGCGACGTCCCCTTCTACCGCGGCACGATCCTCGACGCCGGGCTGCTGGCGCGCATCTTCGCCGAGAACCCGGTCAGCGGCGTCGTCCACGTCGCCGGTTTCAAGTACGCCGGGGTGTCCGTCCAGCGCCCGCTGCACACGTACGAGCAGAACGTGACGGCGACGGCCGTGCTGCTCGGCGCCATGCAGGAGGCGGGTGTGGATGCGATCGTCTTCAGCTCCTCCGCGGCGGTCTACGGCACGCCGGATGTGGACATCGTCACCGAGACGACGCCCAAGAGCCCGGAGTCGCCGTACGGCGAGTCGAAGCTGATCGGCGAGTGGCTGCTGCGCGACCAGGGCGTCGCGACCGGCCTGCGGCACACCTCCCTCCGCTACTTCAACGTGGTCGGGTCCGGCGAACCGGGCCTGCGAGACACGAGTCCGCACAACCTGTTCCCGCTCGTGTTCGACGCGCTGGTGGAGGGACGGACTCCGCGCATCAACGGCGACGACTATCCGACCCCGGACGGCACCTGCGTGCGCGACTACATCCACGTCGCCGACCTCGCGACCTCGCATGTCGCAGCAGCGAAGCGATTGGATGCGGGGGAGCCGATCGAGCCCGTCTACAACCTGGGCAGCGGAGACGGCGTCTCGGTCGGGCAGATCATGTCGACCGTGGCCGAGGTGACGGGCATCCGCTTCACCCCAGAAGTGGGGCCTCGACGCGCGGGCGATCCGGCGAGGATCGTGGCCTCAGGCGAGCTCGCAGCGCGCGATCTCGACTGGACGATGCGTCACACCCTCGACGATATGGTCCGCAGCGCCTGGGAAGCGCGGCAAGCGGCATCCTGACACCCTCCCGCACCCCGTCCGAGAAGGCCGGGCGTGTCGGGATTGTTGTCGTTCCCCGGCGCGTCGCGAACTCTCGACCGGCGGTCAAGGCTTTACGATTCGCGACTTGACGTAAGCGAATGACACCGGTGTAATTAGGGGAACGCGAGAATCTCGTGTTTCAGCAGTTCATGGGTGGGGAGACCGATATGCCAGTGCCTGAATATCGTTCCGGAGTACCCGACGACTGGTTCATCGATCCGGTCCGGCTCGGGGTGCCGGGCGTCCGCGCAGCCGCTGTCGACGACGACAATCCGCTCGCCTGGCAGACGGACGCGCTGTGCGCCCAGACGGACCCGGAGGCGTTCTTCCCCGAGAAGGGCGGCTCCACTCGCGACGCGAAGCGCATCTGCACCTCGTGCGAGGTGCGGTCGCAGTGCCTCGAGTACGCGCTCGCCAACGACGAGCGTTTCGGGATCTGGGGCGGCCTGTCCGAGCGCGAGCGCCGCAAACTGCGCAAGCGCGCCGGCTGAACCATCTTCTGATCCGCGCCGCGCCCGGCGCAAAGACGTGATCGGCGCGGCCCCGACTTAGGCTGGCTCCCGATGTATCCGAGAGTCACCGCCATCGTCGTCGCCCAGAGCGGCGGCCCCCGCCTGCAGCGCACTCTCGACGCCCTCGCGGAGCAGACCCGTCGACCGGACGCCGTGATCGCCGTCGACTGTGCGACCGCCGACGACGCCACCCGGCTGCTGTCGGAGTTCCACCCCACCCAGCTGCTGAGTGTCCCCGAGAAGCTTTCCTTCGGCGCCGCGGTCGCCGCCGCCGTTCGCGTGCTCCCTCCCGCGACGGACTCCGAGCAGTTGCTCTGGCTCCTCGCCCAGGACACCGCGCCCGAGCCGCAGGCCCTCGAAGCACTCCTGGCAGCCCTCGAAGTCTCGCCCTCGGTCGCCGTCGTCGGCCCGAAGCTCGTGGACTGGGACGATCCGGCTCTCATCCGCGAGTTCGGCGAGGCGATGACGCCGTTCGGCGCCTCGGTGCCCCTGGTCGAGAACGAGCTCGACCAGGCGCAGCACGACGGCCTCAGCGATGTGCTCGCCGTATCCAGTGCCGGAATGCTCGTGCGCCAGGCGTTGTGGGAGCGGCTCGACGGCTTCGACCCGGCCCTCCCGACCGCGGATGACGGACTCGACTTCTGCACGCGTGCGCGCCTCGCCGGGTTCCGCGTCACCCTCGTGGCGTCCGCACGCGTCGCGGTCGCCGGCGCCGGCACGGCCGGGCCCAACCTCTCGCCGAAGTGGACCGTGCGGCGCCGCCTGGCGCGGGAGCGGCGTGCCGCGCAGCTCCACCGGCGGATGGTCTATGCGCCCGGCTGGGCCGTCCCGCTGCACTGGCTCGCGCTGGTGCCGCTCGGCATCCTCCGTGGGCTGCTGCGGCTGCTGCGGAAGGAGCCGGGCTCCGTCGGCGGCGAGCTCAGGGCGGCGTTCCGCGTGGCGTTCTCGGGGCTCGCGGTCAGCAACGCGCGCCGGCGCCTGGCGTCCGCTCGCGAAGTGGGCTGGGCGGCCGTCGCGCCGCTGCGGATCCCCTTCGCGGAAGTGCGTCGGAGCCATGCGCTCAAGCGCGAGGCCGCGATGGTCCGCCAGCAGGGGGAGAAGCAGGACCTCGACTTCTTCGGCACCGGCGGCGGCTGGGCGGTGCTGGTCGCTCTGCTCGTCGGCGTCGCGCTGTTCTTCCCGCTGACCGGCGCCGGTGCCCTCACCGGCGGCGGCCTGCTCCCGCTCCACGACTCGGTCGGCCAGCTCTGGGCGAACCTCGGCTACGGCTGGAGGGATGTGGGCCTCGGCTTCACCGGCGCCGCCGACCCGTTCTCGGCCGTGCTCGCCGTACTCGGCACCATCACCTTCTGGCAGCCCTCGCAGTCACTGGTCGCGCTCTGGCTGCTCGCGCTTCCCCTCTCCGCTCTCGGAGCGTGGCTGGCGGCCGCCCGCCTGACCGCCCGTCCAACCCTGCGTGCCTTCGGCGCCCTCGCCTACGCTCTCGCACCGACGCTGCTGGTGGCGCTGCAGGGCGGGCGCCCGTCGGCCGTGCTCGCCCACATCCTCCTGCCGTGGCTCTTCTTCGCCGGGCTCGCCGCCCGTCGCTCGTGGGCCGCAAGCGCCACGACCGCACTGCTGGCCGCCGCCACGGCCGCCTGCGCGCCCATCCTCATCCCGGCCCTGCTCATCGCGTGGATCGCGGCCATCGTGTTCGCCGGCCGGCGTGGCGCCCGTATCGCGTTCATCCCCCTGCCCGCGCTCGTGCTCTTCGCACCGCTCGTCTGGGAGCAGGTCTCGCGCGGTGTCTGGGCGTCCATCCTCGCCGACCCGGGCGTTCCGCTCGCCGCCCGGCAGACTCCGGCCTGGCAGCTCGCGCTGGGCTTCCCGGACGGCCTGCTCGGAGGCTGGCACGAGCTGGCCTCCCAACTCATTCTGCCCTCGACCGCCGCGAACATCGCGGTGCCGATCCTGCTTCTGCCGCTCGGGGTCCTGGCGATCCTGGCCCTGTTCCTGCGCGGGAGCGTCCGGGCGATCGTCGCGCTCGTCGTCGCTCTCGCCGGCTTCGTCAGTGCCGTCGTGGCGCTGCACCTGCAGGTCGCCTTCACGGGCGGGACGGTGGTCCCGATCTGGCCGGGGAGCGCGCTGAGCCTCTACTGGCTCGGGCTGATCGGAGCAGCGGTGCTGGGGCTGTCCGCCCTCGGCCGGGCGGCGGTGTACCCGGCGTGGGCCGCCATCATCACTCTTGCGGTGCTCGCGGCGCCCCTCGGCGCCATGGTCCTCACCGGCCACAGCGACGTCGCCGAGAGCGACGGCCGCACGATGCCGGCCGTCGTCACCGCGAAGGCCTCGACACAACCGCGGACCGGGACGCTGCGCATCGTGCCGCAGGCCGACGGCGGCATCAGCGCGGCGATCGTGCGCGGGAGCGGCCAGACGCTCGACGACCTGTCGACGCTGGCGGACACCCGCCGCACCCTCACACCGGGGCAGCGCCAGATCGCCGAGCTGGCCGGCAACCTGTCGTCGCGCAGCGGGTATGACGCCTCCGCGTCGCTGAAGCGACTGGGGATCGACTTCGTCCTCCTCACGCCTCCCGCGAGCACGCTCGACCGCTCTGACAACTCCGCGGCGGACGTCACCCGGATGCGCGCCGCCGTCGCGATGGATGCCAACCCGCTCCTGGCGCAGGTCGGTGCGACCTCGACGGGCCGGCTCTGGGCCTTCGACCGGGGAACCGGCGAGATCGCCGCCGCAGCGCAGATCCCGGCAGGGGCCGGGGGGCTGTGGCGGGTCATCGTCCTGGTCGTGCAGGGCATCGTGATCGGGATCACCGCCCTCCTGGCGATTCCGACCTCGCGCTCCGCCGATCGCGTGTCGGAGCTCTCCGCCCGGCGCCCGGGCAGGCGGAGGGATGAGGAGGCCGCCGTCGAGCCGGACGACGAGCCGCCGGCCCCGGACGAGGCATCCGAGGGCGTGGCCAGCGAGAGCGTGAGCGAGTACGAGGCCGAACCCGCGGACGAGGCGCTCGTCGAGTCGGCGGAGGAGGACGAGATCCCCGCCCGCGAGCCGGCGCCGCCGGCGGTAGACGCTCAACCCGCCGTGGAGGCGGAGGCTGCCGCAGAGGCGGAGCCCACCGCGGAGGCGGAGCCCACCGCGGAGGCGGAGCCCACCGCGGAGGTGGGGCCCACCGCGGAGCGGGTGACCACCCCGCCCGCCCCGACCACACTCGAAGAGGGCCTGGAGGAGACCATCGTCCGTCCGCGACGCAGCTTCGAGGGAGGCGACCATGGCTGACCGCAGAGGCCTCGCACGAATCGGCTTCCGCACCGCCGGCGGCCTGATCGGCATCGGCGTCGCGCTCGTCGCGGTCGCCGGCGCGACTGTGCTCCCGCTCCCCGGGTTCGCCATCAGCGCGCCCGCTGAGACCGTGGCTCCGGTGCCGGCCGACCAGCAGCGCGTCTGCCCGGGCTCCCTGCTCGAACTCGCTGCGGATGCCGGCGCGGCCACCCGCCCGAGCACGATCGGACCGCCGACCATCGCCTCCGATGCGGATGGACCGGACGTCCGGACCGACCCGCTGAAGCCCGACGCCGACGCGTCCTCGACCGAGGACGGACCGTCCGTGGTCAGCGTCGCCACCCCGAAGGGCGCGACGACGCCTCCGCTGTTCGCCGCCGCCCAGCTGCAGGCGGCCGGGACCGACGACCTCGCCGGACTCGCGACGGCAGCCTGCGCGGAGCCGAGCGCGGACACGTGGCTGGCCGCCGGATCCACTTCGCTCGGTCAGACCAGCCTCGTGCTGCTCGCGAACCCCAGCAAGGTGGACGCCACGGTGACGCTCTCGATCTACACGGAGAGCGGCCCGGTGAGCGCCCCCGGCGCCACCGGCATTCTCGTCCCCGCCGGTGCGCAGAAGGTGGTCCCGCTGTCCGGCCTCGCGCCGACCGCGGCGGCTCCGGTGGTGCGTGTCCAGACCAGCGGCGGCGAGGTCGTCGCGTCCCTCCAGCAGAGTTTCGAGCAGGGCATCCAGCCGCGCGGAGCGGAGATCGCGGGAGCGACCGGCACGCCCGGCCCTCAGCAGATCATCCCGGGCGTGACGGTGGCATCGATGGCCGCCGTCCAGGGCGGTCAGTCGGCGGAGAGCGTCGGCGTCGACTTCCCTGTCGTCCGACTGCTCGTGCCGGGCGACAAGGACGCGCAGGTGACCGTCGGCGCCGTGGGGGAGGCCGGGACCTCCGCCGGGAACTCGTACGCCGCGAGCCTCAAGGCGGGGACCGTCGCCGAGGTGCCGCTCGACCACCTCAAGGACGGCAGCTACACCGTCACGGTCAACTCGACCGTCCCCGTCGTCGCAGCAGCGCGCACGTCGGTGATCGGCGCGAAGACCCGCGACTTCAGCTGGTTCTCCTCGGCGCAGCCGCTGCAGAAGAGCCTGTTCGCCGTCGTCCCGTCCGGCCCTCAGGCCACGATGCACTTCGCCAACAGGGGAGAGGCGGATCGCACGGTCACCGTGCAGGGTCTCGCCCACGGCAGCAAGCCCATGAAGGTCGCTGTGCCGGCCGAAGGCGGCGCCGCGCTCCGTGTAGCGGCGGGCACCTACCGCGTGACGGGCGCGGATGGCCTCGAGGGCAGCGTCAGCTTCGGCGCCGACGGACGTGCGAGCAGCTTCGCGCTCACCCCGCCTGGCCCCCTGGCCTCGCCCATCAGGGTCTACCCCAACTAGCCCGGCCGATTGCGCACTCACGCCTGAGAACCGCACCATCCCAGGCGATGTCTTTGCTCGCGGTCGCGTGATGAAACGCGTCGGGTCGTGTCCTTCTCTGTAGAGAACCCTTTCGATACTGGTTGGACTGACATTGACACGCTTACTGATGACCACCCCGCTGCGGCCTGACCGTCCCTTCCGGTCCAAGCTGGTGCGCCGGTGGCGGCTTGCGGCGCTGGTCGCGGGCTGCCTGGCTCTCGGCGCGCTTGTCGCGGCCCTCATTGTTCCGAACTACTTCGCCGAAGCATCGGCGACATCGGTGTCCACCATTTACAAGACGGCCACCAACGTCACCAACGGCAGCAGCGCTGCCTCGTCGGACGCACCCGGCGGTGCCAAGGCAGGAACCGCGAAGCCCGGTGACACGCTCAAATGGGTGGTCGACTACCAGAACAACACGACTGCGAACGCATCGGTCAATCTCAAGGACGTCATCACCAACGCCGGCACCTACGTCAATGGGTCCCTGCAACTGCCGCCGAACCAGAACGCGGTCGGAACCATCTCCCCGCAATACACCACCAACGCCGGGACCACCTGGGCCACGGGCACGCCACCGGCGAACGCCAACGGTGTGGGCTTCACCGGCACGCTGGTACCGCAGGGCACTCAACAGCGCTCACTCAATGTTCAGGTACCGACGTTGCCTCCGCTCGCAACCCCTGCCGGAGACGGCTACAACGTCGCCCTGCGCAACGGCCTCATCTACGCGGTCTATCACCACAACGGCACCGGCAGCTTCGTTTACTGTTCGCAGCAGGACGGGTCCCTCTGTCCTGGGTGGAGTGCCCATGTCCTGACCTGGTCGTCGACCTCTGGTACAGCTCTGGGAACAGGCACCGCCCTCGTCGGCTATACGGCGTGGGAGAACGGTACCTGGATTTCCGGCAGCAAGTTGTTCTTCTTCGTGGGGACAGGGGCGCCCGGGTCCCCGGGGGCCCTAGGCACGGGGTGTGTGGATCTGTCGACGACCCCGGCGAAGAGTTGCGGGATGTCCGTGTTCTACAACAACGCTAGCGACATCAGCAACACTATCGGCGCGCAAATCGGAAGCACCGGCATTCCTGCCTCCAACGGCAACATTTATGCGGTCGCGCAGACCACGACCGGGGCGAATCTGGTCTGTGTCTCTCCATCCACCGGAGGCAGTTGCGGCGCGCTGAATTTGACCAGCTACAACATGCCGGGCAAAGCGATGATGTCCTCAACGTTCGGGAACTACGTCTTCGCCAGCGTTCCCGTGCCCGGCAACAGCTGGCTCGCATACTGCTACATCGCAGGTGGCGGCCTGTGCCCGGGACAGTGGCCAGTGACCAGTAGTGCGAGCATCCGGACTGGCCCACCGTTCGCGCCGATCCTGTCCACGACCGGAGTCCTGACAGGGGTGTGCACGATTCCAAACGGTACCGGATCGTTGCCGACAACCTGCTGGAACCTGGCGGGCACCGCGTTGGCGTCGTCGCCCTATGCGGGAACCGGCGCCGGGTTCGCCGTGCAGACGGGAGGCCCCGGTGACGCCTTCATGCAGGGCACAAAGGTGTATGTCGCTAGCTTCAATACCGTCCTCTGTGTCGATTTCGCGACGTACTCGGGATCGGGGACGGTGCCGTTCTGCAAGAATTTCACCCCACCGACTAGTGCGGCTAACTACACCGTGCGCTCGGCGTCTCAGGTCGCACCGAACTGTCTGGTCGCTGACGGTGACGGCGCTCAGATTCTCTTCTTCGACGGCATCACGGGTGGCAGTTGCACTACCGTGTCCAGCCCGGTGAGTGTGACGGTGACGCCGCTGAACTCCTATTGCGGCTCTGGATCAGCCGGTTTCAGAGGGTGGGGCAGTCTCACGCTGCCCGGTGCCGTCAGCACCGCTTATACGAACGCGACGATCACTTTGAGGGACCAGAGCAATAACGTGATCACCGGGTTCAATGGTGTGACGTTGGCTGCCGGTGCATCACTGTCTTTGGCAACGATCCCCACGTCGGTGACGTCGATCACCGCAACTGTGACCATCAATGGAATCAACGACCCGACCGGGGTCACGAGTGCGCAGGTCGCAATCTCGTGGCAGGGCGATCCGCCGCAGATGTGCTTCCGAACGATCGCCCCTGATGTGGCATGTGATGCGGCGGCACCGCTGACGCTTTCCAACACGGCCAACGCGGTCACCACGTCAGCGTCGGGTAGTGACGCGCCGAACGGCAACACGACCGGTGTCGTCCAGTTCTCCGACAAGGCTTCCTTGTTGCCAGCGGATTCGCAATGCGCCCTGGTCTTCCAGAAGGTGGCCTCGGTGCAAACGGCGAGACCCGGAGACAAGGTCACGTACACGATCACCGTGTGTCCCAGTCGTACAACAACGCCACGTTCAGTGACGACCTGACCGACGTGCTGAAAGAGGCCACCTATAACAATGACCAGTCCGCGACCTCGGGCACCGCGTCGTATGCGGCGCCGACGTTGTCCTGGTCCGGTGCGCTCACTGTACCCAATGCTCGGTCGGCGGCGATCACCTACTCGGTGACGGTGAAGAGTCCTGACACCGGCGACCATTCGCTGCTGAACACGGTGGTCTCCTCGACCCCCGGAAGCTTTTGTGCTTCGGGTTCGACGGACACTCGGTGTACGACGACCGTGGCTGTGCAAGTGACGGACGTGCTGTGGAAGAAGATCGACGCGACCGGGGCCAAGAACATCCTCACCGGCGCGGCCTTCACCTTCACACCCGTCGACGGGGCGGGGAAACCGACCGGACCGGCGATCGTCGTGACCGACTGCCAGGCCGGATCACCCGCCCAGTGCACCGGGAGCGACATCGACCCGATCGGCGGCCAGTTCCGGCTGACCAACCTGGGGCCGGGGACATACCAGCTTGTCGAGACGCGAGCCCCTGTCGGGTTCAAACTCAATTCCACCCCGATTCCGGTGACCATCACCTCCGGCTCCCCGATCTCGGTCAGTTTGGCCGATGTGGTCAACAAGCAGCTGCCCGTCCCGACGATCCCGCTGACCGGCGGCTTAGGGACCGACGCACTGACCATCACTGCCGGTGGCCTGTTCGCGACCGTGCTCGGCCTGGTCACCTGGCAGCTGATCCGACGCCGCCGCACGGCCTGAAGACCCCCCTTGATCGTGTCCTGATCCTGGGACCGGCGCGCCTGCGCCACTGAAAAGCCTGTTCATCGCACCAAGCGGTGGACAGAAAGGAAAGAAACGAAAATGACCGCAATCACACGCCGTCGCGGGCGCGCCGCGCTCGCTATCGGCACGGTGGTGTCGCTGGGAGTGCTGGGTGCCGTGACAATCGGAACCGCGGCGTACGCTGCATCGATCGACACCGCACAGCAGGGCTCGATCATCATCCACAAGTACACCAACCCCGGCAACGGCGACGAGAACCCGTCGGGCACCGGAACGGCCCCGAACACGGCGCCGATCGCCGGTGTCGTCTTCGAGTACTGCCTGATCAACGGCATCAACCTGCTCGACGGCACCAACACCGGCTGGGACGCCATCAACGCCATCCCGGCCACCGTGCTGCAGGCTGCGGCGGCGCAGGGCACGACACAGCTCGGTAGCTACACCCTGAGCGGGTGCACCAGCATGCCGGCAACAGACGCCGCCGGCGCGTCCACGTCGGTGAAGCTGCCCTTGGGTGCGTACTTCGTGCGTGAGGTCTCCGCGCCGTCGAACGTGGTCGACAAGGCGGCGCCGTTCATCGTCACCTTGCCCACCCCGTCCGACCCGAAGAACCTCACCGGCGACTGGGTGTACGACGTGAACCTCTACCCGAAGAACACCACGGCCAACGGTCCGGTGAAGAATGTCGTGAACCAGCCCACGAACGGTGTCCTGCTGGGCGCTCCCGTGGAGTACCAGGTCACGCAGCTGGTCCCCGCACTGGCGAGCGGTGACACCTACACGAAGTTCACCCTGACCGACACGCTCGACACCAAGCTGACTCCGGACACCGTCACCCCGGTCACGGTCACCGGGATCCTCGGGGCAGCCAAGACGACCTTCGTCGCGGGGACCGACTACACCGTTGCGTGGTCCGGGCAGAAGCTCACGGTCACCTTCACTCCGGCGGGTCTGGCGAAGCTGCAGGCGGGCATGAACATCGTCTTCGACTTCCAGGCCACCCCGAACACGCCGGGCGCGATCGACAACCAGGCGTTCGTGAACCTCAACGACTTCACGCTCACCCCGGGATCGCCGAACGGTGCGGACGGTTCGCCGACCAACACCACCACCGTCCGTTGGGGCAACCTGACCGTCGAGAAGGTCAACGCCGCGAACAACGCTGACGGCCTCTCGGGAGCCAAGTTCGAGGTCTACATGGGTACCACCGACCAGCAGTCCGGGTGCACCGCCGACATCACAGGGTTGCAGCAGGTGACCACGGCCGGCTCGAGCACACCGTATGTCGTGACTTCCGACAGCGCCGGCATTCTCTCGGTCGCGGGTCTCTGGATCGGCGACACCGAGAAGACCGTTGCAGCCGACGGCACCGTCTCCAACACGACGGTCGCCGGACACGACCTGCTGCAGCGCTGCTACGTCCTCAAGGAGATCCAGGCGCCGAACGGCTTCGTCCTCCCCACCGGTACCGCGGCACTCACCCCGGTCATGGTCAAGACCGGTGACAACGGCACCGTCCCGCTGGTCAAGATCGACAACACCCAGCAGGGCGTTCCGCAGCTGCCCTTCACCGGCTCGAACGTGCAGATCGCGCTCACCATCGGCGGCATCGCTCTGCTCGCCATCGCCTTCGGTGGGGTACTGATCATCCGACGCCGTTTCGCCAACCGCGAGAACGCGTAACACCAACCCGTGTCAGGGGGTGGAGCGGGCTCTCATCAGCCCGCCCACCCCCTGAACTGTTGAAGACACCATGCCCCGATACGCCCCCCGCCACGCACCGCCAAAAGCGAAGTGGCGCCCCAATTTCATCCTCATCCTCACGGTTCTGCTCGCCGTCGTCGGGGCGAGCGTCCTCGCCTACTCACCCGCGGCGAGCTGGATCAACGACTACAACCAGTCGCTCATCGTCCGGCAATACAACGACGCGATCAAGAAGGTCAAGCCGACCGCCTCCCAGCAGCTTTCCGTAGCACGCCGCTACAACGCCGACCTCTCGGCAGGCGCGGTCCTCGAGGCCAACACCCATGTGCCCCTCGGCAACGGCACGAGCACCCAGAAGAGCTACGACTACTGGGAGCTGCTCGAGACCCCGAACGGGGCGATGTCCCGCATCCAGATCCCCGCCATCGGCGTCGACCTCCCCATCTACCACGGCACCAGCGACGAGACGCTCCTCAAAGGCGCCGGCCACCTCCAGGGCACATCGCTCCCTATCGGTGGCAAGAACACACACTCGGTCATCACGGCACACCGCGGTCTCGCCGATTCGACCATGTTCACCAACCTCGACAAAGTGAAAGTCGGCGACACCTTCACTCTGACGACCTTTGGGCAAGTGATCACCTACAAAGTCTTCGACACCCGCGTCGTAGCGCCCGAAGACACCGCGACGCTCCGTCAGGAGGCCGGACGCGACCTGGTCACCCTGGTCACCTGCACGCCGCTCGGCATCAACACCCACCGCATCCTCGTGACCGGAAAACGCATCCTCCCGACCCCGCCCAAAGACATTCAAGCGGCCACCAACACCAAGCCGTCACTGCAATTCCCCTGGTGGCTCGTCCTCTACGGCGCGACCCTGCTCCTCATCGCCTTCTACACCGTCTGGGCCGGACGCACCTCACCCCATGCGCGACCGCAGCACCAAACCAAACCTCACTAGCGCCCCGTCGGCCCCCACCATCGAGTACACGAAGACTGCACGAAACACCCCGTCGGAACGTGCAATCCGTGCGGACTCGATGGTGGGAGGCGACCGTGCTCAGAAGTGGCGGTAGCGGTCCGGCGCCAGGTCCCACGGGTCCTTGCCGAGCAGCTCGGCGACAGCGCGGAAGACGCATCCCTCGATGTACATGCGGCGGTGGACCTCGTCGTCGCGGTGCAGCTTCGTCAGCCGCTGGATCGGGATGCGGTAAAGCACGATGCGGCGACGGGCGGCATCCACTCGCCAGCGGTCCACTCCGTCTTCGCCTGAGTTGCCGATCGGAGTCGCCGCGACCTCGAAGTGCACGTTCGACAGTTCCTCCGGCCAGACACCCTTGAGGTAGTCCGCGGTGGAGGCGACGGTCATGTCGAAGAAGTCGATCCGGTTCTGCAGCATCGGCAGGTGCGGACCGGTGACAGGGCCCCGCGCTCCGCGGCCGTGCCTGCTGCGCCAGCGGCTCGTCGCCGGGGGCTGGCTGCTGGTGCGGCGATTGCGGGGCATGTCGCCATCCTACGTCGGCCGCGCTCGGCTATTCTGAGGGCGATGTTGAGCCGACCCTGTTCCCGTGTCGCGTGTCCGCGCGACGCCGTGCAGACGCTCACGTACGTGTACAAGGACTCGATGGCGGTGCTCGGGCCGCTGAGCCTCAAGCACGAACCGCACGCCTACGACCTGTGCGCCATCCACGCGGAGCGGCTGTCCGCGCCGCAGGGCTGGCAGATCGTCCGGCACGTCGGAGTCACCGAGACCTGACCCGGCCCGACCGACCCGGGCCGACCGACCCGGCCGCCGCGACCCGGCGCGATAGGTTAGGGCCATGAGCATCACCGGCGACCCCCGTCTGCAGTCCGTCGTCAAGACCTACGACATCCGAGGGCTGGTGGGCACAGATCTCACCGAGGACGTCGTGGAGGCCATCGCCGCCGCCTTCGTGGACGAGGTCGATGCGGCCGGCCGCGACGTGATCGTC
>Ga0209677_100886_pt1 | contig 14682 bp, 13 predicted proteins | sample AraplaCvi_mCL_r2_2_FD_184285 | JGI IMG/M metagenome (GOLD analysis project Ga0209677, IMG submission 184285) | Arabidopsis root microbial communities from North Carolina, USA - plate scrape CL_Cvi_mCL_r2 (SPAdes) (version 2) | ecosystem: Host-associated > Plants > Roots > Endosphere | place: USA... | reverse complement strand
ATCAACGCGCCGCGCAGGCAGCGCGGATCGTCCAGCTCGCGCCAGGGCCGCACCGGCGGCAGCCGCACGCCCTCGGCCACATGCGCCGCGTTGATCGCCTCGGCGGCCGGATGCACGTAGATCGGGCCGGCGTCGGCGTCGAGCCCGGCCAGCACGTGCTGCGTCTTGCCCAGGCTGTAGGCGCCGACCACGCTGCCCTCGCCAGCCGCCGCGTTGACCGCCCACCAGCGCCGCAGCGCGTCGAACACGTCGGCGTGGCGCGGCCAGCGGTAGATCGGCGAGCCGAACGTCGCCTCGGTGATGAAGCAGTGGCAGGGCACGGGCTCGAAGTCGTCGCAGGTCGGGTTGACCTCGCCGTGCACCGAGAAGAAGTAGTCGCCGGCCGCCACCCACACCTGCCCTGCCACCTCGATGCGCACCTGCGCCGCGCCCAGGATGTGGCCGGCCGGATGCAGGCTGACGCGCGCATCGCCGATCGTGAGCGGCTCGCCCCAGGCCAGGCCCATGACGTCGATGTGCGGCCCCAGCCGCGCGCGCAGCACGCCCACGCCGCGCTGCGACGCGAGGTAGTGGCGATGGCCGGTGCGCGCGTGGTCGGCGTGCGCGTGCGTGATGACGGCGCGTTCGACCTTGCGCCACGGGTCGACGTAGAAGTCGCCCGCCGGGCAGTAAAGCCCCTGGGGGCGGCGGACGACGAGGTCAGCAGCCACCGGACTCCCCCTGAGTGCGGCGCGCCCGCAACGCGCAGCGCCCGCGCGGTGCGGCAATGCGTGCGCAGTGATCTGCGCAGGCGACCCGCATGGAATACTGCATCCCATGGATCCGCTTCCCGCCACCCCGCGCCCGGCCCGCGTCCCGCTCGACGAGCTCACCGCGCTGGCGCTGGGCGCCGACCCCGCCCGCCCGAGCCTGGCGCAGCTCTACCTGGGCCTGAAGGGACGCATCCCGCGCCGCACCTACTGGCTGCACGGCGTGCTGTCGCTGCTGCTGATGGGCTTCGTGCTCAACGCGCTGCTGATCATCGCCAACGTCGACAAGGACACCTCGGCCCGGCTCGCCAACCTCGTGTTCCTGTGGCCGCTGATCGCCATCTCGGCCAAGCGCCAGCACGACTTCGATTTCTCGGCCTGGTGGGCGCTCATCCACTTCGTGCCCGGCATCGGCTTTCTCGTGCTGATGGTGGCCGACGGCAGCGTGCCCGGCACGCACGGCCCCAACCGCTTCGGCGCCGACCCGCGCGAGGCGCTGGCCCGCGCCCGCATCAATACCGGCCATTGATGCCGGCCATGCGCAGGAACCAGTGCGCGAGCATGGCCACGAACGTGCGCCGCAGCACCGCGAGCCAGCCCTTGGCGTAGGGCGGCGCCATCACCGGGCTGGACGCGGCCATCGCGATCTGCAGCTCGTCGGCCACGCGCTGCGCGAACGGCGCGTCGCACACCACCACGTTGGCCTCCAGGTTCAGCAGCAGCGACAGCGGGTCGATGTTGGAGCTGCCCAGCGTGGACCACTCGTCGTCGACCACGGCCATCTTGGCGTGCAGGTAGGCCGGCGTGTACTCGTAGATCTCCACGCCCTTGGCCAGCAGCTCGTCGTAGAGCACCCGCGCGGCCACGCCGGCGATCCGGTAGTCGATCTTGCCCTGCAGCAGCAGCCGCACCCTCACGCCGCGCTCGGCGGCCTTGGCCAGGGCCACGCGGAAGTGGCGGTCGGGGTAGAAGTACGGCGTGACCAGGTCGATGCGATGGCGCGCGTGCTGGATGGCCTCCATGTACACCCGCTCGATCGAACGGCGCTGGCGCAGGTTGTCGCGCACCACGAACGCGAGGTTCACCGGCGGGTTCTGGACGTTCGGGTTGGCGCGATGCGGGCGCACGATGCGCAGGCGCGTGGCGAGGCGCTTGACGCGCGCGACCGGGGCGGCGCTGCGCACCAGGCCGGCGAGTTCGTCGCGCCACACGCGGCCGAGCATGGCGCGCGTCCAGATCGCCTGCACCGCCTGCTCGATGCCGGCCACCGCGGCGCCACGCACGCGGCACGCGAAGTCCAGGCGCGGCGCGTCGCTCCAGCCGTGGTGCAGGTCGTTGCGGTCGGCGATCAGGTTGATGCCGCCGACAAAGCCGATCGCGCCGTCGACCACGCACAGCTTCTGGTGCAGGCGGCGCGCCTGGCCCGGCTGCAGGTAGCTCCACCACCGGTCGATGGGGCGGAACACCGCCAGCTCGACGCCCGCGGGCACCATCCATTCGCGCAGCGCCGCCAGCGTGGCCTTGGAGCCGAAGCCGTCGACCACCACGCGCACCTGCACGCCGCGCCGCGCGGCCTCGGCCAGCAGTAGCGCGAGGGTCTGGGCGACGGCGTCGTCGTGGAAGATGTAGGTGGCCAGCCAGATCGTGTGACGCGCCTGGGCGATGGCCGTGCCCATCGCGGGGAACAGGTCGTCGCCGCCGCGCAGCAGCTCGATGGCGTGGCCTCCCTCGAACTTCGGCTTGACGCCGAGCGTCCAGGGGGCGCGCGCGTTGGCGCGCTCGCGTCTCTTGGCGCGGATGGCGTGCTCCCTCAGGGTGGATGGACACCGGCGACGAGGCCGGCGGCGGCGCGAGCGCGCCAGCCGTCAATTTAGCTCAAGCTCGGCCACGTACGGCAGGTGGTCGGACATCCGCGCCCAGCCGCCGCCGCGCGGCACCATCGTCGCCTCGCAGCGGAAGCCGCGCATGTAGATGCGGTCCAGCGAGAACACGGGCAGGCGCGACGGGAACGTCGGGCGCTTGGGCACGCGCTTGTCGTTGGACAACGCGCGCGTGAGGCCGGCCGCGGCCATCGGATTGTCCAGCCGCTCGCCCCAGTCGTTGAAGTCGCCCGCCACCAGCACCGGCTCGTCGGGCGGCAGCTCCTTGGCGATGTACTCGGCCAGCCGCTGCGCCTGGCGCATGCGACTGGAGTGCACCAGCCCGAAGTGCGCGACGATGGCATGGACCGTGGTGCCGTTCCAGTGCACCGGCACGTACAGCAGGCCGCGTTGCTCGAACCGGTGGTCCGACACGTCGTGGTGCCCGACGTCGCCCAGCGGCCAGCGCGACAGCAGCGCGTTGCCGTGCTCGCCATGCTTGGTGAACGCGTTGGATCGGTACGCCGAGTTGTAGCCCTCGGGCGCCAGGAACTCGGCCTGGCCCTGGTCGGGCCAACCCATGATCGTCTGGTCGAAGCGGGCCGCGTCGCGCGTGTGGCGCAACCGGACCTCCTGCAGGAACACGAGATCGGCATCGAGCGCCTCGACGCCCAGCACCAGGTTGTGGATCTCCAGCCGCTTGGCGGCGCCCATGCCACGCACGCCCTTGTGGATGTTGTACGTCGCCACCCGCAGCCGCGTGGCGGCGGTGGTGGTGACGGGCGGCAGGACGGTGAATTCCGACGTCAGGTTCATCACGGCTGAGTTGAACGACTGGAGGCGAGGCGTGCTCGCGGGCTGCTTCCCAGGCAAGTGTCATGCCTCGTGGATGATGCCACCGCCGCGCCGGGGATTTCCTGACACGGGGCATCCTGGCCCTCAAGCACGCCCCAGCCACCGCGGAAGGTGAAGGATCGCCTCCGCATTCGACGGCGAGAAGCACGCATCGGCCGCCTCGCGCCACGGCAGCCACTTGCATGCGGTGTGCTCGCGCGGCGCGAGCGCCACGGGCGTGCCTTCGGGCACCTCCAGCGCGAACACGTGCTCGGTGTTGTGCGTCACGCCCGGCGCGTAGCGGGCGCGCCAGCGCGGGTAGATCTCGTAGACGTTCTCCAGCCCGGCATCGCGCAGCGCCGCCAGCGGCACCGCGGTCGACCCGATGGCGATCCCCGTCTCCTCGGCGACCTCGCGCACGCAGGTGTCGACCAGCGACTCGCCCACGCTGTCCTTGGATCCGGTGACGCTCTGCCAGAACCCGGGCGCATCGGCGCGCTCCATCAGCAGTACGTCCAGCCCAGGGGTGTGGATGACGACGAGGACGGATTCGGGGATCTTGTACGCGGGAACGGGCGGGCTCATGCGCGCATGCTAGCGCGCGTCTCGGGCGCGCCCGCGACGCAGGCCGAACCACGCCGCGGCCCCGCACGGCACGCCCAGCCCGATCCAGCCGAGCCAGTCCCAGCCGCCGTCGCCGACGAGCCCGCCGACGAGGCCCAGCGCGCTGACGACCGCGATCACGAGCGGCCAGCCCCACAGCGACCAGGACGCCTTCACCGCCCGGCCCTGCGCAGGTCGGCCGCGAGCACCTGGCGCACCGGCCCGCGCCTGCCGAGCCAGAGGTACAGGCCGCTGCCCAGCACGACGATGGTGATGACGTCCAGCGCCGCCCACAGCCACTGCAGCGGCAGGCCGCCGAAGTCGCCGAAATGCAGCGGTTGCGACAGCAGCAGCGCGGTCAGGGTCCACGGTGGCGCGGCGCTGGTCGTCACCTCGCCGGTGGCCGCATCCACCAGCACCGGGTGCACCAGCCGACCGGTGAGCGCGGTGCGCCCGCGCAGGAACACGCCGTAGTGGTGCGCGCTGCTGAACGATGTGCCCGGGAAGGCGATGAACGCGATCGTCATGTCCGGCTCGCGCGCGCGGGCGTTCGCGACGGCCGTCTCCAGCGAGCCGGGGAACGTCACCGGCGGCTGGCCGCGGTAGTGCGCGAGCAGCGTGGCCATCTGGTGGTCGCGCCAATGGCCGATGACCAGGTCGGCCCAGGTGTTGACGACGCCGGTGGCGCCCACGACGATCGCCCAGGTGAGCGAGACGATGCCCAGCAGGTTGTGCAGGTCCAGCCACTTCACGCGCGGCGAGCGGTCACGCCGCACGTCGCCGAAGCGCCGCTTGCGCATGAACGGCGCGTACAGCACCACGCCCGACACGATGGCCACCAGCATCAGCAGGCCCATGAAGCCGAGGAACAGCTTGCCCCACGCGCCCGCGAACAGGTCGACGTGGATCTCGCGCAGGACGAACATCAGACCGCGATCGAGTGCGGGCTCGGCCAGCGCGGCGCCGGTGCGCGCGTCGACCGCCACCTGCTTCAGGTCCGTCGTGGACGACGGCGCGTCGCCCATCGTGACGTACCAGATCGTGTCGTCGCCGGGCTCCTGCGACACATACATCCCCACCTTGGCCGGGAAGCGCGCCTTGGCCGCGGCCATCACCCGGTCCAGCGTGACGCGCGGCGTGCCGGCCGGCAGCGTCGGCGCGATGACCTGCGTGCCCAGCCAACGCCCGATCTCGTGATGGAACACCAGCGGCAGGCCGGTCACGCACAGCACCAGCAGGAACACCGTGCTCGCCAGGCTGCTCCACTTGTGCAGCCAGGACCAGGCGCGGAGCGTGCGAGCGGACATCAGAAGGCGAGCGTGCCCGAGACGGAGACCGTGCGCGGCGCGCCCACGGTGAGGTAGCCCTGGCCCGGGTAGCCCCCGGACGACGCCCAGTAGCTGCGGTTGGCGACGTTGTCGACGCGGCCGCGCAGCGTGATCTCGTGGCCCCGCACGTCGAAGGCGTAGCGGCCGCCGATGTCGATGCGCGTCCAGGCCGGCACGACCTCGGTGTCGAGCGCATCGGCGAACTGGCGGCCGGTGTGCACGCCGCGCACATCCAGGGCGAGGCCTTCCACGCCCGGGACATCGATGTCCAGGCCGAGGTTGAACTGCGACCTCGGCGAGCCGATGGCCTGGTGGCCCTGGAGACGCGCGTCGAGCCAGCTCGCGCCACCCAGCACGCGCACGCCCGGCAGCGCCTCGCCGTAGACCGACAGCTCGGCGCCGCGGTTGCGCTGGGTAGCGACCTCGCCGAACAACGCGCCGACGAAGCCGTAGTTGGTCTTGCGGGACGTGAACACGCTCACGCTGCCGCCGTAGCGCCCGGTGTCGACCTTCACGCCGATCTCGCCCTGCCGGGTCGGGTAGGGCTTGAACGCCTCGCCCTTGTTGCTGGCGGTCTGCGGCGCGACGTCGCCGGCCACCAGGCCTTCGATGTACGTGGCGTAGAACGACACCTGCTTGTCCAGCTTGAACACGAGGCCCGCCACGGGCGTGACGCGCGCCTGCCTGCTCGCGGGCGTCTGCACGGCGCCGGTGCCGTAGTCGAACGACGTGCTCTCGATCTGCTGGCGGCGCGCGCCGAGAGTCAGCAGCACGCGGTCGTCGGCCAAGGCCAGCGTATCGGCCAGCGCCACGCTGCGGGTGACCACGCGCAGCGTCGTGAGCGGGTCGGCGAGCCGGCTGCCGCCGGTGTAGTACGTCTCGTCGGGCACCGGCACGACCATCGTGTCGTACAGCGTGCCGGCCGGCACCCCGCCGAAGTCCGAGAAGGCGAACGCGTTCCTGGACACCGCCTGGTAGGCGCCGAACGAGCCCACCAGCGTGTGCCTCACCGGGCCGGTGGCGAACGCCGCGCGCAGGCCGACCTCGCCCGTCCGGATGCTGTCCTTGCGCGCATTGGCCGCGCCGTAGAGCGACTGCGCGCCGGTCGCGCCGTCGATGGTGACGACCTCCAGCTGGTTGTCCTCGCGGCCCTCGCGAAAGCCGCCCGCGGCCCAGGCAGTGAGATGCGACGTGATGTCGAACTCGCCGCGCAGCGTGCCGAAGGCATCGCGCTCGTGCGAGTAGGTCCACGGCTGGGCGAGCCGCTTGTTCGCCCGGGGCGCGGCCGGCACGCCGTTGAACACGTTGATGTTGGGCGTCGCGCCCTTGACGTGGTTGTCCTGCGTGCCCACGTCGGCCGACAGTCGAAGGCCACCGGCATGCCAGTCGGCGCCCAGGAGCGCGGCGTCGAGCTTGTCGTGCTCGCCCTCGACCGCCGCATCGCCCTGGCCGTGCACGACGTTGGCGCGCAGGCCCAGCGACTTGTCGGCGCCGAAACGGCGGCCCACGTCGAGCGATTCGAGCAACTGGCCGGCCACCGCGCCCACCGTGACCTCGGCCTGCGGCGCGCTCGCCGCGCGCTTGGGACTCACGTTGATCGCGCCCCCCAGGCCGCTGCCGCCGGGGGCCGCGCCGTTGAGGAACGCGCTGGCGCCGCGCAACACCTCCACGCGCTCGACCAGCTGGGCCGCGAGGTACTGGCGCGGCAGCAGGCCGTACAGGCCGTTGTACGAGATGTCGTCGGAGTAGATGACCAGGCCGCGCACCATGTAGGCCTGCTGGAAATTGCCGAAGCCGCGGGTCACGCGCACCGCGGGGTCGTTCTGCAGCACGTCGGCCAGGCTGGTGGCCTGCTGGTCCTGGATCAGCTTGGACGTGTAGTGGGTGATCGCGAACGGCGTCTCCATCACGTCCTGGCTGCCCAGCAGGCCCACGCGGCCGCCGCGCGCCACCTGGCCGCCGGCATACGGGGGCCGCAGCCCGCTCCTGGACGCGTCGGCGCTGGCCTGGATCAACACCTCCTGCACCGGGGCGGCGCTCGCGGCGCTCGCGGCGGACGCCGGCGCGCCGGCCGCCTGCGCCTGGGCGCGCGCCTGGCCGGTGACAAGCAGGAAGACGGCCGTGGCAAGGGCGCTGCGGCGCCGGAGGACGTGGGGCATCGGTTTCCAGGAATCTGCTGACTGCGGATGCGAGTCATTCGCATCCTCAATTCTACCCACACGGGTAGACCCCCCATGGGCCGTCCGGAAAATCCGGGACGTGACCGTCGCGGCCGCCAGCCCCCGCGCGACCTGCGAAAATGGCCGATTCACCGTTTTCCCGCCCCATGAATCCTCAAGTCGAGGCCATCCAGGCCAAGCTGCGTCAGATCGACGACTACGAAAGCAAGAGCCTGCTGCGTGCCAAGGAGGCCGAGGCGCAGCGCGCGGTGCTGCGCAAGCGCCTGATGCAGCTGCTGGTGCCCGACACCCCGGCGCCCAAGATCCCGCTGCGCGTGCGCGTGTGGGGCGCGGTCGCGATGCTGGTGCTGGTGGGCAGCATCACGGGCTATTTGCTGTCCGGCCACGCGGGGCTGCGCGCGCGCAGCGAGCTGCTGCTCGCGCAGGGCAAGGTCGCCGCGGCGCAGGACGCGCAGAACCGCAAGGAGCGGCTCGAGCGGCTGCGGCGCGGGGAGTCGCTCGCGCCGGACCGGTACGGGCGCTTCTCCGCATCGTCGGCGCCGGCAGGCGCGTCCACAGCGGCGTCGGGCGCGCTGTCCCACGAAGGGCCCGCCTCGGCCGCGGTGGCCGCGTGGACGGCCTCGATGGCGCAGGCCGCCGCGAACCTGCCGCTGTTGTCGGGTCACGTCGAACTGGCACAGCGCTTCGAAGGCCGCGTGCAGTCGGACGACACCGTGTTCGTCACGGTGCGCACGCCGGACGATCCGACCGGCCTGCCACTGGCGCAGATCCGCGTGGAGGTGAGCAACCTGCCGTTCGATTTCAACATCGGCAACCGCGAGATGATCGGCTCGCCCGACCGCTTCCTGCACGCCGACAATGTGATCGTGTCGGCACGCATCTCGCGCAGCGGCAGCGGGCGCGTGAAGCCGGGCGACCTCGTCGGTCAATCGGCGCCGGTGGCGCCCTGGTACAACAACGTGCGCTTCGTCATCGACCGGGAAGTGAAGTAGGCCGCCGGGCCGACGTCAGCGCGGCCGCTGCGTGGCCCCGTCCGCCGGCGCCCCGCCCGGCGCCGCGGAGGCCGGCAACGCGCGCGGCGCGCTGGCGATCAGCAGCGCCTCGATCTCCGCGTCCTTGGCCTGCCACAGGCCGTCCAGCCAGCGGTGGTAGTCGCGGCGCAGCGCGGTGTCCTCGGTGTAGTCGCCCACGCACAGCGCGGGCTCGATCTCGCGCACGTGCACGCGCACGAGCACGCGCGGGCAACGGCCGCTGAGGAACTCCCAGAAGTCGGGCACCCCGTCGGGGTAGACGATGGTGACGTCCAGCAGCGAGTGGAACCGCGTGCCCAGCGCGTGCAGCGACATCGCGAGGCTGCCCGCCTTGGGCTTGAGCAGGTGGCGGTACGGGCTGGCCTGCCGGGCCTTCTTGTCCGGCGTCAGGCGCGTGCCCTCGGGGAACGTCATCACGCTGGTGGGCACCAGCGAGAACTTGGCGCAGGCGCGCCGCGTCGCGTCGCGGTCCTTGGTGCGCAGCTCGGGATGTGCGCGCAGGGCCGCCTTGCCGTGGCGGCGCATGAACGGGAAGTCGAGCGCCCACCAGGCCACGCCGATGACCGGCACGAAGATCAGCTCCCATTTGAGGAAGAACTTGAGCATCGGCACGCGCCGGTTGAGCACGCGCTGGAGCACGAGGATGTCGACCCACGACTGGTGGTTGCTGACCACCATGTACCAGTCGCGTGCCTGCAACTGCTCGTGGCCCTGCACGTCCAGCCGCGTGCGGCGGTCGTCCCACAGCACGGCGTTGTTGACGCCGATCCAGGCCGTGGCGAGCGTGTTGAGCACCGGGTCGACGACGCGGCGCACGGGCTTGAACGGCAGCACCAGCTTGACGACCGCGACCAGCAGGATCGGGACCGCGCAGGCGATCGTGTTGACGGCCAGGAGCACGGCGGCCAGGGCGCCGCGCAGGGACGAGAGGAACGGACGGGACATGGTGGCGCGCCACGCGGACGGCGAACGATGAAGGCCTCGATTGTCCGCGCCGATGGGCGGCACTCGTTGAGTCAGGTCACGACATTCGTCACGGCCGCCCCGCGACGATGGCCTGGGTCGGCAGCTGGTAGTGGCCCTGGTCGAACAGGTCGATGCCGCACTGCAGCTGCTCGACCCAGTCCAAGAAGTCGTCGATCGCGGCGCGACCCACGATGGGGGCGCCGTGCTGCGGCGCGAGCATCGCGATGTCCAGCTGGCGGGCCATGCGGGCCCACAGCCGCAGCACCTTGCCGGACACCATGTAGCGCCGGTGGAAGCCCTCCATCAGCCGGATGTGCGGCGCGAGCTCCGTGACGGGCGTCTTCGCACGTTCGCCGCTGGTCATCGACACCCCCAGGTCGCCGGTGAACAGGATGCGGCTGACGGGATCGTAGAAATGGAAATTGCCCTCCGAGTGCAGGAAGTGCGCCGGCACCAGCCACAGCTCGCTCTCGCCCAGTGGCAGTCGTCCTCCCGCGTCGGGCACGCCCAGCACGCGCTCCTGTGTCTTGCCGCTCTTGGCAAAGTGCGGCGCGAAGCGCTCCCACACGCGCGAGATCACCAGCCGCGCGGGCGTGGCCGTCAGCCAGCGATCGAGCGACGCGATGATGTCCGGATCGGCGTGCGACGCCAGCAGCCACGTGAGCTTGTGCGGGGCGAAGTGACGCGTCATGCCCAGGAACAGCTCGTTGAACGCGAGGTTGCCGCCGGGGTCGAGGATGGCGCCCATGCCGTGGTCGACGATCAGGAACTGGTTGGACTGCACCGCCTCGTCGCCCTCGTGCACGAGGTCGGAGAACATCAGGCAGGCGTGGTGGGCATCGCGATGGAGTTCGACGGGCAAGGGACGTCCGGGCAGGGCAAAGGGATGCCCGGATGCTAGGAGCGAGCGGCCCTGGGCGCCTTGACGCGCGTCACGGCCGATGGGAACGCCCATTGAAAAGGCCCGCATCGAAGCGATTCGATGCGGGCCCCTCGAACCGGCACGCGGCCGGTCAACCGATCACGCCGACGGCGTGGCCGCCACCGCGTTGCGCAGGCGGATGTGCAGCTCGCGAAGCTGCTTTTCGTCGACCACGCTCGGCGCACCCGTGAGCAGGTCCTGGGCGCGTTGCGTCTTGGGGAACGCGATCACGTCGCGGATCGATTCGGCGCCGGTCATCATCGTGACGATGCGGTCCAGGCCGAACGCCAGGCCGCCGTGCGGGGGCGCGCCGTACTGCAGCGCGTCCAGCAGGAAGCCGAACTTCAGCTGCGCGTCTTCCTTGCTGATGTTGAGCGCGGAGAACACCTTGCTCTGCACGTCGGCGCGGTGGATGCGCACCGAGCCGCCGCCCAGCTCCCAGCCGTTGAGCACCATGTCGTAGGCCTTGGCGATGCAGGCGCCCGGATCGGTGTCCATCAGGTCCTCGTGGCCGTCCTTGGGCGCCGTGAACGGGTGGTGCACGGCGTTCCAGCGGCCCTCCTCGTCGTCGCGCTCGAACATCGGGAAGTCGACCACCCACAGCGGCGCCCACTTGTCCTCGAACAGGCCATTGGCCTTGCCGAAGTCGGAATGGCCGACCTTCAGGCGCAGCGCGCCCATGCCGTCGTTGACGATCTTGGCCTTGTCGGCGCCGAAGAACAGCAGGTCGCCGTTGGCCGCGCCGGTGCGCGCCAGGATCTCGGCGATCGCCTTGTCATGCAGGTTCTTGACGATGGGCGACTGCAGGCCTTCGCGGCCCTTGGTGACGTCGTTGACCTTGATCCAGGCGAGGCCCTTGGCGCCGTAGATCTTGACGACCTCGGTGTAGGCGTCGATCTCGCCGCGGCTGATCTCGGCGCCGCCCTTGACCTTGAGCGCGACCACGCGGCCGCCGGGCATCGTGGCGGCCGACGAGAACACCTTGAAGTCGACATCGGCCATGACGTCGGTGAGCTCGGTGAACTCCATCTTGACGCGCAGGTCGGGCTTGTCCGAACCGTACAGGCGCATCGCGTCGGCGTAGGTCATCACCGGGTACTCGCCCAGGTCGACGCCGATGGCGTTCTTGAACACCGAGCGGATCATGCCCTCGAACATGTCGCGGATCTCGTTCTCGGTGAGGAACGAGGTCTCGATGTCGATCTGCGTGAACTCGGGCTGGCGGTCGGCGCGCAGGTCCTCGTCGCGGAAGCACTTGGTGATCTGGTAGTAGCGGTCGAAGCCGGCCACCATCAGCAACTGCTTGAACAACTGCGGCGACTGCGGCAGCGCGAAGAAATGGCCATCGTGCACGCGGCTGGGCACGAGGTAGTCGCGCGCGCCTTCGGGCGTGCTCTTGCCGAGCATGGGCGTCTCGATGTCGACGAAGCCGTTCTTGTCGAGGAACTGGCGCACCTCCATGGCCACGCGGTAGCGCAGCATGAGGTTCTTCTGCATCTGCGGACGGCGCAGGTCCAGCACGCGGTGCGTGAGGCGCGTGGTCTCCGACAGGTTTTCGTCGTCGAGCTGGAACGGCGGCGTGACGCTGGGGTTCAGCACCTCGAGCTCCGTGCAGGCGATCTCGATCCGGCCGCTGGCCATGTTGGGGTTGACCGCGTCGGGCGCGCGCTCGCGCACGACGCCCACGACCTTCAGGCAGAACTCGTTGCGCACGCCTTCGGCCACGCTGAAGCTCTTGCCCAGGTCCTGGTCGCAGACCACCTGGACGATGCCTTCGCGGTCGCGCAGGTCGATGAAGATCAGCTTGCCGTGGTCTCGGCGACGATGGGCCCAGCCCATCAGGGTGACGGTCTGTCCGGCCAGCTTCTCGCTGACGAGGCCGCAGTAGGTGGTTCGCATGGCAATACTCCGTGTTCTTGCTGTGTTCGGATGAGGCGGCGCGCCCGGGGTGGCGGGCCGGCGTTTCGCGCCTCGAATGAAAGGGGATCGGGCCGGGACGGGGGGCTACCCTCAGGACTGAACGACGATGGCTCGGTGTCGTTCAGCCCACCCGATTGGGGTCGGCCCCCTCCGGCGGGAGGACGATCCCGGCCGGGGGCGCCACGACGCCCATGGAGATGATGTACTTCAGCGCCTCGTCCACCGTCATGTGCAGCGGCTTGCAGGCCGCCGCCGGCATCATCAGGAAGAAGCCGGACGTCGGGTTGGGCGTGGTGGGCACGTACAGGCTCAGGTGCTCGCCCGCGAGCGCGGCCGCCACCTCGCCCGAGGGCCGGCCGGTGACGAACGCGATCGTCCAGCTGCCCTCGCGGGGGTATTGCACCATCACGGCCTCGCGAAAGGCGTTGCCGTTGGTGGAGAACAGCGTGTCGGAGACCTGCTTGACCGACACGTAGATCGACTTGACGATCGGGATGTGCGACAGCAGGTTGTTCCACTGCTTGAGCCACCACGCGCCCACCATGTTGGTGACCAGCATGCCGGTGATCAGCAGCAGCAGCACCAGCAGGATGACGCCCAGGCCGGGCACCTTGGTCAGCAGGTCGATGAGGTTCTGCGTGCCGTCGCTGTGGCCGTGGAACAGGCCCTGCAGCGTGACCAGCACGCCGTGGAACATGCCGTCCATCAGGTTGACGGCCCACATGAGCACGCCCACCGTGATGGCCAGCGGCAGCCACACGAGCAGGCCGGCGAACAGGTACTTTCTCAAGTGGCGCTCCCGCCACCGGAGGGCGGCGGTGCGGACGCCGCCGGCGCCGCGGAGGCGGTGCTCGCGACAGGCGCCGCCGCCGGGGCGGCCGCGGCGGCCGCCGGGGCGGCGCCGTCGCCGGCCGCAGGCGCCGCGGCGCCGGGCGCCGGCGCGCCGGCGCCCGCGCCGTTGCGGAAATCGGTGACGTACCAGCCGGAACCCTTGAGCTGGAATCCGGCCGCGGTCACCTGCTTCTGGAACTGCTCCGCGCCGCAAACGGGGCACGTGGTCAAGACGGGGTCGGAGATTTTCTGCAGCACGTCGCGCGAATGGCCGCACGAGGCGCAGCGATACGCGTAGATCGGCATGGCTGGCTCTCTGGGGGAAACAGAAAATTATAGCCGCACGGTCGCTGGCGCTCCCTGCCCCGAGGCCGGCCGCGAGTCACCCGGCAGAGCCGGATCGACCGCTCCCTTGAACTCCGCGCCAGGGCCCCGCGGCGGCGCCGACGCTAAAAACCCACCTGGCGGCATGAGCCAGCGCGGACTCAGTGCACGTACACGAACAAACGCACCGCGCATAGGCCGAGCACGAAGCCCACGGCCACCCACAACATCGCCTGCAGCAGCCGATTCGTGCGCCGCTGCTCCCGGAGCAACGCCGCCACCTGCGCCGCGGAGGCCGGCGCGGCGTCGCCGTCGGGCTTGTGGGCCGCGAGCGACAGGGCCTGGTGCACCAGGCGCGGCAGCGCCGGCAGGTAGTGGGCGTAGCGCGGCGCCTCGTCCTTCAGGCGGTCGACGAAGCCGCGCCAGCCGACCTGCTGGTTCATCCAGCGCTCGAGGAACGGCTGGGCAGTGCTCCACAAATCCAGCTCGGGGTCGAGCTGGCGGCCCAGGCCTTCGACATTGAGCAGCGTCTTTTGCAGCAGCACGAGCTGCGGCTGGATCTCGACGTTGAAGCGGCGCGAGGTCTGGAACAGGCGCAGCAGCACCTGGCCGAGCGAGATGTCCTTGAGGGGGCGGTCGAAGTGCGGCTCGCAGACGGCGCGCACCGCGCTTTCGAGGGCCTCCAGCCGCGTGTGGGCCGGCACCCAGCCGCTCTCGATGTGCAGCTCGGCCACGCGCTTGTAGTCGCGCCGGAAGAACGCGATGAAGTTCTGCGCGAGGTAGTCCTTGTCGGTCTCGGTCAGCGTGCCGATGATTCCAAAGTCGAGCGCGATGTAGCGGCCGAAGGTCTCGGGCGCGAGGCTCACCTGGATGTTGCCGGGGTGCATGTCGGCGTGGAAGAAGCCGTCGCGGAACACCTGGGTGAAGAAGATCGTGACGCCGTCGCGTGCCAGCTTGGGGATGTCGACGCCGGCCTGGCGCAGGCGGTCGACCTGGCTGATGGGCACGCCGTACATGCGCTCCATCACCATGACGCGGGACGTGCAGAAGTCCCACAGCATCTCGGGCACCATGATCAGGTCGAGGCTGGCCATGTTGCGGCGCAGCTGCGCGGCGTTGGCGGCCTCGCGGATCA
>Ga0209677_100885_pt1 | contig 14708 bp, 14 predicted proteins | sample AraplaCvi_mCL_r2_2_FD_184285 | JGI IMG/M metagenome (GOLD analysis project Ga0209677, IMG submission 184285) | Arabidopsis root microbial communities from North Carolina, USA - plate scrape CL_Cvi_mCL_r2 (SPAdes) (version 2) | ecosystem: Host-associated > Plants > Roots > Endosphere | place: USA... | reverse complement strand
ATCGACGAACGCACGGTCGCCGTCGCCGTGGCGCAGTTCGCTCCGGGAGAGGACCGCATCCACAACCGGGATGTGGTGGCCGGCCTGATCGCGGTCGGCGCCTCCCGGGGTGCGCGGCTGGTGGTCCTGCCGGAGTACTCGTCGTACTTCACCGACCCGCTCGGGCCCTCGTTCGCCCGTAACGCGGAGACGCTCGACGGCGACTTCGTCACCGCGCTCGCTGCGACGGCGCAGGAGCATCAGGTCTTCGTCGTGGCGGGGCTCGTGGAGCGGACGGACGCGCCGCGCAAGTTCTCGAACACGCTGGTCGCGGTCGCGCCCTCCGGGGATGTCGTGGCGACGTACCGCAAGCAGCATCTGTACGACGCGTTCGGGGCGCAGGAGTCCGAGTGGGTCGTCCCGGGCGACCTGGACGAGCCGCAGACGTTCGAGGTGGACGGGATCGTCGTCGGGCTGCAGACCTGCTACGACCTGCGCTTCCCGGAGGTGACGCGCCGTCTCGCCGACGCGGGGGCCGACCTCGTGGCCGTGCCGGCCGAGTGGGTGCGCGGACCGCTGAAAGAGTTCCACTGGACCACTCTGTTGGCGGCCCGTGCGATCGAGAACACGCTGTACGTCGCGGCGGCCGACCATCCGCCGGCGATCGGAGTCGGCGCGAGCGCCATCGTCGACCCGATGGGCGTCACGATCGCCGGCCTCGCCGACACGACGGGCGTCGCGGTCGCCGAGGTCTCGAGCGCCCGCGTGCGGTCCGTCCGCGACCGGAATCCGGCGCTGCGCCTGCGCCGCTACCGCGTCACTCCTCTGTAGTCGCGGACCGGCGTCAGCGGGGGAGCGCCGCCAGTCGCCGCGCCGCCTCCTCCAGCACGTCGATGCGCTTGCAGAAGGCGAACCGGACGAGGGATGCGGTGCGCGCGGCGTACTCGCCCCGGCTGAACGCGCCCAGCGGCACCGCCACCACGCCCGCGAGGTCGGGCAGCCTGCGGCACAGCTCGACCGCATCCGGGAAGCCGAGCGGCGCAGCGTCCGCGACGACGAAGTACGTGCCGTCGGAGGGGAACACGTCGAACCTCGCCGCGCGAAGACCGTCGGAGAGCACATCCCGCTTGTGGGCGAGGGCCTGCGCGATGCCCGTGAAGTAGGCGTCGGGGAGCCGGAGCCCGGCGGCGATGGCGGGCTGGAACGGCGCGCCGTTGACGTAGGTCAGGAACTGCTTCACGGCGAGCACGGCCGTGACGAGCTCGGGAGGGGCCGTCAGCCAGCCGACCTTCCATCCCGTCGTGTTGAAGGTCTTGCCGCCCGAGGAGATCGACACGGTCCGCTCGCGGGCGCCCGCCAGGGTCTCGATGGGGATGTGCTCGGGCCCGAACGTCAGGTGCTCGTAGACCGAGTCGGTGACGATGACCGCATCGTGCCGCTCGGCGAGCTCCACGATCGCGGTCAGCGTCGCCCGGTCGAGCACCGAGCCGGTCGGATTGTGCGGGGTGTTGACGAGGATGACGCGCGTGCGGTCGGTCACCGTCTCGCGCAGCCGGTCGAGATCGGGAAGGAACCCGGGAGGCTCGAGGGGAACCGTCCGGTGCACTCCGCCGGCGAGGGAGATGATGGCGCCGTACTCGTCGTAGTACGGCTCGAAGGTGACGACCTCGTCGCCCGCCTCGAGCAGCGCGAGGAGGGTGGCCGCGATCGCTTCGGTGGCGCCTGCCGTGATCAGCACCTCCCGATCGGGGTCGACCTCCAGGCCGTAGAAGCGACGCTGATGCTCGGCGACCGCCTGACGCAGCTGCGGGATGCCGGTGCCGGGCGGGTACTGATTCGCACCGTCCCGGATCGCCGCGACCGCGGCCTCGAGCACCTCGGCCGGTCCGTCCTCGTCGGGGAACCCCTGGCCGAGGTTGATGGCACCCGTTCGCACGGCCAGTGCGCTCATCTCGGCGAAGATCGTCGGACGGACCGAACCGTCGGTCCCGAGCAGTCCGGCACCCGCTGCAGCGCGCCGCCAGCCTCCTGAAATCGTCATGCATCCACGGTACGGCCTTACTCGCATCCAACCCATCGGATACGTTGTGGAGAGTCATCGAGACGCAGAAGGTGCCCCACAGCATCGGCAAATAGAACGCTCAGGTTCGCGTCACAAGCTGTCTGTGCTTGGAAGGAGCAAACCATGACCGACACCCCCAACACCCCGGAGCCCGCGAAGCCCGCGCACGACACCGACGCGGTCGTGGATGCTGCCGGTACCGAGCAGACTCCCGTCTCGCCGAACGCCGAGACGCCCCGTGCCGAGGGTTCGGAGACAGCCCGCGACGAGACGGACGCACAGCCGACCGCCGTGCAGCCGACGGTGCCGCAGCCGTCCGTCCCGGCGCAGCACACGCAGCCGACGCAGCCCGTCCACCCGCAGCCCTATGGCCAGCAGCAGCCCTACGGTCAGCAGCAGTACGGCCAGCAGCAGCCCTACGGGCAGCAGGGTCAGCAGGGTCAGCAGCCGCACTACGGCACCGGTGCCTTCGGTCAGCCCGCCGGCTACGGACAGCAGGGCTACGCCCCCAACGGGCACCAGCAGGGCTACGCCACTGCGCCCGGCGCCGCGCACCCCGGTGCGTCGACGACGTCCACCGGCAAGCCGGCCAAGCGCACGAACACCGGCCTGATCATCGCCACCCTCGCCATCGGCGCGCTGGTCGGCGGCGTCGCGGGAGCCGGAGCAGGCATCGGCATCTACGCCGCCACCGACGCGGGCAATGCGGCGATCAAGACCGTCGCCGGGCCCCAGAACATCACCGTCAACGACTCCAACAACGCCAGCACCGTGACCGCCGTCGCGGCGAAGGCGTCCCCGAGCGTCGTGACCATCTCGGTCAGCGCGTCGAGCTCCGGCGGCACCGGCTCGGGCATCGTCCTCACGTCCGACGGCTACGTCCTCACCAACACGCACGTCGTCACCCTCGACGGTCAGTCCTCCAACGTGAGCGTCTCGGTCACGGACAACAACGGCAAGATCTACACCGCCAAGATCATCGGAACCGACCCAACCACCGACCTGGCGGTGATCAAGCTGGACAACGCCTCCGGCATGACACCGATGACCTGGGGCGACTCGAGCAAGCTCAACGTGGGCAGCACCACCGTCGCCATCGGCGCTCCGCTCGGGCTCTCCGGCACCGTCACCGACGGCATCGTCAGCGCCCTGAACCGCAGCATCAGCATCGCCTCCTCCGCGGTGCCGAAGGACAACTCCAACAGCGGCGGCGGCAGCCAGAACCCGTTCAACTTCGACTTCCCCGGCCAGGGCGGTCAACAGCAGCAGCAGCAGAGCACCGGCACGATCTCGCTTCCCGTGATCCAGACCGACGCCTCCATCAACCCGGGCAACTCGGGCGGCGCGCTGCTGAACAGCAAGGGCGAGCTGGTGGGCATCAACGTGGCGATCGCGAGCGCCGGCGGCTCGAGCTCGGACGGCTCGCAGTCGGGCAGCATCGGAGTCGGCTTCGCCATCCCGTCGGACCTCGCCAAGCGGATCTCCGACGAGATCATCAAGAACGGATCGGCGACCCACGGCCTCCTGGGCGCCTCGGTCGGCGATGCGAGCAACGAGAACAAGGCGACGACGGTCGGTGCGATCGTCAAGAGCGTGACCGCGGGCGGAGCGGCGGCCAATGCGGGACTGAAGGCCGGCGACGTCGTGGTGAACTTCAACAACACCCCGATCACGAACGCCACGGATCTGACCGCGCAGGTCCGCGCTCAGGCCGCGGGCGCGAAGGTCGACCTGACCTACATCCGCAGCGGCCAGACCAAGAGCGCCACGGTCACGTTGGGCTCCCTTCCCGCCCAGTGACCCCGGCGCAGTGACCCGGCCCGGTGACCCGGCGCCAGCACGAAGGGCCGTCCCTCGGGGCGGCCCTTCCTGCGTGCGGGGCTCCCCGGAATGCGTGGATGCCCGGCTGATAGGCTCGACGCCGACCCGCTACACCGAAGGATCAGATGCCGGACGACACCGTGAACACCCTCCCGGGTGTGTCGTACGTGATGCCCGTGCTCAACGAGGTGACCCACGTGCGGGCCGCTGTCGATAGCCTCCTGGCGCAGGACTACGCCGGGCCGCACGAAGTGACGATCGCGCTGGGGCCGAGCATCGACGGCACGACCGAGCTGGTGTCGGAGCTCGCTGCGCTCAATGACCGCATCCGGGTCGTGGACAACATCGTCGGCTCCACCCCGGCGGGCCTCAACCTGGCCATCCGGGAGTCGCAGTACCCGATCGTGATCCGGGTGGATGCGCACAGCGTCCTGCCGCCCGACTACGCGCGGATCGCCGTCGAGACGATGCTCGAGACCGGCGCGGACAATGTCGGCGGGCTGATGGATGCCCAGGGCACGACGGACTTCGAGCGTGCCGTTGCGCGCGCCTACGGAAGTCGCGTCGGTCTGGGCGGCACGAAACTCCACGTCGGCGGGGAGGCGGGTCCGGCCGAGACCGTCTACCTCGGCGTGTTCCGCCGCGACCGCCTCCTCGAGGTCGGGCTCTTCGACGAGGAGATCAAGCGCGGCCAGGACTGGGAGCTCAACCGCCGGCTGCGCACCGCCGGGGGCACGGTGTGGTTCACCCCCCGGCTCAAAGTGACGTACCGCCCGCGGCCCAACCTCTACCGCTTGGCCCGCCAGTTCTTCTCGACCGGCATCTGGCGCGGCGAACTCGCCCGGCGCTTCCCGGCCTCCAATGGCCTGCGCTACTTCGCGCCGCCGGTCATGGTGCTCGGCGTGGCGATCGGGACGCTGCTCGGCGTCGCCGGCATCGTCCAGGCGCTCCTGGGCGGAGCGCCCTGGCTGCTGTGGGGCTTCGCGATCCCGGCGCTGTATGTGGCGCTCGTCCTGGTCTCCGCCGTGCTGTGGGGTCGCCGCGACGGATTCCGTCCGTTCCTGTGGTTTCTCGTAGTCTTGCCGTGCATCCACTTCAGCTGGGGGATCGGCTTCATCCTCGGCTTCCTCTCGCTCACCCGCAACATCACCGCCCACACCGGAAGGTAGGCATGACCGCACCCGGAGCTGCGTCCCACGGCGCCCATCCCTCCTCGATCGCCGAGCTGAGGGCCGTCGCGCAGCCTCCCGAGGTGCGTGGACGCCGCAACGCCGAGCACTGGACGGCGTCGCTCTACCTCCGCAACCTCTCGCCGTACGTCACCTGGGTCCTGCTGAAGACGTCCATCTCGGCCAACGGCGTCACCGGGCTGATGATCCTGGTCGGATGGGCCACCGCGGCATCCCTGCTCATCCCGGGGATCGCGGGGGCCGCCGTGGCGCTCGTCCTCGGCCAGCTGCAGATGCTCATCGACTGCTGCGACGGAGAGGTGGCCCGCTGGCGCCGCACCTCCTCGCCGGCCGGGGTCTTTCTGGATGCCGTCGGCCACTACACGACCGAGACCCTCATCGCGATCGTGCTGGGCGTTCGGGCTGCCGGCCTCCCGTTCGAGGTGCCGCAGGACTTCCTCTGGACGAACCTCGGCACCCTGCTCGCGCTCATCATGGTCCTCAACAAGGTGCTCAACGACCTGGTGCGTGTCTCGCGGGCGAGCGCCGGCCTGCCGAAGCTCGCCGACACCCAGGCGGAGTACTCGCCGACGCACGGTCTCGTCGCCACTCTGCGTCGCGCGGCCCGGTTCGTGCCGTTCCACCGCCTCTACCACTCGGTGGAGCTGACCATCCTGATCTTCGTGTTCTCGATCGTCGGCCTGTTCATCGGCTCGACGCTGGCCGACCGCATCCTGCTCTCGGCGCTCGTCCCGCTGGCGATCCTGTCGCTGGTGGGGCACTTCGTGGCCATCATGGCGTCGCGGCGGGTCCGTGGCTGACCAGCCGGCCGTGGCCGTCGTGGTGCTCACCCAGGGCACGCGGCCGGCAGAGCTCCGGCAGGGGCTGGAGTCCGTGCTCGCGCAGGAGGGCGTGGACATCGACGTGGTCGTGGTCGGCAACGGCTGGGATCCCTCCACCGCCGAACCGGCCCTGCCTCACGACGTGCGAACACTGGCGCTGCCCGAGAACGTCGGCATCCCGGCCGGACGGAACGCCGGTGTCCCGCTCGTATCGGGGGAGTGGCTGTTCTTCCTCGACGACGATGCGCGCATCCCGTCCCGCAGCTTCCTCGCCGACGCCGTCGCGCTGCTGCAGGGCGATGCGAGCATCGGGATGGTGCAGCCGCAGCTGCGCGTGCCCGATGGCGGACTGGCGCCGCGCCGCTGGATCCCGCGCATCCGGAAGGGCGATCCCAGCCGGTCCAGCAACGTGTTCGCCGTACTGGAGGCCGTGGTCGTGCTCCCGCGCGCCGTGTTCGAGCGTGCGGGAGGCTGGGCCGACCCGTTCTTCTATGCGCACGAAGGCATCGACCTGGCCTGGAAGGTCTGGGATCAGGGCAAGCGCGTCTGGTACGCCGGAGAGCTGGTCGCCGAGCACCCGGCCGTCTCGCCGACCCGCCACTCGTACTACTACCGGCTCAACGCCCGGAACCGCGTCTGGCTGGCGCGCCGGAACCTCCCGGCGGTGCTGGTGCCGCTCTACGTCGGGTCGTGGACGGGAATCCAGCTGCTCCGCTGGTTCCGCAAGCCGGCCGTGCTGCGCGCCTGGTTCGCGGGCTGGGCGGAAGGGTGGCGCTCCGATCCGGGCGACCGCCGCCCGCTGCGCTGGCGCACGGTCTGGCGCATGACCGCTGCCGGGCGTCCGCCGATCGTCTGACCCCGCCCCGCGCGCCTGCGCGATCCCGCCTGGCGCGAACGGCTGGTCCCGACACGCCGTTACGGCTGCGGGTCGTGCGGCATGTCGGGACCAGTGGATGCAGTCCCCGCGGTCAGCTCGCGCGACGGCCTGGCATCGCTCGCATCGCCGGACCCGCTCCGCCGGGGCAGGGCCCCGCGCACCGCCTTGCCCGCGCGGATCACGCGCGTACCTGTTGCCGATCCGATCCGGGCGACCTGGTTCGCCGTCGCCGATCCGAAGCGCGCGACCTGGCTCCCCGTGGCGGATCCCAGCCGGCGCACGGCTCCCGGACCCTCCACGGGCGTCAGGACTTCCGGGATCACGACGGGAGGAGGCCCGAACGCCAGGCGCGCGTTCTGCACGACGCGCCGGCCGACGATGTGGTTTCCGGTCCCGCCGACGACCGCTCCGATGCCGAACGGGATGGCACGGGCCAGGATGCCGGCGCTGCCACGAACGGCGAACTGGCGGATGAACACGCGCTTCAGCCGGTCGACCAGGGGACCGACGACCATCGGCGGCAGGCTCGAGGTGACCAACTCGCCCCAATACGCCGTGCGGGTCACGCCGCCCCCGGCGAACTGGCCGGCGAGCTGACGGACGAGATCGGAGCCTTCGCGGCCGAGCATCATGGTGAGGACGAGCGCCCGTCCGCGCTCCGGGTCCTCGACGGCGATGCCGTGGAGCTCGCTCATCGACTGGGCGAAGAGGGCCGTCGCCTCGAGGAAACCGGCCGTCTCGAGGCCGGACAGGGCCAGCGTCACACCGGTCCCGATCGCCGGGATGACCGCCGTCACCCCGACCGCGGCGCCTCCACTGGTCACTGCGGCCAGGTACCGTCGCTCCAGGATCCGCCCGAGCTCCTCGGCGGACGCATCAGGATGCCGCCGCCGGATGCTGCGCAAGTGGGCGATCACAGCGGGCCGCTGGATGCCGAGGAAGCGATCGAGGGTCGCATTCAGTGCTCGGGGAGTGTCGCCGCCCGGCTGCGGACCTCCCGTGACGGAGACGAACGGTTGCTGCTTCTTGGCCATCTCCTCAGAGTGTAGGCCGATCCGCCGCTACCGCGAGCGGCGCGCGCGACGTCGGCGTTCCTCCAGGTATTCGCCTGCGCGGAGCACGCGGTTGCCGGGCGGGAGGTGTTCGCTGCCGATGTCCGCCGTGAGGGTGGCGATGTCGGTCCCGAGGACGGTGGCGATCCGGAGGATGGTCAAGAGGCTCGGATTCGCGTCTCCGCGTTCGATCTTTCTGTAGTTGGTGACGTGCATGGTGGCGAGGCTCGCGATCGCCTCCTGGCTGAGGCCGAGTTGGATGCGCGCGAGGCGGATGCGCTCGCCGAGCAGCTCGGAGGCGGGTGCGACGGGGATCTTCATGGTCCTTCCAGTGAAGAACGCGCGTACCCTCCGGCTCAAGAGCACCTGCACCCCGATCGCCGGACCTCACGCCTTTCTCCCCGGAATTGCCTTCGTTCCACGCATTCGCTCGGCCTGCCCTCGGGCCGCCGGGGCGACCCGAGGGCAGCGGTCACAGGCTGATCTGCCAGAGATACTCGCGACCGTCGGGCGGGAACCAGCGCACGACGAGGACGGTGTCACGCGCGGGATCGGCGCTCGTCACGCTCGCCCGGACGCTCTCGCCCGGAGGCACGGAGGTCGGGCCGCTCACCTGCAGCCGCGAGCTGCCGGCGACGCTCACCGTCACCCCGCGGAGCGTCTCGCGCCCGCTGTTGACCAGGCGGAGATGCGGTGCTGTCGAGCGGTCGACGCGCCAGGGAACGGGATAGGCGAGGCGCCGGGGACGAGGGGCCGGAGAGGGACTGCGAAGAAACCGGAGACGATTCATGCGATTGACGCTAACCAGCCCCTCCGACGCCCGATGGCCCTTAACCGGGCACGAACACCACTTCCGGGGATAACTCGCCGAATTTTTTTCTGTGGACGATTCCACGCGAAAGCGGAATTCGGCTGTGACCAGGGGATCCGTCAGCTGCTGTAATCGGTGTTGTAGAGCTCGAGCACGTCGTCGATCGGGCCGTCCAGCACGAGAGCGCCCTTGTCGAGGTACAGTCCGCGTTCGCAGAAGCGGCGGAGATCCTTCTCGTTGTGCGAGACGAAGAACAGCGTCCGGCCGCCGGCGAGGAGTTCCTCGATCCGGCGGTAGCACTTCTCGCGGAAGCCGCGGTCGCCGACCGCGAGCACCTCGTCCACGAGGAGCACCGGCTCCTCGAGCTGAGCGATCACCGAGAACGCGATGCGCACCTTCATGCCGCTGGAGAGGTGCTTGTAGGGAGTGTCGACGAAGTCGCCGATCTCGGCGAAGTCGATGATCTCCTCGAACCGGTCGTCGATCTGCGACCGCGACATCCCGTGCAGGCCCGCCGTCAGGTAGACGTTGTCCCGCACCGTCAGATCGTCGACAAAGCCGCCGGTGATCTCGATCAGCGGCGCGACCCCCTCGGTCACGGTCACCGACCCCTCGTCCGGCAGCAGGACGCCGGCGACCAGCTTCAGCAAGGTCGACTTGCCCTGGCCGTTGCGTCCGACCACGCCGATGGACTCGCCGGGACGGACGTGGAAGCTCACATCCCTCAGCGCCCAGAAGTCGTCCGGACGCGTACGGCGCTCCCGGGTGGAGAAGAGGTCCTTGAACGAACGGCGCGCTCCGCGATTGCGGCGGAAGCGGACGCCGAGACCGTCGACGGCGATGACGGGGGCCACTCAGATCTCCTTCAGCACGTCGCGCTCGAAGCGCTTGAAGACAGCCCACCCGATCCCGAGCAGCACGACGGACATCGCGGCGCTCACACCCACCAGGAACCAGTCCAGCTCCTCTCCGAAGAAGGCGGACCGGTACAGGCTGAAGATGCCGGTCAGCGGGTTGAACGCCGACCAGAAGTGGAGCGAGAACAGAACGTCGTTCGAGGCCCCGGGATGGGTGGTCAGGTAGGCGGCGCAGTGCCGCGCCGCCACTCCGTCGCCGCAGCCCCCCGGCAGGTCCCGGGCGCTGTAGATGATCGGGGACGCGTAGAAGAGGAACCGCAGCGCCAGCTTGGCCGCGCGCTCGAGGTCGCGGAAGAACACCACGAGCGGTCCGACGATCAGGCCGACGCCGACGGTCAGCACGGTCTGGATGAGGATCGCGAGCGGGAAGAGCAGCACATCCACGTTGAGCCGCGCGCCGCTCAGGATGGCGAAGAACGCGAGCACCGGCAGCGAGAGCAGGAACTCGATCCCCTTGGAGGCAACGATCCGGTTGACCCAGATCGTGCGGGGGATCATCGTCGAGCGGATCAGCTTCGCCTCGCGGATGTAGGCACGGGTGCTGTCCGACACGGCGCCGTTGAACCACATCCACGGCAGCAGGGCGGCGAGGAGGAACACGATGTACGGGTTCTCACCGACGTTGCGCTTGAAGATGACCGTGAACACGAACCAGTAGATCCCGCTCATCACGAGCGGGTCGAGAATCGACCAGACGTAGCCGAGGGCGCTCGTGGAGTAGCGGACGCGCAGATCGCGCTTGGTCAGCAACCACAGAGAGTGCCGGTAGCGCGTGAAGGGCGAGCGCTGGGCAGGGCGCACCTCAGTGGGGATACTGGTCACGGGAACCCATCGTATTGATCGAAGCTGCGTGAGGACTCACGCGACCTCGACTATACGAAAAGATTCGCGCGCTCGAGGTCCTCCTGGAAGTCGACCTCGACCGCGTACAGGTCGGAGATGTCGACCGGCTCGACGAGCATGCGGTCCTGCTCGATCGCGAGCTCGACGCCGCGCTCGAAGTAGTCCTGGTCTCCGACTCGCTGCAGCTGGCGCAGCAGGGTCGCCTTGTCGGCGGCGGAGACGTAGTTGATGCCGACCGCCTCGCCGAGGGCGTTCTTCACGGTCTTCGACAGCTCGTGGATGTATCCCTCGGGACCCGTCGTGTACTTGACCTCTTCATCGGCGACCGACGAGGTGTTGACGGTGACGAAGCTCTGGTCGCGCGCGACGATGGCCGCAGCGCGGACGAGGACGGCCGGGTCGAAGACGACGTCGCCGTTCATCCAGAGCACGCCGCCGGGGGCGGACGCCTGCAGGGCGCGCATGAGGCTCTTGGACGTGTTCGTCTGGTCGTACTGCTCGTTGTACACGAACTGGGCGTCGGGGAACGCCTCGATGATGTGCTCCAGCTTGTAGCCGACGACGATCGTGACCTGGGCGTCCTTGCCGAAAGCCGCGTGGATGTTGTCGAACTGCTGCTGCATGATCGTGCGGCCGTCGCTCAACTCGGTCAGCGGCTTCGGGAGGCTCCGTCCGAGCCGGCTTCCCATGCCGGCCGCGAGAATCACTACCTGGGTCGTCACAATCATCTCCTTGGTCAGACGCGAACCAGTTCAGCGGCTCCCTGTCGGTCGCCGCCGGCCTGACCCCAGGAGGTTCACCCAGGATTCATCCGCGCTTACGCGTGCAGACACGCCTTTATGCCTCAGCCAGAGTACCGGTACCCCCTGCCTGGGGGCAGGGGTTGACGTCGGTCGTTGTTGGGTCGTTATGTTCCTCACAGGACATTCCGAGGCGCAACGCACCGCATCACACCGGACCGGGGGGTTCGCATGCAGGCGTGTGTTGGTACGTTAGCGGGTGTGAGTTTCGACCACGCACGTTCCCCCAGCACCGAGTCCGCCGAGCGGACCCAGGAAGCGGAGCGAGCCGTGGAGGACTCGCAGAGGGGGGAGAACATGGCGGATTCCGCCGACACGCCGGCCGCCGAGAGCACGGCCGATCGCGGCGCCGCTCCGCGGAGCACCGCTCAGCGCGCACCCGCCAAGACGGCCGCTGCGGCAGCCGGGACGAGCACCCGCGCGCCGCGCACGCGGACCACCGCCGCGAAGCCTCGGACGACTCCCCGCACCAAGGCGCCGAGCCCGCAGGCCCAGCCGCAGCAGGCACCGGCGGTCGCCGTGGAGGAGCCCAGGAAGCCGCTCGTCGTCCGCCCGACGGTTCTCGCCATCCACGGAGTGCACAAGCGGTACGGCGACATCGTGGCGGTCGACGGCGTGACGCTCGACATCGCCGAAGGCTCGTTCTACGGCATCGTCGGGCCGAACGGCGCCGGAAAGACCACGACCCTGTCCATCGTCACCGGGCTGCTCCGGCCCGACGCCGGTCGCGTCGTCGTCCACGGAGTCGACGTGTGGACGGAGCCGGTGCGCGCCAAGCACATCATCGGTGTGCTCCCGGACAAGCTCCGGCTGTTCGACCGGCTCACGGGCGCGCAGTTCCTGCGCTATGCGGGGACGCTGCGCGGCCTCAGCGCGAAGACGGTGCGCGCCCGCACGGCCGACCTCGCGACGGCGTTCGGCATCGAGGACGCTCTGGACCGCCTGGTCGCCGACTACTCCGCCGGCATGACGAAGAAGATCGCCCTCGCGGCAGCCATGATCCACTCGCCGCGCCTTCTCGTGCTCGACGAGCCGTTCGAGTCCGTCGACCCGGTCTCGGCCGCGAACATCATCGACATCCTGCAGCGCTACACCGCTGCAGGCGGGACGGTCGTCGTCTCCAGCCACGGAATGGACATGATCCAGCGCGTCTGCGACAGCGTCGCCATCATCGTCCGCGGACAGGTGCTCGCCTCCGGAACCATCGACGAGGTCCGGGGCGAACAGACGCTCGAAGAGCGCTTCGTCGATCTCGCCGGCGGTCGCAAGGCAGCGGAAGGCATGGAGTGGTTGCACAGTTTCTCGGACTGAAGCTGCGGATCATGGGCAACGCCTTCCGGCGCAGCCCCTGGCAGGTCTTCGGCCTGGTGCTCGGCCTGCTCTACGGAGGAACCGTCACCGTCCTCGTGGTCGGCTCGCTCGTCGCCGCCCGCGTCGTCTCGGACGCCTCCGGTACGCACACGGTGCTCGTCGTCGTCGGCTCGGTGGTCGTTGCGGCGTTCGCGCTGCTTCCCCTGCTGTTCGGAGTCGACGACACGCTGGACCCCCGCGAGTTCGCGCTGTTCGGCATCCCGAACCGGAGTCTGGCCACCGGACTGCTGCTGGCCGGGCTCATCGGCGTGCCGTCGCTCGTGCTCATCGTCTGCAGTGCCTCGACGGTGATCACGTGGTCGCAGAATCCCGGCACGGTTCTCCTCGCCGTCGTCTCGGCGGCGGTGGCCGTGCTCACCTGCGTCCTCGCTTCGCGCGTCACGACGGCCATCGCCCACGCCTTCCTGGCGACGCGGCGCCCGCGGGAGGCCGGCAGTGTGATCGGCATCCTCGTGCTCGTCGTCATCGCGCCGGTGATCGTTCTGCTGGGGACCGTGGACTGGGGCCGCGACGGCCTGGGAACGCTCGACGCGTTCGCCGGGTGGCTTCAGTGGACGCCGCTCGGCGCTGCGTGGTCCGTACCCGGCGCCGCCGCCCAGGGGGACTGGGGAACGGCGCTGCTGCAGCTGCTGGTCGCCCTGGCTGCCCTCGGCGTCCTCTGGCTCGTCTGGATCGGACTGGTCGGCCACATCGTCGCGTCGCCGGAGCGGGAAGCCCGCTCCAAGGCGTACCACGGCCTCGGCTGGTTCGACCGTCTGCCGGGTGGACCCACGGCGGCCGTCGCCGCACGGTCGATGACCTACTGGGGGAGGGACGGCCGGTACTGGGTGTCTCTGGTGCCCGTCCCGGTGATCCCCGTCTTCGTCGTGGTCGCCCTGACGCTCGCCGGCCTGCCCGCGCACTTCATCGCCCTCGTGCCGTTGCCCTTGGTGTGCCTGTTCCTCGGCTGGAGCATCCACAACGATGTCGCCTACGACAACACCGCCATCTGGCTGCATCTCGTGTCGGGCGCTCGCGGCATCGCGGACCGGGCCGGACGGATGTTCCCGCCGGTCCTGGTGGGAATCCCGGTGCTGGTGATCGGCTCGATCGCGACGACCATCGCGTACGGCGACTGGGCGGTCCTGCCGTCCGTGGCGGCCCTCAGCGGAGCCATCCTGGTGATCGGCCTGGGTCTCTCGAGCATCTCGTCCGCGCTCTTCCCCTATCCGGCGACCAAACCGGGCGACAGCGCCTTCACGCAGCCGCAGACCTCCGGGGCCTCCGCGGCGCTGGCGCAGTCTCTGAGCTTCTTCGCCATCCTGATCCTCGCCTCACCGGTGCTGGTCCTCCTCGTGCTCGGGCTCACCGTCGACGAGTTCTGGCTCGCCGTCGCTCCGGTCGCTGCGGTGGTCATCGGCTTCGGGACGCTGTTCGTGGGACTCTGGCTGGGCGGTCGCCTCTTCGACCGCCGCGGACCGGAGCTGATGGCGTTCGCCAACCGCAATGACTGAGCCGGGGAGGCCCATCCTCCCCGCTGACCTTCGTCACGAATGCGCGCTCCGAGCTCGATGAACGCGGCATTCGTCACGAATGTGCGTCCATCCACGTGTCTACACTGGAGGCATGAACGACGCGAGCATCTCCGAGCCGGGCGGCGAACCCTCCGGCGGCGGTGCGACCACGCTCGAACGCGAGCTCCAGGAGTTCCTGCAGAACGAGGAGCCCGGCGATCACGAGCGCTTCTCGCACTACGTGAAGAAGGAGCAGATCCTCGAGTCCGCGGTCACCGGCAAGCCGGTGAAGGCGCTGTGCGGCAAGATGTGGACGCCGAACCGCGACCCGCAGCGGTTCCCGGTCTGCCCCACCTGCCGCGAGATCTACGAAGGCCTGCAGGGAGACTGAGGGGCTCGGCGCCGGCGCCGGGCGCCGGTCAGCGCCCCGACCGGGTGACCGCGATCATTCGAAGATCGTGGGCAGTACCGGGTCGCCCCGGCCGAGCCGGAACGCCTCATCGGGCAGTTCGCTCATCGCGAGCTCCCGGTGTTCACGCGCCCGGCGCGTCCCGTCGACGCCGAGGTGCTCGCGGTGCACCTCCCCATCGGTGATGAGGGGGACGAGGAGGTCGCGGCCCGTGTCATCCGGCGTGTCGCCCCTCTCGACGATGTGGACCACCTCGGCGACC
>Ga0209677_100883_pt1 | contig 14726 bp, 7 predicted proteins | sample AraplaCvi_mCL_r2_2_FD_184285 | JGI IMG/M metagenome (GOLD analysis project Ga0209677, IMG submission 184285) | Arabidopsis root microbial communities from North Carolina, USA - plate scrape CL_Cvi_mCL_r2 (SPAdes) (version 2) | ecosystem: Host-associated > Plants > Roots > Endosphere | place: USA... | reverse complement strand
GCCGCCGGTGGAGAAGAAGACGCGATTGAGGTCGCCGGGGGCGTACGAGGCCAGGCGGTCGGCCAGCTCGATCGCGTTGGGGTGGGCATAGGACCAGATGGGGAAGAAGGCGAGCTGTTCGGCCTGCTTCGCTGCCGTCTCGGCCAGGCGCTTGCGGCCGTGGCCGGCGTTCACGACGAAGAGCCCGGAGAGCCCGTCGATGTACCGCTTGCCGTGCGAGTCCCAGATGTGGTGTCCCTCGCCGCGGGTGATGATGGGGACGCCGTTGCCCTCCTCCATCACGGACTGACGGGCGAAGTGCATCCAGAGGTGATCGCGCGCTTTCGCCTGCAGCGCCGCCTCATCGGCCGTGATGGGCTCGCCGAACGTGTCTACGGTTGTCGTCATGGTTATCGCGTTCCCCAGTTGTAGAACTGTTTGTGGAGTTTCAGATACACGAACGTCTCGGTGGAGAGCACGCCCTCCAGCGTCCGGATCTCGGAGTTGAGCATCGTGATGAGGTCGAGGTCGTTCTCGCACACCACTTCGGCCAGGATGTCGAAGGTGCCAGCTGTCAGCACCACGTAGTCCACAGCCGGCATGGCCGCCAGCTTGTCGGCGATCGTGCGCGTGTCGCCGGTGCAACGAACGCCGATCATGGCCTGCCGGTAGAACCCGAGCTGCATGGGGTCCGTGACCGCTACAATCTGCATCACGCCCGACTCGGTCAGCTTCTGGACGCGCTGGCGCACAGCTGCCTCACTGAGACCGACGGCTTTGCCGATCTCGGCGTAGGACTTGCGCCCATCCACCTGCAGTTGCTCGATGATCGCTTTGGACACGTCGTCGATGACCACAGCCTTCTGGCCGCTTGTTACCCGAGGGGTGCTCATGGAGCGATTCTGTCAGCGGATGGGGTGCCTGGCAAGCGATTCCGCATCTCTTCGGCGTTTTGGATGACGAAATCGTTAGAACTGGTGCTCGTGGCGCACAGGCCTCCGCCGCGGCGTCCCTTCCGGCGGGCTACGCTTGCATCGACCACGCGCAGAAGGGTGCGGGGCGGGAATCCCGCGCGCAGCGATCAGGAGGAGCCGACGATGACTGGCGGCTTCGTCCGGTATGCGCCCACCGCCGGTCCCTCCCGCTGGCTGCTGGTCGCCGGCCGGCGATTCGTCGCCGCAGTCGAGAGCACGGCCTCCGACCAGATCGTGGACGCGGTGTACTGGCTCGCCGACTCGGATCTCGCGACCATCGAGTCCGTCGTCGGGGCGTTTCCGCTCGCCGGGCCGGACAGCGTTCGCTCGTTCGCGGTCGCGGAGATCGGCGAGCCGAACGCGGCGGGCGAGGTCACCGTGACGGCCGTGGTGCGCGGCGCGGCGGCCATCGACGTCTTCTCCGTCGGAGGGTCCCGGCGGTTCTCGGCGGGAGGCGTCCAGCCCTGGGTGCTGGCGGAGTTCCGGGCGGTGAACGGACTGGTTCTGCAGGGAGACGACGCGGCGACCGGACCCGTCGCGCGGCTCGCCGTCGACTCGCTGCCGTTGCGGGTGGGCGTGGCCGACGGTGAGCTCCTGACCTGGACGCTGAAGCCGATCGAGCGCGCGGCGCGTGGCGGGGCGCCGGCGGCGCAGCCGGCCGTCGAGGGCGGGGCTGCGGAGGACGATGCCGCGGTCGACGAGACCATCATCCGTGGCCGCAATCCGAGCTCCAGCCTCTTTGGTGGCCGCGCGACGGCCGACGGCGAGGAGGATGTCCCCCCTGCTGCGCATCCCGCTCCCCACGAGCTCGCCGGGGCTGTGGACATCGAGGAGCCGCCGGTCGCTCGCTCCGATTCATCGGTTCTCGCCGGCGACACGCCGAGCGTCACCGACGGCCGGCTGCTGATCGACACCGGCGATCTGCTCTCGTTGACGCAGCCCGTCGTCCCGCCGGCGGCTCCTGCGACGTTCGCGGCGCGGCTGCCGTCGGGGGACAACGTCGCCCTCGACGTCCCGCTGGTCATCGGCCGCCGTCCGGCGCTGCAGCGCGTCGCATCCGGTGCAGAGCCGCGCCTGGTCACCGTCCCGTCGCCCACGCAGGAGGTCTCCTCCACGCATGTCCGCATCGAGCAGTCGGGGGACGCGATCGTCGTCACCGACCTCCGCTCGACCAACGGCACCGTTGTGACCGGTCCCGGCGGCGCGCGGCGGCTGCGGCCGGGGGAGTCCGCCGTGGTGCTCGCAGGAGCGAGGGTCGAGATCGGCGACGGTAATATCATCGAGATCACCGAAGCCCCAGAAGAAGGACGCGAGTGACGCAGATCGGTCGCAGCAGCAGACGCCACACGGTGGCCGTCCCCGGCGACACCGACGCGCGCATCAGCCTCTCCTGGGCGGCGCTCAGCGACACGGGCTACCGGCGCAGCGTCAATGAGGACAGCCTCCTGGCCCGGTCGCCGATCTTCGCGGTCGCGGACGGGATGGGCGGCCACACCGCCGGAGACTTCGCCAGCACCGCGGTCGTCACCCGCCTGGCCGAGAAGGTGAAGGCGGACTTCGTCGGAGAGGTGGCCCTCACCGAGGCCCTGCGGTCGGCCGTCGACGACATGGGTCGCGGAGTCGGCCACACGGACCTCGGCACCGGGACGACCGTCACCGGGATCGCCCTCACCCTGGTCGACGGCTCGCCGTACTGGCTGGTGTTCAACATCGGCGACTCGCGCGTGTACAGCTACCGGGACGGTCTGCTCGAGCAGCTCACGGTCGACCACTCCATCGTGCAGGAGCTGCTCGACGCCGGCGCCATCTCGCCGGCCGAGGCGGAGGTCCACCCGCATAGCAACGTGATCACGCGGGCCGTGGGGTTCAACGAAGACCCGGTGCCCGATTACTTCCTGCTCCCGATCGTGGCCGGGTCCCGGCTGCTGGTCTGCTCCGACGGCCTGACCAAGGAGCTGACCGAGCACGGCATCCGCTACTTCCTGGCGGAGGGGTCGTCGCCGCTCGACGCCGCGCAGCAGCTGATGGATGCGGCCCTCGGCAACGGCGGACGCGACAATGTGACCGTCGTGGTCGTCGACGTGCTGGCCACCCCGGAGTCCGGGGCGCATCGCGAGGGCGCATCCCACAGGGCCGCTCCCCGGCACTGATTCTGTCCCCCGACTTGGGGGTGAAGGAGTTGTCCCCAGTGCGGGTTCGACCCCGCCGACGGCGGGAAGCGGCTGCCTACAATTGCCAGACACTCTTTTATCCGACGCTTTGCACTTGCGACGCGTTCCGCCGACGAACGGGAGGAGCAGATGGCCCGGCGCTTGCCGTCCCAGCCACCCAACCTTCCCGGCTTCTCGTATGTACGTGTGCTCGGTTCGGGTGGCTTCGCCGACGTCTTCCTCTATGAGCAGAACCTTCCGCGACGCCAGGTCGCCGTGAAGGTGATGCTGGCCGAGGTCGTCACCAGCCAGGTGAAGCAGATGTTCCAGGCCGAGGCGAACCTCATGGCCCAGCTGAGCACGCATCCCTCGATCCTCACGGTGTACCAGGCGAGCGTGTCCTCCGACGGCCGGCCGTACCTCGTGATGGAGCTGTGCTCCGCGGCGATCGGGCAGCGCTACCGCGCGGAGCCGATGTCGGTGCCGGAAGTCCTCAGCACCGGGGTACGGATCGCCAGTGCGGTCGAGACTGCCCACCGCGCCGGGGTGCTGCACCGCGACATCAAGCCGTCCAACATCCTGAGCACCGCCTACGGGCATCCCGTGCTGAGCGACTTCGGCATCGCGGCGACGCTCAGCGAGGCGGATGTGACGGAGGCGATCGGCCTCTCCATCCCGTGGTCGGCGCCCGAGGTCCTGCTCGACGAGACGAGCGGGACGATCGCGAGCGAGGTGTGGTCGCTGGGTGCGACGATGTACTCGCTGCTGGCCGGGCGGTCCCCGTTCGAGGTGCCCGGCAAAGAGAACACGTCGGCCGAGCTCATCCAGCGCATCACCAAGGGCCGGCCGCTTCCGATCGGGCGGCCCGATGTTCCGCCGCGACTGGAGCAGGTCCTGCTGCGCTCGCTGTCCCGGCGCCCCTCGCAGCGGCAGCGGAGCGCTCTCGACTTCATCCGTGAACTCCAGGCGGTGGAGACCGAGCTGGCCCTGCCGCAGACGCCGATCGAGGTCGCGATGGACGACTGGGCGCTGGCCACGGCGGCCGACCCGGAGGATCGGACGCGCGTGAAGGGCGTCGTCGCCATCGACCCGGGTGGAAAGCGCCGCCGGCGCAGGCCCGTCGCTGTCGCGTCGACCGTCACGCGGACGCCGACCCGGACCGTCATCCGCGAGAGCGGCAGCGCCCAGACACCGCAGCAGCCGCCGCCTGCGCGCGTGTCGCGGGCGCTCGTGCTGTCCTTGATCGCGTGTGCTGCGCTCGTCGTCGTGCTCGCCGTCACAGCGACGGTGGTGCTCGTGCGCGCCGGCGCGAGCGACGACATCCCGACCGTCCGCGACCTCAGCGGCCGCATCACCGGTAGCACGATCGTGTTCACCTGGAGCGACCCGGGCCTCCATCAGGGCGACAGCTACCAGGTGACGGTGGACGACCAGCCGCCGAGCCTGCAGCACGCGACCGAGTTCCGGGTGGATGCGAAGCCCGGTGAGACCGTGTGCGTCACAGTCACGGTGAACCGCAGTGGCAAGAGCGGGACGCCGAGCGGACAGAAGTGCGTCGAGAGGGCAGGCGGGACGTGAGCCGCCTCGGCGTCATCGGCTCGTGGCTCGCTGCGCACAAGTCCCTCGCGGCCACCGCCGTGAGCGGAACGGCGGTGGCCACCCTGGTGGCCACGCTCGCCGTCGTCTCCGGGGGCTACAGCGCGCAGCACCTGCAGCTGAACGACGCCGCGGTGTGGGTGTCGAGCGATGCGAAGAAGTCGCTCGGGCGGGCGAACACCGAGATCGACAAGCTGAACACCGTCGTCGCCGGTACCGGGGAGGCGCTGGACGTCGTCCAGGACGGCACCGACGTACTGCTGGTCGACCGCGAGGCGAACACGATCGCGGTCGTCGACCCGGCCAAGGCGGAGGCGGGCAAGTCGGTGGCCCTGCCGCCGCGATCGCCGCAGGTCTCGCTGGCGGGCGGCCATGTCGCCCTCCTGTCGCAGGTGACCGGCCAGGTGTGGCTCACCAATGTCGGCCAACTCGATGAATTCAACTCCGGCTCCGCCCCCACGATCGATCTGGGCGGCCGGGCGGTGGCGGCGATGGATCCCTCCGGGCTCCTGTTCGCCTATCAGCCCGCAAGCAGGTCGCTCGTGCGGGTCGACCTCGAGGCCGCGGCGCCGTCGACGACCACGCAGACGGTCGCGACCCGCGGCGACGGCGCGAACGTCGCGCTCACCACCGTCGGCGGGCACTGGGCACTGCTCGATCCGGACGAGCGCACGATCTGGGTCGACGGTCGCGCCATCGACCTGGCTTCCGTCCTCCCGGCCGGGTCGGATGCGGTGCTCCAGCAGCCGTCGGCGGCAGGGAACGCGGTCTGGATCGCCACCTCGACGGGATTGGTGCGCGTCCCGCTCGACGGCGGGAAGCCGACGCGGGCGGTGACGCAGAGCGGCTCCCGTCCGAGCGGTGCTCCGGCGGCGCCGGTGACCGTCGCCGGGTGCACCTACGCGGCCTGGAACGACGGCACCGCCTGGCGGTCGTGCTCCGCAGCGGGAGCGGGGGACCGGTCGACGGTGAAGGACGTCCCGCCCGGCGCCACCCTGGCGTTCCGCACGAACGCCGACCGTGTGGTGCTCAACGACGGGCGTTCCGGCGTCTCCTGGGCGGTGCAGAGCGGCAATGCGCGCATCGACAACTGGGATGAGCTGGTCTCCAAGAAGTCCACCAAAGAGCTGGTCGACCAGACCAAGCAGGACACCGCGCCGCAGTTCGAGAAGCAGGAACAGCCTCCCGTCGCGGTGGACGACGCCTTCGGGGCTCGGCCGGGCAGGGTCACCCCGTTGCCGGTTCTCCTCAACGACTACGACCCGAACGGCGACGTCCTGACCATCGACTCGTTCACCGCCGTGCCCGCGGCGCAAGGCTCGATCGAGCTGACCAACGCGGACCAGCAGCTGCAGATCTCGCTGCCCGAGACCGCGACCGGCACGATCGGGTTCGACTACACGATCTCCGATGGCCGCGGTGGAACGGCGACCGCGCATGTCGTCGTGAGCGTGCGGACACCCGTGGAGAACAGCCCGCCGGTCTGCGTCCGGACCGCCAAGGCGGTCGTGCAGACCGGTGGGAGGGTCACCGCGCCGGTCCTGGGCGATTGCTACGACCCCGACGGCGACTCCTTCTACCTCGCAGCCGCCTCCGTCCCGGCGCCCGACCAGGTCACCTTCACCCCGCAGGGCCAGATCGCCTACTCCGATCACGGCGACGGGGCCGGGGTGAAGGATGTGGCGCTCTCGCTGTCCGACGGCCGGGCCGAGTCTGCGGGACTCCTCGCCGTCACCGTCCGGCCGCCCGGGCAGGTCCCGATCATCGCCGACCCGTTCGCTGTGGTCGCGTACCAGGGGCAAGAGGTGACCGTCGCGCCACTCGACCATGTCCGCGGGGGCAACGGGACCGTCCGGCTGAGCACGGTGCCGACCAAGGCCGACGCGACCATCACGCCCGACTACCAGGGCGGAACCTTCCGCTTCACGTCCGATCAGGCCGGGACGCACAACATCGAGTACTCGGTGACCGACGGCGTCATCACGGCAACGGGAGTGGTCCGCGTCGAGGTCAAGGCGCCGCCGGGTGCGAAGACCACTCCGATAGCCGTGCCGCACACGGCATTCATCCGGGAGCAGTCGACGCAGGATGTGGACGTCCTGTCGACCGACATCGACCCGTCCGGCGGAGTGCTGCTGGTCACCGGTGCGACGGAGCCGGGGCCGGCGGCCGGCGTCCGCATCCAGGTGCTCCAGCAGCGCACGCTGCGCGTCACCCTCAGCCGGCCGCTGGAGGGCCCCGTCGACTTCCACTACCGGCTCAGCAACGGCCTCGCCGACACGGTCGGCACCGTCACGATCGTCCAGCTGCCGCCGCTGACCGTGCACCAGCCGCCGATCGCCGCCCCCGACTCGGTCTCGGTCCGCGTCGACGACGTGGTCGACATCCCGGTGCTCGCCAACGACGTGCAGCCGGACGGCGACAAGCTCACGCTCGACCCGACACTCGCGACCCCACTGCCCAGCGGCGCGGGGCTGCTCTTCGCCAGCGGCGATCACCTGCGCTACCTCGCGCCCGCCAAACCCGGAAACTACACGGCCGCGTACAAGGTGTACGGCGCCGACGGCCAGTGGGCGACGGCCGAGGTCTCCATCGCCGTGCGCGAGCGGGATGCGGCCACGAACAACCCGCCCGTCCCGAAGACCGTGACGGCGCGTGTCCTCGCCGGCGACACGGTGCGGATCACCATCCCTCTCTCCGGCATCGACCCGGACGGCGACTCCGTGCAGTTCATCGGCCAGGAGACCAACCCGCAGAAGGGCGCTGTGGTCGCCTCCGGCCCCGACTGGATGGACTTCCAGGCGGGTGACTATGCCGCAGGCACCGACACGTTCACCTACGCCGTGGTGGATGCGCTCGGCGCACGGGCGACGGGCACCGTGCGGGTCGGCATCGCGGCCCGCGTGGAGGGCGCCCGTAACCCCGTCGCGGTCGAGGACGACGTGACCGCGCGTCCCGGCCGGACCCTCCTGGTGCAGGTGCTCGCGAACGACAGCGACCCGGACGGCAGCCCGCTCAACGTGACGGCCGTCACGTCGCTCGACGGCAAGGCCAAGGCGAAGATCACCGGGAACCTGGTGACGGTGACCGCGCCGAAGACCGAGGGCGCCTACGGGTTCCTCTACACCATCCAGAACGAGCGGGGCGGCACCAGCCAGGCGTTCCTCCGGCTCACCGTGGATGCGAAGGCGCCGCCGGCGCGTCCCATCGTCTCCGACACGACTCTGGGGCTCTCGGACATCCTCGGCAAGGATCGCGTCGACGTGAATGTCCTGGCCAACGTCTTCTTCGCCGATGGGCCGGTCTCCACCCTCAAGCTCTCGCTGGTTCCCGGCTACACGAACGCCGCACAGGTGACCGCAGCCAAGCGACTCCGGATCGCGATCGGGTCGAAGAGCCAGATCGTGCCGTTCCGCGTCGCGAACCCCGAGGATCCCTCCGTCATGGCCTACGGGTTCGTGCATGTTCCCGGATATGACGATGCGCTGCCGCAGCTCAAGCGAGGCGCTCCCAAGCTGACCGTCGTGAGCGAGAAGACGCTCACCATCCACCTCAACGACTACATCGTGGCGGTGGGAGGCCGGAAGGTGCGCCTCACCGACGCGGCGACCGTCCGGGCGACGCACGCCAACGGCGACGACCTGGTCGCCGGAAGCGACACCCTCCAGTTCACGTCCTCGCCCCGGTACTTCGGGCCGGCCTCCATCTCGTTCCAGGTGACCGACGGGTCCAGCGCAACGGATCCGAACGGCAACGTGGCCACGATCGTGCTCCCCATCGACGTGACTCCACGCGAGAACCAGCCGCCGGTGTTCACCGGAGCCCTGATCGACTTCGAGCCGGGCCAGACCAAGACGGTCGATCTCACCAAGGTGACGACGTATCCCTACGTCAAGGACCAGGGCGAGCTCGTCTACTCCGTCCAGGATCCGCGGCCCGCCGGGGTGAGCACCTCGCTCGACGGTCAGAAGCTGACCATCACCGTCGCATCCGGGACGGCGAAGGGATCGACCCCCTCCCTCTCGATCGGGGTAAAGGATGCGGTCAACACCGGTCAGGCCGGGCGGATCGACATCCAGGTGGTGCCCTCGACCCGGCCGCTGGCGAGCCCCCAGCCGGACCGGGTGATCGCGCCTCGCGGCCAGACGACGACTGTGGATGTGCTGGCCAACGACGGCGCCACGAACCCGTTCCCGGGCACGCCGCTCCGTGTCCTCGCAGTGCGCGGCCTCGGCACCGGGCTGCCCGACGGCGTGAGCATCACGCCCAACGCCGACAACTCGCAGCTGCAGGTCGCCGTGTCGGCGACGGCGGCGCCCGCGGACGCGACCCTGCAATACGAGGTGGCCGACGCCACAGGCGACCCCGACCGCTACACCTGGGGAACGGTCACGATCTCCGTGCAGGACCGTCCGGCGCCCGTGTCCAACGTGCAGATCGCCGCCATCGCCGACCGGAGCCTGACGGTGAGCTGGATCCCCGGCGCCTTCAACAACTCGCCGATCACCGGGTTCGAAGTGACGATGTCCTCGGCGTCGAGCGGAGCCGTGCTGTCGACGACGCAGTGCGCGACGACGACCTGCGCGGTCACGACCCCGGGGAACGGTCCCTCCAACGCTGTCACGCTGAGCGTGCGCGCTCGGAACGCGCTCGGCCTGTCCGATCCGACGGCGTACGCCGAGCCGGTGTGGTCCGATGTCATCCCGAACGCACCTGTCGGGCTGTCGTCGCTGCCGCTCGATCACGGCCTGCGGATCTCGTGGACGAAGCCGGCCGACGCGCCCGGGGCGAGCCCGATCACGTCCTATCTGGTCTCCGTCGGAGGGATCGCGAACTCCGTGCAGGCGCTGGCGTCCGATCCGGTGGGGACGACGTACTCCCTGAACGTGACGGCGGACGGCATCGCCAACGGCGTCGCGATCGGGTTCACGGTGGCATCCCGCAACGACTTCTATCAGGGCCGGACGACCTGGAACCAGAGCCAGGGCAGTGGCGTGCCCGCGGGCGCACCGACGACCACGGGCGTCGCGCCGGTCGCGACTCCGGACACGACGGATGGGACGAGTGCGACGCTGAGCTGGCCGAACGTCTTCGGAGACAACGGCAAGGCGATCACCGACTACTACGCGGGAGTCTTCCAGGGGCCGGGTGCGCCGGGCTGCTCGGTCAGCGGCGTCGGGACGGACAACCCGGTGGTTCACCCCGATCCGGGCCTGCAGGATGTGCAGGGCGGCAGCGTGACGTTCACCGGACTCAGCCCCAATCAGACCTACAACTTCATCGTCTACGCCTACAACGGCCAGGGTTGCACTCCTGCCGCCGTCGTCAGCGCGACCCCGCGGCAGTCGCCCGGCAGCGTGACCGGGATCGCCGTCAACCGGCGCGTGCAGAACGGCACGACGGTCGACTTCGAGGTCACCGTCTCCTACCGATCGGGTGGAGGCTCGAATCCCACGTTCGACTACCAACTGCTCGACGGTGCGGCCGTGGTCGACAGCGGAACACTGAAGGGCACCACGGGCATCCTGTCCGGCTCGGGCGGAAACCACTACGGCATGCCGCTGACCGTCAAGATCACGCGGGTGTGCGAGGGCTACCCGGACGGCTCGTCCCTGTGCACCGACCAGAGCGCCACCCAGGATCTCGGCGTCGCCGTGAACCTCTCGATCGGCGGCGCACGCTACGACGCCGCCACCCATGTGTTCAGCTGGACCAGCTGGCCCACGGGCGCCTACGACGCCGTGACCTACAGCTGCGACGGCACGACCCAGCTGCCGATGCCGGCGGCAGGGCAGACCGCCACCTGCACGGCGCCGGCGAACGATCCGTCGCCCACGTTGACGGTCCGTGTCGTCTCGAAGCCCGACACGTACGGTGTCGACTACCCGGGATCGGCACTGCAATGACCGCGCGACGGCATACTGAGGGGAGCCGCATCCCGCGGCGCCCATCCCTTCCTCCGCGGACCCTGTGGCCGCGCCCCGAATCGAAAGAGGCCGGAGCATGACGATGACCCCCGAGCAGGCCGGCTGGTTCTCCGGAGTGTTCGAGCGCCTCGTCGGGAACATCGACCAGGTGCTCCTCGGCAAGACCCACGTGATCCGGCTGGCGCTGACCGCTTTGTTCAGCGAGGGCCACCTGCTGCTCGAGGACTTCCCGGGCACCGGCAAGACATCGCTCGCCCGCGCCATCGCCGAGAGCGTCCGGGGGACGACCAACCGCGTCCAGTTCACCCCCGATCTGCTGCCGGGCGACATCACCGGCGTCAACATCTACGACCAGCGGACCGGCGCGTTCGAGTTCCACCGCGGACCGGTCTTCGCCAACATCGTCCTCGCCGACGAGATCAACCGGGCGAGCCCGAAGACGCAATCCGCGCTGCTCGAGGTGATGGAGGAGCAGCAGGTCACGGTCGACGGCGTCCGGCACTCGGTCGGCGCCCCGTTCATGGTCATCGCGACCCAGAACCCCATCGAGCAGGCCGGGACCTACCGGCTTCCGGAGGCGCAGCTGGACCGGTTCCTGATGAAGGCGTCGATCGGCTACCCGGACCACGAGGCGACGCTGCGCATCCTGGAGGGCTCCGAGCGCCGGGCGCACGAGGTCGTCGTACCGGAGGTCATCTCGGCCGGCACCGTCGTCGAGATGGCGACGATGGCGCGGAGCGTGCACGTCGATGCGACCATCAACGACTACATCTCGCGGCTGGTCGAGGCGAGCCGCGGCGCCGACGAGATCCGTCTCGGAGTCAGCGTGCGCGGCGCGCTGGCGCTGCTGCGCGCCGCGAAGACGCTCGCAGCCGCCTCCGGCCGCTACTACGTGACGCCGGACGACGTGAAGGCCCTGGCGGAGCCGGTGCTCGCCCATCGCCTGGTGCTCGACCCGGAGGCCGAGTTCGAGGGCGTCAGTGCGTCGAGCCTGGTCGGTCAGCTGCTGATCGAGACCCCGCCGCCGAGTGATCGGGTCGCTGTGTGACCACCGTCACCCGTGCGCAGACCGAGCTGACCAACGTACGCGCTCGCATCGTCGGCGAGCGCGACGGTTTCCTCGCGGATGCGATCGTGTGGGTCGTCCGGATGTCCGCGACCGCCGGCCGGGCCATCGCCACGGTCGCACGGCGGGTGGGCGCCGTGGTGACCGCCCTCGGCTGGTCGCTGCTGGCGATCACCGTTCTCGCGCTGACGGTGGGGTACGTGTGGAGCTGGATCGAGGCGGTGGTCACGGGATGGACGGCGCTCGTCCTCTTGGTGGTCGGATCCGGCTACCTGATCGGCCGTACCGCCTACGACGTCGGGCTGTCCCTTCCCGCGAACCGGGTGGTCGTCGGCGACCGTGCGCCCGGTGAGGTCTCGATCCGCAACCCGCTGCGGCGGAGGCTCGCCGGTGTCCGGGTGGAGGTCCCGGTCGGTCACGGACTGGCGGAGTTCGCCGCTCCCTCGCTCGCCGCGGGGGAGGAGCACTCCGACGTGTTCGTCGTGCCGACCTCCCGGCGCGGGATCGTGCCGATCGGCCCCGTGCGCACCGTCCGTGCCGATCCGATCGGGCTGCTGCGCCGCGAGGTCGTCTGGGCCGAGTCGCTTGACCTGTTCGTCCATCCGCGCACCATCGCCATCCCGAGCATGAGCACGGGCTTCGTGCGCGACCTCGAGGGCTCGCCGACCCGCGACCTCACGGCGAGCGACATCGCCTTCCACGCGCTTCGAGAGTACGTCCCCGGCGACGAGCGTCGCTACATCCACTGGAAGTCGACGGCGAAGACCGGCAGCTACATGGTGCGCCAGTTCGAAGAGACGCGCCGGAGTCATCTCCTGGTCGCGCTGAGCCTGTCGGCGGCCGACTACGCCACCGAGGAGGAGTTCGAGCTGGCCGTGAGCGTCACCGGCTCCCTCGGCGTCCGGGCGATGCTCGACTCGCGCACGGTCTCGGTGGTCGCCAGCGCCGAGACGCCCGACTTCGCCAAGCGGATGGTGTTCAGCGCCCGGCGGCTCAGCACCGTCAACCGCGGCCGGCTCCTGGACGACCTGGCCGGGGTCGAGACCGCCGACGCCGCGCTCCGCCTGACCGAGCTGGCGCGGGTCGCGTCCGACGACTCGGCCGGCGTCTCCATCGCGTTCCTCGTCTGCGGCTCGACGCCGACGGCCTCCCAGCTCCGTGCGGCTGCCGCGCACTTCCCGCTCGGAGTGGATGTCGTGGCCATCGTGTGCGACGAGGGCGCCATCCCGTCGCTCCGGCGCGTCTCGGACCTCAGCGTCCTGACCATCGGCTACCTGGACGACCTCCAGCACAGCCTGGCGAAACGGCTGGCGACCTGATGCCCGCACGGCGCTCCTTCCGCATCCTCGTCGATGCCGTCTTCGCCCTGGCCGCCGTCGCTCTCGGCGCGTGGTCGTTCTGGCCGGTCTACCAGTCGAGCGCTTTCGTCGCGATGCTCGTCGTCACGCTGTTGACCGGCGCGGCCATCGGCGTGGTGGGATGGGCGTTCCGCCTCCCCAGCATCCTCGTCGCGGCGCTCATCGTGCTCGCCTACCTGGGTCTCGGGGTCCCGCTCGCCGTGCCCTCGGAGGCCGCCGGGGGCGGACTGCTGCCGACGGGTCCCGGCTTCCTCGACCTCGTGCAGGGGACCTGGCTGAGCTGGAAGCAGCTCGTGACGATCAGTGTGCCGGTCGGGCCGTACCAGGCGCTGCTGGTCCCCGCGTTCCTGCTCACGCTGCTGGCCACGACGCTCACGGTGACCATCGCCCTGCGATCGTCGCGTCCGGAGCTGGCAGCCGTCCCTCCCGTCCTGCTCCTGGTCGCGGGCATCCTGCTCGGTCCATCGTCCGGCTCGGTTCCGCTGGCGCTGCTATTCGCCCTCTTCGCGGTGCTGCTCGCCTGGCTGATCCGCTTCCGCCTCCTGCGGAGGGCCGCATCCATCCGGTCGCTGCGCGAGCAGAGCGGACTGCTGGTGGAGTCCCGGAGCGAGCGGCGCTCGACGGCACTGCTGACCACGGCGGGGGCGACGGTCATGCTGATCACCGCCGCCGCAGCCGGCATCGCGGCTGCCGCCATCCTCCCGCCGCAGGGGCAGCGGCAGGTGGTGCGGACGGCGGTCGAGCAGCCGTTCGATCCGCGCGACTACCCGAGCCCACTGAGCGCGTTCCGCTCCTATCTGCAGCCGGGGAAGGCGGACGAGCCGATGCTCAGCGTCTCGGGGCTGCCGGCCGACCGCCGGCTCCGGATCGCGACCCTCGACACCTACGACGGCATCACCTACGCCGTCGGCAGCGGCGGCACGACCAGCGCGTCCGGTTCCTTCACCCGTGTCCCGTATCGCATGGATCAGACCGGGACGCGAGGCACGCAGACCACCACGACCGTCGTCGTGCGCGACTACCGCGGCCCCTGGCTCCCGGGGAACGGGCAGCTCGAGCAGGTGGCGTTCGCCGGTCAGGACGGAAGCCGGCTCGCCGGCGCCTTCTACTACAACGACGTGACCGGGACGGGCGCGGTCACGACGGCCCTGCACACGGGCGACGCATATACCGCGGAGTCGGTGGTGAAGCCGTTGCTGACCGCCGCCCAGCTGGAGAAGGTGCAGCCGGGGAGCGATACGGTGCCACGTCCGACCGTCATCCCGGACGAGCTGCAGTCCGTCCTCCAGAAGTACACGGCCGGCGCGTCGGGGGCGGGTGCGAAGCTCGCCGCGGCCCTGCGGGGCCTCGCCGAGAACGGCTACATCAGCCACGGGATCGGACCGGACGAGCCGCCCAGCCGCTCCGGTCACGGCGCAGACCGCATCACCGAGCTGCTCACGTCGGTGCCGATGCTCGGCGATCAGGAGCAGTACTCCGTCACCGCCGCACTCATGGCGCGCCAGCTGGGCTTCCCGGCGCGGGTCGTGGTGGGGTTCGTCGCGCCGAAAGACGCCACGGGGCCGGCCGTGACCCTGGTCGGCGCGGACATCTCCGCCTGGATCGAGGTGCAGACGACTTCCGGATGGGTGACCGTCGACCCCACCCCGCCTCTCCGCCCGGTCCCGCCGAAGCAG
>Ga0209677_100881_pt1 | contig 14742 bp, 14 predicted proteins | sample AraplaCvi_mCL_r2_2_FD_184285 | JGI IMG/M metagenome (GOLD analysis project Ga0209677, IMG submission 184285) | Arabidopsis root microbial communities from North Carolina, USA - plate scrape CL_Cvi_mCL_r2 (SPAdes) (version 2) | ecosystem: Host-associated > Plants > Roots > Endosphere | place: USA... | reverse complement strand
CGATGCCGGCGCAGCGGGCCAGCGCCCGGGTCAGCGCCAGGCGGACGCCGGCGTCGGGATGGATCTCGTCGCGGGTGATGATGTCGAAGGCGATGGTCAGGAGTGCATCGCCGGCCAGGATGGCGGTCGCGTCATCATAGGCCTTGTGCAGGGTCGGGCGGCCGCGGCGCAGGTCGGAATTGTCCATCGCCGGCAGGTCGTCATGGATCAGGGAGTAGCAATGGATGCATTCGAGCGCGGCGCCCGCCAGCAGCGCGCCTCTTGGCGAGACGCCGAACACGGCGGCGCTCTCCACCACCAGGAACGGGCGCAGCCGCTTGCCGCCGCCGAGGCTCGAATAGCGCATCGACTCGATCAGCCGCTTCGGGCGGACGATCTCGTCCGGCATCGGGGCATCCGACAAAAGCTCGGCCAGCAGGGCTTCGGTGTCCTCGGCGGTCTTGTCCAGGCGTCGGGTGAAGTCGGTCAGGGCCGTCACGGTCATCAAGAATGGCTCCAGGGGGGCAAAATTCGGCCGGACAATCGTTGATGGCGCGGCCTTCGTCAATTGCGGGCGTAAGGGCGGCTTTCGGTCGCAACGAGGCCGAAAAAGGCAGGAAATTTCATGGAGATATTGGATAATTCGGTCAAAATCGCAGCCCACCCCGCCATTTCAGCCAGGCGAAGCCTCACCTTGCACCCCCTCCGAACCCTGCTCCTCGTCATCGTGCTGGTGCTGCTCGTGCCCTATATGCTGACGCCGTTCTATGCGGTCGGTCACCCGGTCTCGACCCTGATGCTGTGGCGCTCGGTGACGGGCAGGCCAGTTGATCGGCGCTGGATCGACCTGGCCGCCATGTCGCCTTACCTGCCGCGCGCCGTGGTGTCGGCGGAGGATGCCAAGTTCTGCAGCCATCACGGCGTCGACTGGGATGCGCTGCGCGAGGTGGTCGATGACGCCGAAGATGGCGAGGTGACCCGCGGCGGTTCGACCATCACCCAGCAGGTGGCGAAGAACCTGTTCCTGTGGCCGGGGCGCAGTGTGGTGCGCAAGGCCTTGGAACTGCCGTTGGCGCTCTGGATCGACGCCGTGCTGCCGAAGCGGCGGATCCTGGAACTCTATCTCAATATTGCCGAGCTCGGGCCGTCAGGCCAGTTCGGGGCTGAGGCCGGCGCAAGTTATGCCTTCGGCAAGTCGGCGGCGTCGCTGTCGCCACGGGAGGCGGCGCTGATGGCCGCGATCCTGCCGAACCCGATCAAGCGCAGCGCGAGGACGCCAGGACCCGGGGTGCGGCGGCTCGCGGTGACCTACATGGCGCGCGGGGTGTCGCCGGCCCTGCAGACCTGCTGGGGCGGCGGCCGATAGTGCTCGGGCTTGCGAATTTTGGCCCCAATTGCCGCAAACGGGCCTAGCATTACCGCCGTCAATCCCCTATAAGCGCGGCCTTGATCGGCATCCGGGCTCGCCAGCTTCCACTGGCTGCAGCCGTCCATTTGCGGATGATGCCTTGCAAATCACCCCTAGAGGATACCGATATGGCCGTCCCCAGAAGAAAAACCTCGCCGTCGCGCCGCGGCATGCGCCGCTCGGCCGATGCGATCGCAAAGCCGACCTATGTCGAGGACAAGGATTCCGGCGAGCTGCGCCGTCCGCACCATCTCGACCTGAAAACCGGCATGTACAAAGGCCGGCAGGTCCTGAAGGCCAAGAAGGACGTCTGAGGTCCTGGGCTGCGCCGTGAGGCGCGGACCTTCGGCTGCGGTTCCGCCCGAATTCGGCCATTGATGAGGTTGAGACCGGTCCCGCGCGAAAAGGTTCGCCGGGACCGTTGTGCGTGGACCAAAGCGCTGCGCCCGTCTAACTGCGCGGCTCCCCGGTCTGGTTGAAATCGCGCGTGGCGATCTGCTCGCGCGCCACTTGGGGCCTCGCCGATGTCCATGGTCGGTTTCCCGCTGCTGCTGATCCCGCTCGCGATCTACAACATGATCGTGTTCCTGATGCCGGGCGTCGGCTTCACCGAGCCCCTGATGCGGCTGCGGCTGGTGTCGGGCGAGGTCTGGGCGGTGTCGCTCGGCGACATGCTGGTGACGCTCAGCGTGCTGCTGCTGCTGCTCGAGGTGATCAAGGCGGCGCGGGGCAAATTTCTCACCGACCATCTGCTGTCGTTTCTGGTGTTCGGCGGCGCAGCGGCCGAATTCGTGATGTGGCCGAAATTCGCCAACTCGACCTTCTTCCTGCTGACGCTGCTGGCGATGGTCGAGTTCTTCTCCGGCATTGCGCTGCGCGCCAAGCGCGGCGCGCGGGCGCGCGCAGCCGTGGCAGCACCGGCCGTCGCACCGGCGCCCGTCCCCGAACCGGCGCCGGTGCCTGAGCCGCATGTCGAGGCGGCGCCGGCGCCCGAACCGGTTCCCGCGGCGCCCGAGCCGGCGCCTGCACCGGTCACGTCAGCACCGGTCGCACCCGCGCCTGTCGTGACGGAACCAACTCCGGTGCCGCCGGCGGCATCAGTTGCGGAATCGGTGCTGCTCGATCATCCGGCTCCCGCCCCGCATCCCGCTCCCGCCCCGCATCCCGCTCCCGTTCCGCATCCTGCTCCACAGCCTGTGCCGGTCGCCGCCGAGGCTTCGCCGAAAGTCGAAGAGGCTGAGGAGCACGTCACGGCGACCACCCCGGCTCCGTCCGAGACGCCCGATCACACCGAGCCGTCGAAGCCGTAGAGCGCGCGCGTTCGTCGATCTCGTCCTGTCAGATGATCTGCCGGGTCTGCCGGCCAGTCCGCTGCGCGGGCTGCAGATGCGCCGCATAGGCCGAGAGCGCCTCCTGCGGCGCTGCGCGGCGCAGATGGCGGGTCTGGGGCATCTGCTGGGCCGTCGCAATCAGATGCGTCACGAAGGTCGGATCGGGCCGCGACACCCGGCTGCTCACCGGTGATCGATCCGAGGCCGGCGCCATCGGCACCAACGCGGTGCTGGCGGGCCTCGCGTCGGCGCCATCAGCTGCCATCTCGGTTCGGTCAATCGTTAACATCGCACGACCATATCCGGCTGGCCTGTCGCATTCCGGGACGCCGGATCCTTTCCTGCCGAACGCGTCGCAAGAGTGATGCCGGCCGCAGCTAAGTCGTTCCCGCGGCCGCCGTAAACTGATCGTGTGCGCTCCACAGCGCCGTCCAAATATCCGTCGTCAGGCTGACGTCGGCCTGTTGCACGGACATGCTGTCCGTTAACCAAATATGCGTAGGCTGATTCGTAAAGGCCGGCGTCGCCGCGCGGTGCGGATGGAGACGGTCGCGTCCACTTATCGATGCCGAGGCGAAGCCCGGTCCTGTCCCGAAACGAGGCGATCTTGACATCCGATGTGCCGCAGACCTCGCTGATCCTGGCCTCGCTCGGCCAAGCCGCCTTCGTATGGGATATCGCGACCGACGTGATCGTTTGGAGCGACCATGCCGGGGCTGTTTTCACCGACATCCCGCTGGCGCAATTGTCGAGTGGTGCGGAATTCGCCGCGCTGATCGAGCCGGAGCAATCAATCCGCTCCAACGTCCTGCTGCAGTCACCCCCCGTCCATGGCGAGGACGGCACGCCCTATCGGATCGAATATGGCGTGCGGATCAGCTCGGCCTCTGCGCTCATCTGGATCGAGGAGACCGGTCGCTGGTTCGCTGGTCCCGACGGCCGGCCGTCGCGTGTCCAGGGCATCGTCCGTATCAACAACGAGCGCCACGCCCGCGACGAGCACCTCTTGAAATTGTCGCAGCACGATCCGTTGACCGGCGCGTACAATCGCACTCATCTGATCGCAACGCTGGCGGAGGCGATCGAGGAGGCGCAGCGCTTCCGCTATTCCTGCGCGTTCATGCTGGTCTGTATCGATCATCTCGCCCGCATCAACGAGGCTTTCGGTTTCGACGTGGCCGACAGCGTGATCCTGGAGATCACTCAGCGCATCCGCGCGCGACTGCGCGGCGGCGACGTGCTCGGCCGCTTCTCCGGCAACAAGTTTGGCCTGATCCTGAAGAACTGCTCGGTCGACGACATGACCATCGCGGCCGAGCGATTCCTCGCGGGGGTGCGCGACGAGGTGGTGCCGACCACGTCGGGGCCGGTCGCGGTGACCGTCTCGATCGGCGCCGTCAGCGTGCCGCGCCATGCGCGCTCGGCCGACGAGGCGATCAACCGGGCGCATGAGACCCTCGATGCCGCGAAGCGTCGCCGCGCCGGCTCGTTTGCGACCTGGCGCCCGAATGTCGAGCGCGACGCGCAGCGCCGGGTCAATATCCGCGTCACCGACGAGATCGTCACCGCGCTCAATGAGCGGCGGATCGTCACGGCCTTCGAGCCCGTGCTCCGGACCAGGACCCGCGATGCCGCCTTCTACGAATGCCTGGTGCGGATGGAGCAGGATGACGGACGGGTGTTGCTGGCGCCCGACATCGTGCCGGTCGCCGAGCGGCTCGGGCTCATTCGCCTGGTCGATCACCGGGTGCTCGAGCTCGTGGTCGCCGAGCTCGCCAATGCGCCCGAGGCGCACCTCAGCCTCAACATCTCGCCCGATACGACCATGGACCCGGTGTGGTGGGCTTCGATCGAATCGATGATGCGCGCGCATCCCGGCGTCGCCGAGCGGCTGATCGTCGAGATCACCGAGACCGTGGAGATCCAGGACATCGACGATCTCAGAGGCTTCGTCACGCGGCTGAAGGATTTCGGCAGCCGGATCGCGATCGACGATTTCGGCGCCGGCTACACCTCGTTCCGCAACCTGCGCAAGCTCGGCGTCGACATCGTCAAGATCGACGGCGCCTTCGTGCAAAAGCTGGCGCGCTCATCCGATGACCGCGCCTTCGTGCAGTCGCTGCTCGAGCTGGCGCAGCGCTTGAAAATCCAGACCGTCGCGGAATGGGTGCAGGACGAGGAGTCCGCCGCCCTGCTGCAGGAATGGGGCTGCGACTACATCCAGGGCCGGCTGATCGGGCTTGCCTCGGCGACACGGCCATGGCGGCCGGCCGGCGAGCAGGGGCTTCCGGCCGTGGGGTAGGGCAGCAGATCGAAGCAGACGTTGTCTATGAGGTCCGACGCAAATTCCGCTGTCGTTCCGGACAAGCGAGCGAATGCGAGCGCAGACTAACCACAAGACTTGATTGTCGTGCACGGTACTGGCCGCGTGCTCGTTTCAGCAATCACGCGGTATGGGTCCCGGCGCAAGGCCGGGACGATAGTGCAGTGAGGAGTGGCACGCGGGCCCACATTTTGCGCGCCGGTCATCGGCAGCCCAAGTAGCTAGCCGCCGCCTTCCTCTTTCTTCGGCTCGATCGACATGCGGTCGAGCCGGTCCTGCATCTCCTTCATCTGACGGCGCAGGTCGTCGATGTTGTCGCCGCCGCCTGACGCCGGCTCGGGCGCCTTCTCCTCCGTACCGCCGCGCCCGGGCGCGAACGGCTTGAACATCGAGAAGGTCTGTTGGAACAGCTCCATGTTGCGGCGGACCTGTTCTTCAAGCGGGGCAAAGGGGGTGCCGGAGAAGGTGTCGGCGATCTGCTTGCGGAATTTCTCCTGCTCGCGCGTCAACGTGTCGATCGACTGCTCAAGATATTTCGGCACCACCATCTGCATGCTGTCGCCGTAGAAGCGGATCAGCTGGCGCAGGAACGTGGTCGGCAGCAGGTTCTGGCCGGCCTTGTTCTCCTGCTCGAAAATGATCTGCGCGAGCACGGAGCGGGTGATGTCGTCGCCGGTCTTGGCATCATAGACCAGGAAATCCTCGCCGTTCTTCACCATCGCCGCGAGGTCTTCCAACGTCACATATGTACTTGTGCCGGTATTATAGAGCCGCCGGTTCGCGTATTTCTTGATTGTGGTCGGTTGGTCGGATTTCGCCATGGGGGCTCACACACAAAGACCGAGGACGGGGAACCCCGCGGCTTTCGTCGCAGGGCGAACGAGCTACGCAATGCAATAAAGTAATCACTTTCGGGCGAGTTCGGCTACGGTTTTGTGCGCGAAGGTTAATCCGACGGCAGACGTATTGCGCAGCAAATCGTCAGGAGCGTCAAATTAAATGCGTTGCAGCGAGATTTGGCCTTCCGCCCGATTGACATGCCTCAACGACGTTAACAGGATGCAGTCTGAAGATTGATCATTCTCCATCCCCCGGCCTGTCCTTGGGACTGCAGGCCGCCGGACGCTCATTCTCCAAACCTTCAAGTCCAAGAAACCGACAAGCTCCAGGAGATGCCCATGTCAGACGATGTCGTCATCGTCAGCGCCGCCCGCACCCCGGTCGGCAGCTTCAACGGTGCCTTTGCCAACCTGCCCGCGCATGATCTCGGCGCCATCGCCATCAAGGCCGCGCTGGAGCGGGCCGGTGTCGAGCCGGGTCGCGTCTCCGAAGTCATCATGGGTCAGATCCTGACCGCGGCACAGGGCCAGAACCCGGCTCGTCAGGCTTCGATCGCGGCCGGTATTCCGGTCGAGAGCCCGGCCTGGGGCGTCAACCAGCTCTGCGGCTCCGGTCTGCGAACGGTCGCGCTCGGCTATCAGGCGCTGGTCAATGGCGACTCCGAGGTCGTCGTCGCCGGCGGCCAGGAATCCATGAGCATGGCCCCGCACGCGCAGTATCTGCGTGGCGGGGTGAAGATGGGTCCGCTCGAATTCGTCGACACCATGATCAAGGACGGCCTGTGGGATGCCTTCAACGGCTATCACATGGGCAACACCGCCGAGAACGTTGCCAAGCAATATCAGATCACCCGCGCCCAGCAGGACGAATTCGCAGTTGGCTCGCAGAACAAGGCCGAGGCGGCGCAGAAGTCCGGCAAGTTCAAGGACGAGATTGTCCCGGTGACGGTGAAGTCTCGCAAGGGCGACATCGTCGTCGATGCGGACGAATATCCGCGTCATGGCGCGACGCTGGATGCGATGGGCAAGCTGCGTCCGGCCTTCGAGAAGGATGGTTCGGTCACCGCCGGCAATGCCTCTGGCATCAATGACGGCGCCGCCGCCGTGGTGCTGATGACCGCCAAGCAGGCGGCCAAGGAAGGCAAGACGCCGCTGGCGCGCATCGTGTCCTGGGGCCAGGCTGGCGTCGATCCCAAGATCATGGGCACTGGCCCGATCCCGGCTTCGCGCACCGCGTTGAAGAAGGCCGGCTGGAATATCGCCGATCTCGACCTGATCGAAGCCAATGAGGCGTTCGCCGCGCAGGCCTGCGCGGTCAACAAGGACCTCGGCTGGGATCCGGCCAAGGTGAACGTCAATGGCGGTGCGATCGCGATCGGTCATCCGATTGGCGCATCAGGCGCGCGCGTGCTGGTGACCTTGCTGCATGAGATGCAGAAGCGCAATGCGAAGAAGGCTCTTGCGACGCTGTGCATCGGCGGCGGTATGGGCATCGCGATGTGCGTCGCACGCGACTAGAAAATCGGCAGCGGCTGCGAACCGAATATCCTTCGCAACCGCACCATCCTGAACTAAAGAAACGCCCGGCCACGTTGCCGGGCGTTTTGTTCTTGATGTTCGTCAAACGCGTCGCATAATCCGAAGCTAAAAAAGAAACCAAAACAGTGTGCTGCGTAAGTGCGATCGGCGAAAGTGAATACCGCTTTCCGCGGACATCGTCCAAACAACAGCCCCTCGAAGTGCGCTGCTGATTCCGTCAGCTCGCGCTGGCAGGGAAAGTGAGGGAAGGATTCGATATGGCACGGGTTGCGTTGGTGACGGGTGGAACGCGAGGCATCGGAGCGTCGATCTGCAAGGCGCTGAAGGCCTCCGGATACAAGGTCGCGGCGAATTACGGCGGTAACGATGCCGCTGCCGAGAAGTTCAAGAGCGAGACCGACATCCCCGTCTACAAGTGGGACGTCAGCTCCTTCGACGCCTGTGCCGAAGGCATCAAGAAGGTGGAGGCCGATCTCGGCCCGGTCGAGATCCTCGTCAACAACGCCGGCATCACCCGCGATACCGCGTTCCACAAGATGTCGCTGGAGCAATGGAGCGCCGTGATCAACACCAACCTCGGCTCGCTGTTCAACATGACGCGCCAGGTGATCGAAGGCATGCGCGGCCGCAAGTTCGGCCGCATCGTCAACATCTCGTCGATCAATGGCCAGAAGGGCCAGTTCGGCCAGGTCAACTATTCCGCCGCGAAGGCCGGCGACATCGGCTTCACCAAGGCTCTGGCGCTTGAGACGGCCAAGGCCGGCATCACCGTGAACGCGATCTGCCCGGGCTACATCAACACCGAGATGGTGCAGGCGGTGCCGAAGGACGTGCTGGAGAAATCCATCCTGCCGCTGATTCCGGTCGGCCGTCTCGGCGAGCCCGAGGAGATCGCACGTGCGGTCGTCTTCCTTGCCGCGGACGATGCCGGCGCCATCACCGGCTCGACGCTGACCGTCAATGGCGGCCAGTACATGGTGTGATTTTTTGACCGTCATTGCGAGGAGCGATAGCGACGAAGCAATCCAGATTCGCTATTGAGCTGGCATGGATTGCTTCGCTTCGCTCGCAATGACGGCCCAATGTCCTCTCGCACCGCGACCCTGATCGGCCTCACCGCCATCCTGATGTGGTCGCTGCTGTCGGTGATGACGGTCGCGACCGGCACCATCCCGGCATTTCAGCTGGCGGCCATGACTTTTGCGATCGGCGGCGCGGTGGGTCTCTTGACGTGGATCGGCCGGCCCGAGGCGCTGAAGGCGTTGCGGCAGCCAACGGTCGCATGGATCGTCGGCGTCGGCGGTCTGTTTGGTTACCATGCGCTGTATTTCCTGGCGTTGCGGTTCGCGCCGCCTGCAGAGGCCGGCCTGCTCAACTATCTCTGGCCACTTTTGATCGTGCTGTTTTCCGCATTCCTTCCCGGTGAGCGGCTGGCAGTGCATCATGTCATTGGCGCCGCGCTCGGGCTTGTCGGCACCGTGCTGCTGTTTGTGGGCAATGGCGCGAGCTTCGCAGCCGGCCAGATACCGGGCCTGATCGCAGCCTTCATCGCCGCCTTCGTCTGGGCCACCTATTCGGTGTTGTCGCGGCGGCTCAAGGGCGTGCCGACCGATGCGGTCGCCGGCTTTTGCCTCGCCACCGCGGTGCTGGCTGCGGTGATGCACTTGGGCGTCGAGAGCACGGTCTGGCCGCAGACATCGCTGCAATGGCTCGCCGTCATCGGGCTCGGCCTCGGGCCGGTGGGGGCCGCGTTCTACACCTGGGATATCGGCATGAAGCGTGGCGACATCCGCGTGCTCGGCGCCGCTTCCTACGCGACGCCGCTGCTTTCGACCGCATTCCTGATCCTCGCCGGCTTTGCCAAGGCCAGTGCCAATATCGCGCTCGCGGCGCTCCTGATCGCCGGCGGTGGCCTGATCGCAGCCAAGGACATGTTCAGGCTGCGTCGATAATCGCGCGCCGGGAAGCTACTCCGATGGTGCCCCACCACCGCGCAGCATCGCTCCGCATCTTTTGTCGATGCAGTGCGCGTAGCACACCGGTGGCATACAACCGTTGCCTGTCTTTTGTGCCCTTGCACCTAACCTCCCGTTTACCTGCGATACGCAAGTTGGCGTCTCAGTGTTGGACGGGGGAGGCACATGCGGGACCTGAGACGCGACGTGAGACGTGGCTTGGCGCTTGCGCGCGATCTGTTTCGCGTTCCGGCGGACAATCCCGAGCTCACGCGAGCCCAGTTCCAGGCCTTCTCCAAGCAGGTGCCGCTGCTCTATTTCATCCTGATCACCAACAGCATGGCGATCGCTTACACCTATCTGCCGCTGGCGCCCGCGTGGCTGACGACGGTCGTCCCGCTGCTGCTGATCTCGTTGACCGGATTCCGAATGATCTGGTGGCTGCGCCAGCGTGACGTCGTCCGTGACGACGCGGACGTCCTGCGCAAGCTGCGCGTCACCAACCGGATCGCCGGCCCGATCGGCGCGCTGTTCGTCGGCTGGTCGCTTGCGCTGTTTCCCTATGGCGATCCGTTCGCAAAAGGCCAAATTGCCTTCTACATGGCGGTCACCGTGATCGGCATCATCTTCTGCCTGATGCATCTGCGCTCGGCGGCCTTGATGGTGACGCTGGTGGTCATCATTCCCTTCGTCGCTTTCTTCATCGCGACGGGCGAGCCTGCACTGCGCGCGATCGCGGTCAACCAGCTGCTGGTCTCGGGCGCGATGGTCACGGTGCTGTTCATCTACTATCGTGACTTTGCCGCTCTGGTTGCCAGCCGCAAGTCGCTGCTTGCGGAGCAGGCCGCGACGCAAGCCCTGTCGGATGAGAATTTTCGGCTCGCCAATCGCGACTCCCTGACCGAGCTTCCGAACCGCCGTCGCTTCTTCTCCGAGCTTGCCAGCTTTTTCGCCGAGGCCGAGCGCGACGGCACCAGGCTTGCCGTCGGCATCATCGATCTCGATGGTTTCAAGCCGATCAACGACACCTATGGGCACACGGTGGGAGATCGCGTGCTGATCGAGGCCGCACGACGGCTGGACGAGGTCTGCGCCAACTGGGGCCTCGCGGTCCATCTTGCGCGCCTCGGCGGCGACGAATTCGGCCTCGTGGTCGGCGGTGATCCGACCGATGACGATCTGCTCGCGCTCGGTTGCCAGATTACCGACCGCATCAAGCTGCCTTATCAGCTCGATGCTGCGCACACCGGGCTGTCGTGCTCGACGGGTTTCGCACTTTATCCGCGTTCAGCCGCGGCGGCCGAGCCGCTTTATGAATGCGCCGATTACGCGCTCTATCATGCCAAGCGCCATGCGCGCGGCGCTGCCGTCATTTTCTCGACCGAGCACGAGGCCGAAATCCGCAGTCGCGGCATGATCGAGCACCTGCTGCGCACGGCGGATTTTGCACAGGAGATGCAGCTGGCGTTTCAGCCGATCATCGATGTGAGGAATGAGCAGACGACCGGCCTCGAGGTGCTGGCACGCTGGCGAAGCCCAAGGCTCGGGCTGGTATCACCGGGGGATTTCATTCCTGCTGCCGAGCGCATCGGCGTCATTCGCGGCCTGACCCGCATCCTGCTGGTCAAGGCGCTGGCTGCGGCTGCGACCTGGCCGGAGCACATCCGCGTATCGTTCAACCTCTCGGCTCACGACATCTGCTCGCCGGAGGGGATACTCCACCTGATCTCCGCGATCGAGGCAAGCGGCGTCTCGCCAGGTCGAATCGAATTCGAGATCACCGAGACCGCGGTGACCTATGATTTCGCCCGTGCCGAGCATTCGATTGCGGCGCTCAAGGCTATGGGCTGCACCATCTCGCTGGACGATTTCGGCACCGGCTATTCGTCCCTCAGCCATATCCATCGGTTGCCGCTCGACAAGCTGAAGGTCGATCGCAGCTTCGTGGCCGATATCAACACCAATCCGGTGAGCCACAAGATCGTCAAGTCGTTGACCGGCTTGTGCGCCGATATGGAGATTGCCTGCATCGTCGAAGGCGTCGAAACCGAGGTGCAGCTCGACAGCCTGCGTCATCTCGGGTGCGACTTTGCCCAGGGCTATTATTTCGCCAAGCCGATGCCGGCGGACGCGGTGGCCGGCTTTCTGAGCGAAGAATGTCAGCGCCCGGGCGCGAAGCGAGCGGCAGCCGGTTGACGCCGCAGCCCCTTCGAAACGCAGCGTGGCTCGATTTCGCCGGCGTTAACCAACCGGTTCCCAGCCCTTCGGCGCCAGCTCGAAGCTTGCGAACTCGAAGCCAGGGGCGACGGTGCAGCCGACCAAGGTCCATTCGCCGGTGGTCTCGGCCGATTGCCAGGCATGCCCCGGAACCACCGCCTGCGGCTGTTCGCCGGCCTCGAGATCGATGCCGAGCGTGACCGTCCGCCGCTGCTGTCCATCCTCGGCGATCCGCAAGGTCAGCGCGCTGCCTGCGTAATAGTGCCAGCTCTCGGCGGCATCGACCCGGTGCCAGTGCGAGCGCTCGCCGCGCGCCAGCAGGAAGTAGATCAAAGTCGAGGCGGCGCGCCCCGCGGCATCGGTGCGGCTGTCGCGAAATGTCTCGCGATAGTGCCCTCCCTCGGGATGCGGCGTCAGGCCGAGCCGCGCGATGATCTCGGCCGCCGATAGCGCATGCATCGGCATCTGCTCAGGACTTGTTCTTGCGCTCGCGCAATTCGGCGAACACCTGCTCGGGGCTCGCCCCTTTCATATGGAGCTTGATTGCGACCGCCGAATCGTCGGCGCGCAGGAACACGTTGGCCTTCTTCTCGTCGCCGAGCAGCGACGGAATAGTCGGCTGGTTGGCTGCGCGCAGCCGTGTCACCTCCTCGGCGCGGGCCTTCAGCGCCTCGTTGTCCGGCTCGACGGTGAGCGCGAACTTCACGTTCGAGGCGGTATATTCATGACCGCAATAGAGACTGAAATCGTCCGGCAAAGCGCGCAGCTTCAGGAGCGAGTCCCACATCATCGGATAGGTGCCCTCGAACACCCGTCCACAGCCGATCGAGAACAGCGTGTCGGCGGCGAACAGCGCCTTCTCGCTGTCGAAGACGTAGGAGATGTGGTCGAGCGTATGGCCGGGCGTCTCCAGCACACGCGCCAGCAGATTGCCGATCTTGACGATGTCGCCATGGGCGACGCGCTGGTCGACGGCGGCAATGCCAGTCGTCCGGTCATGCGGCGCCACCACGCGGCAGCCATATTTCTGCTTCAGCTCGGCGACGCCGCCGACATGGTCATGATGATGGTGGGTGATCAGGATGTCGGTGAGCCGCCAGCCTTCGGCGTCGAGCTGGCGGATGATCGGCGCCGCCTCCGGCGCATCGACCGAGGCGGTGGCGCCGGTCTGGGGATCGTGGATCAGATAGCCGAAATTGTCGGACAGGCATGAAAAGGCGCGGATCTCGGCGGCCATGATGTCTCCATCGGCGGGAGCGGGTGCGGCATTGTGGTCGGGTGCCGCGCACGTCCGCGACAGATATGGCGTTAATGCTTCCGACGCAACGCCATCTTCGGCGGGCAGACTGCGCTCGCACCATGCTACATTGTGCCCATGGACGTCATCGATCTCCGCGACTTCTACTCGCAGCACCTCGGCATCGTCGCGCGGCGCTTGATCAATCGCGGCATCCGGGCGCGTTGGCCGAGCGCGCGGGGCCAGCGCGTGCTCGGCGTTGGCTATCCCACGCCCTATCTCGGCCTGTTTCGAGAGGATTCCGAGCGCTGCATCGCCTTCATGCCGGCGGCGCAAGGCGTGCTGAAATGGCCCACCGCACGGCCGACACTCGCCTCGCTGGTGGACGAATACGCGCTGCCGCTGCCGGACGCGGTGGTCGACCGCATCCTGCTGGTGCACGCGCTGGAGATGTCGGACGATCCTGCAGGGCTCTTGCGCGAAGTATGGCGGGTGATGGCGCCCTCGGGCCGCATGATCATCGTGATCCCGAACCGGCGCGGTGTTTGGACGCGCACCGACAGCACACCGTTCGGTCACGGCCGGCCCTATTCGCGCTCGCAGATTACCGAGCTGTTGCGGCAGGCCTGGTTCACGCCGACGGCCTGGGGCGAGGCGCTGTTCGTACCGCCGGTCGCGGGAAGCTGGTTCCTCCGCTCGGCCATGGCCTGGGAACGTGCGGGAGCGGCAATGTCGCTGCCGTTTGCCGGCGTGCATATCGTGGAGGCCACCAAGCAGGTCTATCGCGTCAGCCCGGCCCGGCGGGAGCGCATCAGGCTGATCCCGCGGCTCGAGCCGGTGCTGGTGCCGTCGCCGTCCTCGCGTCGCGGAGCCGAGGGCGGCGCCAAATAAGCCGCTAGGCTGTTGCGCCGAAAGATGGTGCGCTCCCTCATCCCGACGTTGCGGGAGAGATAGCGGCGAGCCCGGCTACTGCGCGGAGGCGCCGGAGAACAGGTTCATCACGATGACACCGGTGATGATGAAGGTCATGCCGATCATGGCCGGCGTGTCCAGCCGCTCGCCGCGCGACAGCCAGGCGAACAGCGAAACCAGGATGATGCCGACGCCGGACCAGATCGCATAGGCGACGCCGGTCGGGATGCTCTTCAGGGCCACCGACAGGCAGTAGAATGCGACGGCATAGAAGGCCACCGTTAGCGCGGCCCAGGCCGGACGGCTGAAGCCGTCAGATAGCTTCAGGGCGGTGGTCGCAAGCACCTCTGCGAGAATCGCGATGGCGAGCGGGACATAGGTCATGGCCTGGGTCATGGTCTGCCGCCTACCACGCCGACTTGACCTCTGTCTGACAGAGGTCCGGCTCGCAGGAATTTGTGCAATAAAAAACGGGCGGGCATGTCATGCCCGCCCGCCTGATGAATGCCGGCTGCCGCGGTTATTCGCCGGAATTGAAGTCTTCGCTGGGCGCCGGTGCCGGGGCGGCTGCGGCCTCTGCACGTGGGCCATGCGGACGACGGCGGCGACGCGGATAGCGCTCGCCACCCCCCTCGAACGCGGCCGGTGCATTGGTGATCTGCGGCTGCGGGCCGGTGATGAAGGACGGCAGACGGTCGACGCCGGACTCGGCGATCACCGGCTGGGGTTGTTGCTGCGGCTGATATTGCGGCTGCGGACGCTCGCGATGCTCACGAGGTTCGCGGGGCTCACGTTGCTCCCGGGGCTCACGAGGTTCGCGCGGCGGCTGCTGGTCGCGCTGATAGGGCTGAGTGTCGCGATCCCGCTGATGCTCACGCGGGCCATTGTCACGATCACGGCCCTCACGATCACGGCCCTCACGATCACGGCCCTCACGATCACGGCCCTCACGATCGCGCATATACGGCTGGGGCTGCTGCTGCACCGGAACGAAGCCCGGCT
>Ga0209677_100880_pt1 | contig 14743 bp, 13 predicted proteins | sample AraplaCvi_mCL_r2_2_FD_184285 | JGI IMG/M metagenome (GOLD analysis project Ga0209677, IMG submission 184285) | Arabidopsis root microbial communities from North Carolina, USA - plate scrape CL_Cvi_mCL_r2 (SPAdes) (version 2) | ecosystem: Host-associated > Plants > Roots > Endosphere | place: USA... | reverse complement strand
CACGTCGAGCAGCAGCACGTCCTTGACGTCGCCCTGCAGCACGCCGGCCTGGATCGCAGCACCGATCGCCACCACCTCGTCGGGGTTGACGCCCTTGTGCGGCTCCTTGCCGAAAAACTGCTTCACGACTTCCTGGATCTTCGGCATGCGGGTCATGCCGCCGACCAGCACCACTTCGCCGATCTCGCCGGCGGTGAGGCCGGCATCCTTGAGCGCCTTGCGGCAGGGCTCGATGGTCTTCTCGACGAGGTCGGCCACCAGCGCCTCGAACTTGGCACGGGTCAGCTTCATCGTCAGATGCTTCGGACCGGACTGGTCCGCGGTGATGAAGGGCAGGTTGATCTCGGTCTGCGTGGTCGACGACAGCTCGATCTTGGCCTTTTCAGCCGCCTCTTTCAGGCGCTGCAGCGCGAGCTTGTCGTTGCGCAGGTTGATGCCCTGCTCCTTCTGGAACTCGTCGGCCAGGTAGTTGACCAGCCGCATGTCGAAGTCTTCACCGCCAAGGAAGGTGTCGCCGTTGGTCGACTTCACCTCGAACACGCCGTCGCCGATCTCCAGGATCGAGACGTCGAAGGTGCCACCGCCGAGGTCGTACACGGCGATGGTGCCGGCCTTGGTCTTGTCGAGTCCATAGGCCAGCGCAGCCGCGGTCGGCTCGTTGATGATACGCAGCACCTCGAGGCCCGCGATCTTGCCGGCGTCCTTGGTGGCCTGACGCTGGGCGTCGTTGAAATAGGCGGGGACCGTGATGACGGCCTGATCGACCTTCTGGCCGAGATGGGCCTCAGCGGTCTCCTTCATCTTCTGCAGGATGAAGGCGGAGACCTGCGAAGGCGAGTAAGTCTTGCCGTCGGCTTCGACCCAGGCGTCGCCGTTGCCGGCCTTGACGATCTTATAGGGAACGAGCTTCTTGTCCTTCTCGACCATCGGGTCGTCGTAGCGGCGGCCGATCAGGCGCTTCACCGCGAAGAAGGTCCGCTCGGGGTTGGTCACGGCCTGGCGCTTGGCAGGCTGGCCGACGAGGCGCTCGCCGTCGTCACTGAACGCGACGATCGAAGGCGTCGTGCGCATGCCCTCGGCATTCTCAATGACTTTCGACGTCTTGCCGTCCATTACGGCCACGCACGAATTCGTGGTGCCGAGATCGATCCCGATGACCTTTCCCATGGTCTCATGTCCTTCTTTTTGCGGCAGGTTGGGAGGGGCCCTGACGGCGCCCCCATCCAAAACCCCCTCAGATCAAATGCTCGCGATATTGCGACGATGAGCCTCATATAGGAGGGGGGCACCGGCCCGCAAGGACCGGACTGCTACCTCTGATACCGAAAACCCGCGCATTTACAGACTCTCCGATCGGCATGGCCGGCGCGCCGAATCGGCGCTTTGATCGGCCATTGGCCGAGCGCTGCGGCATCGACCGATGGGCCGGATTAAGGCCGTTTGAAGCCGGAACTTCAAATCGCGGGCACCGGCCTGTTGCTGATCCGGCAAACCCGTTAAAAGCGTCCAACCGAACGGCAGCCCAGCTGTGGCGAAGAACGGCGTTTGGTAAATCAGGCAGGTTCTTCATGATGCTTTTCCGATTGCTCACCGCGGCTGTCCTTGTCTCCGCCCTATTGCGGCCGGCTTCCGCAGCCGATGCGGTGTTTCCGCCGGGCGTCCGGGTCGGGCTGGCGCCGCTGGTGGGCTTAAGCGTCGCCAAGACATTTCCCGGCTTCGAGACCGAGGACCACAGTGTCAAGGTGCTGCTGACCGAACTGCCGGCCGCGGCCTATGGCGAGGTGAAGAACGCGTTCGCCGCCAATCCCGCCGGCACCGGCGGCATCAAGCCGGAGAGCATCGAGACACCGGCCGGGCTCGCTTATTACACGGTCGAAAATGGCAAGGATGGCGCAACCCCGGTGCGGCGCTATTCCATGATCCTGTCGGGCAATACCTTCTCCGGCTACGTCGCCGTGCAGATTCCCGAGACCGCCAGCAAGATCTACACCGACGATGCGGTGCGCCAGATGTTCGCCTCCGCCGCGATTCGCAAGGAGGTCCCGGTCGACGAGCAGCTCAGCCTGATGCCGTTCCAGCTGACCGAGCGCAGCAGCTTCAAGACCATCCGCACGCTGGCACCCGGCGCGGCGCTGATCCTTGCCGACGGCGACGAGACCAAGGGATTTGAGGCCGCCCCCTTCATGGTGATCAGCGTCATCGGCTCCGCGCCGCCGGAGCCGGGTGACCGGGGCCGTTTTGCGCAGCAGGCTGCCACCACGATCCCCGGTGTTCGCGACGCCAGGATCACGATGTCGGAGCCGATCCGGGTCGATGGCCTGCCGGCCTATGAGACGCGGATCGACGCCACCAGCGGCAAGGACAATACCGCGGTGACCGTGGTGCAATGGCTGCGCTTTGGCGGCCCGAGCACGCTGCGCATCATCGGCAGCGCCCCGCGCGATCAGTGGTCGGATGCCTTCCCGCGCTTCCGCGCCGTGCGCGACGGCATCCAGCCGCGCAGCTGATGCGCGTTGCGCAGACGCTTCGCACGCCTCGCCACCGAAACGAGCTTTACGCCTGCCCGGCAAGCTGATTTGCTTTCCCCGTTGCCATAAACACGACGGGGGAAGCGCGATGTGGAATCGACGGCAGATTCTGGCAGGATTGGGCGCGGCGGGACTTGCGGCCGCAATCAGGCGCAGCGCCTTCGCGGCAGAGGCGATCAAGCCGGGCGACACGGCGGCGCTGCTCGTCATCGACGTGCAGAACTGCTTCCTCCCCGGTGGCAGCCTTGCCGTCAAGGACGGCGAGCAGGTGGTGCCGGTCATCAACAAGATCGCCAAAGCCTTCAGCAATGTCGTGATGACCCAGGACTGGCACACGCCGGCGCATGTCTCGTTCGCGTCCACCCATTCCGGCAGGAAGCCGTTCGAGGTGATCGATCTTGCTTACGGCAAGCAGGTGCTGTGGCCCGACCATTGCGTGCAGGGCACCGAGGGGGCGGCGCTATCCAAGGATCTTTCGATTCCGCAGGCCGAGCTGATCATCCGCAAGGGCTTCCACAACGATGTCGACAGCTACTCGGCCTTCGCCGAGGCCGACGGCAAGACCAGCACCGGCCTGGCCGCCTACCTGAAAGCGCGCGGGATCGATCGTGTGTTCGTTGCCGGATTGGCCACTGATTTCTGCGTGGCCTGGACCGCGCTCGATGCGCGCAAGGCCGGCTTCGAGACCTATGTCGTCGAGGACGCCTGCCGCGGCATCGACACCCAGGGCTCGCTGGCCAAGGCCTGGGCGGACATGGCGGCGGCCGGCGTGGCGCGGATCAAATCCGACGACATCGCGGCCTAAACACAAACGCCGCGCTGATGCGCGGCGTTCAAACTCATCGATGGATCACTACGGTCAGGCGGCGCTGTCGGGCTCGTCATTGGCAGCCGCCGGTGCCGCCTTGGCGCCGCCCTTGGACACGCCGACCAGAGCCGGGCGCAATATGCGTTCGCCGATCATGTAGCCGGCCTGCACCATCTGCACCACGGTGCCCGATGGCACCGAGGCATCCGGCACCTCGTACATCGCCTGCTGGAAGTTCGGATCGAACTTCTGGCCTGTGGGGTCGAACTTCCTGACGCCGTTCTTCTCCAGCGTCGCGTGCAGCGAGCGCTCCGTGAGCTCGACGCCCTCGATCAGCGCCTTGAGGCCGGGATCGGCCGCCGCGCGGGCTTCCGCAGGCACCGCGTCCAGCGCCCGCTGCAGATTGTCGGCGATGTCGAGCACGTCGCGGGCAAAGCCCGTAATGCCGTAGGTCCGCGCATCCGACACCTCGCGTGCGGTGCGCTTACGTAAGTTCTCCATCTCCGCCAGCGTGCGCAGCATCTTGTCGCGCGCGTCCGCAGCCTCCTTGGCCAGCGCCTCGACGGAACCAATCTCGGGATCGTCCGGCATGACGTAGGGCTTGGAGACGACGGGTTCACTGGCCTGCGCCGGGTTCGCCGGATCATTCTTCTGCAGGTCGGGATCGGTCATGGATAGACTTCTCGCAAAATTCGGGCTGGATGGGAGGGGGTTTGTCGGCCGGGATATCGTGCTTTAGATGGCGAAAATCAAGCACGGGGCTCCGACTTGCACCGGCTGGGTGCGATTTCGCGCGACTCAGCCGCCCAGGATGCGGCTGAGGATGCGGGCTGCATAGTCCACGGTCGGGATCACCCGGGCATAGTTCAGCCGGGTCGGGCCGATCACGCCGAGCACACCGACGATACGGCCGGCACCATCGGTATAGGGCGCCACGATGGTCGAGGAGCCCGACAGCGAGAACAGCTTGTTCTCCGAGCCGATGAAGATGCGCACGCCCTCCGCGCTCTCGGCGCGGCCGAGCAGATCGATCACCCCGCGCTTGGTTTCGAGGTCATCGAACAGCCGCCGCACCCGCTCGAGATCGTCCAACGCATGCAGGTCCTCCAGCAGATTGGCTTGGCCCCGCACGATCAGCTGCCGGTCCTCATGGTCGCCACCCGACCAACTCGCGATCCCCGCCGCGATCACCTTCCGGGTCAGCTGGTCGAGCTCGGCACGGTCCTGCGCCAGCGCGGTCTCGAGCTCGAGCCGTGCCTCGGCCAGGGTCCGGCCCCTGATCCGTGCGTTGAGGAAATTGCCGGCCTCGATCAGCGCTGAGGTCGGAACGCCCGGCGGCAGCGCCAGCACCCGGTTCTCGACCTGGCCGTCCTCGCCGACCAGCACCACCAGCGCCCGCTCCGGTTCCAGGCGCACGAACTCGATATGTTTCAGCCGCGCATTGGATTTGGCGGTGAGCACGACGGAAGCCGCCCGGGTCAGGCCCGACAGCCGGGTCAGGGCCTCATCCAGCGCCGCCTCGACCGATTGCGCGCGGCCGACCGAGGCGAGCTGGCCCTCAATCGACTGCCGCTCGGCCTCGGTGAGATCACCGACCTGCATCAAGGCATCGACGAAGAAGCGCAGCCCCAGTTCGGTCGGCAGGCGGCCCGCCGAAGTGTGCGGCGCATAGATCAGGCCGAGCTGCTCCAGATCAGCCATCACGTTGCGCACCGAGGCCGGCGACAGGGGAACCGCAATCAGCCGCGAAACGTTGCGCGAACCCACCGGCTCGCCGGTGGCAAGGTAGCTTTCGACGATCTGCCGGAAAATCTCGCGCGACCGCTCGTTGAGCTGCGCGAGCCCGGCCAGCGGAGACATCAGATTGATCGGATCGTGGTGGGCCACCTGCGAATTCCTCCAGCTGACCATAATGTGTCGATGCGGGAGCCCGGTGGCAAGCTCCTATGCACCGGCGCATAAGCCCTTGCCGCTGCTCCCTCGCCCTCCTACAAGGCCCCCAACCTCGATTTTGCTTCTTGCCGGAGGATTCCCATGCGGCCAAGCCGCCGTGCACCCGACGAACTGCGCGCCGTCAGCCTCGAACGCGGCGTCGTGAAATATGCCGAAGGTTCCTGCCTGGTGAAGTTCGGCGACACCCATGTGCTGGTCACCGCGACGTTGGAAGACCGGCTGCCGCCATGGCTGAAAGGGCAGGGCCGTGGCTGGGTGACAGCGGAATACGGCATGCTGCCGCGCGCGACCCTGGAGCGGACCCGCCGCGAGGCGTCGGCCGGCAAGCAAGGCGGCCGCACGGTCGAGATCCAGCGCCTGATCGGCCGCTCCCTGCGCGCGATCGTCAATCTGGAAGCTCTCGGCGAGCGGCAGATCACGGTCGATTGCGACGTGCTGCAGGCCGACGGCGGAACCCGCACCGCCTCGATCACTGGGGCCTGGGTCGCGCTCGCCGACTGCATCAAATGGATGAAGGCGCGCAACATGATCAAGGCCGAGGTGCTGCGCGACAATGTGGCCGCGATTTCCTGCGGCATCTACAACGGCACGCCGGTGCTCGATCTCGACTACGCCGAGGACTCCGAAGCGGACACCGACGCCAACTTCGTCATGACCGGTGATGGTCGTATCGTCGAGGTGCAGGGCACCGCGGAGAAGACCCCGTTTTCTGAGGCTGAATTGCTGGCGCTGATGGCGCTGGCGCGCAAGGGCGTGACGCGCCTTGTCGATCTGCAGAAGATGGCGGTGGCGTAAGCACCATGCACCGCAAGCTCGAAGGGCGCATCGTCATCGCAACTCACAATCCCGGCAAACTCGCCGAGATGCGCGAGCTGCTGGCGCCCTATGGTGTCGAGGCGGTCTCGGCCGGTGAGTTCGGCCTCGGCGAGCCCGAAGAGACCGGCGACACATTCCAGGCCAACGCCCGCATCAAGGCGATGGCCGCAGCCAAGGCCGCACGGCTTCCCGCCTTTGCCGACGATTCCGGCATCGTCGTCGATGCGCTCGACGGCGCTCCGGGAATTTATTCCGCGCGCTGGGCCCGCGAGACCAAGGACTTCAATGCGGCAATGGCGCGCGTCGAGCGGCTGCTCGCGGAGCGCGGTGCGACGACGCCCGACACGCGGCGCGCACATTTCGTCTCGGCGCTGTGTGTCGCCTGGCCCGACGGCCATCTCGAAGAGGTGGAAGCGCGCGTCGACGGCACGCTGGTTTGGCCGCCACGCGGCACCGCCGGCTTCGGCTATGATCCGATGTTTCAGCCCGACGGACATGAACGTACCTTCGGCGAAATGACGAGCATCGAGAAGCACGGGATGCCGCCGCTCGGGCTCGGCCTGTCGCACCGTGCCCGCGCCTTCGTGAAGCTTGCGGAGATCTGCCTTGAGCGGCGCTGACGCGAACGCCTTCGGCGTCTATGTGCATTGGCCATTCTGCCTGTCGAAATGTCCCTATTGCGACTTCAACAGCCATGTCCGGCATGCGGCGATCGACCAGGACCGCTATGCGCGCGCCTTTGCGCGCGAGATCGCGACCACGGCCGCGCGCACGGGTGCACGCGAGGTCACCTCGATCTTCCTCGGCGGCGGCACGCCGTCCTTGATGCAGCCGCAGACGGTCGGCGCCATTCTGGATGCGATCGGCAAGAATTGGCATGTCGCTGATGATGTCGAGGTGACGCTGGAGGCGAATCCCACCAGCGTCGAAGCGACGCGCTTTGCCGGCTATCGCGCCGCCGGCGTCAATCGCGTTTCGCTCGGCGTGCAGGCGCTCGACGATGCCTCGCTGAAAATGCTGGGCCGCCTGCATACGGCGCAGGAGGCGATGGACGCCGTCAAGATCGCACGCAGCGCGTTCGATCGTTATTCGTTCGACCTGATCTACGCCCGGCCTGATCAGACACCGGCGATGTGGACCGATGAGCTGACGCGCGCGATCGGCGAGGCGGCCGAGCATCTGTCGCTCTATCAGCTCACCATCGAGGAAGGCACGCCGTTCTTCGGCCTGCACGCCGCGGGCAAATTGAAGACGCCGGACGAAGGCCTGGCACGCGCACTCTACGACGTGACGCAGGAAGTCTGTAGCAAGCACGGCCTGCCGGCCTATGAGATCTCCAACCACGCGCGCCCGGGTGCCGAATGCCGGCACAATCTGGTCTATTGGCGCGGGCAGGAATATGCCGGCATCGGGCCCGGCGCGCATGGCCGGCTCGACATCGGCAGCCGACGGCACGCGACCGCGACCGACAAGCGCCCGGAGACCTGGCTGATGCGGGTCGAGGCCAACGGCCACGGCGTCATGACCGATGACGAGCTGAACAGCGTCGAATGTGCCGACGAATTCCTGCTGATGGGGCTCAGGCTCGCCGAGGGTATCGACCCCAGGCGCTATGCCGCGATCTCCGGCCGCACGCTCGACCCAGGCCGCATCGCGCTGTTGCGGGAGGAGGGCGCCATCGTCGTCGATGAAGACGGCCGCCTGCGCGTCACGCAGGACGGATTTCCGGTGCTCGACGCTGTCGTTGCCGACTTGGCAGCCTGAGCCAGCCTTCTACGTCGCGCTGAAACTCTTCGGCGAGCCGGCCACCGCCTGGCCGCCGCCGGAGGCCACGCGCATCACCGCGAGGCCGCGCTCATTGGCACCATCGGGGCGAAAACGAAATAGCCCATCGATGCCGGCAAAGCCCGACGAGTTGGTCAGCACGTCGGGGGCGAAACGCTGCGGCCCTTGCGTGCGCGCCAGCGCGGCAACCAGCGCCACCGCGTCATAGGCGAGCGTCGCCGTGCGCACCGGCTCCGATCCGAATCGGGTGCGATAGCGTCCCGAGAAGGCGCGGAAGCCGGAGGGATCCGGCGCTGCGTAGAGGCCGCCCTGCAGATTGGCGCTGGCATAGACCCGCGGATTGTCCCACAGGCCGGTCCCGAGGAGCTGGATGTTGCGCAGATTAGCGCCGGCTGCAGTCAGCGCATCGGCCGTCGCCACCACCGCATCGCCATCATCGGCCAAGAGCAGCGCATCGGCGCCGCCGAGCGCCTGCGCCACGGCGCGCGCCGGCGTCGCACGATCGGCACCATACTTCTCGAACGCGACGATCCGGCCGCCTTTGCGGGTCACCGCAGTCTTGAATGCGCCCTCGACCACGGTGCCATAGGCATTGTCGGGCAGCAGCGCCGCAAAGGAGCGCTTACCGACGCCCGCGGAATAGTCGACGATACGGCTGACGTCCGACTCCGGGAGGAAGCTCAGGAGATAGACGCCGCGGCCGGCGACGCTGGAATCGGTCGAGAACGCAATCACCGAAATATTGCGCGTGCGCGCGACCTGCGCGGTCGCCGGCACCGAGCCTGCGAACAGCGGCCCGAGGATGATTTCCGCGCCTTCGTCGCAGGCCTGTTGCGCGCTCTGCTGGGCGCCTTGCGGGCTACCGGCATCGTCCTTGATCAGGAGCTGGATATTCGGATTCTGGAACTCCGCGAGCGCCATCTCGGCCGCGCTCTTCATCGATTGCGCGGCGAGCCCGGCATTGCCGGCGGCCGACAGCGGCAGGATCAGCCCGACCTTCACGTGGCCGCTACCGGCCACTGCCGGCTGCTGCTGTGGACCGGCCGGCTGCGATTCGGACGAATTTGAGAGCTGGTTGAAGCTCTGCTGCACGTTCGAGCACGCCGACAGCAGCGGCGCGCCGAGCAGAAGCCCGAGCGCGGTTCTCCGGGCGACCCCTTCGGGTGCCAGACCGGGAGCGGACTTGCCGGGAGCTGACCTGGGATGACGCGAGCCCACCATGATGTCTCTTCGCTTGGCCGGATCGTGCCGAGCCGGGCGTCCCTCCGAGGGAGTCGAAGGGACGGCAGATTCACGCATATTGTCGACGAATAGTTAACCAAAACAAAAGGCTAAGGAACTCCAACATTCCACCGTCCGATTCATTCCATCGGACAACTCGCCGTCAGCCAAACCACCCGTGAAGGCTTATGGCGCTCGGCCAATCTACCTTTTAGATTGGCCCTATGCGCGCAAAGACAATCCCGACCACCCCGGCCATCAACAGCAAAGACGCCTCCTTCTCCAGCTATGCGGTGGCTGGGCAGCTCGTTGCGGCGCCAAAGGCGCGCCCCGGGCTCTATCTGGTGGCGACGCCGATCGGGAACCTCGGCGATATTACCCTGAGGGCGCTGGAAACCCTGGCCGGTGTGGACATGATCGCCTGCGAGGACACCAGGATCACACGACGGCTGACCGAGCGCTATGCCATCACGGCCGAACTGACGCCCTATCACGAGCACAATGCGGAAGCGGCCCGGCCGAAGATCCTGCACCGGCTGGCGGAGGGCGGGGCGATCGCCCTGGTCTCCGACGCCGGCACGCCGCTGATCTCCGATCCCGGCTACAAGCTGGTCCGCGAGGCCTGCGCTGCCGGTCACACGGTGACCGCGCTGCCGGGCCCGTCCTCGGTGCTGACAGCGCTCTCCGTGGCGGCGCTGCCGACCGACCGTTTTTTCTTCGAGGGTTTCCTCCCCTCCAAGCAGCGGGCACGCCGGAACCGGCTCACCGAGCTCGCTCGTATCGACGCGACGCTCGTGCTGTTTGAATCCGGCAGCCGCGTGCAGGACACGCTGGCCGATCTGGCCGCGATCATGGGCGGACGCGAGGCTGCGATCTGCCGTGAGCTGACCAAGCTGCATGAGGAGATCAGCCGCGCGGCCGTGAGCGAGCTCGCGGAGCGCGCCGGCACGCTGGAGACGCGCGGCGAGTTCGTGCTGGTGATCGGCCCGCCGCCCCGCGACGCCGATGTCATGACATCGGACGATCTGGACGATCTGCTCAGGGAGCAGTTGCGGACGCAAAGCGTCAAGGACGCGGTGATGCATGCCGTCGAGCTGTCGGGTCGGCCGCGCCGCGAGGTCTATGCACGGGCGCTCGCGCTCGCCAAGGAGATCGAAGAGACGATCGAAGCGGGAGCGACCGATGGCCAAGATTGAGGTCGATCCGGAGCCCGTGCCAGCGCGCAAGCCGGCGAAGACGCCGGCGCCCGAGCGCATCGCCGCCTTTCGGACGGGCCTCTCGGCCGAAGCCAAGGCGGCTGCACTGTTGATGGCGAAAGGCTATCGCATTCTCGCCCGCCGCTTCCGCACGCCGCATGGCGAGATCGACATCGTCGCGCGCAAAGGTGATCTGCTGGCGTTTGTCGAGGTCAAGGCGCGCGCCTCGCTCGACGATGCAGCCTATGCCGTGACGCCGCGCCAGCAGCAGCGCATCATCGACGCCGCGCAGGGCTGGCTGATGGTGCATCCCGAGCATGCCGAATTCGAGCTGCGTTTCGACGTCATTCTCGTTGCGCCGAGGAGCCTGCCGCGCCATCTCAAGGCGGCATTCGACGCCAGCACGTAAGACGCCAGCACATCAAAGACCTCACGTCAGAGAAGCGGAAACAGACCGATGACATTGAACGTCGCCGTCCAGATGGATCCCATCGCGCGCATCAACATTCGCGGCGATTCCACCTTCGCGCTGCTGCTGGAAGCGGAGAGGCGGGGACACAGCCTGTCCTACTACACGCCGGACAAGCTCTCGCTGCGCAGCGATGAGCTGGTCGCGCCGGTGCAGTCGCTCAACGTACGCGATGAGGTCGGCGACCATTTCACGCTTGGTGAGCCCAAACCGACGCCGCTCGAATCCTTCGATGTCGTGCTCCTGCGCCAGGATCCGCCCTTCGACCTCGCCTATATCACCTCGACGCATTTCCTCGAACGCATCCACCCCAAGACGCTTGTCGTGAACGACCCGGCCAGCGTGCGCAACGCGCCGGAAAAACTGTTCGTGATGAATTTTCCGCAGCTGATGCCGCCCACCTTGATCTCGCGCGACATGGACGAGATCAACGCCTTCCGCGATCAGCATGGTGCTGTCGTGATGAAACCATTGCACGGCCATGGCGGCGCCGCGGTATTTCGCGTCATGCCGCAGGACATGAATTTCGGCTCGCTCTACGACATGTTCTCAGTCACCTTCAAGGAGCCCTGGGTGATCCAGCGCTTCCTGCCCGAGGTCAAGCACGGCGACAAGCGCATCATCCTGGTTGATGGCGAATTCGCCGGCGCGGTCAACCGCGTGCCGGCTGCTGATGACCTGCGCTCCAACATGGTGCGCGGCGGGGCCGCGAAAGCGACCGAGCTCAGCCCGCGCGAGCGCGAGATCTGCGACACGCTCGGGCCGGCGCTGCGCGAGCGTGGGCTGCTATTCGTCGGCATCGACGTGATCGACGGCAACCTGACCGAGATCAACGTGACCTCGCCGACCGGCATCCGCGCGATTTCGCGGCTCGGCGGCCCCGACGTTGCGGCTCGCATCTGGGATGTGATCGAGGCCAAGCGAAGCGGGGCCTGAGGGTCCCGCGAACTGCCAAGCAGTTTCGGCCGCGGCCATTGGCGCGGCCGGGACTTCGTTACTTCATGCCGTGCCGGGTTTTCCACTGCGCTTCCGACAGCGAAAGCTTGTCGAAACGCTTGCGGTATTCTTCCAGGTCGGTCGCCGAGACCGGCGCGCAGCCGGGCCTGCCTCGCATGATCATCGACGTGGTTGCCCAGCTCAGCCGCGATCCTTTACAGGCGACGAGCAGATCGTCGATCCGGTCGTCGTCCATCAGGGCCTCGATGATCTCGACGGCAACGTCTCCGAGCAGGGAGATCGACGCGATGACCGCGGGGAAGTCGCCGGTAGCAACATAGCGGTTGACCGCGGCGTCGCCCAGCTTGCCGGTGCGGTTGAGCGCCGCCACCTCGGTCTTGATCTGCGAATAATCCCAGGTCGCGCGCATCGCGGCGCCAGGCGAACGGGTCGGCGTGGCCTGCAAGGTCGCCTTGGTCGCGAGCGGCGCAGACTTGATGAACTTCGCGCGCGCACCGTCGGACGCAGCGGCGACGAAGGCGCGCGACAGCTTGGCCGGAAGATCGGTCCGCGATCCGAGCTTTTCGGCAAGATCCTCGTCGCGCTCTGCGCTCTTGAACAGGCTGCGATAGCCATCCTCGGAGAACCGGGCCGTGAGGTTCTGCACGAGCGCCATGCGCACCGCGGGAAAGCCGCGCGCGATCAGGAGATCGGTCAGCTTGTCGGTCACCTGCTTGCGGACGGCGATCGCGACCAGGTGAGCCTGGCTTCCGGTCTTGATGACCTCGGCGAGATCGCGCTCGGTCAGCACGGCAGCCTTTGCCAGCATCGGCGCTGCGACGCGTACGTCACCATGGACCGCAAGCTGGCGCGCCGTCGCATAGGGCGCACGCTCGACGCCGGCCAGAGCTGCGCTGAGCTCGGCCAGTTTGTCGGCGCCGACCTGGGCGGTCAGGCGCGCAAAAATGTCATCATAGAGATCGAGCTGCTCCGCGGCATGTGGCCGCGGGCCGGACATGAACAGGCTCGTGGTCTTACGGAGGATATCCGAGGCCAGCTCAGAGGCGTCGGTGGCATCTTGTCCGGCCGGTTTCGCGGTCCGGGCTGCCGTAGGGTTCGCCGCCATTGTCCTTTCACCCCTCGCTGAGCGCCCGCGGCGTTACATTGTTTGCTGTCCGGGCTGCGCTCGTTCTCGATGTGGCCCGAAGCATGCGAGCGGCCGCCTAAGGCATGGTTAAGAGCCCTGCTCCCACTTGCCTACAAGGTTACGAAAAGATGACGCCATCGGGCGTCGCTGCGAGGCGCCACATGGTCGGCTTTCGTGGCTTTCAGGTCTGCGGCCAGCCCCGAGCGATGACGCTAGAACGACACGCCGATCTTGCGACCCGCCTTCCACACCATCCGGCAGCGCTTGCGCGTGTTGCCGTGGATCAGCTCGAAGCGCAATGGCAGCGCGACCGCAGACCCAATGTCCAGACAGGCGCCGCCTGGAGAAAAGTCGACCAGCGCGCAATCGATCATGGGATCTTTCGGACCTGTCACGATCTTGGCGGCATTCGACACGCGCCCGGTCGGCTTCACGCGCGCAAAGCGGCGGGGATTGACGATCTTGTTCACGCTGATGACCTCGACAGCGAATGTTGATGCCAAGTCAAACCTTCACATCGCGTGAAGATGGCCTTGGTCATGTCGAGCATTTCCGGCAACCCGATTTGATTCCAGCAACCAGAGCGTGAGGCGCCCGGTTTGCTTGAGGCGGGAGTTAATGGCCGGTTTCCGCTGGGAGCGGAACATCCGCCTTCGCCGTCCGAAAGACAGATTGTTCTTGTATTGTTCTTGCGGAGGATTTGGTCTTCCGCTACCTTCGGTTTCGGGGGCAGGCATGGTTCAGCGCGTTTCCACCGTTGCATTCGAAGGGATCGAGGCTCGCGCGGTCGACGTGCAAGTCCAGATTGTGCCTGGCCTTCCGGCGTTTGCGATCGTCGGCCTGCCCGACAAGGCCGTGTCCGAAGCGCGCGAGCGTGTTCGCTCAGCGCTGATCGCTTCGGGGCTTGCGCTGCCGGCCCGGCGCATCATCGTCAATCTGGCGCCCGCCGACCTGCCCAAGGAAGGCAGCCATTATGATCTGCCGATTGCGCTCGGCCTGATGGCGGCGATCGGGGCGATCCCGCCGGATGCGCTGAGCGGCTTCACCGTGCTCGGCGAGCTCGGGCTCGACGGCTCGCTCGCGCCGGTGGCCGGTGTGCTGCCGGCGGCGATCGGCGCCAATGCGCGCGACGAAGGGCTGATCTGTCCCGCAGCCTGCGGCGCCGAGGCGGCCTGGGCCAGCCCCGACATCGAGATCATCGCCGCGAGCTCGCTGATCCAGATCGCCAATCACTTCAAGGGCACGCAGGTGCTGTCGCGGCCGCAGCCGAAAGTGCACGAGGCCGAGGCAAGCCGGCTCGACCTGCGCGACATCAAGGGCCAGGAGAGCGCCAAGCGCGCGCTCGAGATCGCGGCTGCCGGCGGGCATCATCTCCTGATGATCGGCGCGCCCGGCGCGGGCAAGTCGATGCTGGCGGCGCGGCTGCCCTCGATCCTGCCGCCGCTATCGCCATCCGAGCTCCTCGAGGTCTCGATGATCGCCTCGGTCGCCGGCGAGATCCAAGGCGGCGCGCTCACCTCACGGCGGCCGTTCCGCAGCCCGCATCATTCGGCCAGCATGGCGGCCCTGACCGGCGGCGGCCTGCGCGCCAAGCCCGGCGAGATCTCGCTCGCCCATCAAGGCGTGCTGTTCCTCGACGAGCTGCCGGAGTTCGATCCGCGCGTGCTGGATTCCCTGCGCCAACCGCTGGAGAATGGCGAGGTCTCGATCTCCCGCGCCAACCATCGCGTCACTTATCCGGCGCGGTTCATGCTGATCGCGGCGATGAATCCCTGCCGCTGCGGCAGTGCGTTCGAGCCCGGCTATTCCTGCAGACGCAACCGGATCGAGCGTTGCACTGCGGACTATCAGATGCGCATTTCCGGCCCGCTGATGGACCGCATT
>Ga0209677_100879_pt1 | contig 14745 bp, 11 predicted proteins | sample AraplaCvi_mCL_r2_2_FD_184285 | JGI IMG/M metagenome (GOLD analysis project Ga0209677, IMG submission 184285) | Arabidopsis root microbial communities from North Carolina, USA - plate scrape CL_Cvi_mCL_r2 (SPAdes) (version 2) | ecosystem: Host-associated > Plants > Roots > Endosphere | place: USA... | reverse complement strand
TTGCTGCGCTTCGGCGAGGGGATCGGACGCAGCGAACCGTTCCGGCAGACGATCCCAGTCCTCGGGTTCGAGGGCGACAGAAGGGCGACGCCAGAAGTGCCGCCCGAATTTGCTGGCGATCTCGAGAACGACGAAGCTGTACGCCCACGTCGTGAAACGGCTCTCGCCGCGAAATGTGGGGAGCTTTTCGAGCAACGCGATCATTGCATCGTCGGCGGCTTGATGGGCGATGTCCTCGAGTTCGGGACCGCTGATGCGTGCAGCTGGTCCCCGCCGGTAGGCCTCCTTCAGCCCGACCTTGAGCAGCAGCTCGTGTAGTCGTGCATGAGCGGCGCGACACTCCGCGCCGTGACCGCTGAGGGCGGTCACCCAAGTAGATGAGTCTTTGTCCATGCGGGGTGGACCTCAATTCGGTGTAACGGAACTATTTCGTCCACTTTAAATCCCCCTTAGGACGTCGAACAATGTCAAAAGCTACTGAAATCTGGCAATGTTCGCAGCCTTAGCCTCCGCCAGGGCAAACGGATGCGCGGACTTATTGGACTATTTCATTCTTTTGTGGGGATACTGGACGGATTAGACCACTCCGTATCGAATCGCGACCTCACCGGGAGAAGTCATGCCGGAAGACATCCTCGACACCGACGACGCCACCCTCCGCTTCAAAGAACGGGACTGGCGCGTAGAGCGCACCGCGGCCTACGAATGGTCGATTTCCAGCGCCAGCGGCGATGCTGTCGGCACGTTGCGGTGCGTGACACCCCTCGGCAACGACGGCTATCCGGTGTTCGACCTCGAACTTCCGTACGCGCCAGAGACGAAAGAAACCGAGGGCACGGACTGGGTCTCCATCCTCGAGTACGGGATCAACGAATACATCGACAGGGAGGATCTCGAAAACCCGGGGTACGTCGAGTGAGCGGTCGACGCCGGCGGCTCGGGTCCGCCCCCGCTCCGGCGCCGAACGTCGGTACCCCATCATCCGAACTCTCATGAGCGATTGCCCTCGATGCCACCAGCTGCTGGGGCGACGGAAGAACCCGGACTACGACCGCGACGGCGACATCAACCGGTACATCCTCGACTGCGCCGACTGCGGGTACACGGAACTCACCCCGGAGGACACGTGGCAAGCATGCGGCCGCGGGCCTCGACAGGCCGCCACGGATCTCAGTTGGTGGTGGGGAATTCCCGGTGAGCGCCCTTGCCTGCGTGAGGAATACCGCGCGGCTCATTGAGCAGGATGCCCAACGGCATCATTGCGGCGCCGAGCGCGACTGTGTCGCCACCGAACCGGCACGCGACCAACTCGAATTGGTTCCCCGGTCGGTCGAGTGCGGAATGACGGATCGCAGCTTCGATGCGCGGGCCGAGCGCCTCCATGAGGCGCAACCCCACCCATCCGCCGATGATCACACGCTGCGGGTTGGTCAGGTTCACCAGGCCACCAACGGCTGATCCGAGCGTCTGCACCAGTTCCTCTACAACGGACGCAGCGACTGGGTCGCCTGTGCGGTCCGCGTCGAGTAGCTCACCGATCGCCCGCCAACCGGACCCGTCGAATCGTCCGCCCGCATCCCGCCAGCTGTCGAGGATGGCGTCCGCTCCGAGATAGGCCTCGACGCACCCTCGCTGTCCGCAGCGGCACAGCCGTCCGTTGCGTTCGATCTTCAGATGGCCCCATTCCCCTGCGCTGCTCATGTGCCCGTGCGCGAGTTCGCCGTCACTGACGATCGCCAGGCCCACCCCTCGACCGAGGAGCAGCACCAGTGCCTCCTCGACGTCGCGCGCTGCTCCGTTCCACATCTCAGCCATCGCCAGCGTCTTCGCCCCGTTCTCGGCGAAAACGGGGATATCGCCCGGGACGAGTTCTGTGATCGGCACGGCCGGCCAGCCAAGGGTCTGAGCGTAGAGAACCTGTTGTCCCTTCTCATCCCATTCAACGATCCCGGGGAGCCCGAGACCGATGCCCACCATTCGCTCCCATGCGCCCGGATTGCGTTCACGCAACGCGTCGACCGCCTCATGGAGGTCCTGGGCTATCGCGTCCAGGCTCTCCTCTTCTCGTCCACCGCGGAATTCGCGGTCGACGCGGGTCATCGCAAGATCGAAGAGTTCGACTGCGACGCCGCGCTCCCCGACGTCAGCACCCAGCAGGTACGCGCCTGAGGGCTTCGGCGCAAGCAGCGTCACCGGACGGCCGCCCTGGGAGGCAACCATTCCGGCCTCGATGACGAGGCCTTCGCTGATCAACTCGGTGGCGATGTTCGTGACGGATCCGACAGACAGGCCGGAGTCCCGCGCGAGCTCCGCACGGGACATGCTGCCGGCCAGAATTATGCGCCGGAGCGCCTCGCGACGATTGCGCTGACGCACGTCACTTACTCGCGCCGGCGCCGAACCGCCGGCGCCGACGCTGCTGGCGGCTGAAAGTCCCGTCATGCTTCTAGAACTTATCAACCGATCGCCCCAGGGATGATCCGTGAGATGGCAGTGGGCGCGGTCGCGACGACCCGCAGCCCGCGGTCGCTGACATGGATGCGGACCGGCGCGTCCCTGCCGGCCCGATCCAGGACCCGAGTCGTCTCGGTGTCGATCACAGTCGCGACCTCGTATTCGACCCAGTCGTCGGCCTCCAGCTCGACGACGAGCTCCTCCGCAGGGTGATACGGCCGCCCGTCGGACTGTTCGAACGGATTCGCCGGGTTGTCCCCCGGTTGGCGCCAGGCGATTGCCACGCCGTCGCCGTCACGAATTCCGGGAATGAGGGGATCGACCCGGGTTCGGTAGGACTCGCCCACCCCGCGATAGCCGAAGCCCCAGCTGGGCAGCACGGCCGGGCGCTCTGCCAGGAGCGCGGCCACAACGTCGACCCGTGCTTCGCAGTTCTCGATGCGCACGGCAGCGAGGAGGTCGTCGAACACCCGCTGGGCCTCGGTCCGTGCAATCGCATCCGGATCGTCGATGCTTGCGACGACTTTGGCCCATCCGACAGGCGGAACGATAGAGATGGGCGACGTGACCGTTGCGACCTTCTTCCACGGCCAGAAGCACCAACCGATTTCGTACGTCTCGTAGAGACGGAACGCAGCGTAGATCCACTCGACGGTGTTCTCGCCGCCCTCACCCATATAGATAGGCAGCCCGAGTCGATCGCGTGCTTCGAGGAAGGCGGCGATGCTTCCGACGTCCGGCGGCGACCAGTACTTGTGGAATTGAAGGCAGGAGTTGTCGTCCCAGACCTCCGTGAAGATGTCCCAGTTGGTGGCCCAATGCGAGCCTTCGTACATGATCAGATGATCCGGGTCGTGCCTTCGAATGACTGCAGTGAGGTCTTGATACAACGTCGCGAGCTCCTCGGCGTACCGAAATTGCCATTCGTTGGGCAGAGGTTCGTTCAGGAGGTCGTAGCCGAGCACCACGGTCTCGGTCGCGTATCGTTTCGACAGGTCTTCCCACAACTGGATCGTCCGCGACCGGTATTCGTCGCTCATGAAGAGCTCGGGAATCCCGTGGGGCGAGTCATCGATGTTCGTGCCGGTCTGGCCGCCGGGCGCACCGTGCAGGTCGAGCAGCACCCAGAGCCGGTGGTCTCTGCACCAGCCGATGAGGCGATCGATCATCGCATATCCCGATTCGATCGGGGCGCCGTCCTCATCCTGGATCACGCGCGCATTGATCGGAAGCCTGACGTGGTCGAAGCCGCTGGCGGCGATCTCGCGGATGTCCGCTTCGGTGATGAAGACGTCGCGGAACCGCGCCCAGAAATCTGCTGCCTCCGCCTCGCCGATCAGACGGGACACGAGCGCCTCGATCTGGCGTGGGGACTCGGCACCCGGGCCGAACCGCCACATGTACCCCTCGGGGAGCATCCAGTTGCCGAGGCCGACTCCACGCAGGATGAGTGGCCGTCCTGTTCCGTCGACGAGTCGGGCGTTGCTCGCCCGGACGAAGCCGCTGAAGTCCGCGGGACGCGGTTCGAAACGACGATTGTCGGGCGGTGTCGCAGAGTTGCTCACAGTGATCTGTCTCCCCATTTCATTTCAAGCCCGAGAGCGCGAAGCCCTGGATGACGTACCGCTGGAACACGATGAAGACGATCAGGATCGGCACCACCATGACGGTGGACGCTGCCATCTGAAGCGACGGGTTGACCGCGAGCTCCTTGTTGAGCAGGGACAGCCCCACCGACAGCGTGTAGAGGTGCTGGTCATTCGCGATGACCAGGGGCCAGAGAAAGCTGTTCCAGCCGGTGATGAAGGTGAGCACGGCCATCACAGCAAGAATCGGCTTCGCCAGCGGCATCACGATGAGGAGGAAGGTCCGGATTTCGCCTGCGCCGTCGATCCGCGCCGCCTCGAGCACCTCGGTCGGAATCGTGCTCATGAATTGCCGGAACAAGAAGATGCTGAATCCGCTCACGAGCGTCGGCAGGGCGATTCCCACCAAGGTGTTGGTCAGTTTCATGCCGTTCAGAATCAGGTAGGTCGGGATCATGGTGACCTGTACCGGGATCATCATCGTCGCGAGCACGAGGAAGAACATCCATTGCTTTCCCCGGAAATCGAACTTGGCGAAGGCATAGCCCGCCATCGCCATAAGGAGCAGGCCGACACCCCCGATCAGCACGACGATGATCGTGTTCGCCAGGTACTGGCCGAAATCGAGTTCGGTGAAGAGCGTGCGGAAGTACTGCAGCGTCGGCGTATGCGGCAGGAGCGTGGGAGGGTAGGTGAGCGATTCGGATTGGGGCTTCACCGAGGTCGCCAGCATCCAGATGAACGGAAAGGCTGTGACGACGGCACCGACGGCGAGCGCAACGCCGATGACGACCGTGAGACGGCGTCCGCGCCGATTCGTCGACCGGTGACGGAGGGCACTGAGGCTAGTAGTCAACGTCGGACCTCCGCAAGCGAAGCTGAGCGACGGTGATGACCGCGATCAGTACGAACAGGATCAGAGAGCCCGCGCTGGCATATCCGAACGCGCTCTGTTGGAATCCCTGGTGGTAGAGAAATATCGAGATGGAGGTGGTCGCACCGAGGGGCCCGCCGTTGGTCAGAACGAAGGCTTCGTCGAAGAACTGGAACCACGAGATGATCGTGGTGACCGTGACGAAGAAGATCGCGAAACGCAGCAGCGGTACGACGATCGAACGGATCTGACGCCACTCGCCGGCGCCGTCGAGCGAGGCGGCTTCGAGATACTCGCGAGGCACACCCTGGAGCGCGGCGAGGAAGATGATGATATTCAGTCCTGTTCCACGCCAGATCGCGACCAACGCCACAGAGAACTTTGCGAGCACCGGGTCGGACAACCACTGGACGGGTGGAACGCCGACCAGGGAGAGCACCCAGTTCAGCAGCCCGAACTGCGTGTTGTACAGGTAGCCCCAGACGAGCGAGATGGCCACGATCGCCGTGATGGCTGGGATGAAGTAGAACGCGCGCAGCGAGCGGAAGAACCAGTTTCCGCTTCGATTCAGGAGCAGGGCGACGCCGAGCGACACGAGCACGACGGATGGGACGCCGATGATGACGAAGAAGGCCGTGTTGCCGAGCGCTTGCCAGAAGTCCGGATCGGCGAAGAGCTTCACGTAGTTGGCTGCGCCGATGAAGTTGACGTTGTGCCAGTCGGCGAGGCCCGAGATGTTCATGTCGGTGATGCTCACCGCTGCGGCGACGACGATGGGGAACACCCCGAATGCGAGGAGCAGCAGCATCGCGGGGGCGATGAAGAGGTAAGGCGTGAGCCTGCCGCGCCCGGGTCGGGCTCGGGTCGCGGCAGTTCGCCGTCGTGTCCTCGCGGTCGTGAGGACATTCGAGACAGCCATGCGGATCCTTCGGTGCGGGTTCGAAAACAGTGGATGGTGTGGGCCGCCCGCGGGGAGCGGCCCACCCCATCTATTTGGCCGAGATTCCCGCCGTGGACTGGTAGAACGTCTCGAGTGTGCTCTTCGGGTCGCTGTGTGTCAGGGCGATCGAGTTGAGCGCTTTCAACAGGTTCGTTCCGACGCCGCCATCCCAGTTGGGGATGATGGGCAGCACCTTGGCGTCGGCGAGTTGCTTCGTGTAGACCTTGACGAGCGGGTCGGAGGTGAAGGTGGAGTCGTTCAGTGCGGCCTTCACGGTCGGCAGCTCGCCGTTGATGGTGTACCAATTGAGTTGGGTGCTGCTCTTCGAGAGGAAATCGAGGAGCTTGAGCGACCCGTTCTGGTGCTTTGACGTCGTGAAGATGCCGAGGTTGGAGCCGCCGAAGAGCGAGGTGCCTTTATCAGCCGCGGGCAGCGTGCTCACGGTCCACTTGCCGGCCAGCTGCGGTGCGGCTGCGTTGATTCCCGCGGCCAGGTAGGGGCCGCTGACGAGCATCGGAACGGTTCCGGACACGAAGCCCTGAGTCTGGTCGAAGTCGGCGTTCGTCGGAACGCTTTTGTCGGCGTAGAGCCCGGTGTACAGGTCGACGGCGTTGTGGAAGGCGGTCGTGTTGAAATCGATGTCGCCCTTCGAGTTGACGATGTCACCGCCGAAGTCCCACGTCATCTCCACCGGGAGGGCGTTATCCCACTGCGGAATGTAGTAGCCGAATTTGTTCGGGCCGCGCTGGGTCAGGGTTCTGGCATCCGCGCGAAGCTGGTCCCACGTCGTCGGCGGGCTGTCGATGCCGCTTGCCGCGAGGATATCGGTACGGGTGAAGAGAACGCGGGTGTCGGCGACCCACGGAACGCTCACGATCTTGCCGTTGACAGCAGTGGCCTTGCCGCCGACTCCATCGGCGAACTTCGACGCCGCGAGGTTCGGGTAGGCCGCGATCTTGCCGTCGAGAGGCAGGAGCGCCCCTGCGTCTGCGAACGATCGGAGCTTCGTCAGCCCGATCTGCACGACGTCCGGGCCGGACCCGGACGCGACTGCGGTGGTCAGTTTCTGATCGATGCTGTCCCACGGAATGGCGACGACATCGACCTTCTGGCCGCTGGACTTCACGAAGGGTTCGACGAGCTTTTCGAAGTTCTTACTCGAGTCGCCCATCACCCAGACGGTGAGAGGACCGCTCGCGTCCTTGGCGGTGTCTGCGGACGTTCCACCGCTGCACGCGGTGAGAGCGAAGGCCAATCCGGCCACGACGACCGGAACGATCGCCTTCTTGAATTTCCTCATCATTGAGATTCCTTTTGACTTGGTGCTCGGGGGAGGACAGCACTTATTTTATGACTTATCATAACCATTGCTGGAAGCCTGTCAAGAGCCGGTGGTTCGGACCTTCGAGCATAATTCAGACCTTATCGAAAGGTATAGACAAAGCTTCGTTCCTCGGTGAACAATGGCGCGGTGGACAAAGGGTATCCACATGCCGCGTGGTCGCGGTCTTCTAGGGATGAGGGAAGGTTTCAATGAAGAAACGATGGTTGATCGCGGCAGTCACTGTCGCCGCGTGTATTGCAGCACTTGTCAGTGCTCCGACGGCTGCGAATGCAGCTGCACTGGGCGCATCCGACTTCCTCAAGGCAAGCGGATCCGTTCTCAAGAACAATTCCGGTTCCGGATCCACCGTCAACCTCCGCGGCACGAACCTCGGCGGCTGGCTCACGCAAGAGGATTGGATGTCTCCACTCGGCGAGTATGCCGTGGATCGCACCGGCTGGGTGGCCAGCGCCTCGGCGGGCGCCTCCGTCGCCAACGCCATCGATGGCAGCGACAGCACGCGCTGGACGACAGGTCTCGCGCAGGGCGGGACGGAATGGCTCCAGATGGACCTCGGCGCGCCGACCCTGTTCAACAGGCTGTCTGTGAACAGCACTGATTTCGCCGGAGATTTCCCACGCCAATACGACGTGAGCGTGTCAACGAACGGGACGACGTGGGTGAGCGTCGCCAAAGCGACCAACACGGCCGACGTCGTGACCGCGCGCTTCCCAGCCCAGGTCGACAGGTACGTGCGAGTCTCGCAAACCGGAACGGCAACGAACTGGTGGTCGGTCGGCGAGTTCAACCTCTTCAATGACCCCGTGCTCTTCAACGGTACAAGCACGGCCACAGCGTCGTCGACCGGAAGCGGGACCACGCCGTCCGCCGCTCTCGACGGCAACGAGACCACATCGTGGAACAGTGGAACGGCGCAGATTCCCGGCCAGACCTACACCATCGACCTTGGCAAGAACAAAGACCTCGACAAGGTGCTCTTCGACTCCGGCTCAGGTGCACCCAACGACTATCCGCGAACCTGGGACGTCCTCGGCTCCACGGACGGAACCAACTACACCGAGATCGCGTCCGGCTACGGAACGAACCGAACGGTGCTGGCCGACTTCCAAGGGTCGAAGACGGTGCGCTATCTCCGCCTCGCCTCCAACGGCACGTCCGCCAACTGGTGGACCATCGCGGAAGTGGCGATCTACTCGGGAACCTCGCTCGATCGCGGTGGCTGGGCGGTCTCGGCCTCGACTTCGACCGCGGTCGCATCCGCCATCGACGGCGACCTGACTACACGCTGGACCACGGGCGCACCGCAGGCCAGCGGCCAGTGGTACCAGATCGACATGGGTGCGCTCATCACCGTCGACAACGTGACGATCGACACTGAGAAGAACTCGACCTCGGAACAGGACTACGCGCGCGGCTACAAACTCGAGACCTCCCGCGATGGCACCACCTGGACACAAGTCGCCACAGGCGTAGGTGAACGAAAGGCGACGACGATCGACTTCGTGGCCACCGCCGCGCGCTACCTGCGGATGACGCTCACCGCGTCATCGACGTCATGGTGGTCGATCGGTGAGATCACTGCTGCGCTCTACAACGACGACTTCTCGCTTCAACAGACGATGGCCAGTCGATTCGGCACGTCAGGCGCACAGACGATCCTGGATGAACACCAGAACACCTGGATCACAACCACCGACCTCGACAATCTGCAGTCGATGGGCATCAACTTCTTGCGGGTCCCGATCGGATGGAATACGTTCCTCAACCTCGACGGAACGTGGAAATCCAGCCCGTGGACCAAGATCGACTGGATCATCAACCAGGCCAGCGCCCGAGGAATGTATGTGCTGATCGACCTGCACACTGTCCCGGGTGGCGACTGCCCGTGGGGAAGTTGTGGGCGGGTCGGTCCCAACCCGGCAGGGTTCTGGGGCAATTCCACCTACCAGAGCTGGGTCGAGGGCATCTGGAAGGCGATCGCCACGCGGTACGTCGGTAACCCCGGCGTCGCCGGCTACGACCTCATCAACGAGCCGCTGATCGACTACGGCGAAGACTCGGCCGATGTGACGCAGAAGAGCGACGTCTACAACACGTTGTACAACGACGTCAGGGCGATCGATCCGAACCACGCGATCTTCCTCGGTGCCTTCTTCGACTACAACGCCATCGCAGCTCCGACCACCTATGGCTGGACGAACGTGGTCTACGAGCTGCACCCGTACGATATGCCCAACTCGAAGGACTGGACCGCGCAAGACAACCTGGTGAACAACCAGCTGTCCTCGCTACCGTCCAAGCTGTCGAGTCCAGGCGTTCCCGTGCTCTACGGCGAGTACTCGCTGTACTACAACGATGACGTCTGGTCGAAGTTCATGGCAGGGCTCAACGGGCTGAACGTGTCCTGGTCGAACTGGAGCTACAAGGTTCGCGGGTCCGCGACCGACGGCTTCAGTTACTGGGGCTTCTACTATGGGGACCCAGCACCCGTCCCGGTCATCAATTCCGATGACTCGGCCACGTTCATCCAAAAGATCGACCGGTTCGGGACGGCCAACTTCACTGCCAACCCACGACTGATCGCAGACGTGTCCAAATACGCCGGGGGCCTCTCGACATACGCGCCGACGGCCATCTCGGCCAGCGGCTGGACCGCAACCGCATCATCAACCGGCCCGGGTGGTTCGGTCGGCGGAGCGATCGACGGCAACAGTGCCACACGGTGGAACAGCGGACAGTCGCAAGCGGGTGGCGAGTGGTACCAGATCGACATGGGTTCGTCACACACGGTCGCGATGGTGACCGTGCAGACGCCGTCCAACGCGCTCTGGGACTATCCCCGCGGGTACACCCTGCAGGTGTCGACCAACGGTACGACCTGGACCACGGTCGGTACGGGGATGGCGTACGGATGGAAGCGACCGATTTCGGTCACGCCTGTCTCAGCTCGCTATATTCGCATCACCCAAACCGGCGTCGCTCCGCAATGGTGGTCAATGGACGAGGTGACCGTCTGGTCGTCCTACTGACGCGCAGTCAGCAAGCAACGCGATAGGAGGCCGGCCCGATGACTCATCGGAAAAACGTGAAATGGCTCGGAGTTCACGATGAGCGCGGGCCGGCCGCATCCGGGTCGGCCGCCGCTGCAGCCCCCGGCTCGACCGGCGCCGAGTCCGTCTGCACCGTCTTGGTGTCAGCCGGGTCCTTCTGGCGCCGGCTGGCGAACAGGAACGGGATGCCGATCAGCTCGACTGCTCCACCGATGACGAGCGACGTCCCGTAGCCCCAGAGGTCCGCCGCGCGTCCGAGCGCCGGCTGGATGAAGACCCCGCCGAGGCTGCCGAACAGCGAATCGAAGGACAGCACGGTCGCACGCTGCTTCGACGGGATCATGTCGTTCAGATACGCCTGACGGACCGGACCGGCCACCGCGAACACGAAACCCCAGATCACCAGGAAGGCGACCGCGAACCAGAACAGGCTGGTCACCCCCAGTGCCACGAGAATCAGGATGCTCACCAGGGACGCCCCGATCACCGTCGTCGTGCGCTTCGCGAACAGCCTCCGGATGCGCGGGGCGAGCATGCCACCGGCGACCTGCGCCAACGACAGAATGGCAGCGGCGAGCCCGGCGATCGAGTACGCGGTCTTGTCTCCGTAGAGCTCGAGCAGATACGGCTGCAGCGCGTAGAAGGCGTAGATGCCGACGCCGGAGGCGAACGGCGCCGACAGGATCACCCAGCGCACCGACCGTTTCCGCAGCCCGTGATCGATCGATTGCTTCAGCACATTCCTGGTCGCAGCGAACGGGCGCATGGAGTGGTCGGGCGTGAAGCCGAGGTCTTTCATCACAATGGCGGCGAACACCAGCATGACGGCCAGCACCGCGGCTCTCAGCAGGAAGGGCACCCCGAGATCAGTCGCCTGGGCGATGATGCCGCCGAGAACCGATCCGACGAACATCGAGATCCCCGTGACAACCAGGCCGCGGCCGAACACGGCCTCGAGACTCCCGGCATACTTGGCGAACGCCAGCGCGTCGACGAGCCAGGCGTCCACCGCCCCCGAGAAGAACGTGAACCCCAGGCCGAGAAGCGCCGACACGATCGCCCACCAGACGAACGGCGCGTGCCAGAGCCACAGCATCCAGTACAAAGCGGTCGTCACCGACAGGGTGATCGTGCCCAGCAGATACGACGCTTTCCGTCCGACCGTGTCGGCGACGACGCCCGTCGGGATCTCGAAGATCACCATGCCGGCGGTGAAGAACGCGTTCGCGGCGAATGCCTCGAAGTTCGAGAGCCCGGCGTCGAGCAGGAAGAGCGTATTGATGCCCCAGATCAACGACGCCGCGAGGGTGTTGCCGAGCATCAAGGTCAGGTAGACGCGCTGCACGCGACGAGCCGCCGGATTCATGACCCGCGGCCGATCGCCTCATCCCGACTCGTCATCCACGCATGATGGACCCGATCAGGTGAGCTTGGCAACGACGGAAGAATCCAGGTACGCCGACTGGCCGCGTTCACCGACACGCCCCCGATCGCCAGGCGCGCGGCTCGATTGCGGCGACACTGGCCACGTGCAGCATCTGCGAATCATCGCCCCCGCCGATCTCGTCGACCAGGTGCTCACCACCCTTCAGGACAACGTTGCGACGACCAACATCGTTCGCATCCCGAAGGCCGCTACCCGGCCTCCCGGCGACCTGGTGCTCTGCGATGTCGCCCGCGAAGGGTTGAGCACCCTTCTCGACCGGCTCCAGGAACTCGGGGTGCAGCACGAGGGCTCGATCTCGGTCGACGACATCGGCGTCGAGATCTCGGATGCGGCGAAGCGCGCAAGCCGCGCCGCCCCCGGGCATGCCGCCGACGCGGTGGTGTGGCAGGAGATCGAGCAGCGCACCCATGAGGAGACCAGCCTCTCACCCACCTTCCTGACGTTCATGTCGGTCGCCACCATGATCGGTGCGATCGGTGTGGTCTTCGACGAACCCATCCTCATCGTCGGCGCGATGGTCGTCGGCCCGGACTTCGGCCCGCTCGCTGCGCTCTCGGTGGGCCTCGTGCGGTGGCGACGCCGGATGATCGGTCAATCGGTCCTCGCGCTCGCCGTCGGGTTCGCCGTCGCCATCGTGATCACCATCCTGTTCACCTTGCTCCTCACCGCGCTTCACCTGATGTCACCCGCCGACCTGCTGCATTCCCGGCCTCTGACCGATTTCATCTGGAGGCCGAACGCGCTCAGCTGGGTGGTCGGTCTCCTCGCCGGCATCGCGGGCCTGCTGTCTCTGTCGACCGCGAAGTCGGGGGCACTCGTCGGGGTGCTGATCTCAGTGACGACGATTCCGGCCGCTGCGAACGCCGCCGTCGCCCTCGCTTACGGGGCCACGGAGCAGTCCGTCGGTGCGCTCATCCAGTTGGTCGTCAACCTCGCCGCGATCACGCTCGGCGGGGTGGCCACCCTCGTCGCGCAGCGGGTGAACCAGCGACGTCACTGATCGGGACGCAGTGGGTGGCTGCCGTCCGCTCCGGGCGTCGACGGATGCTGGTGGGCCTTCACCCAGATCGGCGGATGGGGCAATCGTCGTTCCCGGTACAGCCGGAAGGCGAAGGGTGCCCAGAGGATGACCGCGACTCCGGCCCCGATGAGCATTCCGCCGACGGTGTCCGAGATCCAGTGGGCACCGAGGTAGGTCCTGCTGAGCATCATGAGCACGGTGTAGATCGCGCCGCCGACCCAGACCCAGACCCGCCAGAAGATGAGACCGAGCGTCGTCGCGATGAGCGCCGCGTTCGCGCTGTGACCGGACGGGAACGACCCGAAGTCGGGGGTGACGAGGATCTCCGTGGGCCTCGGACGACCGACGAGATTCTTGATGATCGTCGTCAGCGTCACGCTCGTCACGGCCGCGATCACGTAATAGAGGGCACCCCAGGGGCGCCGCCAGATCAGCAGGCCACCCACGATGACGAGCGGCACGAGAAGGAGCGAGGCGATGCCGCCGCCGATCCAGCTGAGGACGAGTGCGGGGACGGTCCACACCGGGGCGCGTGCCTCGACCAGCTCACCCATCCACTCGACCTCGAAGCCGAACGGCTTGTCGGCCTCCCGGTAGAAGATCACGGCCGCGAGCAGCACGACGAGCAGAAGTGCGACGACGCCGGACACGACCCACCACAGCCGGGCGATGCGCACCTCACCCGGCGCGTCGCTCTCGACGACGTCCTGAATGTTCTCGTCCATCATCCGATCGTAGGCTCGTCCCTCAGTATGCTGGGCCCGATGAGCGCTACAGCGAAGCAGGCGGCTCGCACGGCCAAGAACAACAGTGTCGTGCGCGGGTTCGCCCGCGCCGGCTTCGTGGCCAGCGGTCTCCTGCACATCCTCATCGGCTTGATCGCGATCGCTCTGGCGACCGGTACGAGCGAGGGCAGAGAGGCGGACCAGTCCGGAGCGTTCGCGGAGCTGGCCCATGCACCAGGCGGGCAGTTCCTGTTGTGGGCGGCCGCCATCTGTTTCGCCGCGCTCGGTCTCTGGCTGCTGCTCAGCGCCTTCCTCGACCGCTCCTGGGAAGGGGCCCGCGCGCGTGCGACCCACATCGTGGAGAACCTGGTCAAAGGAGTCGTGTATCTCGTCCTCGCCTACACCGCCTACGTCTTCGCGAACGGCAGCGGAACGAGTTCAGCCCAATCCACCAGCGAGTTCGGGGCGAAGCTGCTCTCGACCCCGGGCGGCATCTTCCTGGTGGTCGCGATCGGGCTCGCCCTCCTGGGCGTCGGCGGCTTCATGGTGTTCAAGGGCGTCACGCAGCGGTTCGACCGCGACATCAGGGTTCCCTCCGGCGCTCGGGGCACCGGGGTGAGGGTTCTCGGAGTCGTCGGTTACATCGCCCGCGGCGTGGCACTCGGCGCCGTCGGGGTGCTGTTCATCGTGGGTGCCTCGACCAACGATCCAGGAAAGACGACCGGACTGGATGGCGCGCTGAAGGCGTTCTTGAGCGTTCCGTTCGGCGCGTCCGTGCTGATCGCCATCGGCATCGGGTGGATCGCCTACGGAATCTACGCCTTCTTCCGAGCAAGACTGGCCCTGCTCTAGCCGCCGTCCACTGTCGGGTCCGACGTTGCGACTCTGACGGTGCGCCACGTGTCCACCGCGATCACACCCCCGACCACGATCAGCGAGAGCGACATCGCCGCCAGCGCATCCGTCGGCCAGTGGTAGCCCAGATACACCCGCGACGCGGCGGTCAGGATGGCGAGCGCGGCCGAGACGACGAAAGCTATCACAGCCGACACCGGATGCCTGCGGCGCGAGAAGACCAGATACGTGGTGATCAGGAGGAAGTCGGTCGCACCCATCACGTGTCCGGACGGGAACGAGGGAGTGTGGTCCACCGCGAGCAGCATCGAGGTGATCGGCGGCCGCTCGCGGCCGATGACCGGAGCCAGGATCTGGACGGTCGCAACACCGACCAGCATGCCTCCGGCAAGCAGTAACGGACGCCACGCATGCTTCGCGGCGAAACCCCACCACACCGTGGTGACCA
>Ga0209677_100877_pt1 | contig 14760 bp, 16 predicted proteins | sample AraplaCvi_mCL_r2_2_FD_184285 | JGI IMG/M metagenome (GOLD analysis project Ga0209677, IMG submission 184285) | Arabidopsis root microbial communities from North Carolina, USA - plate scrape CL_Cvi_mCL_r2 (SPAdes) (version 2) | ecosystem: Host-associated > Plants > Roots > Endosphere | place: USA... | reverse complement strand
CGGCCGGACAGGGCTTGGCCTGGTACGTGACGGTGCCGTTGGCGGTGCACTTGTGCACCTCCTGGGCCTGCGCCGCGACGGCGGCAAACAGCGCGGCCAGCACCACGCCGGACGTGCACACCTCTCGAGCATTCATCGTTCTTCCCTCCCTCACGGACACTTGCCGACCCGCGGGGCGGGCCGCCTGCAGGAACCTCTGGACGGGTTCTCAGCGCAGGTGGCAGTGCGTCGCTGCGGCGCGTTGCTGCGCCTGGTTGATCTCGTCCCACGCGCGCTGCAGTGCCGCCGCGCGATTGGCCCCGGTGCCCGGCGCGGACAGTTCGTCGCGGCGGTACTGGGCGTCGTGATAGGTCTTGTTCAGGCGCTCGCAGTTGTCGGTGGGCTCGACCTCGTCGTCCTGTTCGGACGGCGTCAGCTCCAGCGCCTCGTTCTTGCGCTCGTAGCGGCGCGGGGGGACGTAGCGACTGCCGCTGCCGGGCGCGACGCTCTGCAGGCGCCCGTTGGCGGTGGCGTCGAGCAGCTCCTGCTGGCTCGGGGCCTTCGGGATGACCAGCGATTTGCTCTCGTTGGCGGCCGGGCAGGCCGCGGCCTGGTACACGGCCGCGCCGTTGATGATGCACTTGTGGACCGTCTGGGCCTGCGCCGAGCCGGATTGCCCCAGGGCCGCCAGCACGGCGCCCACTGCAAGCCAGGTTGACCGAAACATCTGAACCATCTCCCGCGGCGACTTCTTCGCCTCCAGGATTGTCCACGCAGACGGCCGGCCGCAGAAGACGCGACGGCCCAGCTGGCGAGAAATATTTCTGGACCGATGCAAATGACGGCCGGGTTTCAGCCGTGGGTCAGGGAGTGAGCGTGCACCAGCGACTTGGCCAGCGCGCGGTTGACGTCGCCCACCGACAGCATCAGCGCCTCGGCGCATTCGCGGATGTCGTAGGCCGATTCGGCCTCCACCGCGCGCGCCAACGCCAGGAACGGCGCGCACGGGCCGGCGTCGTGCGCCAGCGCGCTCGCCACGCTCTCCTGCACCGGGATGGTCTTGAGCAACTGCTCGAACGGCTGGCCGATCATGCGGTCCAGCGTGGAGAACACGCCGCAGATGAACAGCTCGTTGCGCAGCTGGTCGTCGCCGCCCGGCCGCGCGATCTCCTCCATCAGCAGGCCGCGTCGCACCGCCAGCTGCATCAGCGGCTTCAGGTCGGGGTCGTCGATGGCGCTGGTGACCAGCAGCGCGAGCCAGCGCTTGAGCCGTTGGTAGCCGAGGATCATCAGCGCGTGGCGGAACGACGAGATCTCCACCGACAGGCCAAAGCCCGGCGAGTTGAGGTAACGCATCAGGCGGAACGCCAGCGTCGGGTCGTTCTTGACCACGGCCTCGAGCTTCTCGGCCGGCTCCTGGCGGTCCACGCGCTGCATCAGGTCGACGACGGTGGTGACGCCGGCCGGGATCGGCCTGGGCTTGGACTCGGGCCCGGGCGCGTCGCCGACGGGCCAGCCCACGACGGCGGAAAAGCCCGCGCGCAGGGCGCCGGCCGACATCGCCGGGCCATCGGCGCCAATGAAGTAGCGCTGCAGCGGCTTGCCGCCCAGGCCGCCGGGCAGCGGATTGCGGATGTTGGCCCGATCGACGGTGACGGCGCGGAACAGCGACCAAAGGTGCTGCGGCGCCGACTCGGGCACGCGGCCGCCCAGCACCAGCGACAGGCCCTGCGCCACGCGTTCCTGCAGCAGCACGGCCAGCGCGGGGTCCGACAACATGAAGCCCGGCACCTCGAGCATCAGGTGGGGCGCCGTCGGGGCGGCCAGCAGCGCGCGCAGGCCCGCCTCGTTGGCCACGCTGAGCATCAGCGGCCCGCCCTCGGGCGGCGCCACGACGTCCACCACCTGCAGCAGGCCCGCGGCGTCGATGGCCGCGTCGGGGCGTTGGGGAAACACCGTCATGTGAGCCGCGACGGGCGCACGCTTGACGTCGAACAGCGAGCTCGCGCCGAGCACGACCTGGTCGAGGACGGGGTGGTCTAGGGACATTCTTGAACCTCGGTATTTATTGGAATGAGCGAGCCGCGCCCAGGCACCCGGTCAAGCGTTCAGGTACTGGAACAGCGACAGCTTCTGGATCGTGGCGTAGCTCTGCAGCGCCGCCTGGTAGCCCGTCTGCTGCGCGTTGAAGCTCGACAAGGCCTTGACCATGTCGAGATCTTCGGCATTCGAGCGTGCAGTTTGAGCGGAAAGCTCCGTCGCGTCGAGCCGGCCCTTGACGCCGTCCAGGCGCTGCAGGGTCGTGCCGGCGAAGCTGCGCGCCGAGGAGATCGCGCTGTTGCACTGGTCGATGTTGCGCAGGCTGTCCTGTACCGCCTGTTGCACTTTCGGGCCGCCCTGGTCGGACGTGGACAGCGCGGCCACCGCGTTGTCCAGGGCGTCGAACACCGACAGCGATTTCGTCGACGGGGTCATCTGGAACTCGTCGCCGTCGGCCGGGGCGCCGCTGATGGCGAACGACATGCCGTCGACGGTAATGGTCTGCCCGCTCGTGAACGCGTTGCCGGTGGACAGCGGGTTGCCGTCCTTGAGCACCGAGTACGTGGGCGTGCCGCTCGTGTTGCTGAACTGGATGTCGTAGGTCGAGCTGGTGACCTGGCTGGGCGTGGTCACGCGACCGGCGTCGATCCACGCGGTGCTCGAGTTGGTGTTCTTCGTGACGAAGACGCCGTTGCCGGTGTTGGCCGACAACCAGACGCTGTTGCCATCCAGCGTGAGCGGCAGCGGCTCGTCGGTGGCCACGTTGACCGAGCCGCCGACGCCCTGGAACGCCACGCCGCCGGGCCTGTCGACGAACGGCGCACCGCCCGAGCCCTGGCCCGAGAACACGTAGCCGCCCTGCCCGTCGGGCCGGTTGGCCACGGACAGCAGCTGGTCGCGGATCGCCTTGATGGCACTGGCCTTGGACGCCCGCTCCGCGTCGCTGAAGCTCGCATCGCCGGCGCCGACCATCAGCTCGCGCGCCTGCTGCAGCAGCTCGCTCGCATCGCCCAGCGCGCTCTCGGTGAGCGTCATCGCGTTGGCGCTCGCGTCCACGGCCCGCTCGCTGGCCGTGGTGCGCTCGGACAGCGCGCGGGCGCGTTCCGCGCGCGCGGCCGCGGTCGGGTCGTCGCTCGCCTTGATGACGCGCTTGCCGCTGGTCATCTGCTCTTGCGTCTGCGTCAGGTTGTCCTGGCGCGACATCAGGTTGTTCAGCGCGCTGTCGTAGGCGTGGGAGGTGGAGATTCGATCGACGGCCATCGGAGCGTCCTACTTAACGGCCGACCATCTGCAGCAACGTGTCGAAGATGGCCTGCGCCACCTGCAACACCTTGGCCGCGGCCTGGTAGCCCTGCTGGTACTGGATCAGGCGGCCGGCTTCCTCGTCGAGGTTGACGCCGCTCTTGTTGGCGACGGTGGCGTCGGCCTGCTGCGAGGTGGCCGCCGAGATCGTCGACGACGTCTTGGCGCTCTGCACGCGCACGCCCACGTTGGCGAGCACGCTGGCGTAGGCGTCGGTGGCGGTCTCGCCGTCGCTCAGCGAACCGTCGATCTGGCGGTCGCGGCCCACGAAGGTCTCGTCGCGCAGCGCCACCGTGGCCAGCGCGTTGCCGTTGTTGCTCTCGGGGTGCGCGGTCTTGACCACGTTCAGGCTGTCGCCGGCCGCGGGCACGCCGTTCAGGTTCAGCTCGAAGCCGTTGAGCTTGATCGGCTGGCCCGGCGTCCAGGTGGCGGTGCCTGACGCGGTGACGGCACCGCTCGAATCGGTCAGCGAGTACGAGTACCCGCCGCTCGCGTCGGTGAAGGTGATGGCCGCGCTCACCGACGGGTCGTTGGCGGTGCTGGTCACGTTCAGCCCCGCGACGGTGGCGGTGCCCTTGTTGGCCACGCCCACCACGGCCGTCATCGGCGCGGCGGCCGCGATGCCGGCGGGGTCGTCCAGCACGCGCGTCATGCTCACCGCGGCGCGGCCCACGGGCTGCAGCTCGAAGCGGTCGTTGGCGCCCGGCGTGCCGCTGAACGCGATCTGGAAGCCGTCGATGCTGTCGCCCATGGCGGCGCCGTCCGACAGCCGCGTGTAGTTCCAGTCGCTGCCATTGGGCGCCATCGAGAACTTCACGCCGTCGACGCCGCGCGTGACGATGTAGTTGCCGGCCGTGGCCGGGTCGGCCTCCAGCGCGTAGTCGCTCGCCTTGAGCTGCGAGCCGTCGACCACCTTGAGCGAGACGGCGCTGGCGAAGCCGCCGGACGCGTCGCGCGAGTTGTGCGTGTTGGGCACGGCGATCGGGCCGCCGACCGCGAAGATCGCGTCGCCGGCGCCCGGAGGCGAGCCCAGGTCGATGCCGTAGCCCTGGATCTGGTTGACGCGCGCCGACACCGACGCGGCCATCTGGCCCAGCTGGTTGCGCGCGGACACGAGGTCCTCGTTCTGGTACTTGAGCAGGCCGCTGATGGAGCCGCCCACCATCAGGTCGTTGGACAGCTCGTGCAGGATGCCGCTGTCGCTGATGGAGATCACCGAGCGCGCCGTGTTGGAGGGGTCGGGCGTGACCGCGAGCTTCTGCGCCTCGGCGCCCAGCACCAGGCGCTGGCCGCCGGCAATGAACACGCCCACGGAGCCGTCGCCGGCCTCCACGGTGCTGACCTTGACGAGGTTGCCGATCTGCTTGATCAGCTGGTCGCGCTGGTCCAGCAGGTCGTTGGGCGTGGACTGGTTGCCGCGCAGCGCCGCGATGTCGCCGTTGAGCCGGGCCACCTGCGCGGCCATCTGGTTGACCTGGGCCACGGAGTTGCGCAGGTCGGACGTGACGCCGTTCTGCAGGCGATCCAGCTGGCCGCCCGCGGTGGCGAAGCGGCCGGCCACCTCGGCGGCCTGCGACAGGATCACCTGGCGCGCCGACGAATCGGACGGGCTGTTGGCCAGGTCGACGAACGAGTTCATGAACCCGCCCACGGCCGCGCCCATGCCGTTGTCGCCCGGCGGGAACACGGTCTCGAGCTGCTGCAGGTTGGTCGAGCGCGCCTCGTCCATCGCGGCCATCGAGCTGGCGACCTGCGACTGGGTCTCCAGGAACGCATCGCTCGCGCGCTTGACGGTGACGACGTCCACGCCCTTGCCGTAGAAGCCCGCGCCCGTGGACTGGCCACCGGAGGTCTGCAGCTGCACCGTCTGGCGCGAGTAGCCCGGCGTCTGCGCGTTGGCGATGTTGTGACCCGTCGTCTGCATCGACGCGTAGTTCGCGAACATGGCGCGCGTGCCGATCGACATCAGTGCCGACGAGGACATGAGGCGCTCCTTTCAGTTGCGAAGTTTTCGGTCGACATCACGATGGGCTCGGTGTGTGTGCGTGAATGCTCTTAGGCGAGCGATTGCTGGACGCGCTCGGTCATGTGGATCATCTTGGTCAGCTTGGCCGCATAGGACGGATCGGTCGCGTAGCCGGCCTTCTGCAGGCCCTTGGCAAAGCCACTGGCGTCGGCGCCGGCCGCCACGACCGACGCGTAGCGCGGGCTGTTCTTCATCGTGCTCGCGTAGTCGGCGAACGACTCGGCAAAGCTCGAGTAGGCGCGGAAGGTCTGCGTGACCTTGTGCGCCTTGCCGCCGATGTACTCGGTGGTGGTGATGTCGGTGGTCGCGCCCTTCCAGCCCGGCGTCGCCTTGATGCCGAACAGGTTGTACGAGTTCGAGCCGTCGGCGTTCCTGATCTCCTTGCGGCCCCAGCCCGTCTCGTGCGCGGCCTGGGCGATCATGAACTTGGCGGGGATGCCGGTGGCCTTCTCGGCGGCCGCGGCGGCGTCGGTATGCGTCTGGATGAACGTGGCGGCGGCCTTCTGCGGCATCGCCACGGGCGCGTCGGCGCGCAGCGGATCCACGGGCGCCGGGTTGGCCGACACCGGCTTGGCGGTGACGCCCTGCGTGATGCCCATCTGGCGTTCGAGCTGCCTGGCGATGATGTCCGACAGCCCGCCGGGCATGCCCGCCATCTTGGTGGCCCACTGCGAGTCGAGCATCTCGGTGCCCATCTTCGTGCCTTCGTTCTCCATCATGTCGGAGTTCATGCTGGAGTCGCGCATCTGCTTGAGCAGTTGCTGCGTGAACATCGTCTCGAACTGCTTGGCGGCCTCGCGCACCGCGGCCTTGGGGTCCTGCTGCGCCTTCGTGCGCAGGCCCTCGAGGCCGCCCGCGAGGTTCAGCGACTGCGGCGCGCCGGCGATGGAGGACGAGATGCTGCCGGCCATGATCAGATGACCTCGATTTCGGCGGTGAGCGCGCCCGAGGCCTTCATGGCCTGCAGGATCGCGAGCAGGTCCTGCGGCGTCGCGCCCAGCGCGTTGAGCGCCTTGACCACGTCGGCCAGCTTGGTGCCGGCGGGCATGTTCACCAGCGAGCCGGCCTGCTGCGAGATGGCGATGTCGGTCTTGTCGGTGACCACGGTCTGGCCGCCGGAGTTGGGCGCCGGCTGGCTCACCTGCGGATTGGAGTTGATGGTCACCGACAGGCTGCCGTGCGCCACGGCGCAGGGCGCCAGCGTGACGGCCTGGTTCATCACGATGGAGCCGGTGCGGGCGTTCATCACGATCCTGGCGGCGGGCGCGGCCAGGTTGATGTCCAGGTTCTCCAGGTCGGCCAGGAAGCTCACGCGCTGGTCGGCGTCGGTGGGCGCCCGCACCTTGATGACGCGGCCGTCGAGCGCGCGCGCCGTGCCGGTGCCCTTGCTCGCGTTGATCGCATTGGCCACGGCACGCGCGGTGGCGTAGTCGGCCGAATTCAGGTCCAGCTCGAGCACCTCGCCCTGCGACAGCGGCGTGGGCACCGAGCGCTCGACGGTCGCGCCTTCGGGGATCCGGCCGGCGCTCAGATGGTTGATCGTGACCTTGGAGCCGCCCGCGGCCGCGCCTGCGCCGCCGACGATCATGTTGCCCTGGGCGATGGCGTACACGTTGCCGTCGGCACCCTTGAGCGGCGTGGCCACCAGCGTGCCGCCGCGCAGGCTCTTGGCGTTGGCGATGGACGAGACGTCGATGTCGATCTGCTGGCCCGGCTGCGCGAACGCGGGCAGCGAGGCGGTGACGATCACGGCCGCGACGTTCTTGAGCTGCATCGACGTGCCCGGCGGCAGCGTGACCCCCAGCTGCTGCAGCATCGTCTGCAGGCCCTGCGTGGTGAAGGGGGCCTGCGTGGTCTGGTCGCCCGTGCCGTCCAGGCCGATGACCAGCCCGTAGCCGATCAGCTGGTTGGAACGCACGCCCTGCACCGCGGCCACTTCCTTGATGCGCGTGGCGTTCGCGGCCGGCGAGAACAGCGCGGTGACGATCGCCACGATGATGGCGAGCATGCCGATGCGCAGCGCGGTGCGATCCGAGACGCGGCGGCGCATGGACGGCGTGCGATGGCGCAGGTGGCGGGTGGCGGAGGTGGAGTCGAGCATCACAGTTGGCCCAGGCGTTGCAGCATCTGGTCGGAGGTCTGGATCGCCTTGGAGTTGAGCTCGTAGGCGCGTTGCGTGGAGATCATGGCGACGAGCTCCTCGACGACGTTCACGTTGGAGGTCTCGACGAATCCCTGCTGAATGCGGCCCAGGCCGTTGGTGCCGGGCGCGCCGGCGCTGGGCGAGCCCGATGACGCGGTCTCGGCGTAGATGTTGCCGCCCTTGGGATCCAGGCCCTGCGGGTTGGCGAAGCCGGCCAGCTGCAGCTGGCCCACGGCGGTGGGCGTGGACGAGCCGGGCAGCGTGGCGCTGACGGTGCCGTCGGCGCCGATCGAGATGCTCTGGGCCTGGGCCGGGATGGTGATGCCCGGCTGCACGACGTAGCCCTCGTTGGTGACGACCTGGCCCTGCGAGTCGAGCTTGAGCGCGCCGTCGCGGGTGTAGCCGGTGGTGCCGTCGGGCATCGTCACCTGCAGGAAGCCGTTGCCGCTGATGGCCACGTCCATCGAGTTGCCGGTCTGCTGCAGCGAGCCTTGCGTGAAGTCGCGCGCGGTGGCCACCGGGCGCACGCCCAGGCCGACCTGCAGGCCGTTGGGCAGCTGCGTCTGGTCGGAGGTGGCCGAGCCGGACTGGCGCAGGTTCTGGTACATCAGATCCTCGAACTGCGCGTGGCTCTTCTTGTAGCCGTTGGTGGCCACGTTGGCGAGGTTGTGCGAGATGTTGTCCAGCTGGAGCTGTTGAGCCTCCATCCCGGTCTTCGAGATCCACAGTGAGCGAAGCATGACGTTGAACTTTCGTTCGGGTGATACGTCATCTTCCGGGAAACTTGAGGGCGGGATCGCGCGGATAAGGCACCCTTCCCGGGGCCAAATCGCGCCAGAGGCGCGGACGCGCCAAGCCAGGCGAAGCGGGCGACCCGCGGCGCGGCCGCCCACGCGGGAACCTGGAGTTCAACGGAACGCCGGGCCGGTCGCGCCGCTTCCCCTCGGGGCAGCGAGCGCCGGCGAGCGCGGGGCGCTAGTTCTCGGACAGCAGCTTGGACGCCTGCTGGTCCTGCTTCTCGGCGTTCTCGAGCATCTTCATCTGGTGCTCGAACTGCCGCGCCGCGGCGATCATGCCGACCATCGTCGCGACGGGGCTCACGTTGGAGCCCTCGAGCGCGCCCGACTGCACGCGCGCGGCCGGGTCGGCCGACAGGTCGCCGGAGTCGGCGCGGAACAGGCCGTCCGGCCCGCGGTTCATCGGCACGTCGGCCGTGACCAGCTTGAGCTTGCCGATCTGCTGGGGTTTCTGGTTGCCGACCTTGGCCGTGATCGTGCCATCGTCGCCGATGTCGACCTGCGCATTGGCCGGCACCGTGATCGGGCCGCCGTCGCCATTGACCTGCAGGCCCGACTGCGTCACCAGCACGCCCTCGGTGTTGACGGCCAGCGCGCCCGATCGCGTGTAGGCCTCGGTGCCGTCCAGGCCCTGCACGGCCAGCCACGACTTGCCGGTCATCGCCACGTCCAGGCTGCGCCCGGTCGCGTTGATGGGGCCCTGCTCGTCGCTGTAGCCCGGCGTGGTCTCCGCCGAGAACACGCGGGTGGACGCGCCGTCGCCTCGGATGGGCACCGCCCGGAACGCCGTGAGCTCGGCCCGGAAGCCGTTGGTCGAGACGTTGGCGAGGTTGTTGGCGAGCGAGTCCTGGCGCTGCAGGGCGGCCTTGGCCCCCGACATCGACAGGTAGATCATGCGGTCCATGGTCGACTCCTCGCCTCAGTTCAAGTGGATCAACGCAGGTTCACGAGGGTCTGCATCGCCTGGTCCATCGTCTTGATGGTTTGGGCATTGGCCTGGTAGTCGCGCTGCGCCGTGATCATCGCGACCAGCTCGGCCGTCAGGTCGACGTTGGATTCCTCCAGCGAGCCCGCGTTGAGCATGCCCAGGTTGCCGTCGCCGGCCACGCCCAGGGTGGGCCCCCCCGACGCGGAGGTCTGCTTCCAGGCGTTGCCGCCCAGCGGCGACAGGCCCTGCACGTTGCGGAACGTGGCCAGCTCGACCTGGCCGGCGGCCTTGGTCTGGCCGTTGGAATACTGCGCGATCAGCTTGCCCTGGTTGTCGACGGACACGCCGGTCAGCGAGCCGGCCGCGTAGCCGTCCTGGGTCATGTTGGTGACGCCGAAGTTCGAGCCGAACTCGGTGGCGCCCGACATGTCCAGCTCGATGCCGCTGATGGGCAGCGTCGCCGCGCCCGCGGCGTTGGTCGACGCCGGGATGTCCAGCGTCACCTTGCCGCCGGCCGGCGAGATCAGCGAGCTGCCGTCGGGCGAGTACTGCAGCTGGGTGATGGGCAGCGGCGCGTCGGTGGTGCCGTTGACGGTGGTGCCGTTGGCCGTCGCGTACACGTCGAAGGTGTCCGTGCCCGTCTTCTGGAAGTAGTAGCTGACGGCCACGTCCTGGCCCTTGGCGTCGAACATCGTCACCGAGGTGGCGTTGTTGTAGGTCTTCTGGTTGGTGAAGTCGATGGCCGGGCCGGTCGCGGGCGTGGTGACCGAGGCGCGCGAGTCGAGGTTGAACTCGATGGCGCTCTTGGCCGTGGCCTGCGGGTCGATGCCGCCGGTGGGCAGCTGCAGCGGCTTGGCCGCGCCCTGGGTGATGTTGCCCTGCGCGTCGGCCGGGTAGCCCAGCAGCTTGTTGCCCTGGTCGTTGACGATGTTGCCGTCGTTGTTGACCTTGAACTGGCCGTTGCGGGTGTACTGCACCTGGTTGCCCGCGTCCTGGGTCTGGAAGAAGCCGTTGCCGTTGATCGCCAGGTCCAGCGGGTTGCCGGTGGGCGTGATGTTGCCCTGGCTGAACTGCTGCGCCACCGCGGCCACCTGCACGCCGATGCCGGCCTGCGTGTTGTTGGCGGCCGAGCCGGTCATGGCGGCGGCGTACATGTCGGCGAACTCCGCACGCGACGACTTCTCGCCGTAGGTGTTGGAGTTGGCGACGTTGTTGCCGATCACCTCGAGGTTCTTGGATGCGGCGCTCAAGCCGGACAAGCCTTGTTGGAAGCCCATGGTTATCTCCTGGAAAGCGGATCAGTAGAAGGCGCGGACGTCTGCGTAGTCGACGCGGCGTCCGTCATCGAGCTCGACGGCGAGCTTGCCGTTCGCGCTGCTGACCGCGTTGATGCTGTTGAAAGCGTAGGACTTGGCGTCCATCGGCGTGCCGTTGTTCATGGCGTTCACCTTGAACGTGAGCTTCTGGCCCTGCGCGGAGGCGGGCACGTCGAAATCGATGCCGTGCGTGCCGGCCTCCTGCGGGCCCAGCTTGACGGTGCCGACCGTGGCGCCGGTGGGGCCGAGGATGTCGACGGACACGCTGGTGGCCGGGCTGTCAAGCTCGAACGCGGCGTCGCCCTTGTGGGTGCCTGGGTCCACGCGCAGCACGTTGCCGTCGACCGCCACGTCGTGCCCGACCAGCGCGGCGCCCTGCATGGTCTGCAGCTGCGTGAACTGGTTGTCCAGGCCGCTGACGGTCTTGTTGAGCTGCTGCACGCCCTGCACGGTGCTGATCTGCGCCATCTGGCTGGTGACCTGCGCCGAGTCCATCGGGTTGAGCGGATCCTGGTTGGACATCTGCGCGACCAGCAGCTTCAGGAAGCGGTCGGACTGCTCCTGGGCCGATTGCGTCGGGCCGAGCTTGGACGTGTCGGTGCCCGCGGCCGCGGCCTTGGGAGCGCCCTTGGCCCCCGCAGCGGTCGGCGTGGCGGCGGAGGCGCCGAAGCCGCCCAGCGCCGGATTGGCGGCCGATGCGGCGGAGGTGGCGGAGATGGACATGTGCGTGTTCCTTTAGCCCTGGCCCATCTGCAGCGTCTTCATCAGCAGCGTCTTGGCGGTGTTCATCACTTCGATGTTGTTCTGGTACGAGCGCGAGGCCGAGATCATGTTGACCATCTCGTCGACCGCGTTCACGTTGGAGTAGGTGACGTAGCCGTCGGCGTCGGCGCTCGGGCTGGCCGGGTCGTGCACCTTGCGGCCGGGCGCCTGGTTCTCGCTGACGCCGGCCACGCGCACGCCCGCGCCGGGCGCGCCGTCGGGGGTGTTCATCAGCACGGTCTGGAACGTGACCTCGCGGCCCTTGTAGGGCTTGCCGTCCGGGCCGGCGACCGTGTCGACGTTGGCCAGGTTGGAGGCGACGACGTTCAGGCGCTGGCTCTGGGCCGAGACCGCGGAGCCCGAAATGTCGAAGATCTTCATCATGCTCATGAGTCGTCTCCCGGTCAGCCTTGGTTGGCGCTCTTCATCGCGTCGAGCATCGTTCGCACGTCGGTGTTGATGAAGCGCAGCGTGGCTTCGTACTTGACCGAGTTGTCGACGAAGCTGGCGCGTTCGCGGTCCATGTCGACGGTGTTGCTGTCCATGCTGGTCTGCGACGGCGCCGCGTACTTCAGGCCCAGCTCGCTGGTCGAGCCGGTGCCGATGGGAATGTGGCCGCGCGCAGTGGCGCTGGCGCCGCTCATGGTGGAGCCGGCGGCTTGCGTGCCGGTGGCTTCGCGCAGGGCGGACGCGAAGTCCATGTCCTTGGCGACGTAGCCGGGCGTGTCGGCGTTGGCGATGTTGCCCGCGATCAGACGCTGGCGCTCCGCCCGCAGCGTGAGCGCCTGGGCCTGGAAATCGAGCGAGTTGGTCAAGCGGTTCATCGGTTCCACCTTCATGTGGCTGCCGTCGAGTGGCGGATCGCCGGGGAATGCGGATCCGGCACGGTTGGACGGCCATGGAGTGAGATTGTGGAAGTCAAGGCGTGGAACTGAAGGCCGATAAAGCAGGGGAACGGCCCTCATTTCGGATCACCGGTGGCCCCCGGCTTGCCTAAAGTCGTCACATCCCCAAAGTCCCCAGGCCCCGTCCCTTGAACAACGCCCTGCCCACCGTCGCCGCCTCGTCCCGTGCCCGCCTCGCCGGCGCGGTGCTGGCCGTGCTCGCCGCGGCCGCGCAACCGGCGCTTGCCCAGGAAGAGCCGGCCTACACCCCCGACACCGCGCTGCTGCAGCAGGTCGAGACGCTGGCGCGCACGAGCGCGTCGTCGGCCACCGCCGAGCAGGCCAGGGGCGTGCGCGTGGAGGTCAAGGTCGGCAAGCTCGACCCGCGGCTGAAGCTCGCGCCCTGCCAGCACATCGACACCTACCTGCCGCCGGGCTTGCCCGTGTGGGGCGCCACCCGCATGGGCCTGCGCTGCACGCAGGGCTCCAAGCTGTGGAACGTGTCCATTCCCATCCAGGTGAGCGTCTTCGCGCAGGCGACGGTGCTCAAGGCCGCGCTGCCGGCCGGCACGGTGCTCGACGCCAGCCAGCTCGGCCAGGCGGAGGTCGACATCGCGGCGGCGCCCGGCGCGGCCGTGTCCGACCCGATGCTGGCCGTCGGCCGCACGCTGGGCCGGGCCGTCCTCGCCGGCGCCACGCTGCGCCAGCCCGACCTCAAGGCGAGGCAGTACTTTTCCGCGGGCGAGACGGTGCGCGTGAACGCCGTCGGCCCCGGCTGGCAGGTGGTCACCGAGGCGCAGGCGATCAGCGCCGGCATCGAGGGCCAGGCCGTCCGCGTCCGCACCGAGGGCGGCCGGCTGCTGACCGCGCGTCCCACGGGCGATCGCCAGGTCGAGGTGGCGCTGTGACCTCGCAAGGCCTTTTGAAAAAAGTCGCTAAAGTTCCATTTCGGACTGCCGAAACAGTCTCACACCGCAAAGGAATGAGGGCATTCATTCCCGCGTCCAGGAGAGCATCATGAAGATTGGCAACATCACCAGCACCGCCGCGACGACCGCGATCGACAACGATCGGCGCACGGCGCGCGACAAGAGCGCGACGTCCTCGGTCACGACGACCTCCAAGGACGACGCGAGCACCCAGGTCGAACTGTCCCCGGAGGCCACCATGCTGTCCCACGCCGCCCAGGATCCGTCGTTCGACCAGGCCAAGGTGGATCGCATCGCCCAGGCCATTCGCGACGGCAGCTTCAGCATCAACCCCGGCGCCATCGCCGACAAGCTGCTGTCCAACGCCCAGGAAGTGCTCGGCCGTTCGCAGCCGCAGCACTGATCTTTACCTTACCGACCCGGCCTGCGCCGGGTAGACCGCGGTGACCCAAAAGCCTGCTGCCTCGCGCGTGCCCGCGCGAGCCGACGCCTCCCCCCCGAGCGACGCTTCCGGACTGGAAACGTCGCTTGCGTCCGTCGAGACGGCCATCGCGGTGCTCGGCGACGCGCTGTGCCACCCCGACATCGTCGCCATCGAGGCCGCCTCCACGGCGCTGCACGAGGCGATGCGCGGGGCCATGTCCGAGTTCGCCCAGGTGGCCAGGCAGGGCACGATGCCCGCGGCCCTGCGCCACCGCTTTGCCCTCGCGAACGCGCAGATCCTGGCGCAGCGCGAGGCGCTCATCCGCGCGAGCTCGCTGGTCGAGCAGAACCTCGCGATCCTGCTGCCCAAGCCGGCCGCGCAGACGAGCGTGTACTCGGCCAGCGGCACCGGCGGGCGCGGACCGGGGCGCGTGATCGCGTCGAGCTGAACACGGGGCCCTGCGGGGCCCTGTTCATTTTCCGACCTGCCGCAGGACGACAATGGGCGCATGCACCCTGCCCTCCAAGCCGCCCTGGACGACGCCGCCCCGCTGATCGCGGACCGCGGATGGCAACGTCCCGCGGACGCCACGATCGCCGCCGCGCAGCGCCTGCTGCGGCTCGTCGCACAGCAACGCCAGCCTCAAGTCCAGGTCGAACCCGAAGGCACCATCAGTTTCGAATGGGAAGCTGCCGACGAAGGCTGGCTCACGCTCACGGTCGACGACCAGGGCCAGCTGACCCACAGCGCCGTGCTCGGCGAGGACGAGTTCACGCAGTCCGAAGCGTTCGGCGAGGCCCTGCCCGACTGGGCCGCCACGCTGCTGCAGCGGCTGCTCTCAGCCGGCCACTAGCGCTCTTTAGCGGCCCTGGCCGCCGTTGCCCGCCGCCGCGGCGGCCTCGGCCAGGCGCTTTTTCTCGCGCAGGCGCGCCATCTCGGCGTCCTCGGCCTTGTGGCGCGCGTCGGTCTTGCGGCGCAGCTCCTCGACGGCGTCGATCTTCTCGTCCGCCTCGTCCTCGTCGTCGTCCGACGCGAGCGACAGGCCGCCGAAATCGCCCAGCGCCGACGGCTCGCCGCGCTTGCTGCGCAGCTTGATGTTCAGGCGCAGCTCGTTGGCCGAGTCGGCGTTGCGGATGGCCTCCTCGAAGCCGATGAGGCGCTGCTCGTACAGCTCGAACAGCGCGTAGTCGAACGTGCACATGCCCAGCTCGCGCGACTTGGCCATCACTT
>Ga0209677_100876_pt1 | contig 14771 bp, 13 predicted proteins | sample AraplaCvi_mCL_r2_2_FD_184285 | JGI IMG/M metagenome (GOLD analysis project Ga0209677, IMG submission 184285) | Arabidopsis root microbial communities from North Carolina, USA - plate scrape CL_Cvi_mCL_r2 (SPAdes) (version 2) | ecosystem: Host-associated > Plants > Roots > Endosphere | place: USA... | reverse complement strand
ATCGCCTGAACACTTCAATGCGCTTTACAACGATGCTTCACAGGGGATTTCCGAGCTGGCGGTGATCAGCGTGCTCGGCAATGGCTTCATCATCACCTCGATGGTCTGGGCCAGCTTCGTGGTGGCGATGATCGAGAACAATCCACGCCAGGCGGCGTGGATCGCCTTGCTGGGCGGCGCGCTGACGCTGTTCGGCGTGATCCATTCGGTGATGCCGGCCGGCAATCTGTATCTGCCGTGGGCACTCGATGCGAGCATGCGTTCGATCGTGCTGCAGTTTGCAGGCGCCTATCTGGCATTGGCGATCGTGCTGGTCGTGTTTTCCTTCTGGCGCGGCGAAAAAAGCCCTGCGCACGGATAGGTCGCGATGCCAGTCGCGGCGGTATCCTTGCGGACAGCTATTGGCCTGGAATGACATGCTCCAGGATGGCATTTGCCATGCATGGTCAAGGGCTTGCGCGCGACTTGCGACGGATCACGGTAATTCTTAACGAATCCGGGCATCGTAGCCTTCTTCAATCAACGACCAGCATCGAACTACAGGGGGGCCTCATGATCGAGCTGGAACTACAGGCGCTCTCGCTTTCGCGAGAGGGTTTGCTCATGGACGTCGGACGCATGGTGGCTGCGTCCGGATTCGCACTGGTGCGCCAGCGCCTGGTTGATGACCGCAACGGCGTACTGCTGACGATGATCGTGCGCGGGCCGGAGCGTAAGCAACGCACGCTGGAGGCCGCGCTGGACAAGCACGAGCGCATCATCAGTTTCGAGGTGTCTCCGTTCGAGGACGGCGCGCCGAAGCCGCATTTCGCAGCGGCGCGTTCGGTGGCGTCCAATTACGTTCCACCGCCGCCACCTGCTCCCGCGCCGGCACCCGTGGTGGAAAGCAAGGTGTCCAAGCCGATGCAAGCCAGTCGCGCGCCGACAGCACCCGAAATCTACGCCAGCGCGGGTGTACCGCAAGTTCGTCCTGCGGCGGAACGCGTGGTGCATGAAGAAAAACCGCAACCCGCGCAGCAAGCCGAACCGGAGCCCGAGTTCGTATTCACGCGCGCTCCCGCACCGGCGCCTGCGCCCGCGGTGGTGGAAGAACCATTCGTGGAAGTTATCCCGCTTGAAGCGGATCATGCCGCGGTGGAAAAGCTGCTGCCGAAGCTGATGGACGAATACCCGCAGATTTTTCCGCTGATCAAAAAGCTGGACCAGTCCGTGCCGGCGGGCGCGCGCGAATCATCCTTGCAGCTGATCGGCCAGCGTGTGGGCGCGTGGGTGTTCCAGCGCCAGCATGCGTTGACCATCAAGCTGGAACTTGAAGCGGCAATGACGCGCGTCGGCGTGCCCGCCTTGAACGCCTTGTTGGAGGTCGATTACTCCGGCAACCAATTGCATATCCGCAACAGTCCGTTGTGTGCCGAGAACGGGCATTCCGGCTGCAAGTTCCTCAGCGGTTATCTGGAAGGCTTGCTTGGGCCGGTGGTGGCGTCGCAAAGCCTGTCGATCTTCGAAGTGTGCTGTCGCAGCTTCGGTGCGGATGAGTGTGTGCTGGCGGTGATGGATTGAGCGAAGGGTTAGATTCGTAAGCTCTTGACCAGCAACGCTCCCAATAGTTAGTCCTGATCTGTCGTCATCCCAGCGAAAGCTGGGATCCAGCGCCTTTGGCAAGAAGACACTGGATTCCAGCTTTCGCTGGAATGACGAGCGTTGAGCAGGGGCAGGAGTGCCGATTCGTCCAGCGCAGACGAGATCAGCGTTCACGAATGCTGCTGCGTCGCGTACGAGCACGCGTTGTAGAAATCATTCAACACCTTGCGCACGCCGCCCACTTCGAACGCGAAGCCGTAGCGGATGCCATTGCGGTCGCGCACCCATGCGCCCACTGCCTGCGCGGACGCCAGATGCTGCAATTGATCCAGCGGATAGATGCGTTGCAGCACCACGGATTGATCGACCGCGCTGGCGCCGGCTTGCTGCGCCAGGGTTTCCTGTTGATTGATCTCGAAATAGGAATGCACCGCGCGCGCCACGGTCTGTCGCGCACGCACGGTGCCGATGGTGTCGTAGGTGGCGAGTTCCGCGCCGCCGGGTTTGCATAGCAAGGTGATCTTGTGTTCGCCGTTGCGATCGCCTTGCTTGAGTTCGAGATACGGCGCGCCTTGCATGTATTTGTACGTGGCGATCAGATTGAGCCGGCCATTGTTGGCAAGACCCTTGGCGATCATTTCATCCGCATTCGGCCACAGAACGGGATCGGCCGTGCCGGTGGCGGAGGCCGCCGTAAGCACCGTATCGCCGATGCCCATTTCTTTCAGATACGCGTTGACTTGCTCCGGTGCGTGTTGCACCGGATAGGTAGGAAACCCGATGCGATCGCTGCCGCTGGCCGCCCACCGGTAGAGGCCGCCCAGATATGCATACGCGCAGGCGCCTTCGCAGATCGCGGGTTTGTTGATGCTGACCGTGCCGGATCGCTTGGGCAGGCGCGGCGTGCCCAGGTGCGTGATCATCGCGCCTTGCCGGAACAGCCTGCCCAAGGTCATGCCCGCATCCACGCTGCCACCGGGCGAATTCAGATAGATGTCCGAACCGTTCGGAATGCGGCCCGATTTCATCAGCGACTCGAAGCGGCGCGGCGCATCGCTGTCGATCGGTCCGTACAAATAGATCTGCGGCACCCGCGCCATGCTCAGCGTCATGCGGTCGTCGTTGACCTGCATGGCGAGCTGATTGGACGCTACGTTGCCGGAACTGCTCTTTTGCGCATTGGCCTGATGAGCTGGGGCGATACAGGCGGTCAACAACGCGAAGGCTGCGAGGTTCCGGCCAATGGCGCGTCGGAAGGTGTTGCGGTACGGCACGAGCATTCCCTGTTTTAAAGATACGCTGCTTTGAGAGCACGCAGTCTCTCTGGTTCCCGATGTCCTGTGGGTGAATGGCCGCGTAGCGCGACGTGCTGACAGGCCAGCCGCCGGTTGTGTGCGGCGCCAAGCTCGGCAGTGCCGCATGTGGCGCTTTCGCCCTCGCCAGGGAGACGGTTGCGCAGCATGGCTGCGCAACCGCACATTCACTTTCCGGCCTGCAGCCGCTTGCGGTACTCGGGCACTGGCAGCCCGCCCCAGCCCCAGTTCTCCAGTTCGACTTCTTCGATCACCACGAAGGTGGCCTCGAGAGGTTTGTTCAGCACGTCCAGCAACACCTGGCTGACGCCCTTGATGAGCGCTGCTTTCTCCTCGGCGGTGGCGGCGTTGCGGCCGGGGCTCGAGCCTTCGCGGGTAATCTGGATGGTGACGATAGGCATGACACAACTCCTGGTTGTTGAGGATCGTCAGTGACCGGCGCTTTGGCCGCCATCGACATGCAGGATTTCGCCCGTGACGAATCCGGCGGATTCGAGATAGAGCACCGCGTCGGTCACATCGCTGATCTCGCCAAGGCGGTCCACTGGATGCAGCGACGCCAGCGCAGCATGCGTTGCGGGCGCGTGCATTGGCGTCTTGATGACGCCGGGAGCCACCGCGTTGACGCGAATGCCGCGTTTGGCGTATTCGATCGCCAGCGACCTGGTGGCGGAATTCAAACCGCCCTTGGTCAGTGACGCCAGCACGGAAGGCACGCCTTCGATGGCCTGTTCGGCGAGCGTGGTCGTGATGTTCACGATGTGCCCGCTGCCTTGCTTTTCCATCGCGGCGACGGCCAATTGCGTGACGTGGAAGAAGCCGTTGAGATTGACGGCCAGGATGCTGGCGTACTCCTCGGCCGTGTAAGCGGTGAAGGGCTTGGCGACGAATACGCCGGCATTGTTCACCAGCGTATCGATACGGCCAAAGCGCGACAGCGCTTCCTGCACGATGCGCTCGGCGACGGCGCGCTCGCCGATGTCGCCGGCGATCGTGGCGATGTCCGGATCGCTCGACGGCTTGATGGAGCGGGAGTTGGCGACAACGCGGTAATCGCGGTCGCGGAATGCCTTGACCAGGCCTGCGCCGATGCCTTGCGAAGCACCGGTAATGATGGCGACTTTGCGTGAACTGTTCATATGCGTATCTCTCGAAAAGAAGGGAGTGGATCGGGGCTAGCGCCGACACGCACAATCTAGGCTCGGGATACGCGTGGGAGAATCTTTGCTATCCGGCAGACACTCTTCCGCGCCGCGGTGGAATCGGCGGCGCCGGCTGCATTTGCGCATCCTTGGCCCGGCTGGCGAATTGCGCGCGCAAACGCGGCAGCGCAAAGTCGACGAAGGCACGCACTTTGGGCACGGACAGGCGTCCATGCGGCGAGACGAGATGCACCGGTATGGGCGCAGGTTCCGCATCGGCGAGCACGATGCGCAGGAGGTCCTGCTGAATTTCCGCCGCGACGTGGTAGGAAAGCAGGCGCGTGACGCCGTATCCATCCACCGCCGAAGCCACCGCTGCACGCACGCTGTTGACCACCAGGCGCGGCGTGAAGGAGATGGCGCGAGGTACTGACGATTTTTCCGTCGGCGGGAACGTCCACGACTCCACGCCCGCGTGTTGCATGGCGATGATCGGATGCTTGCTCAGATCCGCCGGTTCCGCGATGCGCGGATGCGTCGCCAGGTAACGCGGCGACGCCACCACCACGCGTCGCACTTCGCCAACACGATGCGCCACCAGGGTCGAATCGGCCAGGTGCGTGATGCGCAGGGCGAGATCCATGCCTTCGTCGATGAGATTGACCGGCCGTTCCAGCAGATGCATGCGAACGGTGACGGTCGGGTACTGCTCCATGAAAGCATCCACGATCGGCCGCAACACTTCCACGCCGGAATACACCGTGGCCGTGATCGTCAACGTGCCGCGCGGCACCGATCGCTCGCCAGCGGCTTGCCGGTCGGCTTCCTCCAGATCCATCAGCAGCTTTCGACACGCGATCGCATAGCGCTCGCCGGCTTCGCTCAATTTGATGGAGCGGGTGGTTCGGTGCAGCAGCGGCACACCGACGTGCGCCTCCAGAAAAGCGATGGCCCGGCTCACCGCCGCGGCGGACCGCCCGGTTTTGCGGCTGGCCCCGGCGAGGCTGCCTTCGTCCAGTGCGGCGACGAAGATTTTCATGGCGTCGATGCGGTCCATGGTCAGGCCTTGCGGATGGGGAAGCTGTGGAGAGTGTTGCAGATTCCCGCGTGGGGACGCATCCACCAGTGTGGATGATCACGACTCGAGTGAGCATTGCCGCGATGCGTTCGCTCTCCTACGTGTAGCAGGGGAGCGAGCCGAACGATCAAGCCGTTCGCAGCGCGTGCATCAACTCGTCCTTCAACGTGTGCATCAACGCCTGCGCTGACATCGCGCGCGCCAATGGCGCGCCTTGTCCCGCCCAATGCGCGCCATAGCCTGGTTGCCCGGTGGCTTTGCCGGCTGCGTTGAGCGCTTTGCCGGCGTCATAGGTGATGGGATAGTCGGGCACCGCATCGTTCGGCACGTCCGCGCCCCAGTGCGTGAATGCATTGGCGAGGCTGCGCGCAGGGCGGCCGGAAATCACCCGCGTCATGGTGGTGTGGTGGGCGGCATCGCTGAAGAGCAGTGCGCGAAAACCGGCGTCCGCGAGCGATTCGTCCGTGCCGACGAAAGCCGTGCCCAGTTGCGCGGCGGCGGCGCCGAGTTTCAACGCAGCGGCAATGCCGGCGCCATCCATGATGCCGCCGGCTGCAATCACTGGCAGCTTCAGCGCGCGCACCAGCAAACGCGTCAGCGCGAAGGTGCCGATGCGGCTGTCTTCGCCATGGGGATCGAAGATGCCGCGATGGCCGCCTGCTTCATAGCCTTGCGCGACGATGGCATCGATGCCCGCCGCTTCAAGCAATCGGGCTTCCCGCACGGTGGTGGCGCTCGCCAGCAACACGATGCCTGCCCGATGCAGCGCTGCGATCTGGTCTGCGCGCGGCACGCCGAAATGAAAGCTCACTACCTTCGGTTTTTCTTCCACCAGCATCGCCAGCATGTCGTCGTCGGCGAGAAACGAGGTATAGATTTCGCGCAACGCAGCCGGCGGCTTGGCGCCGGCACGTTCGAACTCGGGCGCCAGGCGTTGGATCCATGCGGCTTCTTTGCGGGCATCGGCGTGCGCCGGTTGATGCACGAACACATTGACGTTGAGCGGTCCGCTGCTCAATGCGCGAAATTGCCCGATGGCGTCGCGTGCCTGACTTGCGTTCATGGCACCCACGCTCAGCGAACCCAGCCCACCGCTATGGCTGACGGCCGCGGCCATCGCCGGTGAGGAGACCCCTGCCATCGGTGCCTGGATGATCGGTACATCGATGCCGAGCCGTTCGAGCAAAGGGCTGGAAGGGAAGGCGGACATGGCAGGGCTCCTGAGGCAAAAGGGATGCGTGGGAGATGCCGGCGACTCTACGCGACTTGGCGTGCTGGTCGAAAGCGCACGGCGCGGCAGTCACTCTTTCGCGCAACGGAAGAATCGGGTCACGAGGTGCGTGGTGCGCTTTCCTTCACGAAATCCACGAACGCACGCAGCGGCGCAGGCAGGTGCTGGCGTCCGGGATAGTAGAGAAACGGCCCGGAGAAGTTCTGCCACCACGGCTCGAGAATGGGTTCGAGCGCGCCGCTATCCAGGTGTGGGCGCAGCATCCCTTCGAACAGGTGAATGATGCCGAGACCTGCAACAGCCATCTCCACCGCCAGGTTGACCGCTGCGCCAAGTCGGACCAACAGCGGTCCTGATGGATCGATGTGGATCACTTCGCCTTCACGCTCGAATTCCCAGATCGGGATGGTCCCGCTGGCGAATTGCCCGCGCAGGCAGGCATGTGAAAGCAATTGGCGCGGATGCTCGGGACGGCCGTGTGCATCGAGGTAACTCGGCGCGGCAGCGGTAGCGAAACGCTGCGCGCGCGGGCCGATGGGAATGGCGATCATGTCCTGCTCAAGCCGTTCATCGTAACGGATGCCCGCATCGCAGCCGGCGGAAAGCACGTCGACGAAGCTGTCTTCCACGATCACTTCGACGCGAATGTCCGGATAAGCCTTCAAGAACCCCGCCAGAATCGGCGGCAGCACAATGCTCGCCACGCTCGCCGGTACGTTGAGCTTCAAGGTGCCGGCCGGCCGGTCGCGAAAGCCGTTCAACACGTCCAGCGCTGCTTCCATTTCGGCCAGCGCCGGCGCCAGTCTTTCGATCAGGCGCGAACCCGCTTCGGTAGGCGCAACACTGCGGGTGGTGCGGTTGAGCAGGCGCACGCCGAGCCGGGTTTCGAGCCGCCGCACGGCAACGCTGAGACCGGAAGCGGACACGCCGCTGAGGCGGGCCGCATCGCGGAAGCCACCGGCGCGCGCCACGGCGACGAAGGCAGCGAGATCGTTGATCTCCACGGTCATTGTTCAAGCCTTTGCACAGCCCGTGCATATTGAAGGGGATTATCTAACAAGCACGTGGCGCGCATAGTGGTTGGTGCCCCTCCCAGGAGACTTCTCATGTCAAAGCTTGCTTCCGCCGCCGGTACGTTTTCGCTCGCCGGCCGCCCGGTGAACCGCATGGGCTACGGCGCCATGCAACTGGCCGGCCCCGGCGTATTCGGCCCGCCCAAGGACCGCGATGCGGCCATCGCCGTACTGCGCGAGGCCGTGGCGTCCGGCGTCAACCATATCGACACCAGCGATTTCTACGGCCCGCACGTCACCAATCAGCTCATCCGCGAAGCCTTGCACCCGTATCCGAAGGATCTGGTGATCGTGACGAAGGTCGGCGCCGTCCGCGGCAGCGATGCCGCATGGCTGCCCGCGCAGGAGCCCGAGGATATCAAGCGCGGCGTGCACGACAATCTGCGCAATCTCGGGTTGGAACGGCTGGATGTGGTCAACATGCGCATCGTAGGCCAGACCCATGGGCCGACCGAAGGCTCCATCGCCAGACAAGTTACCGCGCTGGCCGAACTTCAGCATCAAGGTCTGGTCGGTGAGATCGGGCTGAGCAACGTGACGGCCGAGCAGGTCGCCGAAGCGCAGCGCATCACCAAAATTGTTTGCGTACAGAATCACTACAACCTGGCACACCGCGACGACGACGCCTTGATCGATCACTTGGCAAGCCAGGGCATCGCCTATGTGCCGTTCTTTCCGCTCGGTGGCTTCTCGCCCTTGCAGTCATCCGTGTTGTCAGATGTAGCCGCCTCGCTGGAAGCGACGCCGATGCAGGTGGCGCTGGCTTGGCTATTGCAGCGTGCGCCGAACATCCTGCTGATTCCCGGCACGTCGTCGTTGGTGCACTTGCGCGAGAATCTTCAGGCGGCATCACTGCACTTGCCGGACAACTTGCTCGCCGAGCTCGATGCCATGGGCCAGAGCGCCGTGCATCAAGCGTGATAACGCGGTGGCCGGCCCCGTTCCCACCGGGCCGGCTTGCGTGCGCGTACCATTCGCGAATCGGGTGAATGGTGCGGGGATTCGTCATGACTGGCAGAACGGCTTCCTGTTGTTGCGGACAGCTTCGGATCGAAGTGCAGGGGGAAACGCTGGGCACCGGAGTTTGTCATTGCCTTGCCTGCCAGCAGCGAACCGGCAGCGTTTTCGCCACGCTTGCCGCTTACGCGGTTCCTTATAACGTTACCGGCGTCGCTACCGAATACGTGCGTACCGGCGATCACGGCGCGGCATTCCGCTTCCGGTTTTGTCCGGTTTGCGGGAGCAACGTGTTTCACACCACCGAAGGCGAGGAAGGTTTCGTGATGGTCGCGGTAGGCGCGTTCGCCGATCCCGATTTTCCGTCGCCACAGGATTCCGTCTACGAATGCCGTCGGCATGCCTGGGTGCAGTTGCCGGAAGGGACGGCGCGTTACGACAAAGATCCGCCGTGAGCATCGACGGTCGCTGCAGCGGAAATAATCATCTCGCGTTATGACGGCTAGGCATGCGCCCGGCAGCGTTATGATTTTCCTGCTCGGTTGCAGTCCAGTCAGCCGCCGCTGCGCAAATTTCACATTTGGACCACGGGGCAGTCGGTAGATGAGTTAGGTCAACACCCTGTAGCAATCGTGGTCCACAGTGAACCCTTTCGACCTTTCTATTCTGCGATTCCTAAATCAGTTCGCCTTCCGCTCCACCATGCTCGATTACGTGGCGATTGGCATCGAAAGATTTTATTTCACGCGCGGCCTGGGGCTGATCTGCCTGTTGTGGTGGATCTGGTTCCGCGGCGGACCGGATGCACGCCGCGACCGGGAAATCGTCGTCTGCACCGCCATTGCCACGTTTGTGGCGCTGATTCTCGGCAGGGCGCTTGCGCACCTGCTGCCGTTCCGGGTCAGGCCATTCGCCAACGATGCATTGGGCATGCACTTTCCATCGGACCTTTCCGCCTGCAAGGCGCCGGTCGTGCGTACCTGGAGTTCGTTCCCCAGCGACCACGCCATGATGTGGTTCGCCGTGGCGACCGGCGTTTACCTGGCGTCGCGACGGCTGGGTATCGTCGCCTTCATCTATTCGCTGATCTTCATCTGCCTGCCGCGCATTTACTTGGGCATGCATTACCCGTCGGATGTGCTGTTCGGTGTCGTGCTGGGCGTCCTGATTTGCCTGTTGCTCAATCACTCCCTGTTCCGGGAACGTATCGCCGCTCCGGCGTTGGCGTGGTCGGTGAAATACCAGGGCGCGTTCTACGTGATCATTTTTCTGGTGAGTTTCGAGCTGGCCAGTCAGTTCGATGAGTTGCGCAAGTTGAGCGAGTTTCTCTGGAAAAACGTTTGAGTCTCTGTGCTACGCAGCTGCGTGCACTGCAATAGCGCACGTCAACGGCCTGTGCATTTTCCTCCATGCGGATCATCACGTAGATCTACAGGCCGTCCATTTTCACCTGCAACCGACTGCGAAGCATATACATAAGAAAGGGTGCGGACGGCACGACGATTTGTCCGCATGGATGAGCTTGCATCGCCGCGCGAGGCGAGTGCAGGCGAACGATCACATCCTTGCGACTCTGCCATGCGTACATTCATTGCCGAATTGCCCTTCATCGACCGATCTCCAACGTGGCGGAGTGAAGGTTGCCGTGGATGGCTGTCTTCCGTAGTGAAACTCCTTCGAGGAAGCGCCTTCCTATGGAAATAGGCTCAGGGCTCTACCTGCATCCCACGGTCCGCACGGCGATCGACGCCTTGCAGACGGGCGACAGGCTTGCCTGGCTGACCTGTTTCACGGCGGGCGCCAAGCTCTTCGACAACGGCAAGCGCAAAAGCCTGTTCAACTTCACGCGCGACCACATCGGCTCGATACGCTTTGCCTCGGTCGAACGCGCCGACAACGATGGGCGCGACGTGTATGGCGTGATGCAGGTTCGCGAAGAAGAGAACGTCCACGGCTATTTGAAATTTCGGCTCGACGCAGCGGCCATGTGCAACCGGCTCGATATCGGCAGGCAGGAGGGCGAACAGTTTCAGCCGCTGCTGCCGTTTTCACCCGGACTTGTCCCGGAGGATGGGGAAACGGGATAGCGCATGCACGTCAAGCCGTTTCCTGATCATGGCCGGCCGTGGCGACACGATTGCGCCCGCAGGTCTTGGCCATGTATAGGGCGGCATCGGCGCGGCGAATCAGGTCGAAACTGTCGCGGTCTTGTGGATGCAGCCACGCGACGCCGATCGAGCAGGTGACTTCCACGCAGGTGCCGTCTCCGCGGAATGGGCGTTGCGCGATGTAGTGCCGCAACACTTCGAAGGGCGCGAGGTTGCCTGCCGGTATGCCAGGAATCACCGCCAGAATTTCCTCGCCGCCGTAGCGTCCCGGCGTCGCACCGGCTGGCAATACTTCGCGCAATCGCGTGGCGGTCTCGATCAGTACCGCATCGCCGGCCAGATGGCCGTGCCGGTCGTTGATGCGCTTGAAGTGGTCCAGGTCGATCAAGGCCACGGCCAAAGGCTGTTCGCACGTTTTTGCATCGAGGATGGCTTGGTCCAGGATTTCCAATACGCGGGAGCGATTGGGCAGACCGGTCAAGGCATCGTGCGTGGCTTGATGCCACAGAGCAGTACGCGCTTCTTCCAGCGCCTGCTTATCCACTTCCAGCTCGCGCGTGCGCACGGCGACCAGGCGTTCGAGCGTACGTGCGCGCGAGCGCAGATGCCGCGTGCGCAACTGCCATATCAGCACGAGACCCAAGGCGAGCAGCAATATGCCTCCCAGCACAGCCGGCCATCGTCGCCACCATGGCGGCACGATATGCAATGGCAATTGGACCAGCCGTGAAAGCTGCCGGCTGTCCGGATCGTACGCGGCGATTTCGAAAACGAAATCGCCGGGCGGCAAGGGCGGGTAATCCACCTGCGAGCGATCGGAGTTCACCCAGTTGTGCTCCAGGCCTTGCAGTCGATAGCGATATTGCAAAGTGCGGCGCGTGGGTGCGCCGAGGGTGGCCAGGTGCAGGGTGAGCGGCAGCTCCGATGCATCGTCGAAGCGATAGGCGGAGGCTGCCTTCTGGGCGACGTCGCCAAGATTCATTTCAGTGATGACGACATTCAACGCATCGGGCGAGGTCAGTGCGTCGGGATGCCGGATGTGCGAAATGCCGTTGGTGGTGCCGATCCACACCGAACCGTCCTCGTCTTCGAAGAATGCGTTTTCTGCAATGTCGTTCCAAATCAGGCCATCGTCTTCCGTGAGCCGGCGCCAGCGTTGGCCGTTGAAGAGTTCGACGCCATCGGTACCGCCAATCCACAGCCAACCCCGGCGGTCGTGCCGGATGAAATAAACACGCGTGTCGTCGAGCAGATCGTCGGCAATGTGCTGCACGTCCAGCGCGTCGCTGTCATTGATGCGGCCGTGCCACACGCCATTGAAGTCGCCAGCCAGGTACACATCTCCGCTGGGCAGCACATCCATGTGGGTGAAGCCCTGGCCGGACGGTGCGCCATTCACGCGTATGTGCGCCCACTTGCCATGGTCGTAACGGAACAGGCCCGCTTCGCCGCTGAACCAGATTCGGCCTTGCGCATCTTCCGTCGCATCGGTAAGTGCGTTATCGGGAACGACACCTTCACCAACGCGCCGAAGGAGATGGCCGTCGTAAACATACAGCCCGCGTTCGGTGGATAGCCATGCCGTTCCACTGCTATCGATGAAAAGGTTGCGAATGTAAGCGGGTGAATGCGCCACTTCTTCGGTGATGCCTTCGCGCGCGCGATAGCGCAGCAGTTCGCCCGAGTAATACGCCGCAAGCATGTCGCCATCCGGCAGGGCATGCAGGCCGATCGTTTCCTGTGCAAGTGGCGGCGCCTTCAAGGGCCACGGCGCGAGGCGCGTGGCGTCGGGCGTAAGCACGCTGCCACCCAATTCGTCGCCAACCCATAGCGCGCCACCGTGTGCACGCGCTATCGCCCAACTGGGGCTGCTGTCCAGGCCTTGCGCTGTCTGCCAACTTTCGAACCGATCGTAGCCGCGCCATTGCAATACACCGCGGCCATAGGTGCCGATCCACACCACATGATTGCGGTCATACAGCAAGGCGTCGATACCGATATCGGGCAGGCCGTTGCTTTTGTCGAATACGCGCCACTGCCGACCATCCCAACGCGCCAGGCCATCGTTGGCGCGCGTAAGCAGGCGTCCTTGATCGTCCTGGACCATGTCCAGATAGGCAGTAACCACGCGGGCGCCCGGCAGATCGTGATTCACGAACGCAGCGTTGCCGGAAGGCAGTGCGCGGATATAGCGCGGGCTGCGGACCCATAACGTACCGTCCTGGCCGCGCAGATAGGAGGTCCATGTGTCCGCCGGAATACCTTCGCGCTCGCTCCATACACGCAACAGATGGCCGTTCCACTGGCACAGCGACTTGGCGCAACCGAACCACAGTGTGTGCCCGTCGCTGAAGACACTGGTGATATCAGTCAATACAGGTGTAGCGCGCAACGCCGCGGCATCGAAGCGGGGCTGAAGAAGCCAGCGAGTTCCTGCCGGTTCGACCAGCCAAAGACGATGCTGGCTGACCATGTATATATGGCCGTCCAGATCGGCCAGCGTGGCGCCGGGATCGATCGGTTGCGGATGCGGCGATGCGTCGGCAAGCGCGAAATGCTGGCCGTCCCCCACATACAAGCCAGTGCGTGTACCCACCCACAAGCGCCCGGTTGCGTCCTGATGCAACGCAGAGATGAAACTGCCACGCAGGCCGTTGGCCGCGCCGATGCGTTGAAACGCATGGCCGTCGAAACGGAACAAGCCGTTCTCGGTGCAGACATAGACGAAACTGTTGCGGTCCTGCAGCAGGCAATTGTCTTCCAGGCTGCGCAAACCCTGGGATTGGGTGAAGCTGGCGAGGCTGATGGCCTGGGCATCGACGTGCATGGCTCGCGCCAGCATGATCAAGCCGATGACGAGCAAGTGCCATCCTCGTCGGTGGCGCACGATCCTTCCGGGCAAGACCATCCGGTCACCCGATCGTGCGTTCAACGCTGCCTGGCCCCCTGTAGACCCCATTACCTTTACCCAAGCGATAATGCTCCGCAGTCGCGCGGTCTGGACAACAATAGCGCAGGTTTCTGGCAGCCGGGTGCAATGGCCGACGTCCGTTGCCGCCCTTGAGCCAAGGTCGCGTCCTATGGACGCCTCGCCCAGGCTGCTAAAAATCCATCCTCGCTTCAGGAAACCAGTTTGTGCCGCATTATTCCGGTCCCTTGCTTACTCGCCCCATTGCCGAAACGCTGCTGACGGCGCGCGACGCAGGGAAGGCCGAATGGATCGGCTCCCTGGATCTGGGGCGTTCGAACAGCGTTGTGCCGTTGCATGCGGACGCCTGGGAATGCGGCGGGCGGAACTATCCGTATCCACCCAAGTTGAAAGACCGCACGATCTACTACTGGGACGGCGAGGGATTCTCGCAGGTATCGCGCTTTTCCGGCTCGCTGATCAAGCTGGTCCCTACCGAGTGGGGCGCGCCCACGTTCGAGATCGACGGCATCAAGATGCTGCCGACTTCGAAGGAGTCGCCGTTCGATGATGCGCGCCGCAAGGTGGCGCTGGTCGAGCCGCGTGGCAAGGCGTTGCTGGATACCTGCGGTGGCTTGGGTTACTTCGCGGCGTGTTGCCTGGAAGCGGGTGTCGTGCACATTCAATCGTTTGAGAAGAACCCGGATGTGTTGTGGCTGCGCGAGATCAATCCGTGGTCGCCGGATCCGGACGACGTTGCCGTTGGCGGACGCCTCGCGCTCACTCACGCGGATGTGTCGCAGGCGATTACCCGGATCGCCGATGCTTCGATGGACGCACTGCTGCACGACCCGCCACGTTTCGGCATCGCCGGCGAGCTTTATTCGCAAGCGTTCTACGATCAATTGGCGCGCGTGCTTCGCCGCGGCGGGCGCCTGTTTCACTACACCGGCAGTCCCAACAAGCTCACCAGCGATCGTGACGTGCCGCGCGAAGTAGCGACGCGTTTGGAGCGGGCCGGGTTCAAGGCGCAATTGGCGCTGGATGGGGTTTTGGCAACGCGGCGTTGAACTGTCGCCGGGAACAGGCCCTAAGCCGTCTCGGCGGCAAACGCCGATTTCAATTCACGCGCCAGTTCCTGCATTGAAAAAGGCTTGCTGATCAGCCTTACGTCACGATCGAGTATGCCGTTGTGCACGATCGCATCCCGTGGATACCCGGTCATGTAGAGCACACGAAGCTTCGGATAAAACGGCCGAACGGCTTCGACCAATTCGCGGCCATTCTTGCCCGGCATGATGACGTCCGTCAGCAGCAGCGCGATGTCCGGGTGGCTGGCCAGTTTTTGCTGTGCAATGTCGGCGCTCTCGGCATCGAGTG
>Ga0209677_100875_pt1 | contig 14783 bp, 14 predicted proteins | sample AraplaCvi_mCL_r2_2_FD_184285 | JGI IMG/M metagenome (GOLD analysis project Ga0209677, IMG submission 184285) | Arabidopsis root microbial communities from North Carolina, USA - plate scrape CL_Cvi_mCL_r2 (SPAdes) (version 2) | ecosystem: Host-associated > Plants > Roots > Endosphere | place: USA... | reverse complement strand
TAAGATCGATCTCGGATTCGCGCTCAATCCCACCCCACAGCGTGCGCTGGTGGTGGACTTCACCAATACCGTGTTCCCGCATCCGTTCGGCGCCATGCTGAAGAAGGGCATGGAGGCGAAGACCTGGGCCGACATCAACAAGCCCGAGGTGAGGATCGCGGTCGACGTCGGATCTGCCAACGAGGCGGTGGCGCGGCGCTTTGCGCCGAACGCCAGCATCAAGTCGCTGAAGTCACGCGACGAGGTGATGCTGGAGATGGCTTCGGGCCGGGTCGACTGTGTCGTCAACGCGCTGGTGCTGGGCCTGACCGCAATCGCCAAGAACCCCAATCTCGGCACCTACAAGATCCTGCAGTCGCCATCGGTCACTGTCGCCTCCGCCATGGCGGTGCGGCGCGAGCCGGACAAGAGCTGGCGCGATTTCCTTTCGGTGTGGGTCGACTACAACCGCGGCATCGGCCAGATGCGCGAATGGTTCGTCAAGGGTCTCGCGCTGTCGGGCGTCAAGGCCGAGGACGTGCCCGTCGAGCTGAGCATCTAGACTAGGATAGGCGGGCGGCATCTGCTTTCCGTCAATGCGAGGCGCGCAAGCGACGAAGCAATCCAGTTTTCATTCTTGGCGCTGGATTGCTTCGCTCGCAATGACGTAGGTCGCTTAAGACTGGTCCGCTCACGCCTTGTCATAGGTCATGCCGCGCTCGAACCGGCGCCCGGCGAGCGTCGCCGGAAACAGGATCGCGAAGTAGATCAGGGCCACGATGGTGTAGACCTCGAGCGGCCGATAGGTATCCGCGTTGATCAAGGTCGCGTTGTAGACGAGGTCAGGCACGGCGATGACCGATACCAGCGAGGTGTTTTTCAGCTGCGTCACCGACTGGTTGACGTAAGGCGCGAGCATCGGCTTCAGCGCCTGCGGCAGGATCACGAGCCGCATCATCCGCCAGGAGTGCAGGCCGAGCGCGCGCGCCGCGTCCCACTGGCCGCGCGGTACGCTCTCGATGCTGCCGCGCACGATCTCGGCATAGAACGCGCCACCATAGAGCGACAGCACGCTCATCGCCGCGACATGGGCCGGGATGTTGACTCCGATCACGACCGGAAAGGCGTAATAGAACCAGATGATCTGCACCAGCAGCGGCGTACAACGAAACAGCTCGATATAGCTGAGCAGCAGCCAGTCGATCACCGGCAGGCGCCGCAGCCGCAGGATGCCGACGACGAGCCCGATCAGCGTGCCGGCCAGGATGGTGCCGATCGTGTACGCCATGGTCCAGCCGAGCCCGACCCAGAACAGATGGCTGTATTTGGCAAGGATCGCGAAATCCCAGACGTAGCGCATGGCGATCCCAGCCTTTTTAGAGCTTACACGTCAGAGATAGCGGCTCGGCGCGAACGCCGTGACGTCGAAGGTGGGCGCCTCGCCCGCAATCATCGCTGCGATCGCAGCCCCCGTCGCCGGCCCGGTGGTGAAGCCGATATGCTGGTTGCCGAATGCAAGCCACAGACCGGAATGCCGCGGCGCCGGCCCGATCATCGGCAGCGAGTCCGGCAGCGTCGGCCGCGCGCCGCGCCAGGGCTCGCCCACGGCGTCACCGAATTCGACCACGCTGCGCGCCAACGGCACCACCTGATCGAGCTGCGCATAGGACGACGGTGCGTCGCGATCGGTCAGCTCGACGCCGGAGGTGATGCGAATGCCCTGCTCCATCGGCGTCATCAGGAAGCTGCCGTCGGCATCGTTGATCGGCCGCAACAGTTTGCGCGCCGGATCGGGCCTGAACTCGCGATGATAGCCGCGCTCGAACGCCATCGGCACGCGATAGCCGAGCGGCCGCAGGATATCGGGCGACCACGGTCCGAGTGCGACCACGACATGGCGCGCGCGGATCGCGCCGTCCTGGAAGATGACGCGCCAGCCGGCGCTGTCGGGCGCCAGCGCCCTGACCGGCGCCTGCCGCATCATCCCGCCTATGCCTTCAAACATCCTCGCGTAGGCCTTCACCACATTGCCGGGTGAATCCACCGATGCCGTCTGGCTGTGCAGCAGGCCTGTCTTGTAGACCGGCAGGATGTTGGGTTCGAGCGCGGAGATGGCCTGGCGGTCCAAGAGTTCGCTCTTGATGCCGAACGCGGCAAGCCAGGCGTGCTCGGCTTTAGCGGCGGCGCTGCCGTCGCCGCGCCAGGCCTTGAGCCAGCCGGTCTCGCGGATGCGCTGCGGCTCGCCCGCCTTAACGATCCAGTCGCGATGCAACGCCAGAGACGCGCCGATCAGGCCGTGCAGCGCCACCGCGCGCGGCTGCACCCGCGACGGCACCGCGTTGGCGAGGAAGCGCAGCACCCAATCGAGATTGCGCACCGTCCAGGCCGGATTCCAGCGCAGCGCCGCGCTCTGATTGCTCAGATAGGAGGGCAGCGCCGAGAACAGCGACGGCTTGTTGAGTGGCAGGATCGAGCCGCTACTGAGAATGCCGGCATTGCCGTAGGAGGTTTCCTCGCCCGGCGCCTTGCGATCGATCAGTATCACCGAAAGGCCGCGCTCGCGGATCGTAAAGGCTGTCGACACGCCGACAATCCCGGCGCCCAGCACGACCACGTCGGTTGCTTGATCCGTCATGCTCTCGCTCATCATTCTGTCCAGATTTCAATCAGCTCAACGTCAGTCCGCCATCGACCGGCAGCACCGTTCCGGTGATATGGCCGGCCTCCGCCGACAGCAGGAATTTGACCGTTGCGGCGATGTCGTCGGGCTCGGCCAGACGCTGCAGCGGATTGGCCTTGGCCGCGATCTGCCAGGCCGCGGGATCGAGCGATCCGAGCCGGCCCGGATCCTTGCGGGTATAGCCGGGCACCACGACATTGGCGGTGCCGCCGGCCGGCGCAAGCTCGATTGCCAGACAGCGCACCAGGGCTTCCAGCGCAGCCTTGGCGGCAGCCGAGGCCGGGAAAGTGCCGCCCGCCACGAAGCGATGCGCGACGAAGCTGGAGATGGCAACGACGCGGCTCTCGCCGTTGCGCAGCAGATCCGGAAGCGCCGCGCTGGCCAGCTCATGAAAGGCGCCGGCCATCACGGCATAGGAACGATCGAGCCCCTCCCGCGACAGATCGCGAAAGCTGCGGCGGTCGGCAAAGCCCGCGGCGTGGACGAGCGCGTCTACCGGACCGAACGCGTCGCGGGCGGCGCCCACGAGTTCCGACGCGGTGCCGGCGATGGCGAGATCGCCGCAATGGACACGAACCTCGGCGCCGGCCTGACGGCACTCGGCGGCGACAGCGGCCAGCCGCTCCCGGCCCGCATCGTCCGCCCCCTGCCCGTGCAGCATCAAGCGTTGGCCGGGCGCAGCCAGACGGCGCGCGACGGCAGCCCCGATACCGGCCCCGCCGCCGGTGATGATGGAAACGCGCATGACCCCCAGATCGAAAACCTATCTACGCGACTATAGGTCTCGCATCTGCGAATGCCAACACGGTCGACGTCACCGTGCACCGCCGTGCAGGTCGCGACCTCAGCGAGCGCGTCGCCGGTCCCGCGCACAGCCGCGCGGCCCGACCTGCTTTAACGCGCTCGCGATCACCTGCGCGATCCGCGCATCGGCCTCCGTTGCTTCGCGCGCGCGGATCACCACCCGCGTTGACGGCAACGCCGGCAACCGTTTCAGCCATTGGCCCTGTGTCACGCAATCGGGCGGCGCATTGCGCGCCTCCAGGGCGGCGATGCCGAAGCCGGCGACAACAGCGGCCTGGATCGCGGCCACGCCGGTGCCGACGAAGGCCTCGCGCCAGGGCACGTCGTGCCGCGCCAGCGCCGTCAGGGTCGTATCGCGAACGGTGCAAGGCGCCGACAGCAAAACCAGCGGCAGCGGCTGATCGGATTCCCATTTGAACGACTTCGCCGCCATCCACACCATCCGGTCCTCGATGATGGTCTCCCCCTCTCCATCGAGATCATCGGCCCGGCCGATCACGGCGTCGTAGTGCCCGCCCGCGAACGCAGTCGCCAATTCCGGCGACCGTCCGACCACGACCGACAGCCGCCGACCGTCCGGCAGCTCTCGCATCGGCCCCAGGATCTTCGGCAAGAGATCGCCGGCCGCGTGGTCGCTGATCGCAAGCTCGAAGCTGCGGCTGCGCGCCGAGCCGATGGCGCGGTCCGCGGCGTCATCATGGAGCTGCAGCAGGCGCCGCGCGTCCGGCAGGAATGTCATGCCGAAACGGGTCAGCGCCACGTTGCGGGCGTTGCGCTCCATTAGCCGCTGCCCAAGCCGCTCCTCCAGCTTGCGGATCCGGATGCTGACCGACGACTGCGTGGCGCCGACCGTTTCGCCTGCGGCGGTGAAGTTGCGCGCATCGGCCACGGTGACGAAGGCACGCAGCCAGTCGAGCTCGAGGGTGGGCGGTCTATTCATTTCAAAACGTCATCCTACTCGATCAAACATTCATTTTTATAATCATAGTGGCACGACTATGGTTGAGCAATCGAAACCACAGGAGAAGCCGTCATGCCGCTCGTCAGGATCGATCTGCGCCGGGGGAAATCCGGCGAGTTCAAGCGAACGCTGACCACCGAGATCTATGAAGCCATGCGCGAGGCGTTCAACGTGCCGGAAAACGACCGCTTCATGGTCATCAACGAGCACGACGAAGACGATTTCGCCTTCGACCGCAGCTATCTCGGCATCGAACGATCGGATGATTTCGTCATCATCCAGCTCACGGTGAGCAACACCCGCTCGCAGGAGACCAAACAGGCATTCTACGCCCGGCTGGTCGACCGCCTGAGCCAGCGGCCCGGGCTGCGCCCGCAGGACGTGTTCGTGAACTTCGTGGAAGTCGTGAAGGAGAACTGGTCGTTCGGCAACGGCATCGCGCAGTACGTCGTTTAGGCTGACTGTCGCGAGGCGACGATCGTAGGATGGGTTGAGCGCAGCGATACCCATCATCGCATGTCGAACACTGGCGATGGGTTTCGTGACCAGGTCGGAAGCTCCGACCTGTTCACTCTACCCATCCTACAAAGATAAGGAATCGATCGGCTAGATCGACGCTCCAGTCCAGGCCACGACGATCCGCGTGGCCTGCCAGAACCAGTTTCCGCCATCGCGCGCCGACTGCAGGCTGAAAAATCGCTTATTCCAATGCTGGTCATGCACGAAGCGAATGTTCTCGAGCTCGAACTCGTGCTGGTGGCGCTTCCATTCCGTCGCCCATGCCAGATGCGCTTCATCCAGTTGCTGGCGCAACCTCGACACTTCGAGCACATAGGGAGATGGAAACAGAATTGCGAAACTCGTGGCCATCACGCGATCTCTTGGACGATCAACCGAAACTCTACCCCGCCCGTGCCGCGCGCCGCAACGCCTGGGGCGGCTGGCCGAAGGCGCGGATGAAGGCACGGCGCATCCGCTCCGGATCGCGGAAGCCGGTGATCTCCGCGACCCGCTCGATCGGCTCGCTGGAGGCCTGCACCCGTTGACGCGCCACCTCGATGCGGAGCCGCTCCACCGCTTTCGACGGCGTCGTCCCGGTCTCGGCGATGAACGCCCGGGTAAAATGCCGCGCGCTCATGCCGGCCCGATCGGCGAGGTCGTCCACGGTCAACGGCGCGTCGAGATGCTCGCGCGCCCAGGTCAGCAGCGGTGCGAAGCGGCCGCTCGGCGCCTTCAGCTCCAAGAGCTGCGAGAACTGCGATTGGCCGCCGCTGCGGCGATGATACAGCACGAGCTGGCGCGCGGTCTTTTGCGCGATCTCCTCGCCATGATCCTCGGCGACCATCGCCAGCGCGAGATCGATGCCGGCGCTGATGCCGGCCGAGCTCCAGACGTTGCCGTCGCGCACATAGATGCTGTCCGGCTCGAGCTTCACGTTCGGATAGGCCTTGAGGAACTGCCGGGTCCGCTGCCAGTGCGTGGTGGCGCGCCTGCCGTCCAACAAGCCCGCTTCGGCCAGGATGAAGGTACCGGAGCAGACGCTGGCAACGCGGATGCCGCGCTTCGCCACGTTGCGGACGAAGGCGAGCGTGCAGGCATTGCGCGCGGCCGCTTCGACGCCGTCTCCGCCGGCGATGATGAGGGTCGACAGCGCGCTCGCCGGGCCGAACTTGCGCGCCAGCATCTCGACGCCCGACGTGGAGCGCACCGGTCCCGGCTGGGCGGCGATCGCCTTGATCGACGGTGTCAGCCGCGCGTAGCGCGCGGCGATCTCGAACGCCGAGATCGGACCGGAGGCGTCGAGCAGCTGGAAGTCAGGAAAGATCAGGACGCCGATCATTGTCAGGGAGCTTTTCAGTTACGGCTGAAAACGAGGGAAATCTGCCATTCCAGACACAAGGCCACCATGCCAGACTGCATGCCGTCAAGCCCTTTTCCCGCACCGAAGGAAGCGCTTCATGGCTGCCCCGCTCCAGATCGGACTCGTCCTGTTTCCGAAGCTCACTCAGCTCGACCTCACGGGTCCTGTGCAGGTGTTCGCCCGCGTGCCCGGCGCCACCGTGCATTTGTTGTGGAAGCACATCGAGCCAATCCCGACCGATTCCGTGTTAGCGCTTACGCCCACCACGACCTTCGCCGACTGTCCGCAGCTCGACGTGATCTGCGTGCCGGGCGGCGCCGGTGTCGACGAGATCGTCAACGACGAGGAGGTGTTGAGCTTCCTGAGGCGTCAGGCGGCGGGCGCCCGCTACATCACCTCGGTCTGCACCGGCTCGCTGGCGCTGGGCGCCGCCGGCCTGCTCGACGGCTATCGCGCGACCACCCATTGGAGCGCGCGCGACTGTCTCGCCCCGTTCGGCGCCACGCTCTCGACCGAGCGAGTCTGCATCGACCGCAACCGGGTCACAGGTGGCGGCGTCACCGCCGGCATCGATTTCGCGCTGACCCTGGTGTCGATCCTGATCGATCGCCCCACCGCAGAAGCGATCCAGCTCGGTATCGAGTACAATCCGGCGCCGCCATTCAATTCCGGCGCACCGGAGACCGCCCCGGCTGCCGTCCTCGCGCTGACGCAGGAGCGAATCGCGCCGTTCCAGCAGCGCCGACGCGACGCCGTGGCCCGCGCCGCTGAAAGATTGAAAGTACGCGCCTGAAGGCGGCTACCTGCCCCGTGGAAGGTGACAAAGAAAAAGGCCGCCGGGTTTCCCCAGCGGCCTTTCCTGATCTTCCGATGGCACCACATCATGCCGGGCGATTGCAGGCCTTGCGCAACCAAGAGGCTGGTCACCTCGGTCGCGGGGATCCTGATCGGGTGCCGCTGCACATCGGGAACGGTCGCGATTCCGTGTCCCGAACCGTCGCAGTGGTCTGAGACCACCTTCGCAAGACGGCATCATTCAGCCCCAACGGACGCCATCGGGCAATAGAGTGTTCGCGCTAGGCGCGAACTCTCCCCGCAGTTCCCGCTATTCACAGATTGGAACCGGAATCAACGCAGGAGGCACCCTCCGCGAGCCGTCAGCTGCCCGGCGTCCAGGGCTGATAATCGCCCGTCGCCTTCGGACGGCGGCCGCTGGCCAGCGTCGAGCCGGAAGGCCGGTAGGCGCGCGGCGTGCCGGTCAGGTTCGGCTGATGCGGCTTTTCCCACTCCCGCGGCTTGTAGCCGTCCTGGGTCGGCGGCACGTCGACGACGTGATGCATCCAAGCGTGCCAGGAGGGCGGAATGCGGCTCGCCTCGACCACGCCGTTGTAGATCACCCAGCGGCGCTCGAAGTGCAGCACCGGATCGATCTTGCCGCCGGCCGTGCGGTAGTAGCGGTTGCCCTGCTCATCCTGGCCGACCAGCTCGCCGAACCGCCAGGTCCACAGCTGTGTGCCGAAGGTCTGGCCATTCCACCACGTGAAGAGCTTGAGGAAGAATTGTTTCATGCGCGAGAGGCCAGTTTGGTGGCAATGCGGGCTCTGATGCCACCCTGCAGCAGGATTGTCCAGTACTGCGAAGCCAAGCCAACTCTGCATTCTGAACCGGCGTTCATCTCCATCTCACGGGGAGCACCAAGCCCTGCAATTCCAGGCTCTGCGGGAAACGCCCCCGGGAACGACCGGCAGCGCCGCGGGTTAGGTCGTTTTCCTCGTAATGGAGTCCCATCGATGAGCAATCTGAAAAAATTGACCGCCACGACGGCGCTGGCGCTGATTCTGCCGTTGGCTGCGAGCACTGCGAGCTTCGCGCAACGCGGCGGCGGTGGCGGCGCTGTGGGCGGCGGTGGCGGTGGCGGCCATGCCGGCGGTGGCATGGGCGGCGGAATGGGTGGCGGCGGCCATGTCGGCGGCGGTGGCGGAATGGGCGGCGGCGCGGCATTTGGTGGTGGTCGCGGTCCCGGTGGCGGCGCTTCCTTCGCGGCGCGCGGTCCGGCCGTCGGCGGCGGAGCGAACTTTGCCGCCACCCGTGGCAGCATGGCGGCTGGCCCGAGAGTGGCCGCAACTGGCGGTCCCAGCGGCTTCGCGGGAGGTCCGCGTGGCTGGCACGGCGGCGGATGGGGTCATCGCCATGGCGGCTTCTGGCCGGGCGTGGCAGCGGGCGCGGTCGTCGGCGGCGCGCTGGCAGCTGATTCCTACGCCTACTACGGCGGTCCGGACTACTACTATGGCGACTATGGCCCGGATTACTATGCCGACAACTCCTACTACTACGATGACAGCGCTCCGGCAGCTGCAGTCGGCGTCGTTGGCGGCGATGCCAGCTATTGCGCCCAGCGTTATCGGTCCTACGATCCCGCCTCGGGCACCTATCTCGGCTATGACGGCGAGCGGCACCCCTGCCCATAAGGCGGAAGCCTACTCGTGACGGCAAAGGCGGCGTGTTCTGCGCCGCCTTTGTCATTTGCGTCCGCCAGGACGCAAACACCAGAAATCCGACCAGGTCGCGAAATTGTTCTCGGCTGCATCTTCGTGTATGCCCGGTGTCGTGCAGAAGATGCACGGCTTTCAGGTCATGATCCCCCGGCTTATGATTCTGCGGTGAGGGTGCTCCTCAAGGAGATGCCGCTTATCCGATCAGCACCGAGCCGTCGGCGCGCATCTCGTGCGGCGGATTTGACGTTCGAGTGGATAAAGCCGGCAGTCGCTGGCCGCTGGCATTTCCCAACCGGTCAAATTCGTTGTGCAGAAGAACTAGTGTCCGGCCCTGACATTCGTATCAGTTTGCCGCGGGGTCGTTTACGAATATCAGGACCAAAAGGACACCAGCAACATCATGTCTCTCGTGCGGTTTGGATCTGACAACCTCGCTGATCGCCAGGGCTTCCCCGTCGCGATCGTGAGCGCGAGAGTTGAGCGGCTGATGTCAGAAGGCATCAGAATCGGCGGCGGGAGCCGTGGCCTTTCGACCAATCGTCAGTTTTCGGATGCCTGTCCTGCCAGCACTTTTCCAGATTGCACCGATCTCCGCGACGCCGAACCGGCATGGCGCGCGGTACGCCCTATGGCCACCGCATCGAACGTTCAGATCGGTGCGACGTGAGGCAGCCGGCGAGAGCCTTGCCCGATGCCCGGCTCGAATGACGTTCGAGACGCGCCAATGATCCGACAGCGCTTCGCTCTTGGATTGGGTCTTGGAATGCTGCTGATGATCGGCGCGGCGTCGGTCGGGCTCGACATCAAGTCGCGGCGCGATTCGGCGTCGGTCGATCACTCGCTCGGAGTGCTGCAGAAGACCTCCGACTTGCGGCTGCTGCTTCGGGGCGCTGAAAGCATGGCGCGCGGTTTCCTCTTGACGGACTCCGCACCCCTGCGCACCGAGTTCGAGGAAACCGCCCGCAAGATCCCGCCGGCCGTCGCCGACCTACTTCACGCGGTCGACGACAATCCCGTCCAGGTCGAACTGCTGCGGAATACCGCGCCATTGATCAACCACCGGCTGGACATCAGCGCCGAGTATGTCCGCCTCCGTGCCGCCGGCGAGTTCGACGGCACGGCGGCGTTGGCGACCCGCGGAGAAGGCCGCGCCACTATGGCGACCATCTTCGCCAATCTCGACCGCTTTACTGCCGAGGAAAAGCGTCTGCTGGCGCTGCGCTCAGCTACCTCGCGAACAACCGGCTCGCTGCTGCTTGCAATCGATCTCGTGGGCGTAGCGCTGGTTCTCCTCATTGCCGCTGTCGTGATACGTCGCTCCTATCTGGCGCAGCGCGCCCTGCATGCCTCGCTGGTCGATACGAGAGCGACTGCGAGCTCGCTCGCCGCCAAGGCGCAGGAGCAGGATGCGAACCTTGCGGCCGCCCACGAGCAGCTCCGTCATTCAGCCGAGGTGCTGCAGAACACCTTCAACGGCATGGCCGAAGGCGTGCTGGTCATCGACTCTACCGATGCGGTGGTGTTCTCCAATCCCGCCGTCGAGCGGCTGCTCGGCTACCGTCCGGGCCGACGACTCGCCGATATCCGCGCAGAGCGGCGCTTTTTCGAACGTGACGGCGTCACGCCGATTCCGGTCAATGAGCTGCCGACGCCGCGCGTGCTCCGCGGCGAAGCTTTCGACCGTCACGAGGTCGTGGTTCACCTGGGGGATAGCCACGATAGCATTCGCCTCATGGTCAGCGGACGTCCCTTGCGCAACACCGTCGGCGACATCACCGGTGCGGCGATGGTCTATCACGACATCACGGCGCCCCACGAGACTGAGCGGCTGCTGCACCAGGCGCAGAAGCTCGACGCCATCGGCAAGCTGACCGGCGGCGTCGCGCATGATTTCAACAATATGCTGACGATCATCACCGGCGCGATCGAGGCGCTGATTGATGACCTGCGCGACCGCCCGGCGGCCGCGGCGACTGCCGCGCTGATCGGCCAGGCGGCCGACCGCTGTACCGAGCTGATCCGCCATCTGCTCGCCTTCGCGCGGAAACAGCCGCTGCATCCGCGCGACAGCGACGTCAACAGCACGGTGCTGGACATCGCCAAGCTGCTGCGCCCGACGCTTGGCGAGCAGATCGAGATCAATTCGATTCTGGAGCGCGAGGCCATGTTCGCGCACATCGATTCCGCGCAGCTGGCCAATTCGCTGGTCAACATGGCCATCAACGCCCGTGACGCGATGCCGAATGGCGGCAAGCTGCTGCTCGAGACCCGCATGGTGACGCTCGACGACAGCTATGCCGAGGCCAATCCCGATGTCACGCCGGGCCCCTACATCATGGTCGCCGTCAGCGACACCGGCGTCGGCATGCCTCAGGAGGTGCAGGACCGGGCGTTCGAGCCCTTCTTCACCACCAAGGAGGCCGGCGACGGCTCAGGCCTCGGCCTGAGCATGGTGTACGGCTTCGCCAAGCAGTCCGGCGGCCACGTGAAACTCTACAGCGAGGAAGGCCGAGGCACCACCGTTCGCCTGTACCTGCCGCCTGCAAAGAGGGGTGACCTCGCGGCGTCCGTACCCGAGACATCGTTGCCGCGTGGCGGCGAGACCATTCTGGTGGTGGAGGACGACAGGCTGGTGCGTGACTTCGTAGTCGTGCAGCTCGAAGCGCTCGGCTACAAGACACTCCCCGCCTCGACCGCAGCCGAAGCGTTGAGCACGATCGAGGCTGGCCAGGCCTTCGATCTGCTGTTCACCGACGTCATCATGCCCGGCGGCATGAACGGCCAGGAGCTCGCAGAGGAGGTCCGGCAGCGCCGGCCGGGAACGAAGGTCCTATACACGTCCGGTTATACCGACAATGCGCTAATTGAGCATGGCGGCCTCAACCAAGGCGCGATGCTCCTGACGAAACCCTACCGGCGGTCAGAACTTGCACAGATGGTTCGCGCGGCGCTCGCTTCCGAGAAGCCGGCACTGGCTGCGACCGGAGAGCTGTCGGCGCCGAGGGATCGCGAATAGGGCAGATTGCGCATCAAGCCCTGTTAGACCGGTAGGCTCCAATCCGGTGCCTTGCGTAACGCACGCGGCAACATGCGTTTCGGACAGTGACATGCGTTTCAGAGGACCATCGAGACTGAGAAGCAATGATCCGACAGCGTTGGACGATCGGACTCGGCCTTGGCATTCTGCTGGCCATTGGAGCGGGCGCGACGGCACTGGACATCAGGTCCCGTCAGGACAATCCGCCACAGCTTGCACGACTCAACTCGATCGTGGACCTCATTGCGCGCAGGGTCGCGGTATCGGGTGAACTGGTTCGTCTCTCCGCCGCGTCCGACGGTGTCGGGCTCGCAGCGCTCCACGCCACGCCAATTCCGGATTTCGAGCTGCCGAAGGCACGAGCGTTGCGCGGCTTGCCATTCGACCGACGCGGAGTCGTCGTCCGCTGCAACGATCGCCGCAAAAGTTTCAGCCTGACGGTCAGCGGCCGGCCGCTGCGTAGTCGCGATGGCGAGATCACCGGCGCCGCGTTGGCCAAGCCCTATCGCCGCTCGGAGCTCGCACAGATGAGCCGCGCGGCGCTCGACGCGCCGGCCGGCGTTCCCATAACCAGGCCCCAGGTGTGATTGCGACGGAGACAGCACATGGCGATGCCGACAGTTGAGGCGGCGCGATGATCCGGCAAAACATCGCAGCGGGAGTAGGCCTTGGCATGCTGCTGGGAATGGGGCTGCGTCCACCGCGCTCGACATCAAGTCCCGGCACGATGTCGCGCAGGTCAATCATACGCTGAAAGTGCTGCAGGACACGTCGGAGCTTCGCGTCGAGCTCCGTCAGGCGGAGGCTGCCGGTCGCGGCTTTGCGCTGACCGGCGCGCCGACCTTCATCGACGACTTTCGCACCGCCAGTGCGCGGATCCCGGCGGCGTTCGCCGCGCTTCAGGCGGAGGTCAGCGACAGTCCCGTCCAAGTCGAGCGGCTGCGGAGCATCGACGAGTTGATCCAGCGCCGGATCGCGATCTCGGGCGAGCTGATCCGGCTCCATACCATATCCGACCAGACCGGCATCGATGCGCTCAACGCCCGGGCCGAAGGCCGCGCGGCCATGGCGGTGATCTCGCAGCGTCTCGACGCGTTCACCGAGGAAGCGAAGCGGCAGCTGGCCGCGCGCTCCGCAACGTCGCGGACCACCGGCACGCTGCTGCTGGCCGCCGATCTCGCCGGCGTGATGCTCATTCTTCTGATCGCGGCCTATCTGATCCGCAGCACCTATCTCTCCAACCACGCGCTGCGCTCGTCGCTGAGCCGTTCCAAGGCCGAGGCGAGCTCGCTCGAAGCCCGCGCGCTGGAGCAGCAGGATCATCTGGTCGCGGCCTATGAGGATCTGCGGCATTCCTCCGACATCCTCGAGAACACGTTCAACAGCATGGCCGAAGGCGTGCTGGTGGTCGAGCCCGATGGCAGGATCGTGGTCGCGAACGAAGCGGTCGCGCAGTTCCTGGGAAGCCGGCCGGGCAAGACCTTCGCCGAGATGAAGGCTGAGAACCACTTCTACGAAAGCGATGGCGCGACGCGGATTGCCGACGCCGCGATGCCGATCGCACGCACGCTGCGCGGCGAGGAGTTCGACCGCAAGGAGGTGGTGGTGAAGCCGACCGACAGCCGGCCGCAGTTCCGGCTGATGGTCAGCGGCCGCCCGCTGCGCAATCCCGACGGCAGCGTCAGTGGCGCTGCGATGGTCTATCACGACGTCACCAATGCGCATGAGAGCGAGCGGCTGTTGCAACAGGCGCAGAAGCTCGACGCCATCGGCAAGCTCACCGGCGGCGTCGCGCACGACTTCAACAACATGCTGACCATCATGACCGGCTCAATCGAGGCGCTGGTCGATGCTATCAGGGACCGGCCTGCCACCGCCGAGCTCGCGGCGCTGATCGGCCGGGCAGCCGACCGCTGCACCGAGCTGATCCGCCATCTGCTCGCCTTCGCGCGCAAGCAGCCGCTGCGGCCGCGCGACATCGACGTCAACTCGACCGTGCTCGACATCGCCAAGCTGCTGCGCCCGACGCTGGGCGAGCAGATCAAGATCAATTCGATCCTCGAGGAGGAGACGCTGATCGCCCATATCGACTCGGCCCAGCTCGCCAACTCGCTGGTCAATCTCGCGATCAATGCCCGCGACGCCATGCCTGACGGCGGCAAGCTCCTGCTCGAGACGCACAAGGCGGTGCTGGACGAGGCCTATGCCGCGGCCAATGCCGGCGTCGCGCCAGGGCCCTACATCATGGTGGCCGTGAGCGACACCGGCACCGGCATGCCGGCCGAGGTACGCGACCGCGCCTTCGAGCCGTTCTTCACGACCAAGGAGGCCGGCAAGGGCTCGGGCCTCGGGCTGTCCATGGTCTATGGCTTCGCCAAGCAGTCTGACGGTCACGTCAAGATCTACAGCGAGGAAGGCCGCGGCAGCACGATCCGGCTCTATCTGCCGCCGGCCAAGGTGAGCGCCGAGACCGACGCGGCGCCGGAGGCGCCGGTCCCTCTGGGCAACGAGAGCATCCTGGTCGTGGAGGACGACACGCTGGTGCGGGAATTCGTGGTCGGCCAGCTCCACGGGCTCGGCTACACCACCCATGCGGTGTCGAATGGCGCCGAGGCGCTGGCTGCAGTGAAGGCCGGCCAGGGCGTCGACCTCCTGTTCACCGACGTCATCATGCCCGGCGGCATGACCGGCAGGGAGCTCGCCGACCAGGTGACGCGGCTGCGGCCGCAGGCCCGCGTGCTCTACACCTCCGGCTATACCGACAACGCCATGATCGAGCATGGCCAGCTCGACCACGGCGCCCTGCTCCTGTCCAAACCCTACCGGCGCTCCGAACTGGCGCGGATGCTGCGCGAAGCCCTGCAGGACGAACCGGTCGCCTGAGTCGTCCACATGCAAGCCCCGAGGCGGCGTCTTGGGCCAAGAAATAGCTGCCCTGTGGAGAGCGGGACCAAGGGCTCTGGACA
>Ga0209677_100874_pt1 | contig 14845 bp, 13 predicted proteins | sample AraplaCvi_mCL_r2_2_FD_184285 | JGI IMG/M metagenome (GOLD analysis project Ga0209677, IMG submission 184285) | Arabidopsis root microbial communities from North Carolina, USA - plate scrape CL_Cvi_mCL_r2 (SPAdes) (version 2) | ecosystem: Host-associated > Plants > Roots > Endosphere | place: USA... | reverse complement strand
CCTGATCGGCTATTCGGTCGCGGGCGTGGCGGGGGCGCTGGTCTCGACGGTGGCGATGTGCGGCCCGACCGCGGCGCTGGCCTACGTCGTCAGCCGTTGGCTCACGCATCCGCGCGAAGCACGCTGGCCTGCGATCTTGCAGGCGGCTCTGGTGCCGCTGTCCATCGGATTGATGGCGGCGAGCGCGCTGATCCTGACGCAAGCCTCCGACAACACCTTGCCCGCGTTGCTGATCACGCTCGGCGCCGCCATAGTTGCATCGACGACCAAGCTCAATCCGCTGTGGCTGCTGCTTGTCGGCGCCTGCCTGGGTTTCGCTGGCATTCTCGGATGAAAGCCGCTACGCAAGGAGAACGGCGCATCCACTGCACGAACGTAACGATAAAACGATAACAACCCGGAACGCAGGGACGTGTAACGGCCGAATGGCCGGTCGGGGAGGGGACTACGACATGGCCGAAACCACGAGCCATCTGCCGGACGGATCGATCACCGCGCCGTCTACGCGCGGCGCGACCGGTGCGATCATCATCCTGCTGCTTGCCTTCGCGCCACAGATCGTTGAACTCCTGATCTCGCTCGCCGGACTGATCATGCCGTTATCCGGACGTAGTCCGTTGCAGGTGCTGTCGGGACACGGCTCGGCGTTGATCTTCGCGCTGCCGAGCCTGTTCCAGCAATATGCGGCCGGCGGCAAGTCATCGCTGTCACCAGATATCCTGCTGGCGCTGATCTACACCTATCCGCTGGTCGCGGTGGCGCTGTTCACGCTGCTGGTTCGTCCGCGCGCGCCGCAGGATTATTACGGCGGCGTCGTGTTGATGGCGATTGCGCTGTTTGCGCTGTGGGCATCGAGCGACCTGCAGGGCATGCACGGCTTCTCGTTCGGCGCCGGCACCGCGCCGCGCATGTTCGGTGTGCTGCTGCTTGGGCTCGGGGCTGCCGTTGCCGTGATCGGCATCATCACCGATGGCGCACAGCTTTCGACCTATCATTGGCGCGGCCCGCTGTTCGTGTCGCTGGCGATCCTGGCCTTCGCGCTCTCGATCCGTCCGCTCGGGCTCGTGGTCTCCGGCCTTGCAAGCTTCCTGATTGCGGCGCTCGGCACCCATGAGACGCGCTGGGGCGAGACCCTGATCGTCGGCATCTGCCTGACCGTCGGCTGCGCGCTGTTGTTCCCATACGTGTTGGGACTGCCGATGCCGCTGTTCCCGCGATTCCTGGTGCCGTGAGGACGTAATGGATCTCTTTGCAAATCTCGCTCACGGTTTTGCTGTCGCGTTCTCGCCGATCAATCTCTTGATGTGCCTGATCGGCGCGCTGGTCGGCACATTGGTCGGCGTGCTGCCGGGCATCGGCACCATCGCGACGGTGGCGATGCTGCTGCCGATCACCTTCGGCCTGCCGCCGGTCGGCGCGCTGATCATGCTGGCCGGCATCTATTACGGCGCCCAGTATGGCGGCTCGACCACCTCGATCCTGGTCAACATTCCCGGCGAGGCGACGTCGGTGGTGACCGCGCTCGACGGCTTCCAGATGGCCAAGCAGGGACGGGCGGGACCGGCGCTCGCGATCGCCGCGATCGGCTCGTTCTTCGCCGGCTGCGTCTCGACGGTGCTGATCGCCGTCCTCGGGGCGCCCCTGACCAAGCTCGCGCTGGCGTTCGGTCCGGCCGAGTATTTCTCGCTGATGGTGCTCGGCCTGATCTTTGCGGTGGTGCTGGCAAAGGGCTCGGTGCTGAAGGCAGTCGCGATGATCGTGCTGGGTCTGCTCTTGTCGATGGTCGGCTCCGACATCGAGACCGGCGCCTCGCGCATGGCCTTCAACATCCCCGAGCTTGCCGATGGCCTCGGCTTCGCCACGGTGGCGATGGGCGTGTTCGGCTTCGCCGAGATCATCCGCAACCTCGACGCCGGCGCCGAGATGGACCGCGATCTCGTGCAGCAGAAGATCACCGGCCTGATGCCGACCAAGAAGGACCTGAAGGACTCCGCGCCCGCGATCCTGCGCGGCACGGTGCTTGGATCGATCCTCGGTATTCTCCCGGGCGGCGGCGCCGTCATCGCCTCCTTTGCGGCCTACACGCTGGAGAAGAAGATCGCGAAGAATCCATCGCGGTTCGGCCGTGGCGCGATCGAAGGCGTGGCGGCACCGGAAAGCGCCAACAATGCCGCGGCGCAAACCTCCTTCATTCCGCTGCTCACGCTCGGCATCCCGCCGAATGCGGTGATGGCGCTGATGGTCGGCGCCATGACCATTCATGGCATCGTGCCGGGGCCGCAAGTGATGCAGAAGCAGCCTGACCTCGTGTGGGGCATGATCGCCTCGATGTGGATCGGCAATCTGATGCTGATCATCATCAACCTGCCGCTGGTCGGCATCTGGGTGCGGCTGCTGCGCGTGCCGTACCGGCTGATGTTCCCCTCGATCGTGATCTTCTGCGCGATCGGCATCTACTCGGTCAACAACGCGCCGGTCGATGTCATCCTCGCCGGCGCCTTCGGCCTGGTCGGCTATTGGCTGATCAAGCACGAATTCGAGCCGGCGCCGCTCCTGCTCGGCATGGTGCTCGGGCCGTTGATGGAGGAGAACCTGCGGCGGGCGCTGTTGATCTCGCGCGGCGACTGGTCGGTATTCGTGAGCCGGCCGTTGTCCGCCGTGCTGCTTGCGATTGCCGCCGGTCTCCTGGTGCTCGCGGTGCTGCCGACGCTGCGGCGCAAGCGCGACGAGGTGTTTGTCGAGTCGGAGTCCTGAGGGGACAGGCAGGCAAAGGTGGCCGGTTCCATGGCGGCCGGCAGCCTGTTGCCGGAGTTTTCCGGGTATATTTGTTGGGGAGAGCACCGAGTCGTCGCTGTCCGAGCGCGGGCCGGTCCGCTAAACCTTCGGCTTAGAAACGGCAACTCCGGCCATGCACCAATATCACGACCTGCTCGAACGCATCCTCGCCGATGGCGCGGAAAAGCACGACCGCACCGGCACCGGCACGCTCTCCGTGTTCGGCCACCAGATGCGTTTCGACCTCGCGGCCGGCTTCCCGATGCTGACCACCAAGCGGCTGCCGCTCAAGGCGATCGTGCATGAACTGCTCTGGTTCCTGAAGGGCGACACCAACATCAAATATCTGCACGACCACGGCGTCACCATCTGGGACGAGTGGGCGGATGCCAATGGCGATCTCGGCCCGGTCTATGGTTATCAGTGGCGCTCCTGGCCGGCGCCGGACGGCGGCAAGATCGACCAGATCAACAATGTCGTCGACATGATCAGGCGCAATCCGGATTCACGCCGCCTGATCGTCTCCGCCTGGAATCCGGTCGATGTCGAGAAGATGGCGCTGCCGCCGTGCCACTGCCTGTTCCAGTTCTATGTCGCTGATGGCAAGCTGTCCTGCCAGCTCTATCAGCGTTCGGCCGATGTGTTCCTTGGCGTGCCCTTCAATATCGCCTCCTATGCACTGCTGACCATGATGGTGGCGCAGGTGACGGGCTTGAAGCCCGGCGACTTCGTGCACTCGCTCGGCGACGCGCACCTCTATTCCAACCACATCGAGCAGGCGCGGCTGCAGCTCACGCGAGCGCCGCGGGCGCTGCCGACCATGACTGTCAATCCCGAGGTGAAGGACATCTTTGGCTTCCGTTTCGAGGATTTCGCGCTTGTCGGCTACGATCCGCATCCGCACATCAAGGCCGAAGTCGCGGTGTGAGCGCGGCGATGTCGCTCATCATTCGTCGCGCCCGGCCGGACGACATCAACGCCGTGTTCGCGCTCATTAAAGAGCTGGCAGACTACGAGAAGCTGACCCATGAGGTCGAAGCCACCGAGGCTGACATCGGCGAGGCGCTGTTCAGCGGAACGCCGCGGCTGATTTGCGATGTTGCCGAATGGAACGGCGAGGTGGCCGGCTTCGCCGCCTGGTTCGTCAATTTCTCCACCTTCGCGGGCAAGGCTGGCATCTATCTCGAGGACCTGTTCGTGCGGTCGGCGTTCCGCCGCAAGGGAATCGGCCAGGCGCTGCTCGGCCATCTCGCCAGGACCTGCATCGACAATGGCTGGGCGCGGCTGCAATGGTCGGTGCTCGACTGGAACACACCGTCGATCACCTTCTACAAATCGCTCGGCGCCGAGCTGATGGACGAATGGACCGTGTGCAAGGTGACGGGAGATGCGCTCGCCAGGCTTGCCGGGCACGCGCCATGATCGAGATCGTGCTGATCGCAGCGGTGGCCGACAATGGCGTGATCGGGGCTGAGGGCAGCATTCCCTGGCGCCAGAAGAGCGACATGCAGCGCTTCAAGGCGATGACGATGGGACGGCCGCTTCTGATGGGGCGCAAGACCTTCGTCTCGTTTCCGCGCCGGCCGCTGCCGGGCCGCACCAACATCGTCATCACCCGCGATCCCGATTTTCGCGCCGCCGGCGCTATCGTCACGAGCTCCATGAGCGAGGCGCTTACGATCGCCCGGGGCGACGCGCTGCGGCGTTCGGCCGCGGAGATCGCGGTGGTCGGCGGCGCGGAGATCTATGCGCAGGCAATGCCGTTCGCCGACCGGCTCGAGATTACCGAAGTTCATACCCGGCCCGACGGTGATACCGTCTTTCCGGTGATCGACCGCACGCTGTGGCGGGAGGTTGCGCGCGAAAACCACCCGTCAGGCGCCGACGATAGCGCGGCTTTTTCCTATGTGACCTGGCGCCGGCTGTCGCATCGTTAATGTTGCGCCCGCTTCATTTGCGGTAAAGTTCATTAAGGATGAACGCGTGTGGTTGTTAGCGCGATGGCTGTGCCACCCGCGTCAAACCGGCGCTGTCCTGCTGTTTACATTGACAAAAGCAGGTTCGGGCTTAGCTGGAAGCCTACATTGTAAGGGGCTTGACCGTCCCTTATAAAGCCCGCCTGCGTTGTGAGGCCTTATAGCTGCCGTTGGCCTCTCGAAGGAGATCGATCGATGCCGTGGAAGAATCAGGGCGGAGGCCCATGGGGCCCCGGTCCGAAGGGACCCTGGGGCTCCGGACCGCAACCGGTCGGTCCGAGGCCACCCGACCTGGAAGACCTTCTGCGGCGCGGCCAGGACCGGCTGCAGCAGATGATGCCCGGTGGGCATTTCGGCAGCGTCGGTGTCGCGCTGGTCGTGATCGGCGCGCTGGCGATCTGGCTCTTGTCCGGCTTCTACCGCGTGCAGTCGGAAGAGCTCGGCGCGGTGCTGCGCTTCGGCAAATATGTCCGCGAGGAGCAGCCGGGCCTGCGTTATCATCTGCCTTATCCGATCGAGACCGTGCTGTTGCCCAAGGCGCAGCGCGTCAATTCGATCTCGATCGGCGTGACGCCGATCGAGGACGGATCGCGGCGCAATCGCTCCGCCCGTGACGTGCCCGAAGAAAGCCTGATGCTGACCGGCGACGAGAACATCGTCGATGTCGATTTCACCGTGCTGTGGCGCATCAAGCCGAAGGGCACCGCGAACTATCTTTTCAATATCCAGAATCCTGAGGGCACCGTGAAGGCGGTGGCCGAAAGCGCGATGCGCGAGGTCATCGGCCGCTCCGACGTCCAGCCGATCCTGACCGGGGCCCGCACCGCGACGGAGCAGAACGTGCAGGAACTGGTGCAGAAGACGCTCGACGATTACGGCGCCGGCATTCAGATCACACAGGTCCAGATGCAGAAGGTCGATCCGCCGGCCCAGGTGATCGAATATTTCCGCGACGTGCAGGCGGCACGGTCGGACTCCGAGCGCAAGCAGAACGAGGCGCAGACCTACGCCAACAAGGTGATCCCGGACGCGCGCGGCCAGGCGGCGAGGATCGTGCAGACCGCCGAAGGCTACAAGGGCCAGGCCGTCGCCGAGGCCAAGGGCCAGAGCGCGCGCTTCCTGAAGGTCTACGACGAATACAAGAAGGCGCCCGACGTGACGCGCGAACGCATTTATCTCGAAACCATGGAGCGCCTGCTCGGTGGCTCCGACAAGCTCATCTATGACGGCGCTGGCTCTCAGCAGGGTGTGGTGCCGCTGTTGCCGCTTGGCGATCTCGCGCCGCGGCGGCTGGGGCCGACCGGCTCGCTCGGCTCGACCACGGCTGCGCCCTCGGCGCTGCAGAACGGAGGCAGCCGATGAGGTCTCCCCTTGCAGGCATCGTCGCACTGGTCGCGCTGCTCGTGGTCGCGATCATCGGCTACAGCTCGTTGTTCATCGTGCAGCAGACCGAGCAGGCGCTGGTGCTGCGTTTCGGCGAGATGGTCGACGTCGCCACCAGCCCCGGGCTGCACTTCAAGGCGCCGTTCATCGACACCGTGGTGTCGATCGACAAGCGCATCCTCGATCTCGAGAACCCGTCGCAGGAGGTGATTGCCTCCGACCAGAAGCGGCTCGTGGTTGACGCCTTCGCCCGCTACCGCATCAAGGACGCGCTGAAGTTCTACCAGAGCGTCGGCTCGATCCAGACCGCCAATCTGCAGCTCGGCTCGCTGTTGAACGCGGCGTTGCGGCGCGTGCTCGGCGAGGTCACCTTCATCCAGGTGGTGCGCGACGAGCGCGAGCAACTGATGGGAAAGATCCGCGACCAGCTCGACAAGGAAGCCGGCGGCTACGGCATCCAGGTGGTGGATGTCCGCATCCGGCGCGCCGATCTGCCTGACGCCAACAGCAAGGCTGTGTACGATCGGATGCAGTCCGAGCGGCAGCGCGAGGCTGCGGAATTCCGTGCGCTGGGCGACCAGAAGGGGCAGGAGATCCGGTCCAGGGCCGACCGCGACGCGACCGTGATCGTGGCGGAGGCCAATTCGCAGGCCGAGCAGATCCGCGGCGAGGGCGATGCCGAGCGCAACCGGCTGTTCGCCGAGGCCTACGGCCAGAACCCCGACTTCTTCGCCTTCTACCGCTCGATGTCGGCCTATGAGACCGGGCTCAAGGGCGGCGACACGCGCTATCTGTTGCGGCCCGATTCACCGTTCTTCCGCTACTTCGCCGATCCCCTAGGTAAAGGAGAAGGCAAAGGCGAGGGCAAGGGAGAAGCCAAGCCGGCAGCGGAGCCGGCGTCCGCGCCGGCCGCAAAGCCCTGATCGAAGTCGTTCGGATTGACGGCAACGTCGGCAAGATGATTAGGAGTTGACAGGGCCGGAGCAAAACCGTTGCTTCGCCCTGCCGTCCTCAAGAAAAGTGCGGTCACACGGGAGGTTCCAGGCCGATGAGGTCAATTGCGTTCTCCGACTTCCTCATCGGTCTAGGCGTCCTGTTCGTGCTGGAAGGGTTGATGTTCGCAGCCAGCCCTGAGTGGATGCGGCGGGCCATGAAGAGCGCGCTCGCCACGCCCGACAACGTGCTGCGTGCGGTCGGCATCGGCTCGGCGGTGGCCGGCCTGATCCTGATCTGGGTGATCCGGCGCCCGATCTGACTGGAAGGCCAGCATCCCTCATCCGGAGGAGCCCGGGTGCTGTGATCTCGCTTAACCGTGCTATCAACGCGCTTGTGAGGCCTACGCGTCGGCATTTTGCCGTATTGGATGGCCTTCAATGCGTTGAATTGACTGGGGCCCTGGCTTGCCGGGTCCCTTCCGCAAGGGCTCTGCTGAGCCCACCAGGGCGGACCGCTTGCACCGCCGCCCGGTTCCGGCGCACTGTAGCCCATAACTGACCCCTTAGATCGTTTGCCTTTGGAGATCCGCCGACATGACAGCGACCGCAAGCTTCAGCCATCGCCTGCGCCCGATCCTGACCGCCGCCTGCCTTGCCATGGCTGGCGCGATGGTCTCGGCGCCGGCGTCGGCGCGGGGACCGGACGGCATCGCCGACGTCGCCGAGAAGGTGATCGACGCCGTCGTCAACATCTCGACCTCGCAGACCGTCGAAGCCAAGGGCGGCGGCGACGGCAAGGGCACGATGCCGCAACTGCCGCCGGGCTCGCCATTCGAGGAATTCTTCGACGACTTCTTCAAGAACCGCCGCGGCGGACCGGGCGGCAAGGGCGGCGGCGATCTGCAGCCGCGCCGCACCAACTCGCTCGGCTCCGGCTTCATCATCGATGCCTCCGGCGTCGTGGTCACCAACAACCACGTCATCGCCGACGCCGACGAAATCAACGTCATCATGAATGACGGCACCAAGATCAAGGCCGACATCGTCGGCATCGACAAGAAGACCGACCTCGCGGTCTTGAAGTTCAAGCCGCCGCGGCCGCTGACCGCGGTGAAGTTCGGCGATTCCGACAAGCTTCGGCTCGGCGACTGGGTGGTTGCGATCGGCAATCCGTTCAGCCTCGGCGGCACGGTCACGGCCGGCATCGTCTCGGCGAAGAACCGCGACATCTCCTCCGGTCCCTATGACAGCTACATTCAGACCGACGCCGCCATCAACCGCGGTAATTCCGGCGGTCCGCTGTTCAACCTCGAGGGTGAGGTGATCGGCGTCAACACGCTCATCATCTCGCCCTCCGGCGGCTCGATCGGCATCGGCTTTGCGGTGCCGTCCAAGACCGTGGCCGGCGTCGTCGATCAGCTGCGCCAGTTCGGCGAATTGCGCCGCGGCTGGCTCGGGGTACGCATCCAGACCGTGACCGACGAGATCGCCGAGAGCCTCAACATCAAGCCGGCACGCGGCGCGCTGGTCGCCGGCGTCGACGACAAGGGCCCGGCCAAGCCCGCCGGCATCGAGCCCGGCGACGTCGTCGTCAAGTTCGACGGCCACGATATCAAGGACCCGAAGGACCTGTCGCGCATCGTCGCCGACACCGCGGTCGGCAAGGAGGTCGACGTCATCGTGATCCGCAAGGGCCAGGAGGAGACCCGCAAGGTCACGCTCGGCCGGTTGGACGACAACGACAAGGTGCAGCAGGCCGCCGCCAAGAGCGACGACCAGCCTGCCGACAAGCCGGTGACGCAGAAGGCGCTCGGGCTCGACCTCGCGACGCTGAGCAAGGATCTGCGCACGCGCTACAAGATCAAGGACAGCGTCAAGGGTGTCGTGATCACCAGCGTCGATGCGACTTCCGATGCCGCCGATAAACGGCTCTCCGCCGGCGACGTGATTGTCGAGGTGGCGCAGGAGGCGGTCGCCAGCGGCGCCGACATCAAGAAGCGGGTCGATCAGCTCAAGAAGGACGGCAAGAAATCGGTGCTGCTGCTCGTCTCCAATGGCGACGGCGAGCTCCGCTTCGTGGCCCTGAGCCTGCAGTAAATCACCGCTGTCCTTCCGGGACGGTCGCGCAGCGACCGACCCCTCAGATGCGCAATTGCGCACCGAGACTCTCGAGATTCCCCGATGCGCAATTGCGCATCTGGGTCCGGTGCGCCCACTTGCCTGGGACGACGGTAGTGGTTGTTTCACGAGCTCTCTCGATATCGTCATTCCGGGGCGCCCCAACGGGTCCGCGCAAAGCGCGGCCCGATGACAGGCTCAGGGCGAACCCGGAATCCATCTTGCGGCGAAGCATGAGGCGAAATGGATTCCTGGCTCGTGCTTCGCACGCCCCGGAATGACGATCGAGAGAGCCTTTTCACGTTTTCAAAGAGCAGATGCAGGTTCGCAGTCCCGCGGCGGATTGCGCCCGAGCTTTGCGATCGACGTGCCCTTCGAAAGATCGAGAGGGCGCAGGGAATGCCGGGTGAAGGCTTCACCCATGGCCCGCCTGCAGAAAGAAAAGCAGGCGGCAGTCACCACAGGTTTGGCCGAACATCCGGCATTCCCTGCGCGACGGTTTTAACGCTTATACGTGATCTCCTCGGTGTGCCGGGCTTGTTAGCCACCGTCGTCAGCAGGATCATCACCTGCAGACTTAGCGCCAGCGTCGGGGCGCCAGGACCACACGATTTCGCGTCCGCATCCGCCCTGTTCGTCCGCATGAAAAATCACACGACAAGGCAGTCACGTCCATCGCATCCCTGCCTCACGTGTCGTGACGATCGCGCGCAACGCCCCTCTGATCGAGGCGGGATGAATGAAGAATCCCTGATTTCTGTAAAAACGAAAGACATTTATTTTTCGCGCGAGGGCTGGACAGGGCAAATCAGGATGAATTCGCTGACGAAATTGCTTCTTGCGCGCAGCCGGTTTTTGGCCTGCTGGTGTCGCAAATTCACGAATCCCGCCGCCATGCTGCTCCGATTTGCCCGTCGGGTCGCAATTGCGCGTTGAACCTGTGCTTCGCGGCGAGTTGCTTGACGGGCCGCGCATCCCGCCCCTCCCCGCAAGGGGAGGGGAGACGAAGCTGCGAGCGCGTCGCCTCGCAATGTGAGGAGGATGAAGTCGTGCGTTATTAGTTCCGCGCCGCGCCGACCGTGGTGACGGCCTCAGCCGAGGCGCTCCGGTGGTGCGACGAGAGCACCGAAAGCTGGACAGGGGTCGCGGGCATGTCGGCACGCGTCAGCGTGGCGACGGGCGCCTGCTCGCCGGCGGCAGAGGCGCCGACAACGGTGAGCTGAAGCTGTGTGGCCGGGAAGGACGAGACCTCGTAGGTCGGAAGCTCAGCTGCAACTGCGGAAGCGCCATTCACGACAGCGAATGCGACGAGAGCGCCGGGCAGGAGAAATTTGGCGAAGTTCATGGAAGATGGTCCTTTGGTTGGCGATTGTTCGATCGCGTGATCCGCAATCGCATTCCGCCTTCCTTGGACGCTCCCTAAACCTGGTTCGCTTTTAGATCATGACGGCCGCTTTGACAATTCATTCTTCTGCAGTGCAGCAAAAATGGCAGGTCGATACCTATCTCAATTTGATTCGTGAATGATCCGATTGCGATCTGCGATGGTGGTTCGCTCCATGACCACGGCGCGATCTGCGCGACTCGGAGCCGGTCGGCCAAAAATGATTTTCGAATCGGCCGTAGCGCGCCATTCTTTTTGGGAGCCGGCGGACGTCTTGTCCCGGAGACTGCACTTCTCGCAGAAAAAAGCGACCAGCGCGCAGCCTGCGGCGGCTACTTTACCGCCCTGTGGCTGCTGACTCATCAGCTCACGAATTCGTCGCGCCGGTAGCCTTGCGCGTACAGAAGGGCAGTGAGGTCGCCATGGTCGATGCGCGCGGATGCTGCGGCCGAGACCGCGGGCTTGGCGTGATAGGCGACGCCGAGCCCCGCTGCCTGGATCATGCCGAGGTCGTTGGCGCCATCGCCAACCGCGAGCGTGTCGATCTCGTCGAGATCAAAGGACTCGCGCAGCTCCACCAGAGCATCCAGCTTGGCGGCGCGGCCGACGATCGGCTCGCGGACCACGCCGGTGAACTTGCCGTCCGCGATCACCAGTTCATTGGCGCGGTTCTCCTGGAAACCGAGCTTGGCCGCGATCGCGCCCGTGAACAGCGTGAAGCCGCCGGAGACCAGGCACGTATAGGCGCCGTGCGCACGCATCGTCATCACGAGCTCGCGGCCGCCCGGCGTCGGCACGATCCGGCTCGCGAGTACCTCGTCGACGACGCTGACCGGCAGGTCCTTCAGCAGCGCCACGCGCTCGCGCAGCGCCGGCTCGAACGCGATCTCGCCGCGCATCGCGCGCTCGGTAATCCCCGCCACGTGCTCCTTCAGTCCGGCGAAATCGGCGAGCTCGTCGATGCATTCCTGGCCGATCATGGTCGAGTCCATGTCGGCGAGAAAAAGCTTCTTGCGCCGGAACGCTATTGGCTGCACGACGATATCGATCGGCAGCTCGGCGCGGACCTCGCGCAGCTGCGCTTCGATCTCGTGCACCTCGCCTGCTCCGCCAAAGGGGATGTCAACTGCGACCTCGTTGAACAACCAGTGCGGCGTGCCCGGCGAGGGCAGCACGGCGAGAAAGCCGTCCACGATGGTGCTCTCGAGTGCGGGATTGGCGGGATTGCAGATGAAGGTCGCGACGAGGGACATTTAGGATTTTCTGGAGTGGTTTCGCTGACGGACAACAAGGCGGTGCTTATCGCAGGGCCGACCGCCAGCGGCAAGTCGGCCTTGGCGCTGCGGCTGGCGGAACAGACCGGCGGCGTCGTCATCAATACCGATTCGATGCAGGTCTATCGCGATCTCCGCATCATCACCGCGCGACCCACCCCGGAGGAGGAGACGCGCGTGCCGCATCGGCTCTATGGCCATGTCGATGCGAGCGTGAACTACTCCGCCGGCAGCTATGTCACCGATGCCGCGTCTCTGCTCGCCGAGGTCCGTCGTGAGGGGCGGTTGCCGATCTTTATCGGGGGCACCGGCCTCTACTTCAAGGCGCTGACGCGGGGGCTGTCGACGGTGCCCCCGGTCCCGGCGGAGATACGCGACGGCGTGCGGGTGCGACTGGAGCGCGACGGCGTCGAGGCGCTGCATGCGGAGCTGGCGCGGCGCGATCCGGACGCCGCGGCGCGGCTGAAGCCGCGCGACCGCACCCGCATCGCCCGCGCGCTGGAGGTGATCGAGGCGACGGGGCGGCCGCTCGCCGACTGGCATCGCGAAGGCGAGCCGCCGCTCCTGGCCGAAGGCAGCTATCAGGCGCTGTTCCTCGCACCCGATCGGGACGTACTCTACGCGCGGATCGATGCGCGCTTCGATGCGATGCTGACGAACGGCGCGCTGGAGGAGGTGGAGGCGCTCGCCGCGCGCGGGCTCGATCCGTTGCTGCCGGCGATGAAGGCCCATGGCGTGCCGGCACTGATCCGTTACCTCAGGGGCGAAATCAGCCGCGATGAGGCCGCCACCATCGGCAAGGCCGACACCCGGCACTATGCGAAGCGGCAGTTCACCTGGTTTCGGCATCAATTGCCGGAATTTCAGTGGCTGACGCCGGAGGCGGTGACGGGATGGGTCGAGACGGTCGAGACGTTGAGCAAGCTCTAGCCACATCGTCGTTCCGGGACATCGCGAAGCGATGGGCCCGGAATCGATAACCACCACAATGAGTATGGATTCCGGGCTCGCCCGGAGCCTGTCATCGGGCCGCTCTTTGCGCGGACCCGGTGGGGCGCCCCGGAATGACGACTGAGGAGTTTGGTAACTCGACCAAAATTCCCTCTCGCCGAACCGCAAAAACCCGGTTACGCTGATAAAATCGTGCGAACGCGTGGCTTTGCCTTGACAAAAGGGCCGCTGTGGGTATGTTCGCGCAACCTTTGGAAAGCCTTATCCACACCATGCGCAACATTATTGCCATTCTCCTTATCGCCGTCGTACCCAGGCGCACCGCCGGGGATGGCTAACGCCATCTAAAATCCGAGCGGTGCGCATGGGCCTCTTGAGGCCCTTTTTTATTGCCCTGACGCCAGAGACCGAAGCCCTGCCTCACCTTAAGAAACAGCCGCCGAGAAGGCGATCCGGAGCCCACCATGAGCGACAAGAGCCACGATCCGAACCAGATGACCGGCGCTGCCATGATCGTGCGCGCGCTCATCGATCACGGCATCCAGCACATCTTCGGCTACCCCGGCGGCGCGGTGCTTCCGATCTATGACGAGATCTTCCAGCAGGACGAGATCCAGCACATCCTGGTCCGGCACGAGCAGGGCGCCGGCCATGCCGCCGAAGGCTATGCGCGCTCGACCGGCAAGCCCGGCGTCGTGCTGGTGACATCAGGCCCCGGCGCCACCAACATGGTGACGCCGCTGGCGGACGCGCTGATGGACTCGATCCCGCTGGTCTGCATCACCGGCCAGGTGCCGACGCACCTGATCGGCAACGACGCCTTCCAGGAATGCGATACGGTCGGCATCACGCGCCCCTGCACCAAGCACAATTGGCTGGTCCGCAACGTCAATGACCTCGCGAAGGTCCTGCATGAGGCGTTCTATGTCGCGACCACGGGGCGGCCGGGTCCCGTTGTCGTCGACGTGCCGAAGGACGTGCAATTCGCCACCGGCATCTATCATCCGCCGCGCAAGTCCGACGTCCACATCTCCTACGCGCCGCGCGTCAAGGGCGATGCGACGGCGATCCGCAAGGCGGTGTCGCTGCTCGCCAATGCCAAGCGGCCGGTGATCTATTCCGGGGGCGGTGTCATCAATTCGGGACCTGAAGCTTCGAAGCTGCTCCGCGAGCTGGTCGAGGTCACTGGTTTCCCGATCACCTCGACCCTGATGGGGCTGGGCGCCTATCCGGCCTCGGGCAAGAACTGGCTCGGCATGCTCGGCATGCACGGCACCTACGAAGCCAACATGGCGATGCATGATTGCGACGTCATGCTGTGCGTCGGCGCGCGCTTTGACGACCGCATCACCGGCCGTACCGACGCATTCTCGCCGGGCTCGAAGAAGATCCACATCGACATCGATCCGTCCTCGATCAACAAGAACATCCGCGTCGACGTGCCGATCATCGGCGATTGCGGCAACGTGCTCGGCGACATCCTGCAGGTGTTCAAGGCGGAGGCGAAGAGGCCCGACATCAAGGCCTGGTGGGCCGAGGTCGCGAGCTGGCGTGCGCGCAACTCGCTGGCCTACAAGGCCAACAAGGACGTGATCATGCCGCAATATGCGATCCAGCGGCTGTTTGAGCTGACGCGCGGCAAGGACACCTACATCACGACGGAGGTCGGCCAGCACCAGATGTGGGCGGCGCAGTTCTTCGGCTTCGAGGAGCCGCACCGCTGGATGACATCAGGCGGGCTCGGCACCATGGGCTACGGCCTGCCGTCGGCGATCGGCGTCCAGGTCGCCCATCCCGACAGCCTGGTCATCGACATCGCCGGCGATGCCTCGGTGCAGATGACAGTGCAGGAGATGTCGACCGCCGTGCAGTTCGAGCTGCCGATCAAGATTTTCATCTTGAACAACTCGTACATGGGCATGGTGCGGCAGTGGCAGCAGCTGCTGCATGGCAACCGCCTGTCGCATTCCTATTCGGAGGCGCTGCCGGATTTCGTCAAGCTCGCGGAAGCCTATGGCGGCGTCGGCCTGCAGGTGACCAAGCCGGCCG
>Ga0209677_100871_pt1 | contig 14852 bp, 13 predicted proteins | sample AraplaCvi_mCL_r2_2_FD_184285 | JGI IMG/M metagenome (GOLD analysis project Ga0209677, IMG submission 184285) | Arabidopsis root microbial communities from North Carolina, USA - plate scrape CL_Cvi_mCL_r2 (SPAdes) (version 2) | ecosystem: Host-associated > Plants > Roots > Endosphere | place: USA... | reverse complement strand
GAAGGCCTTGCCAGCGACAATCAGCATGATAACTTCAGCCCGACCGCGACGTAAGAATCTCATCCAGATTGTCGCCCGCCTCTCATCCTGATCGTCGCGCTATAGCCGTCATGCCTGGACCAATAAATGATATCGCCCCACAGCTTAACAAGCACGCCGTATTGGAATTAATCGGTGCCCTGTTTCCGTGGATCGCCGAGTTCCGACAACAAAGTCTGGCGGACTATGCTCGAACTGTGTTCGACGCCGAACCGCATGCAAGCAGTTCCGATGTCCGGTGCCACGCCGTGGAGCTTCTCCAGCGATGTATCCTCAGGGCGGCCGGGAATTGGGGATTTTCGGATCGCCGGGCCCGTTCCATCGCCGTGGAAATCGGCAATGCCCCTGTCATGCAATCCGGCCCGCACCTGCATTTGCTGATCGAGCCGGACGCCTATTACACGCATCTCTTCAGCCTGATGGGTCTAAAGGCGCATCGTCGTTCGGCTTACGTCTCCTATGCCGTATCGACAGTCAAATTCGTTGAACGCGGTCGAAAAGGACCCGGTTGGCTGAAACTCGGCGGCGAGGCGATCAACCTCTTCGGATTGAGTCGGAGTCAGATGATTCCCTACAGCATTCTCGCGCAAAACGGCCCCTATCGCTTCATCCTTAAAAACTTTGATCGCACCGATGGCGATGGAGAGCTTGTCGAGCGGCTGCGGTCGATACTCCCGCAACATGAGTTCTCGTCCGCCGCGCTCGCGATCAAGCAGGCCAATGCCTTCCTTTGGAAGCAATACTTTGATGCAGATATCGACTTCCTGCAGATCGATGATGACGATGTGGCCGATCTTGTGGTCGAACATCTTCAGGATGGCACCTCCTGGCTGGCCCGAAACCTGTTTGGAGATCGCCGCTTCGTGCAAGTTCTGCTTGCCTCCGTGGAGGTCCTTGCTGAGGGCCCCTGGCAAGACTGGTTAAAGAATACCACCGACTTGTTCTGGGGCAGCGATCGCGGCCATCTCTTTCCGCTGCGGGTGGCAGGTTCCCGGCTTGAAGCAAGAGGAGCGGAGGCTTTTTCGCTTGAATTCGCAGCGGATGCGATCATCGCTGCGCTGCAGGAGCGCAAGATCATCCCGAATCTTCTTTTGATGTTCATCGTTACGGCGATATTGCCGGGCGTGCGTGTACTCGGCGGCAGCCGACACACCGTCTACTACCCCCTTATGCGCTATGCCGTGTGCCGTGCACTCGCTATGAACGGTGACCACGAGCTATGCGCCGTGATTGCTGCCGACCGAATGCCCGGCATCTGGGGACATCGCGTACTGTTGGATAATGCCGAGCCCTTCTGCGAACTCAATTTGCTGGGGCCAGGAAATATCCAGGCTGCACTGAGGAAATATGGTAGCCTTTCGCTTGACGAGGCTTGCGGGACGCTCGAAAGTTTCGTTGGCGATCCCTTATGGGCCAATCTCAAGGCTCGTTATAATGAAGGCGCCGTCAACGAGAACGATCCTGAGTGGGCGTTCTCGTAACACTTATTCCCTTCCCATTTGACATGAAATAGCCCTGGTAAAACGCAGCAGAGCTGAGATTCGGATAAATCACGTGGCCCTTCGCTTCCGACCCGACCGAAGAGACGATGGTCGAGCATCATTCGGATCAATTTCCGCAAAGAGCTCAGAAACATTCACGGATAAGACTCTTGCGAAGGCTTCCAACGTCGAAACAGTGACGTTTTCTCTGCCTCTCTCGACACGCCCAACGTAAGAGCGATCGATTTCGGCTTCCAACGCCAACCGTTCTTGCGAGAGGCCTCTGTCCACTCGAAGTCGCCTAAGATTCCAACCAATGGTCCGTCGCACGTCCATCGCGCAACAGATGCATATTGGAGGCTTGACAATCGACGGACTGAGAGTCCCTAATTAACTTCAACTGAACACGAGAACCGCCTAATACTGGTTGTAGCCGGGATCGGCCCGTGATCGGTCTTCCGAAGCATGAAACTCTCTGGCAAGGAGATAAACAGCAATGCATCATCGGTTGGCAAAGCGATTTGCGAGCAGCTCACGGCCAGAGGAGCTTCGAGCTGAAGTGAATGGCAACCAAGCGTCGCATCCCGTCGATATTCATGTAGGACAGCAGCTTCGCATCAGACGGATTCATTCCAACCTGTCGCAAACCGAACTCGGTGAGAAGGTCGGCTTGAGCTATCAGCAGGTTCAGAAATACGAGAGTGGCAAGAACCGCATCAGCGCATCGATGCTCTATGAGATTGCAAGCGAACTTAACGTTCCGGTTGGCTGTTTTTTCGACGGGCTGCCGCGACCGGGATCAGGGGAGGGGGTGACTATCGCTCCCGACGCAAATGAGCGCATTGCATATCTCGCCACCGCGGAAGGGCGCCGCTTTGTCGAGGAAATGCTTCGCCTGCCGCCAAAGCTCAGGACGCGGACACTGGCCGTAATCAGGGCGATCGCAGGAGATGAAAACAACGGCGAGGGCGGTTGAACCGATCCTTCAGAGAAGTCGCTTCCGTACGCAATTTAAGCTCTGGCACGACGCTTCCTGTCGATTAATGTTTGTGCCTCGTCCATAACCTGCCGATGCGGTATGCTTGGCCGAGTATCGGTTAGAGCCTCATGCACCTTGGCGCGGAACCATTCGTCATTGGCTCCCGGATCGGCAGTCAAGCCACCGGCAAGCCGCCCTCATTGGCGACACGGGTCAGGAAGATTCGAACGGCATCCGAAACGAACAAGCCGAAATTGGCTAGAGTTTCGGTAGCGTCGGCCTTTAGTTTTTCATCGACGCGAGTGTGCAGCATGGATGTGTTCGGGCATTGCCAGTGCTCCTGATCTCCGCATCCATCCATTTATGTATCTCAATTGAGATACATTCAAAAGTTTACAGCTTCGCCTCGATCTCTGTGAAGCATCTCAAAGGTAGGGGATGGGGTCGCCATTCCGCTGAAGATTGGGTTGGTTTTAGCCTCGAGAAATTTGAATTCTGCCAATCACGCCATTGCGCTCAATCCGCGTGCCAAATACGGACGAACGTTCGGCTAGGTCGTCGATGATCTGCTCGCCGGTTTTTCCGTAAGCAGCCACGGGCACGTGCCGCTCATGAAAATCGACCCCTTCGATCCTATCCTCACCACCAAGTACCACGGGTAAAAGATCAATCTGCAAGGACCCCGCCGAATCGAATTCGCATGTGGCGACGACACTCTTCCAGACGTCGGGCGAGCTCCATTCGGTTTCCCCCTTTTCGGTATGAAAGATGAAATTCCCAAGGCCGAAGAAGATCGGGGCGCGTTTGTAGATCTCGATCGGTTGCAGGACTGGGGTCCCGTGGCTGACAAAGGCACGGGCACCGGCATCAATACAGGCATGAGCGAATGCTCTGACCCAGTCAGGAACATCACCCCAATTCGGCTCCCAGTGATGATGGTGGAGATACGCGATGACGAATTGTCCAACGGAACTGGCCCTCGCGATTGCCGTCAGCTGACTCGAAGCGCTGTCGGGATCGATCGCGATGACGCGCCGGTTGGCGTTGGAGCGCCGGAAGATGGTGCCGTAAAAGTCGATTTCTTTCTCATCGTCAAGGATAGGAGGGTCGTCGGGCTGTGCATAGTTTGCCCGCTCAAGCTTAGAGCTTTGAAACGTCGCCTGAATCGTTTCCAGCATATCGAACGCGGCCTGATCCGCCTCGAAGATCCTTGTCACCTCCAATTGGTTCACACCCGGTCGGGACGGACGGCGGTAGCCCGCATTTTCAGCATACATGGTTCGGGGGCCAGGCCCGGCATCCATTGCCACCAGGGCAATTGGTCGGCGGCCGAAAGCGGCTGCGCCCGGCGATACGGCATGATCGCGGTCAAGGCCGATACCGGCGTGGAGGAAGCCGCGAGCACGAACCTCCTCAAGCGTCGACAGAATGCCAGGTGGACCAAGATCGAAGGCATGATTGTTGGCAAGCGCCAGGGCGTTGAACCCCGTTTGTTTCAGAGCGTCGAGGACATGGGGATCGGAATATCCGAAGTAAGACCCTTTCATGGGCGAGCCGCCATGCCGCCCTAAAATGGTTCCTTCGAAATTGGTGAAGGCAACATCTGCCTTTTTCAGGATCTCGACGATTTGCAGAAAACCGGGATCGCAGCAGGTTCTGATGTCATGATGGATCAGCGACTGGCCCGTCATGGCCACGGTAAAGGAAGAGGACATTGGTCGACCTGCAAGGTTTATTGTGAATAAGCCACGTATTGGAATAACCGGCCCATCGCGTTGGATTCTGGCAGGCCGTTCTCGATCATTCAGCCATCGAGCCGCCTCATGGCGCAGCGGCCGGAGAGATATCGATCCCGAACCACTTCAGGCTGAGCTTCTTCAGTGTTCCGTCGCTGATGCAGTCGTTGATGGCCTTGTCGAAGCTCGCGAGCAGATCAGTATCGTCCTTGCGAATGCCGACTCCGACACCGGGACCCCACAGCCCGCCGGATAATTCAGGACCGTAGAAGGCTGCTGACTCGCCGTCCTTCCCGTCAAGAAAGGTCTTCCATGTGAAATAGTCGGCAAGGCCGCCATCGATACGACCAGCTGCAAGATCCAGATGGAGATTGTCCTGGGTGTCGTAGCTACGGATCGTCGCCACTTTGCCGAAGAGCTCGTTGAGGACCGCTTCCGAGTTCGAAGATCTCAACACGCCGAGTGTCTTGCCGGAAAGCGCCAATTGCAACTGCTCAAGGACCGACTGCTCCGCACCTCCGATGTTTGTCAGATTGATCTTGGCCTTGGTGTCGGTTGCCGGGAGTTTAAGATCCTTGCGCATAACGAGTTGGTTGAAGCCGCCAGCATAGGGCTGCGAAAAGGCGATCGATTTCTTGCGCTTCTCCGTGATCGCCATGCCGGACATGATCGCATCGAACTTGCCGACGGTCAGCGCCGGGATTATCCCATCCCAGTCCTGAGCGACAAACTTGCATTCCACCGCGATACGCCGGCACAATTCATTTCCGACGTCGACGTCATAACCTACGAGCTTTCCTTCCGGATCGACCATGTCCCAGGGCGGAGAAGCGCCCTCGGTCGCAATCGTAAGCAGCTTTCGTTCTGCGGCCTGTGCGCTGATTTGGCTGACGATGACAACGATGAATGATGCCAGGAGAACGGATTTATACATTGGCTGTTTCCCTTTTTATAATGAGTGAGTGGATGGGTTGGTGTGGGTTCGTTTGCTCATCGCCTTCCACGGGCACGAGAGCCATGAGGTTACCGGGTAAGCGGTTCCGTTCTTTGAAACTCTGATGGATGAGCGAGCGAGGTGCATTTCTAGGAATCGAAAGACTATCGAAACCGTGAAGTTGAGAAGCAGATAGAGGAGGCCTGCCGCCAGGAAGACCTCGTAGGGAGCGAATGTCTCGGAAACCATCCGGCGCGCCAGTCCCGTGATCTCCAGGAGCGTGACGGTGCTCGCCAAGGAGCTGGCCTTGACCAAGCCAATGACCTCGTTCGCATAGGAGGGAAGTACCGTCCTGAATGCCAATGGGAATATGATCAGCCGTATCAGCATGAACCGAGACAGGCCGAGGGCCTTTGCGGCTTCGACAACGCCGCGCGGCACAGCCAATATGCCAGCCTTAAACACTTCGGTCGTATAGGCAGTGCTGTTCAGGGAGAATGTGATAAGGGCGCACCAGAAGGGCTCGCGCAGCACAGGCCACAGGAGGCTCTGGCGGACGATCGATAGCTGGCTGAGGCCGTAATAGACGAGAAAGAGCTGCACCAGCAATGGTGTGCCACGGAACACGTACGTATATGCCAGTACGGATGCAGAAAGCGTTCTGTTGAGCGATGCGCGAAGAAGGCTGAGCGGCACCGACAGAAAGAAGCTGATCACGAGCGACAGAAGCGTGAGTGAAAGGGTGAGGAAAACACCGTGCACCAGCACGGAAATACTTTCGACGATCAGACCGAGGTCCATGCTCAACCTCCCTCAGTGCCCAGGAATCTGGATGCGTCGCTCCAGCACGCGAAACGACGCGAGCGAAAGGCTGGTTAGGGCGAGATAAAGCGCGGAGGCCATAAGGTAGAAGGGAAGGGGAGCCCTCATCGATCCCGCGCCGACAAAGGCCACGCGCATAATGTCGGTCAGTCCGATGACCGAGACGAGGGAGGTATCCTTCACAAGTGAAATCCAGAGATTGCCATAAGCGGGCAGGGCGACGCGCATCATCTGCGGCAGGATCACGAAGGTCCAGATCTGCCATGGTTTGAGCCCGAGACTGCGCGCGGCTTCCGCCTGTCCTCGCGGGATACTGATGATCGCGCCGCGAAAAATCTCCGCGCAATAAGCGCCAAAGACGATCATCAATGCCGCGACGCCGGCGGCAAATGCGTTGATTTCGACGTAGCGGCCCGTCAGCGCGGTGATGGCTGCCGTCCCGCCAAAATAGATCACGAGGATGACGAGCAGTTCGGGCAGGCCGCGGACGATTGTCGTATAGGTCTGGCCGAAGAGGGCTGCGACGCGCAGCCTCGACAGTTTGACGATAGCGACAAGTAGACCAAGAAGAGATCCGAGAACGCCGCTCGCGAGCGCAAGTACAACGGTGATCTGTAGGCCATTGAAGAATTGAAGTGCAAAATTGAGCACGCAGGTCCTCTCCTCCTTACATCGGGGCGGCGCCGAAATAAGGTCGTCTTATATAGCGATTTAATCACGCTGCGCTCGATACTACCGCAGATAGTATTTTAAATACTTATAATCATAAGTATTAATTGAGCCTGTTTGACATTTATACTTTAAACGCGTGTCGTCAATCTATAAGGTGCTCATAATTCCGATAAGCGCAGCTTATACCGCGTGCTGCCGCTGGAACTTGGTCGTTGAGAAAGTCGGTGTTTTGGCGCCAAACGAAGGGACGAAAAGATGCTGGCAAAATCCACATGCGGTGTGACGCTTCGACAGCTACAGATTTTTCGCGAGGTCTTGCGCACCGGCTCGGAACGGCTCGCCGCGAAGAACCTGAAAATCACACAGCCGGCCGTCAGCCAGCAGATCAGGCAGCTCGAAGGGGAGGTCGGCCTTGGCTTGTTTGCGCGGGAGAATAATAGACTGGTAGCGACGGATCGTGCCTGGGGTCTATTGAGGCGTGTCGACAGCGCCCTGCAGAGTGTCGACCGGATCGAGAAGTCGATCGCCGCCTTGCGCAACGAGGAGGAGGGCTCCCTGAGCCTGGCAGTCCCCGTTGTTTTCTGCCTGAACGCTATTCCGCGGGCTATCCGGGCTGTTCGCCAGAGTAGTCCTCTATCGTTTCAGATTAAGTCGGGGAGCTATCAGCAGATTGCAGAGCACGTCTTGAATGGTCGCGCAGATCTTGGCGTTTCGCGCCTGCCGCTCGATGAGCGCGCTTTCGAATGGGTACCTGCAGCTACCGCCAGGAACGTTTGCCTGTTTCAGTCGGGACACCGGCTGGCTGCTAACGAAATAATCACGCCAAAGGATATCGCTGGCGAGGCATTGGTGGACATAGAGCCCCAGTTTGCCTCCCACCAGATGAATATCAATGCCTTGCGATATAGCGGCGTGGAGCCGGATCTGGCCGTGGAGTATGACGCAAACGGCCATGACGTCGGGTTCGTCGCGGCCGGCGTAGGAATTTCGATCGTCAACAGTCTGATCGCCCGGGAATATCGGCAGTTTGGCTTGGAGTTTCGACCCTTCGAACCTGGCGCAGTCTATCATTATGTGGTGTTCTGGCAAAAGGGGCGGCAACTCACTAGCGGCATGAAAAAAACCATCGACGAGTTGCTCCTCGCTCTCGAGGCATCGGTCTGATATGCCTCAAGATCGGGAGCGTGATAACACCCGTACATGCCCGCCGGAGAACCGGCAAATGCCTGACGGACGAACCGGTACAGCGAGCGGAATTCAGTTGCATGACATGCAACGCAACAATTTACAGTTGCTATTCACGCATAAGACGGGTTATGGAACAAATGGTATCCGGCGGTTAGCTTTATCTAAGTGGTTCTGGACTCGCTCCGGCGATACGAGCAGTGCTCGTTTCAGGAAGAGAAATGTCTGACCACCCGTTTTCGTCTTCGTTCGCTTCGACGGGTACTAATTTCGGCTTCGCTCACTGAGCGCCAGGGCTCAGCATCGGCTGACCAGCAGGCGAAACCATGGCGGGATTTTCATTTTTCTTCTGCAACGCAAAATTTTATGACTGTTTTTTGAAAGAATAACGGGATTGTGACGGTTGAAGAGGAGGCTTCCTGCAACTGTGCCGCGGCATGGTGCTCGTTCTGCTCGGTGGAGCAGCAGCTAGAGCTTTCGCAGCAAGAGCATCGATGCGTGTCGAACCGATGGAGCACGACATGCGGGACATCTCCTCTTTCTTCGAAGAATGCGAACGCGCGCCGCGTTTGAACGAACTTGCCAGTTTCTTCGCCGCTACGGCTGCCGGCCGGTCGGGAAGTCCTGTCAAACAGCCGCAGGTGGACCGGAGGCTGCTTGGCGACAACGCACTTCTCGACCGCTTCATCCGCCTGCATGAACAGCGACGTGGGCCTTTCGACCAGCATTATCTTGCCAGCATTCCCTATCGGCTTGAGGAGGAATGCCGTCTTGGGTGCGCGATTCTCCGATATGCTCAGGACATGCCCGAACCAATCAGTCTATATTCCTTGGGCACAGCCGAAGGTACGATGGCGCGGACGGTTTCGGAGCTGGCGGAAGGCCATGTCGAGAGCCTGTCATGCAGCCCAAATGTCGAAAACCTGCGAAGCTTCATGGCCTACGGCGATCCTCCGCATGCCACGTTTTTTCACGGCCCATTCCATCACCTCACAGGAGATCTCCTCCGTTCGCGACAGGATCTGGCCGGGTTCTCTTCCGGTTTCGACATCATTCTCGAAGACACGACCTTCCAGATGTATTCGCCAAATCGGCCCGACCAGATCGAATTTGTCTCGCAGCATCTGAAGGATGATGGCCTCTTCCTCTTCGTCGAGAAATTCAAAACCACCGATATCGACGACTATCAGCGCCGCGAATTGCAGAAAGACCACGGCTTCAAAGCCCGCTTCTTCGACCCAACCGAAATCATGGCAAAGAAGACGAACGTGCTGACCGTCATGAACCAGAGCGAGGTTACGCTTGCGCAGATGTCGGACGCTGTGAAGCGCTGCTTTCACCAATGCCACGTCACCTGGAACAGCGGGAATTTCTACACCCTCCTGGCGAGCAACAGCCCGAAGAAGATCGAACGGTTCTTGTCCGGCCTGATCGAGCCGGCGATCCCCCGAGAATACGTCTATGCCGATATTCCATATTGCCTTCATTCACAGGCAACTTGAGGGCAGCACCAATCCATCCATGGAGCACCTAACCCACCGAAGCGCTCGGCTTCGCAGTTCAATCACATCCCAATCGCAGGTCGCCTGCCGAAAATCGACGTAGGCGCTGTCGTTTCGGCAAAGCCATCTACGTGCCAGAACACTTCTCGGCACGTGATGGTGTGTCCAACGCGCTCATGGAGGAATGGAATGCAGCACTGGCTGGACAGGCTCACGGATCTCACGGCGATCGAGCGAGATGAAACGATTCTCAAAGATGCGCTGGCCGAGCTTGCCGAGCAATCGGGTTTCGGTGCCTATGCATATGTCCACCTCCAGCCGGGCCATATTCTCGCTGTATCGAACTATCATCCCGAATGGCAATCGATCTACATTAAGCGAAAATATTCGACACTGGATCCGGTTGTAAAAAGAGCGAAATCCATCAAGCAAATTTTCACCTGGAGTGCCGAGCAGGAGCGGCCGCGGCTTTCAAAGGCGGAGCGCGCTTTCTTCGGGCACGCCGCCGACTTCAATATACGCTCTGGTGTCACCATTCCCATCAAGACGGCCAGCGGGTCAATGTCGTTGTTCACTCTGGCGTCGGAAAAAGCGGCATTAAATGTGGATCGCAACGTCGATGCGGTTGCGGCTGCGGCTGCCGCAGCTCAGCTGCATGCCCGTATTGCCTTCCTCCGGGAAGCGCCGAGCGTAAAGGATCATGGCTATCTTGATTCGAAGGAAGCAACCTATCTCCGATGGATCGCCGTCGGTAAAACGATGGAGGAAGTCGCGGCTTTGGAGGGTGTCAAGTATAACAGTGTCCGCGTGAAGCTCGCAGAAACCAAAAAGCGCTTCAATGTCCACACGACCACGCACCTGACCGCACTCGCAATCCGGAAAAACCTCATCTAATCGCAAATGCCAATTCTTCTGGGACGGTCGGTGGGCAATTGCCGATGCCGATCAATGTGTCGCCGCCGCTCATTCGAGAAATCATGAATCTTTCAAATCCGAGGCGGGTGAAACCTATTTCTCGCGACTACCGATTCCCGAGAGATCAATCCGAATGTCTGCCTTGTTCGGATCGGACGCGGTGCTCTCACGCGAGAGCTCGAAATCGCCTGGTATTGGGTCATTATCGCCGCGCCGGATTTCGTTCTTTTCTGCTGGCATCGGAGCGGTCAATTTCAGGCTACCCGGATCCGGCGCGCGAAACACAGCCGTTCCCTCGAAATATCCAGTCTGCCACGCGATGATCGCATCCTCGAGAATCTGCGGCAGCGCCTCTCTTCCCGTGGGATTCCCATACCATTTCGCGACGATCCGGTAGACTTTGGCAAACAGCGCCGTGCCCACGCGGATATTCTGGCACGCATCAACCAGGTCAGGCTTCAGCTGTCCGGCGTCGACGATGCCAAGGCCGGCGGGATATTGCGTGATACCGACGCGAATGGTGTTTCGGCCGAGGTTCTCGCGGATCAGTGCAAGCGCTTCGTCCGCCGTCGTTGGCCTGGGCACCAAAACGATGCGGTTTCCCGAGCGCACGGTGACCGTAAGCGGATCAAGGGATCCTGCGCGCTCGATGAACTGCATGACGATCGCGGGCTTCAGCCCCGGATCGGCGCATTGCTGAATGAGGGCAGCATCGACCATCTCGGTCACTCCTTATGTGTTGAAGGCCATAACGACAGGCAGCCCGAACAGTCTGCCCCAGGCGGTGACGCTCGCTTTCTGGATCGCAACGATCGAGGTTCCCTTGGTCCACCATCCGTTACCCGTGGCGACGATGGCGTCCGGGGCATGCAGCAGAGACTGCAGGATCGGCCAGAGGATGAGTTGCTCGTAGCAGATCAGCGGCGCGATCTTCTTGCCATCGATTTCGACGACGGGGTTGGTGAAAAAATGTGCATGTGCGCCACCGCTCTGCCCAGTCCATCGTGACCAAGGCTGCCACATAGAGACCGGGACCGGCATACGCTCACGATAGAGGACTCTCGCTTCGCCGGCTGAGATCGCCACCATGAGGTTGTCATAGCCTTGGCGATCGACTAGAGCCGCTCCCGCGATGACGGCCAGGCCGGAACCACGCAGCCCGTCGCGCCAGATACGTTCGATTGTCGGCGTCCAGAAACCCAACGCACTTTCGGGAAACACAACAACACGCCCGCCTTCGCTCGCGGATATCCTAGCTATGGCGATCATGCCACGGTGATGCTCGAGCGACGCATCGCGCCCGAACATCTGGCCCATTTCAAGATCGACACCTTCCCATCCTTCCGGTAGAGCCGGCTCCGTCCACGTTGCGGCGGACCAGAGCCAGAAGCCTCCAAGGCCGATGGTGGCGGCCGGCCAATATCTCGTCGTCATGGCGAGCAGGCCGGCAGCTGTCGCACCGAGGCCCCACCAGCCCCATGCCGGAAACAATACGCCGGCGGCGGTGAGCGGGTGCGCCCATCCAATAATCCCGAATGGCGGTACCGCCATCAGCATCATCGCCAGAAGATAGCGGCCGGCCCGCCATCTTCCTCGATATTTGGTCCAGAGCACCGCATGGACGGCGACGAACGAGAACGAGGCGGCTACCCAGAGCAAGAGGCCTGGCCCGAGATCGGCGGCATAGAAGTTGGCGACACCTTGCGGCAAGCCACGCGATGCGGCCAGGAAATAGCCTGCTGATAGAAAGGCTGCCGTCCAGCGCGACGCCGCCATCGCCCACAGCGCCGGCAACAGAGTAGCAATCGGCAGCGCCAGAACGTTTCCGCTCCAGCCAAGCCAGCCGCAAGCAACGGAGGCCACGACCAGCGAACCGGATCGCCAAAGGTGGAAACTGCGACTACGGATCAAAGGTGAACACCGGTCGCGCCAGGCCGAGAAGACCAGCGTCCGGAACCGGTCCAAAATATCGGGAATCATAGGAGCTCGCAAAGGCTGAATGGAGAAACAGATATCCGGACGGCACGACACCGCCGCGATAGTGATCTAACGGCCGACCCTCGGCGTCCGTCGTGCGGATGCTGGATGATGCGAGAGGATGGCCATCGATGGCGAGGTCGCGGCCAACCTCCACATGCTGACCTGGCAATGCGACAATCGTCTTGATCAAGGGAGCAAAGCCGCCGCTGCATAAGCCTGCGCGAAGGTAGCCGCGCCGTCTTGCACTCTCGAAGAGCGCCGTCGGCGGCGGACATATGAACACCAGATCACCGACCGCGACCGGACGGTGGAGTGCGTTTATGCGCCAGAGTCCGAGCGGCTCGCTCGGCGTCAGGTTGAGCCGATAGCCGCCGATTTGAGCGACTGCCGCCCCGCCCACGATAACGCTGCCGGCACCGAGCAGGATCAGACCAATCCGCCGACACCTCATTGCTTCAGCACCGGTGTCTGGCGCTGCGCCTGATGCAGCTCCTCGATCTGCCGTAGGGCCTCCGTCGTGCGTTCATGAGCGGCAAGCTGCTGGGCCGTGCGCATAACCGACCAGGCTTCCTTCAGCCGTTCCTTCTCCTCCGGCCGCATCCCCTCGGAGAGCTTGTCAAAGAGTTTTCCGAAGGGCTCGCGTGCCGAATTGGCCAGAAGCATCCGCTCGCCGAGCCGCTCGGAAACGGCCTTGTTGAAGCTGTCGATCTCCTGCTTTGTTTGGCGATTGCGGAGCGCATATCCAAGAGCGCCCGGCAGATCATTCCGGTCGATCGCATCGCGCACGCGCTCGAGCACCAGACGTGCAGCCGGCGACAAGGCCGGAATGTCGACCGAAACACGCTGACGCAACGCCTGTTCATCTATCGCCATACGCCGTGTCGCGTCTTCACGCATCCGGAGATAGGTTTCGAGATCGCGCTTCAGAGCCGGCACATTGACCTCGGCCATGCGACGGGCTTCCCGTTCCGCTTTGGTTGCCAGAATACCGGTCTTGCCCTTAAGCGGTCCGATCGACGCCGGCTCGGCCTCGAACTTCTGCAGAGCTTTGCCAGCGCTGTCGTTGTCAGCGAGAACAGCGTCGAAATTCATTGCCCGGAACGCGCTTTCGGGATCCGCAAACACATAGCGGAAGCGCGTCGAGACTTCCTCCCATTGCCTCTTCAATGCAGGATCGGCGTCGAGTTTCTGCGCGACCGCGTCTGCAACGGTGTTCTCGAACCCGGTTATCCCGGCGACCATGGGCATCGTCTCCTTGGCTGTTTGTGTTTTCGGGGATTGGCGGACGGCGAGGCGCTCTGTGAACGCGGCAAGGCGTCCCGTTAGGTCTGAGACTTTCGTCTTCTGGTGCAATATCCAGTCCAGTCGGTCGCGCAGCACCGTGCGTGCCACCTGGACAATATTCAGCCCGCGGTTTTCGGCGAACTGCAGTGCCTGGCGATAGAGCGTTCCGCGCTCGTAATCGAGGGTGGTCTCCTTGGCATTCCTTCGGGAAAGAACCTTGGAAAGGCCACCATTGAAGCCGAAGGATCGGCGACCGTAATAGAGCTTGAGATCCTCACGATGGCGGGTCATCGCCACGTAGGTCAGATGGCGGTCGAGCGACAAGGATGCCAGCACTTTGACATGATCGACGGTCGCTCCTTGAGACTTATGGATGGTTGTCGCGTAGCCGTGATCGAGATTGTTGTAGAACCGCTGCTCGACCGTCACCTGCCGTCGCTGAACTCCCTCGCCCACGATAGCCACGATGCGGTTTGGTGCTGCCTCGATCACATGGCCGATCATGCCGTTCTTGACGCCAAGAGAGCTCTCGTTCTTCAGGAAGACGATCTGGTCGCCCGTGTCGAAGCGGCGTACACCGTCGGCGGTCTTGAAGGCGTGGCCCTCATCCACGATTCCCCGCTCGACGAGTTTTGCCCGCGCCATTTCGTTCAACATCCGCACGTCGCGGCGCAGATGCGCGAGCATCAGCATAGTCTTGCTTTGATCGTAATCCCGGTTCCAGTCAGCGATCAGATTATCGACAGCTTCCGCCTTCAACGTTGATCCCAGCACGTTGCCGTGATCCCGATAGAGGGAGAGCGCCTGATCGACATTGCCGCGCGCCAGTGCGAGCGAGGCATGCCGCATCCAGTCTTCGCGCTGACGATAGATCGTTTCGAGTTCGGCGTAACCGATGCGGTCAACAATAGCGCGGAAAGCAGCGCCTGCCTCAATCGGCTGGAGCTGTTCGGGATCACCGACCAGAACGATCTTGGCCCCTGCCCTGACGACGGCATCGACGAAGCCGGCCATTTGCCTCGAGGCAACCATGCCGGCCTCATCCATGACGAAGATCGTTCTCTCGTCGAGCAAGTCGCGGCCTCGACCCCAACGCAGTTCCCAGGAGGCGAGCGTGCGGCTCCGGATGCCGGCATCCTTCTCAAGGCCTTCGGCCGCCTTTCCGGCAAGCGCCCCACCGACAACGCGATAACCGGCCAGTTCCCACGCTTCGCGAGCGGCCTTCATCATCGTGGTCTTGCCGGCGCCGGCGCGTCCAACCATGGCGGCAATCCGGATCGAACCGGCGATCCGCTCGATCGCTGCTTTCTGCTCTTCCGAGAG
>Ga0209677_100870_pt1 | contig 14853 bp, 14 predicted proteins | sample AraplaCvi_mCL_r2_2_FD_184285 | JGI IMG/M metagenome (GOLD analysis project Ga0209677, IMG submission 184285) | Arabidopsis root microbial communities from North Carolina, USA - plate scrape CL_Cvi_mCL_r2 (SPAdes) (version 2) | ecosystem: Host-associated > Plants > Roots > Endosphere | place: USA... | reverse complement strand
CGGGAGATTGGCGGTGGACGAGCCACTCGCCAACCGGGTCAGGTCCGGAAGGAAGCAGCCCTAACGAGGTCCGGATCGGGTCGCTCGTCAGTCTCCTACCTGTTTTCTCGAGCGAATCGCGCAAATGTCGGCGGAGCGACCCGCGCCAAAGCGTGGGTGCTCGATCGCCGTTCGGCGGATCGCCCCAGAGAGTGCGCGATCGACGCCGGCGGAAAGAGTCACTGAATTGCGGATCGATCGATGACCGACGCCGGCGCTCCTCCTGCTTTGCCTGACAGCGCCGCACAGGCTGGCCCCGATGCTGCACCGTCCGCTGCCAAGCCCTACCGGGTGTTGGCGCGCAAATATCGTCCGTCCAGCTTCGAGGATCTGATCGGCCAGGAGGCCGTGGTGCGCACCGTCTCGAACGCGTTCGAGACCGGCCGCATTCCGCAGGCCTGGGTGCTGACCGGCGTCCGCGGCGTTGGCAAGACCACGACCGCCCGCATTCTCGCCCGCGCGCTCAATTACGAGATGCCCGATGGCTCGGTGAAGGGGCCGACCATCCACATGCCCGTGCTCGGCACGCACTGCCAGGCGATCATGGAAAGCCGGCACATGGACGTGCTGGAGATGGACGCCGCCTCGCATACCGGCGTCGACGACGTCCGCCAGATCAATGAGAGCGTGCGCTACGCGCCGGCCAGCGCCCGCTACAAGGTCTACATCATCGACGAAGTCCACATGCTGTCGACGGCGGCGTTCAACGCCTTCCTGAAGACGCTGGAGGAGCCGCCGGAGCACGCCAAGTTCGTGTTCGCCACCACCGAGATCCGCAAGGTTCCGGTCACGGTGCTGTCGCGCTGTCAGCGCTTCGACCTGCGCCGCGTCGAGGCCGACGTGCTGATGAAGCATCTGTCCAATGTCGCCGCCAAGGAAGGCGTCGCGATCGAAGCCGAGGCGCTCGGCATCATCGCGCGCGCCGCCGAAGGTTCGGTGCGCGATTCGCTGTCGCTCCTCGATCAGGCGATCGCGCATGCCGCCGGCGAGGTGCGCGCCGATGCCGTGCGCCAGATGCTGGGTCTTGCCGACCGCACCCGCGTGATCGACCTGTTTCAGCACCTGGCAACCGGCGACATCGCCTCCGCCTTCAAGGAATTCCGTGATCAATACGACACCGGCGCCGATCCGGTGGTGGTGCTGTCGGACCTCGCCGAGTTCGTGAACTTCGTCACCCGGGTCAAGGTCGTGCCGGCGACCGCCGACAATGTCGCCTTCAGCGAGACCGAGCGGCTGCGGGCGCGCGATTTCGCCACCAAGCTGTCGATGCGCGTGCTGTCGCGGATGTGGCAGATGCTGCTCAAGGGCATTGCCGAGACGCAGGCTGCAACCCGTCCGGCCGCGGCCGCCGAGATGGTGCTGGTGCGGATCGCCTATGCCGCCGATCTACCGACGCCGGACGAGGCGATCCGGATGATCGAGCAGAATGGCGGCAGCTCCCCCGTGGTGACCTCGAATGCCGCGCCGCGCGGCGCGCCGTCGCCTGCGGTGTCATCATCCGCGATTGCATCGTCGATGATGGCCTCGCCGCCGGTGCGGCCGCAAGGGCCGACGCTGGCTGCGGTCGGCGGCGGCGCGATGCGGCCGCAGATGATCACGGCACAGCCGGCGCCGCAGAACCGGCCGCCGGCGCTTCGGGTGGCAAGCTTTCCCGAACTGGTCGCGCTCGCCGGCAAGAACCGCGACGTGCTGACCAAGGGCGCGCTTGAAACCGATGTCCGCCTGGTTCGTTTCGAGGATGGCCGGTTGGAGATCGCGCTGGAGCGACACGCCCAGCGCACGCTGGTCACCGATCTCTCGCGCAAGCTTGAGGAATGGACCGGCCGGCGCTGGACGGTCGTGGTCTCCAACGAGGCCGGCCAGCCGACCCTGCGCGAGCAGAACCTGCAGGCCAAGAACGAACGCGAGCGCATAGCCGAAGCAGATCCGCGCGTGCAGGAGGTGCTGGCCCGCTTTCCCGGCACCAAGGTGGTCGAGGTGCGCAGGCTTGCCCCCGAGCCGCCGGAAGCCGAAATAAGCAGCGCTGTTGAGCCGGTCGACGAATCCGACAGCGACGATCTGGACACTTTTTGAGAGGACTTGAGCGATGGCTGATTTTCTCGGCATGATGAAGCAGGCCGCGCAGTTGCAGTCCAAGATGCAGGAGATGCAGGCGGAACTCGGCAACGTCGAAGTCGAGGGCACGTCCGGCGGCGGCCTGGTCGCGGTGCGCATGACCGCGAAGATGGACGTGAAGGGCATCAAGATCGATCCGTCGCTGATCAAGCCCGAGGAGGCCGAGATCCTGGAGGATCTGCTGGTGACCGCGCTCAACGACGCGCGCCGCAAGGCGGAGGTCGCGATGCAGGAGAAAATGCAGGCCATCACCGGCAAGCTCGGCCTGCCGCCTGGATTAGGGTTTGGCTAGATCGCGTGATGAAAGTTTTGGCTTGAACCGATGGCCGTTGCCGGTCCCGAGATCGAACGCCTGATTCAGCTGTTGGCGCGCCTGCCCGGGCTCGGGCCGCGCTCGGCGCGGCGCGCCGCGCTGCATCTGATCAAGAAGCGCGAAGCGCTGATGACGCCACTGACATCAGCGCTGCAGGTTGCGATCGATCGCATCCAGGTCTGCAAGACCTGCGGCAATATCGACACCCAGAATCCCTGCACGGTCTGCACCGATCCCCGTCGTGACCCGGCGATGATCGTGGTGGTGGCCGACGTCGCCGACCTCTGGGCGCTGGAGCGCGCCAAGGCCAGCAATGGCCGCTATCACGTGCTCGGCGGCACGCTGTCGCCGCTCGATGGCGTCGGCCCGCAGGATCTCACCATCGATGCGCTGGTGCAGCGCGCCCATGCGAGCGAGGTGAACGAGATCATTCTCGCGCTCAATGCGACGGTCGACGGCCAGACCACCGCGCACTACATCACCGACCTCCTGCAGGAGGCGAACGTCAAGGTCACGCGGCTTGCACATGGCGTGCCGGTCGGCGGCGAGCTCGATTACCTCGACGAAGGCACGCTGTCGGCGGCGATGCGGCAGCGGACTCTGTTCTGATCCCCACCACCTGGAAATGACTCGATGACGAAACCTGGATTCGGCAAACGGCTGGTTATGGGCGCTATTCTGCTGCTGGCGGCAAGCCCGCTTGCGCAGGCGCAGCAGAGTGATGGGCCGCAGAAGGCTGGCAAGCCGATCAATGCCGGCGATGTGCTGTCGGGCGAACTTAGCGCGCTGCATCTGCGCGCGATGAAGCCGGGCGAGTCGGCCTATCAGATCACCAGCGAACCGCGCCGCCTGCCGCCGCCGAGCGGGTTGTGCAATCTCGAGACCGGGCCGGAGACGTTCCAGCTCATGACGACGAACCGCGCGCAGGCGGCGCAACTCAAGGGCATGCTCGGCAAGCAGGTCGCAGTGAGGGTCGACGAGGTCGCCTGCGCGCAGGACGCCACGCAGATCAGCGAAGCCGTCGTCACGAAGTGGAGTTTGGTGAAGCGGTAATCCTCGACTGCTGTTGTTTCGGCGAACGCTAGCCTCGCATTTTCTGCTGTCATCGTCCGCGAAGGCGGACGATGACAGTTGAAAATGAGGCGACAGCTACACCCTCACCGGCCCCAATGCTGCAAAATGCCCGCGCCGCTGCAGCCAGCCGAGCAGCACGAGGCTCGGGATGGCGACGATCACGCAGATCATGAAAAACAGCGGCCAGCCGGTCGCCTTCGCCACATAGCCGGCGCCCGATGAAAGATAGGTGCGTCCGACCGCCGCGAGCGCGGTGAGCAGCGCATATTGGGTCGCGGTGTGCAGCGGGTTCTGACACAGCGCGGAGAGATAGGCGACGAAGATCACGGTGCCGATCGCGCTGGTGAAGTTTTCCGCCGAAATCGCGAGCGCCAGCGCCCATTGATTGACGCCCGTCACCGCCAGCCAGGAGAAGGAGAGGTTGGCGAGCGCCTGCACCACGCCGCCGATCATGAGGCTGGTCGCGAGCGAATAGCGTCGCGCGACAAAGCCGCCGGCAAAGCCGCCGATCAGCGTGGCCGCGAGACCGACGCCTTTGACGATCGCCGCGTAGTCGACCTTGCTGAAGCCGAGATCGATGACAAAGGGCGCGGTCATCGTGCCGGAGAAGGCGTCGGTGAACTTGAACAGCACGACGAAGGCGAGCGCGGCTATCGCATCCTTGCGCGTGAGGAACTCCGAGAACGCGCCGACGGCCGCATGGAGCACGCGCACGAGCGCGGTCTCCGCGCTCATCTCGGCTTGCGCTTTGACGGATTGCGCGGGCTCGGTCGCGACCAGTGCGGTGATCGTGCCGATCAGCACCAGTGCTGCCATCACCACATAGCCCCACATCCAGGCCGAGCCGCGCGGCAGGCCGCCGCTTTCGAATGCGCTGACGATCACGAGCGCGCCTGCGGTGGAAACCAGCATGCCGATCCGGTAGGCGGCAACGTAGCCCGCCATGCCGGCGGCCTGCTCGCTCTCCGGCAGGCTCTCGACGCGAAAGGCGTCGACGACGATGTCCTGAGTCGAGGAGGTGGCGGCCACCAGCAGCGCCGCAAGCGCAACGAAAAACGGTGAGCGCGCAGGATCGGCCAGCGCCAACAGCACGATCGATGCGATCAATAGCAATTGCGCAAACACCAGCCAGCCACGGCGTCGGCCGAAGGCGCGGGTGAACAGCGGCACGTGCAGCGCATCGACCAGCGGTGCCCAGAGGAACTTCAACGTGTAGGGCGTGCCGACCAGCGCAAACAGGCCGATGGTGCCGAGATCGACGCCAAGCTCGCGCATCCAGATTTGTAGTGTCGAGCCGGAGAGGGCCAGCGGCAGGCCGGAGGCAAAGCCGAGGAACATCACGATCAGCACGCGCGGCTGCAGATACACGGCGATGCTGTCGCGCCAGGTGGGGGCGGGGGCGTGCTGGTCGGGGGTGGCGGAACTCTGTTCCGATGCGATGTCGGGTGCGGTCATGTCGTCTTGGTAGCAGATTTGAGCAGGAAAGGCTGCCGCGGGCATTTTCGGACAAGAATGAACGTTTGCGGTCTCTCTCCACTGTCATCGTCCGCGCAGGCGGACGATCCAGTACTCCGCGACGGCTCGGATCGACCACTGAAGCTGCGGCGAACTGGATGCCCCGCCTACGCGGGGCATGACGACGCCTATTCTGGTTGGCTACCGGCAATTTCCGGATAAGGATCGTTCCAGTTCGGATTGTGCTCTTCGATCAATCTGATCTTCCACGCGCGATTCCACTTCTTCAGTCGTTTCTCCCGCTTGATCGCATTCTCGGGATCGGCGAACTGTTCGAAGTAGACCAGCCGCGCGACGTCGTACTTCTCTGTGAAGCTTTCGATCAGTTTCGACTTATGCTCTGCCACGCGGCGGATCAGGTCATTTGTCACACCGATATACAGCGTGCCGCCGATCCTCCTTGCGAGAATGTAGACGTAGAAGCTGCGTGTGCTCATCTGACGTCTCTGGGATACTGGATCGCCCGCCGGAGCCTGTCATCGGGCTCGCCGGAGGCGAGGCCCGGTGGCGGGCGATGACACCGTAAGTGATGCAACAGTGTTAGTCTATCAAACGACTTTGACTTACTCCCCCGCCTGAACGCGCCCCGGCAGCGGGAACAGGTCCGGCGTCGTGCCGGGGGCGGCGACGACGCGCGGCTCCGCGGCGGACGCATCCTGCTTACTGAAATCGAGCTCCTCGATGCGGCCGGCGCGCTTCTCGATCTTGTCGGCCGAGATCAGGATCAGCCTGACGTCCTCGTTGACGTCGCCAAAGTGCTTCTGCAGCTTCAGTACGCGCTCGCGCAGGCGGCCGAGGTCGTCGCCGAGATTGATGACCTCGTTCCTGATCTGGTCGGCGGCGTCGCGGATGCGTGCGTCCCGCATGATCTGCTGCATCACCTGGATCGCCAGCATCAGCAGCGACGGCGACACCAGCACCACGCGGGCGCGATAGGCCTTCTGGATCACCTCGTCGAAGCCGTCATGGATCTCGGCATAGACCGATTCCGACGGCACGAACATCAGCGCCGAATCCTGGGTCTCACCGGCGATCAGATATTTTTCTGCGATATCGTTGACGTGCTTCAGCACGTCGGTGCGCAGCCGCTGCGACGCCGCGCGCTTCTCCTCGTCCGAGCGCGCGTCGTGCAACGCCGTCATCGCCTCCAGCGGAAACTTGGCGTCGATGCAGAGCGGCCGCGCATCGGGCAGGAACACCACGCAGTCCGGCCGCTTCCCGCTCGAGAGCGTGTACTGGAATTCGTAAGTGCCCTTCGGCAGCCCGTCCTGGACGATCGCCTCCATCCGGGCCTGGCCGAAGGCGCCGCGCGACTGCTTATTGGCAAGCACGTCGCGCAAGGTCGTGACCTGCGTCGTCAGGTCGGTCAGATTCCTGTGCGCGTTGTCGATGATGCCGAGCCGCTCATGCAGCGCGTGCAGCGACTCCATCGTGTTGCGCGTGCTACTCTCCATCGATTGGCCGACCCGGTGCGTCACCGAATCCAGCCGCTCGTTGACGTTGCGCGCCAATTCCGCCTGCCGGCCGGCCAGCACCTGAGCCATCGCATCGGCCCGGCCGGAGCTCTCGCTCTGCACGCGCATGATCTCCCCGAGCCGCTGCTCGAGTTCCTCGGCACGCATCGCCTGCTGCATCGCGAGTTCGGTGCTGCGCCGCCCCGAACGGACTACCGCGATCGCGATAATCAGCAGGAGCAGCAGCACCAGCACGCCGAAGCCGATCAGGACATCGATGACCCGGATCGGCAGGCCGCCGAGCATGAAGACGATCTGGTTCGCTGGCAGATTCATGGGGCTCATGCCCCATCTCTAGCCGATTCGCCTGTCATCGCGAACGAAGAGAGAACATTTATGGTTAACGGGAGGTGAGGAATCATGGTTAACGAGATCTTAAGATTCGTGGTTAACGATATCTTAAGCTCGCAAGCTCGACGTTGACCGCATCTGTTCCCACGCTTAAATCGCGGCCATGGCCCTCAGAGATATCATCATCCTGCCGGACACGCAGTTGCGGCTGGTGTCCAAACCTGTCGAGAAGGTGACGCCGGAGATCCGGCAGCTTGTCGACGACATGTTCCAGACCATGTACGACGCGCCCGGCATCGGGCTCGCGGCGATCCAGGTCGCGCAGCCGCTGCGGCTGATCACCATGGATCTCGCCAAGCGCGACGAAGATGGCGAGACCAATCCGCAACCGCGCGTCTTCATCAATCCAGAGATCATCGCCAAATCCGACGAGCTGTCGGTCTACGAGGAAGGCTGCCTGTCGATCCCCGAATATTACGAGGAGGTGGAGCGGCCGGCCAAGGTGCGGGTGCGTTTCATGGACATCGATGGCAAGGTCCATGAGGAGGAGGCCGAGGGCCTCTACGCCACCTGCATCCAGCATGAGATCGACCATCTCAACGGCGTGCTCTTCATCGACTATCTCTCGAAGCTGAAGCGCGACCGCGTACTGAAGAAATTCACCAAGGCCGCGAAACGCGCGGCGGAGTAGGACACCGTCATTCCGGGGCGATGCGATAACATCGAACTATGGTGCGCAATTGCGCACCTGAGAATCTCGAGATTCCAGGTCTGGCGCTGTCGCGCCATCCCGGAATGACTGAGAGAACAAAGGCGACTCGGCAGAGTAAAAACCTTTTTGGAATGTCTACGACATGCCCCTTCGCCTGATCTTCATGGGCACGCCCGATTTCGCGGTGCCGACACTCTCCGCGCTCGCCGATCACGGTCACGAGATCGCGGCGGTCTATACGCGGGCGCCGAAGCCGGGCGGCCGCCGTGGCCTTTCGCTGCAGCCGACGCCGGTCGAGCAGGAGGCGCGGCGGCGCGGCCTTGCCGTGCTGACGCCGAAGACGCTGCGGACCCAGGAGACGCTGGCCGAATTTCGTGCCCACAACGCCGACGCGGCCGTCGTCGTCGCTTATGGCATGATCCTGCCGCAGGCCGTCCTCGATGCGCCAAAACTCGGCTGTTACAATCTGCATGCCTCCCTGCTGCCGCGCTGGCGCGGGGCCGCGCCGATCAACCGCGCCATCATGGCCGGCGATGCCGAGACCGGCGTGATGGTGATGAAGATGGATGTCGGGCTCGACACCGGCGATGTCGCGATGGCCGAGCGCCTAGTCGTCACGGATGCGATGACCGCCTCCGATCTGCACGACCAACTCGCACCGCTCGGTGCCGAGCTGATGGTGCGGGCCATGGCGGCATTGGAGCGCGGCGCCCTGACGCTCTCAAAGCAGGTCGAGAAGGGCGTGACCTACGCGGCCAAGATCGAGAAGGCCGAGGCGCGGATCGACTGGGCAAAGCCCGCGCACGCGGTGCTGCGCCACATCCATGGCCTGTCGCCATTCCCCGGCGCCTGGAGCGAAGTCACGGTCGACGGCGAGACCGTGCGGGTCAAGATCCTGCGCTGCGCGCTGGCCGATGGTTCGGGTGCGGCCGGCGCCGTGCTCGACGAGCAGCTCAGCATTGGCTGCGGCGAGGGCGCGGTCCGCATCACTCTGCTGCAGCGCGCCGGCAAGGCGCCGATGCAGGCTGCGGATTTCCTGCGCGGCACGCCGCTGAAGCGGGGTGCCCGCTTTGCTTAAGACTGTCATACCCCGCGCAGGCGGGGCATCCAGTACGCCGCGGCGATCGTGGCAGAGCCGAGAAGCCGCGGAGTACTGGATCGTCCGCCTGAGCCTGTCATCCGGCCGGCCAAAGGCCGGACCGGGTGGCGGACGATGACATTCGGTGGACTGACATGCCCCGCTACAAGCTCACGATCGAATACGACGGCGCGCCGTTCTTTGGCTGGCAGCTGCAGGAGAGCCTGCCGTCGGTGCAGGGGGCGCTGGAGGCCGCTGTCGCAGCGACGTGCGGCGTGTCGACCCGGGTGCATGGCTCGGGCCGCACCGACGCCGGCGTCCATGCCATCGGCCAGGTCGCGCATTGCGATATCGAGAAGCCGTTCCGGCCCGACCGTCTGCGCGACGCGCTGAACGCGCATCTACGCCCCGCTCCGATTGCCGTGCTCGATGCCGAGATCGTGGCCGATGATTTCGAGGCGCGCTTCTCGGCCAGGAAGCGGCATTATCGTTACCGCATCGTCAATCACCGCGCCAATCTCGCGCTTGATCGCGGCCGCGTCTGGCGTGTGCCGCAGCGGCTCGATGCGGAGGCGATGCATGAGGCTGCGCAGCGTCTGATCGGCAAGCACGATTTCACCACCTTCCGCGACACCGAGTGCCAGGCGAAATCGCCGGAGAAGACGCTCGATCAGCTCGACGTCGTGCGCGAGGGCGATGCGATCACGGTGTTGACCTCGGCGCGCTCGTATCTGCACAGCCAGGTGCGCTCGATGGTTGGCTCGCTGGTGTGGGTGGGCCAAGGCCGCTGGAGCGCCGACGATCTCGCCGCCGCGCTCGCCGCGCGCAACCGCGCCGCCTGCGGCGTCGTCGCCCCGCCGGAGGGGTTGTATCTGGTAAGGGTGGAGTATTGAGTTGTTACCATCGCTGTCATGCCCCGCGAAGGCGGGGCATCCAGTAATCCGCGGCGCTGATGATTAAATCGGGACGTCACGGAGTACTGGATCGTCCGCCTTCGCGGACGATGACGGAGAGATTGAGACGAACTTCCTACTCGAAATACCGGTCCAGCATCCCGCGATAGATCTTCGTCAGCATTTCGATGTCCGCCACCGACGAGCGTTCGTCGACCTGGTGCATGGTCTGCCCGAGCAGGCCGAATTCGATCACGGGGCAGTAGCTGGCGATGAAGCGCGCGTCTGAAGTGCCGCCGGTGGTTGATAGTTCAGGCTTGCGGCCGGTCACCTGTTCGATCGCGGCGACCGCGAGGTCGGTGAACGTGCCCGGCTTGGTCAGAAACACCTTCGAGTTCGACGGCAGCCAGTCGATATGGGCGCGGATGCGGTTGCCGCAGGCGGCCTTCAGCCGTTCCTCGACCAGCGCCCGCAGCGACTCCTGCGTATGGCAGTCGTTGTAGCGGATGTTGAACTTCGCCCGTGCTGTGCCCGGGATCACATTGCCAGCAGGATTGCCGACATCGACTGTGGTGAATTCGAGGTTCGACGGCTGGAATTGCGCGCTGCCGCCATCGAGCGGCTCGTCGGACAAGGCGACAATCAACCGGGAAATGTCCGGCACCGGATTGGCGGCGCGGTGCGGATAGGCGACATGGCCCTGTTTGCCCTCCACGATCAGCGTACCCGACTGCGAGCCGCGCCGGCCGATCTTGATGCAGTCGCCGATCACCTCCTGGTTGGAGGGCTCGCCGACCACGCAATGGTCGAATTTTTCGCCGCGCTCGGCTGCCCATTGCAAAAGCTTCACGGTGCCGTTGATCGAGACGTCTTCCTCGTCGCCCGTGATCAGGAACGAGATCGATCCCTTCGCCTTACCCTCATGATCGCGCAGATAGTCGAGCACGGCGGCGACGCTGCAGGCGATGCCGCCCTTCATGTCGACTGCGCCGCGGCCATACAAGTAGCCGTCCTTCACCTCGCCGGAGAACGCACCGAGGCTCCAGGCGCCCTCGTCACCCGGCGGCACCACGTCGGTATGGCCGGCGAAGGTAATGTGCGGCGCTGCGTCGCCGATGCGGGCGTAGAGATTGTCGACGTCGGCGGTGCCTGCTTCCGAGAAGGTGATGCGGTGGGTCTCGAAGCCGGCGTCTTTCAGCAGACGTTCGAGCACGCCGAGTGCGCCGGCATCGGCCGGCGTCACCGAGGGGCAGCGGATCAGGTCCTGGGCAATGGCGAGAGCATCGGTCATGCCCCCGCTTAACACGCCAATTTGTCAGCGGGCTAGGGGCGCGAGTTCCAGGCTCGCGTCATTTCGCCGCGAGCCTGGAGTGAACGCCGAACTTGAAAAATCAGAACCGCAAAGTTCGTGCGCGGGCCCGCTGTGATCAGTCCCGCAGCAGCTCGTTGATCGAGGTCTTGGAGCGGGTGCGCTCGTCGACGCGCTTCATGATCACGGCGCAGGCGGTCGAGGGGCCGATCTGGCCGTTCTTCATCGGCTTGCCGGGCAGCGCGCCCGGCACCACCACCGAATATTCCGGTACCTCACCGACAAACACCTCGCCGGACTCACGGTCGATGATCTTGGTCGAGGCACCCAGGAACACGCCCATCGCCAGCACCGCGCCCTTGCGCACGATCACACCTTCGGCAACCTCGCTGCGTGCGCCGATGAAGCAATCGTCCTCGACGATCACGGGCTCGGCCTGCAGCGGCTCCAGCACGCCGCCGATGCCGACGCCGCCGGAGATGTGCACGCGCTTGCCGATCTGGGCGCAGGAGCCGACCGTCGACCAGGTGTCGACCATGGTCGCCTCATCGACATAGGCGCCGAGATTGACGAAGGAGGGCATCAGCACGACGTTCTTGGCGATGAACGCCGAGCGGCGCACGATGGCGCCGGGCACAGCGCGGAAGCCGGCATCGCGGAAACGGTTCTCGCCCCAGCCTTCGAACTTCGACGGCACCTTGTCCCACCACGAGGCTTTGCCCGGGCCGCCGGGGATCGCGCTCATGTCGTTCAGACGGAACGACAGCAGCACGGCCTTCTTCAGCCACTGGTTGACCTTCCACTTGCCATCAGCCTCGCGTTCGGCCACCCGCGCCTCGCCCTTGTCGAGCAGCTCGAGCGCGCTCTCTACGGCGTCGCGGACCTCGCCCTTGGTCGTGGTCGAGACGCCGTCGCGCGCATCGAAGGCGCTGTTGATGGTGGATTCGAGGGCGGACAAAGACATCGGATGTTCCTGGTCTGGCGAGAATGACGTAGGCAAAACGGGCTGGCTTTTTCGGAATTTGGGCCGGCGGAGTCAAGCGTTCCCGGTCTGACCGGGCTCAGCCGTGCACGATCCGCCAGAGGATCGCAATCACAGCCCCGATCAGCAGCGCAAACGTCGCGAACGCCTGGATGGCGAAGCCGGTGCCGCGCTTCTGCGCGGCTTCCGCGTAGGCGAGCATGTACGTGATCCGGCCGGCGATCCAGACCAGGCCGAGCAGGGCGGCGATCGGATCGCTGACATAGATCGCAAACAGCCACAGCGCCGGCAGGAAGATCGGCATCCATTCCAGCATGTTCATATGGGCGCGGAAGACGCGCTCGAAATCAGGATTGCCCGTGGTCGCAGGCGCCTTGATGCCGTATTTCGTACGGGCCTTTCCGACGAGGACGCTGGCGTAGAAATACGCGACGCACGCGAGCACGGTGACGAGTGCGGTGAAGTGATACATGTTGGTGGGCCCCCCGAAACGATCCGCGTCCCTCAATACCCCGTCAGCTCGAGATAGCCTACCCCGGTGTGGCTGCCCTTGAAGCTGATCGGCCCCTCCCAATAGGGCACGCTGGTCCCCATCCAGGCCTTCGGATTGAGCGGCGTGCAGTCGATCGTGATCGCGTGCGCGGGCAACTCGACGTGCCAGGTGACCGGCAGCCTGTGGCCTGAAATCTCGATATTGTCCTTCGGCGTCATGACGACATCGGCCGGGCCGAGCGGCGTGGTGGCGCCATCAGGCGTGATCCAGGTGCCGGATGCGTAATGGTGGCTGTCGGTCTGCCGCATCCGGTACAGCATCAGCTTCTCGCCGGAGGCAAAATGCAGCGAGAACCAGTCCCAGCCGGTCTGGTCGGGCGAGAGCGGCTGGCTGCTCCATTCGCGGTCGAGCCAGGCCTGGCCGCTGACCTCGACCGGCTTGTCGCCGATCGTAAGCCGGCCGTGCGCGCGATAGAACGGCTGGCTGTAGTAATAGGACGCCTGGTTGCGCTCGGACTTTCGGCTGTAGCCGCCATCGCCTTGCAGCACCACGGTCCGGTCGGCAGTGAGCTGCAGCGTGTAGGAGAAGTCGGCGGTTGCTGCCGTGACCGAGAGTGGCGACAGCGCCTGATCGTTGCTTTCACCTGGCGCCATCAACTGCCAGGCATCGATCCAGGCCTGGAACGGGGTTGCGACCACGCCAGCCTGGCCGACGCCGCCGCGCGCAAACTTCTCTGCGGAATAATGTAGGTCGGCGCGGGTCACCGCGGCATGCGCCATCCAGATTTGCTGGCTGGCCCAGCCTTCGGCTTGCCGCCCCGGCCGCACCGCTTGCCGGAACAAGGTCCATTGCAGGCCATAGGCCTGGCCGGTCGTGTCGGTCAGATTGGCGGTGACGTACCACCACTCGATGCGGAAATCGGGATGCGGACCGTGATCGCTGGGAAAGTCGAAGTGTTTGCCCGGAACGACGGGCGCAAAGCCGCCGCCGCTCTCGCCGAGGCCCGCAAAGCCCTGCGCGCGTGCCCGGCCCGCGAGGCCGGCGAGCAGGAGGCCGCCTGTGAAGGCGCGGCGTGAGATGTTCGGCTCAGCGCTCAACGGTGAAGATCCTGACGAGATGGGCCGGCTGCATCCTGGCGAGCCGGATCACCGGCAATAGCGAGGCCAGCAGTGCAGCAAGGACGGCAACAACCAGCAGCTTGACCAGCTCCAGCGGAAACACATGGAAGGGTAGCCGCCAACCGAACGCCTTCACATTGACGATCGCGATCAGGCACCAGGCGACCAGTAGGCCGAGCGGCAGTGCCAGCAGCGAGGTGATCGCCGCCACTGCAAGTGTCTTCAACAGCTCGATCGCCGCCAGCCGCCGCCGCGTGATGCCGATCGCCCACAGCGGCGCGAGCTGCGGCAGCCGCGAATTGGCCAGGGTCAGCAGGCTGGTCAGCAGCGCGATGCCGGCGACGCCGAGCGTGAACGCGTTCAGCGCGCCGGTGACTGCGAAAGTGCGATTGAAGATCTCAGTCGACTCCCGCTTCACCGTCGCCTGGTCCATCAGATTGCGGCCGTCGAGACCGAACTTGTCGGAGAGGGCCGCAATCAACGATGGGATGTTGGCGGGGTCGGTGCGCACCGCCATCCGCGTCAGCGGCGTCGCCGGGAAGTGCCGCGACAGCGCGGCGACGTTGACCGCGATCTGCCCCTTCGGATTGCCATAGTCGGCATAGATGCCGACGATGGTGATGGGCCAGTCGCCGCCGGGCGCCGGGATGTCGATGCGGTCGCCGACAGATAGATTCAGCCGCAGCGACAATTGCTCGCTGATGAAGCCGGCCTCGCCCGGGACCAGTTGCTTCCACGCATCGGCTTCGGACTGCAGCAGCGGCCAGTGGTCGCGATAGGTGGCGTGATCGGGCAGGCCGAGCACATCGACCGGCGCGCCGCCCACTTGCGTCTCGGCGCGGCCGCCCAACAACACTGCCTGCACGTCGCTGCGCGCGCTGAGCCAGTCGCGCACCTCGCGCGCCTGCCTGTCGTCGGCGGCGCTGACATAGATGTCGGCGGCGAGCCGGCCGTCGAGCCAGACCAGGAAGGTGCGGCTGAACGTCTCGACCATGGTGGAGACGCCGACATTGACCGCGAGCGCAAGCAAGAGCGCCATCAGCGCCAGTGACAAGCCGGACATCTGCTGGCGGCTGTCGGCCCAAAACCATAACGTCAGCGCTTGGCGCGCGCCGCGCTCGCCCCCACGCAGCACCGCTTCCAGGACCGACGGCAGCAGCAGCGCCGCGCCGAACAGCAGGCTCGCCAGCACGCCGAAGCCCGCGAGCAGCGAATGGCCGAACCATAGCAGGCCGCCGGCGACGGCAAAGACGCAGAGCGCCAGCGCGCCCTGCAACTTGAGCCAGCGTCGCTGCGCGTCCTGCCAAGCATAGGCCTGCGCGGTGGCGAGAATCGGCAGTCGCATCGCCTTGACTAGGCTGGTCGTCGCTGCGGCCAGTGCGCCGGCAATGCTGATGACGAGGCCCG
>Ga0209677_100864_pt1 | contig 14950 bp, 14 predicted proteins | sample AraplaCvi_mCL_r2_2_FD_184285 | JGI IMG/M metagenome (GOLD analysis project Ga0209677, IMG submission 184285) | Arabidopsis root microbial communities from North Carolina, USA - plate scrape CL_Cvi_mCL_r2 (SPAdes) (version 2) | ecosystem: Host-associated > Plants > Roots > Endosphere | place: USA... | reverse complement strand
CAGCGGGCAGCGCGGATTGAAGCTGCAGCCCGGCGGCGGATCGATCGGATTGGGAATCTCGCCCTTGACCGGGATACGCTGGCGGCCGGACATCGCAAGATCCGGCACCGCGCCGAGCAGCATCTTGGTGTAGGGCATGCGGGGATTGCTGAAGAGCTGGCGGCCTTCCGCGATCTCGACGATGCGGCCGAGATACATCACGCCGATCCGGCTCGCCATGTGGCGGACGACCGCGAGATTGTGGCTGATGAAGAGATAGGTCAGGCCGAGCCGGTCCTGCAGGTCGCGCATCAGATTGAGGATCTGCGCCTGCACCGAGACGTCGAGCGCCGAGGTCGGCTCGTCGCAGACGATGAACTCGGCCTCGGAGGCGAGCGCACGTGCGATCGCGATGCGCTGGCGCTGGCCGCCGGAGAACTCATGCGGAAATTTCTGGCCGTCATCCGGATGCAGGCCGACCAAAGTGAGCAACTCGCCGACGCGCTCTTTGATCTGGCGCTCGCCATCGATCAGGCGGAAGGCGCGGATCGGCTCGGCGATGATGGCGTCGACGCGGAAGCGCGGGTTCAGGCTGGCGTAGGGGTCCTGGAACACCATCTGGATGCGGCGGCGCAGCTTGCGCCGCACCTGCGCCTCGCGCGGATCGGTCATCGACACGCCGTCGATGATGACGTTGCCGGAGGTCGGCGGCAGCAGGCCGACCACCATGCGCGCCACCGTGGTCTTGCCGGAGCCGGACTCGCCAACCAGGGCGAAGGTCTCGCCGCGCTTGATGTCGAAGCTGACGCCGTCAACGGCTTTCAAGAATTCCAGGTGACCGCCTTCAAGCACGCGGTTGAGCCAGGGTTTTGAGACATCGAACACCCGGCGCAGGTTGTTCACTTCGACGAAACTGCTCATGCCGCGCTCTCCGCAGGCGCAGGGTCATAGAGATGGCAGGCGACGGCCTGCGTGCCCTGCCGCAGCTGCTCCGGCCGGTCGACCTTGCAGCGATCGAAGGCGAAGCTGCAGCGCGGATTGAACGAGCAGCCGGGCGGGATCGCCGACAGCCGCGGCATTGCGCCTGGAATTTGCACCAGCCGCTTGTCCTCGCCCGCGAGCGTCGGGATCGCGCCCATCAGGCCCTTGGCGTACGGGTGCAGCGGATTGCGGATCACCTCCTGCACAGGGCCGATTTCTGCAACGCGGCCGGCATACATCACCGCGACACGGTCGCAGGTTTCGGCGATCACACCCATGTCGTGGGTTACCAGCATCACGGCCGTGCCATGATCGCGGCCGAGCCGCTTGATCAGCGAAATGATCTGCGCCTGCACCGAGACATCGAGCGCGGTGGTCGGCTCGTCCGCGATGATCAGCTCCGGTTCAGCGCAGAGCGCGAGCGCGATTACCACCCGCTGGCGCATGCCGCCGGAGAATTCATGCGGATAGCCGTCGATGCGTTTCTCGGGGGCGGGGATGCCAACTTCGGCCAGCAGATCGATGGCGCGCTTGCGCGCCTGCTGATCGCTGAGGCTGGTGTGGGTCTTGATGGTCTCGACGATCTGATCGCCGACCCGGTACAGCGGATTGAGCGAGGTCAGAGGATCCTGGAAGATCATGCCGATGCGTTTTCCCCGCATCTTGCGCATCTCTTCCGGCAGCAGATTGTCGATGCGCAGGCCAGAGAGCAGGATCTCGCCGCCGGAGATGCGGCCGGGCCGATCGATCAGCCCGATCACGGCGAGACCCGTGACGGATTTGCCGGCGCCGGATTCGCCGACGACGCCTAGCACCTCGCCCTTGGCGATATCGAACGAGACGCCGTCGATGGCGCGCAGGGTGCCGCGCCGGGTCGCGAACTCGACCTGCAGATTGCGTACGGACAGAACGGGTGCAGTCATTACATCACGCCTTTAAAGCGCATCATCGCAGCTTCGGATTGAGCGCGTCGCGCAACCAGTCGCCGAGCAGGTTGATCGAGAGGATCAGCGCCGCCAGCGCGAACCCTGGGAAAGCGATGATCCACCACTCACCGGAGAACAGATAGTTGTTGCCGATCTGAATCAGCGTGCCGAGCGAGGGCATGGTCTCAGGCATGCCGGAGCCGAGAAACGACAGCGTCGCCTCGGTGATGATGGCGAGGGCGAGATTGATGGTCGCGATCACCATCACCGGGCCCGTGGTGTTGGGCAGCACGTGGCGCAGCATGATGACCGGCGCGGGCAGGCCGATCAGCTGCGCCGCCGCCACATAGTCCTTGTTCTTCTCGACCAGCACCGAGCCGCGCACCGTACGGGCATATTGCACCCAGAAACTGAGGCCAATGGCGAAGACGAGCACGCCCAGCATGCTCGTCGGATCCAGATGATTGCCGAACACGGATTTGGCGACGCCATTGACGAGCAGGGCGATCAGGATGGCCGGGAAGGTGAGCTGCACGTCGGCGATGCGCATGATCACGGTATCGACCACGCCGCCGAAATAGCCGGCGGTGAGGCCGAGCCCGATGCCAAGGATGCCGGAGAAGACGACACCGAGCAAGCCGACCATGAGCGAGATGCGCAGGCCGTAGAGGATCGCCGACAGCACGTCGCGGCCCTGCTCGTCGGTGCCGAGCAGGAACGGGCTCTGCCCGTCGGCGCTCCAGAGCGGCGGAATGCGCGAGTTCATCAGCTGCAGCTGCGCCGGGTCGAATGGATTTTGCGGAGCGATCAGCGGCGCAAGAATCGCGAGCAGGAAGAACAGGAGAGTGACCGCGGTCGCGACCATGGTCAGCTTGGAGCGGCGGAACGAATAGAACAGGTCGCTGTCCAGCGCGCGCTTCAGCCAGCTCCGGCCTTTCGCATCGCCATGCGATGCGGCCGCTTCGGTGGGATGGTCGACGACGGCGTCGCTCATGATGATCAGGCCGGACGGCTGATGGTCGAGCGCAGGCGCGGATCGACCACGGTGTAGAGGATATCAACCACGAGATTGATGGTGACGAAGATCAGCGAGACCATCAGCAAATACGCCGCCATGATCGGGATATCGACGTTCTGGACCGCCTGCACGAACAACAGGCCCATGCCGGGCCATTGGAATACGGTTTCGGTGATGATCGCGAAGGCAATCACCGAGCCAAATTGCAGCCCGGCGACGGTGATGACGGGAACTAGGGTGTTGCGCAGCGCGTGGCCGAAATGAATGGCGCGCGTGGTCAGCCCTCTCGCACGTGCGAAGCGGATGTAGTCGGTGCGCAGCACTTCCAGCATCTCGGCGCGCACCAGGCGCATGATCAGGGTCATCTGGAACAGGCCGAGCGTGATCGCCGGCATGATCAGCGCCTTCAACCCGGAGGCGGTGAAGAGGCCGGTGCTCCACCAGCCGATCTTGATCGTCTCGCCGCGGCCGAACGACGGCAGCCAGCCCAGCGTGACCGAGAACAGGTAGATCAGGAGAATGCCGATCAGGAAGGTCGGCAGCGAGATGCCGATCAGCGAGACGGCCTGCAGCAGCTTGGTCAGGAACGAGTCACGCCGCAATGCGGAATAGACCCCCATCAGGATGCCGAACACCATGGCCAGGATGGTGGCGACGACGGCAAGCTCGAGCGTCGCCGGCATCCGTTCCTTCAGGAGATCGGCAACCGGCTGACGGAACTGGTAGGAGACGCCGAACTTGAATTGCGCTGCATCGAACAGATAGCGGCCGAACTGCACGACGACGGGGTCATCGAGGCCGAGCGACTTGCGGATATTGGCGCGTTCCGCGGCCGATGTGTCGATCGAGACGATCTGGCTGACGGGGTCGCCGGCGAAGCGGAACATGGCGAAGGAGATGATCCCCACGGCGATCATGACACCGAGGGCCTGGAGTGCCCGGCGAAGCGTGAAGGCGAGCATCTGGTCCTTTTTACTTCCTCATCGAAGCGCGGCGGGTAGCACCGCAGGTCTGAAATGAAAAGCCCCGAAAAGCAATCTTGCTTCGCGGGGCTTTCGGTTTGAGCGACTATTCGGACTTGGTGGCCCAGTACAGCAGCACCGCGTTGTCCGGACGCTGCACCAGTTTCACCTTCTTCGACACGCCCCAGGCCAGCGCCTGCTGATGCAGGGGAATGTAGCCGTAGTCCTTGATGGCGATCTCGTAGGCCTGCTTGATCATCTGATCGCGCTTGGCCGTATCGGTCTCGAGCAGCACCTTGTCGGTGATCGCGTCGAACTCCTTGTTGCAGTAGTCACCGAGATTGGCCTCACCCCGGCTGGGGTCCTTGGCATCGTCGCGGCAGCCCATGATGTCGTGCATCACGTTGTGCGAATCCATCGAGGAGGGCGTCCAGCCCAGCATGAAGAACGAGGTCTGATAGCCGCCGGGCTTGAGCACCTTGGCGAAGAACTGCGCCTTGGGCTGTGCCAGCAGGTTCACCTTGACCCCGATGCGGGCCAGCATGCCGACCACGGCCTGGCAGATCGCGGCGTCATTGACGTAGCGATCGTTGGGGCAGTCCATCGTCACCTCGAAGCCGTCCGGATAGCCGGCTTCCGTCAAGAGCTTCTTGGCGGTGTCGGGATCGTATTTCGGCCGGGTGAAGTCCTTCGACAGCGGATAGAGCTGCGGCGCGATCATCAGCGCTGATGGCGTCGACAGCCCGCGCATGACACGGGTCTTGATCAGCTCGATGTCGATCGCCTTGTAGAAGGCTTCGCGCACGCGCTCGTCCTTGAACGGATTCTTGCCCTTGACGTTGGAGTACAGGAGCTCGTCGCGCGCCATGTCCATGCCGAGGAAGATGGTCCGCAGCTCCGGCCCCTTCAGCACCTGCGCGTTCGGGCTGGCATCGATGCGGGCAATGTCCTGCACCGGCACCGGCTCGATCACGTCGACCTCGCCCGAGAGCAGCGCCGCGACGCGGGTCGCATCCGAGGCGATGGTGGTGAACACGATTTCTTTTAAATTATGTTCCGGCTTGCGCCACCAATCCGGGTTGACCTTGAACACGGTCTTCACGCCGGGCTGGTGGCTCTCGATGGTGAAGGGGCCGGTGCCATTCTCGTGCAAGGCTGCGTAGCTCGGCGTGGTGGCCGATACCGGGGTCGGCGCCACGGAGTTGTTCTCCTCGCACCACTTCTTGTCCATGATGAACCAGGTATCCCATTGCGAGGTCAGGATGGGATTGGGTGCATCCAATTTCACGTCGACCGTATAGTCGTCGACCTTGATGAACTTTGCGTCTGCCGGAACGTTGGACAGGAAGTTGGAGCCGTTGGCCCGCACGCGGTCGGCGGAGAAGATCACGTCGTCGGCGGTGAAGGGATCGCCGTTGTGGAACTTGACGCCCTTGCGGAGGTGAAAGCGCCAGCGTGTCGGTTCGGGGGTTTCCCAGCTTTCGGCAAGCGCGGGGATGATCTTGAGGTCCTTATCGCGGGCCGTCAGGCCTTCATAGACGTGCGCATGGTGCGCGATGGTCGTGCTCTCCTTGAACGTATAGGGATCGAGCGACTTCAATGTTCCCTGATTGGCGTAGCGCAAGGTCTGGCTCGATGCCGGCGTCGCCGCGAAAGTGAGGATGGCGACGGCGGTCGCTACGAGGGAGGTCAGGCGTGACCGCATATGATTAAATTCTCCGCTTGGGCCGCTTGTATTATTGGCAAAAAGGACGAAGCGGCGCGCCGCGTCCTGTCATGCGTTCGTGGATGTCGCTGTGCCCGTTGCCTGCACCAAGGCGGCAACAGATGCCGCGCGCACGCTGCAAGTCTGGTGCCGTTTCCGGCCAGCGATCCCCATTGGGGCGCGTGGAGCGGGAGGTACAGGCCGTCGGACACCCGACAGCGGCATGTTGCCAGAGATTGCCGCTTGCGGACAAGCCCGCTGTACCCATGGGGATCGATATGGTTAGCCCCTGTTGTTACTTCGCAGTGCACGCGAATTCGTCTACTTTAAGTAGCCGATTGTTCGCTATAATGCCTGTGGCCGAACTGGCCGGGCTCAGTACGGCAGCTTTTGACGGTTGACCATATCGGAGGAATCGCACGCTTTCACATCAGGCTCGCTTGCTCGATATGGGCTCGCGCGCTCATACTCCCTTTTATCAACGGCGCGGAGTGGACATGAAAGTCAATATCGAGATCGATTGCACGCCGCAGGAGGCGCGACAATTCTTTGGATTGCCCGACGTCGGGCCGATGCAGGTGGCCGTGATGGACAGGCTGCAGCAGCAGATGACCAGCAACATCGACAAGATGAATCCGGAAGCGCTGATGCAGAGCTGGTTCAGCTTCGACCCCAAGCTGGCTGAGCGGTTTCAGGATTTGTTTGTCACCATGACGGGGCTCGGCAGCCCGCGTTCCAGTGACAAGAAGTCGGCCTGATCTTCGGCTTGACGCTGAGTTAGGGCGTACTACTCCATGCGCGGAGCCGCTCTTGCGCTAATGTGATTCCGCGGACTCGCGGCGCAAGCGATATTGTGACCCGGCTGAAGGGGCGCGTTCGCCTTAGGAGCAGAACATGATCGAGATGCCGCCGCTGCAGTTCGCACAGACCAATGGCATCCGGATGGGCTACTACGAGGCGGGACCGATATCCGATCGGCCGCCGATGGTGCTGTGCCATGGCTGGCCGGAGCTGGCGTTCTCCTGGCGGCATCAGATCAAGGCGCTGAGCGCGGCGGGCATCCGGGTGATCGCGCCGGACCAGCGCGGCTATGGCGCAACAGAGCGTCCTGAGCCGGTCGAGGCCTACGACATCGAGCATCTCACGGCGGATCTGGTCGGCCTGCTGGATCATCTCGAGATCGATCAGGCGATCTTCGTTGGCCACGACTGGGGCGGCTTCGTCGTGTGGCAGATGCCGCTGCGCCATCCTGACCGCGTCGCCGGCGTGGTCGGCGTCAATACGCCGCACATGGACCGCGCGCCGATCGATCCGATCGCGATCTTCCGTAAGCGGCTCGGTGATACGATGTACATCGTGCAGTTCCAGGATCCCGCCCGCGAGCCGGACCGGATCTTCAACAGCCATGTCGAAGCCACCTTCGATGCCTTCATGCGCAAGCCGCTGCCGCGCGCCGAGGCCGGTGCGTCCGCGCCACCGGTTGCGGGGATCGGCGCCGGGCCGAAACTCAATCTGGCGTTTCCGCAGATGGTCGAGGCCTATGATGCGAGGCGCGATGCGCGCACGCCGATCCTGTCGGAAGACGAGAAGCAGGTGTTCGTCGACACCTTCAGGCGGACCGGCTTCACCGGCGGCATCAACTGGTATCGCAACATGACGCGCAACTGGCAGCGCTCGGAAGGGCTCGATCTCACCGTGCGCGTGCCGTCGCTGATGATCATGGCGGAGAACGATGCGGTGCTGCCGCCATCGGCCGCGGATGGCATGGAGAAGCTGATTCCCGATCTCGAGAAATACCTCGTGCGCGACAGCGGCCACTGGACCCAGCAGGAACAGCCGGAGGAGGTCAGCGCCAAGCTGATCGAATGGCGACGGCGCCGGTTCGGGTGAGGGGCGGCACGCTCTCAGCCTAATATCTTTTTCGATTGAAAAGTGCAGCGACAAACTCAGTGTCGTCCCGGCGAACGCCGGGACCCATACTCACAGCTCGCCATGAATACGACGGCTGTGGCTCCGGCTTGTTCTAACAAGTAGCATCGGTGGTTATGGGTCCCGGGTCGGCGCGTGCTTCGCACGCTTGCCCGGGGACGACACCTTCGTTTGTTGCCATCTTGTTTGTTGCCCCTAAGCCGCCTGCGCGCTGGCGCCATGTGCGTGGGTCGCGATCGCATCGATGATCTCTGGCCACATCCGGATCGGCAATGCGTGCCCCATGCCGTCAATCATCAGCAGTTTGGCGTTCGGGATCGAGGCCGCCGTGTCTCTGCCGCCTGCAGGATGCACCAGCGGATCTTTGGTGCCGTGAATGACCAGCGTCGGCGCTTTGACGGCGCGCAGCCGCGCCTTGCGGCTGCCGGAGGCGAGGATCGCACGCAACTGCCGCCCGACGCCGGCAGCATTAAGGCCGCGCGCGAAGCAACGCTCGGCCAGCGCGCGATCGCGCGCCTCGTCCTCCGGGAAGGAGCCGGCGCGCAGCATCTTCCAGGTCCGCGCGAACCGCGCGAGATATTCCTCTTTCGTCTTTGGCGGCGGCGCCATCAGCAGCGCCGCCATCTCGCGGGTCGGCGGGGGAATGCGTGGATTGCCTGTCGTCGACATGATCGAGGTCAGCGAGCGCACGCGGAGCGGGAATGAAAGCGCGACCTCCTGGGCGATCATGCCGCCCATCGAGGCGCCGACCAGATGTGCCGATTGGATGGAGAGCGCATCCATCAGCCCGGCGGTATCCTTGGCCATGTCGATCAGCCGGTAGGGCGCGGCCACGGGAATGTGGAAGAAGCGCAGCTTGATCAGCTCGAACGGCGTCAGCCGCTTGCCACCGTGCAGCGTGCTGGACCGGCCGATGTCGCGATTGTCGAAACGGATGACGCGGAAGCCGCGGGCGGCCAGTTGCTGGCAGAACGCGTCGTCCCAGATCACCATCTGCGCGCCGAGCCCCATGATCAGCAGCAGCGGCTCGGCAGCGGGATCGCCGAAGATCTCATAGCAGATGTCGATGCCGTTGGCGCGCGCGAGCTGCGGCGGCTGACGAGCAGATGAGGTCACGTTCAATGATCCGTCTTGCAACGATCCGTCTTGCATGGCCGATTGCACCTCTACCGCATGGTTTCCGACGAGAAATGATATCAACGGCATCTGCCGAAACCGGCCGGCTGCGTGATATCATCGGGACGTGAGTCTTCGTGAATGGTATCGGCGAAGGAGAGTGCCGATGGTGGAAAAGGCTGACGACGCAATCGCATTGTGGCAGCAAATGGTCGGCGAGATGCAGAAGGGATTTCGCACCTTCGGCGACCAGCTTTCGCGCGGATCCTCGGGCCCGAGGCCGGCCGGTTCCGACAGCGCGCAGAAGCGACTGGCCGATCTCATGGAAAGCTACTTTGCGGGGATGAACCTGCCGAGCCGGACGCAGCTTAATGGGATCTCCGACCGGCTGCAGGCAATCGAGAGCAAGCTGACCGACATCAAGGCACTTCTGCAGGAAGCGGTGACGAATCCGAAGGCAGCGCAGGAGGCGCCCCGGCCGGCGCAAACGGCACCCCGGCCGCCGCAGGAGGCACCACCGCCGCCACAAGAGGCACCCCAACCGGCGCAGGTGGCACCCCGGCCGCTGCAGGAGGCACCCCAGCCGCGGCCAGCCGGACCACGTCCTAAACGTTCGCCGCAAGCCAAATCGCAGCCGGTTCCGGCCGGAAAGGGACCGTCAGCGGTTCCTACGGATGCCGACAAGCCGAAATGATTTGTTGCAGTGCAATATTTATGTTGCAATGCATCATTCTGTGTGGCATAGGTATTGAGCCCCGGGCCGATACGGACGGGGTGAGCCCATAGCTCAGCCCATTGAGGATGGAGAGACCCATGACCACGGAAACCAATGTCTTGTTCGACAACTTGAGACAGGCCTTTGCACCGGTCGCCGACGCGCTGAAGAGCCTGCAGAGCGCGAATGTGCCGGACGGCGCGCGGGAATTCGTCAAGCAGACCGTCTCGACCGCCAGGGAGCGCACTGCGACTGCCTTTGCGGAGTCGGAGAAGGTGACCGCCGCGATCGAGACCGCTGTCGTCGGTGGCGTCAGCGAGACTGCCAAGCTCGGCCGCAACATCAGCCAAGCGATCCACGAGGACACCGAGGCGTTCTTCGACGGGATCGGCCGGCTTGCTGCTGCCACGTCGTTCAGCGAGGCCGTGCAGATTCAGGGCGAGCTGGCGCGCGCGCGCGGCGAAGCGCTGATCTCGCGCGCGAAGTCGGCCTCCGAGTATCTCGGCAAGCTCGTTGCTGATAGCGCGAAGACGGTGCAGGACAATTTCGCCAAGGCGACCAACTCGGCCGTTTGATCGTGCTTACAAGTCCTGACTAGATGCCGTGTGGCCCGCTCCTCGAGCGGGCCTTTCTTTTTGAGTTGCAGTCAATAGATCAACATAGGTTGTTTCTTTGGGACTGCGTCATTGCGAGCGAAGCGAAGCAATCCAGAGCCATTAAGGAAGTCTGGATTGCTTCGTCGCTGTCCTCGCAATGACGGAGCGAATGCCCCGGTCAATGCGAGATCCCACCTTGTCGATGGCGACCTTCCAGATGCCTGGCGATGCTGCTCGCGCCGCCGATCTGCGCCGCGTGAAGCTGCAGGCCACGCTCGTGCTGTCAGGCACGCTCGCGCTGTTCGTCGTCGCAAGGCTGCTGTCGCACCTGCATCCGGCGTTCGGCTTCGTCGCCGCCTTCGCGGAAGCGGCGACCATCGGCGGCCTCGCTGATTGGTACGCCGTGGTGGCGCTGTTTCGGCATCCGCTCGGCTTGCCGATCCCGCACACCGCGATCATCCCGAGCAATCAGCAGCGCATCGCCGACAAGCTCGGCGAATTCATCGAGCTGCATTTTCTCGAAGCCGCGCCCGTCCAGGCCAAACTGCGCGAGATCGATTTCGGCTCGTTCATGGCCGACTGGCTGCGCGATCGCAAACGCAGCGACGACCTGGCCAGCTTTGCGCTGCGCCTGTTGCCGGAGGCGGTGTCGGCGACCGAGAGTTCGGGCCTCGCGACCTTCGTCAGCCGCCGCGTCATGGGGCAGCTGCAGGCGATCGACCTCGCGCCGCTGGCAGCTTCGACGCTGCATGCCTTCGTCGCCCAGGGCCGGCACAAGGGATTGCTCGACGACCTCCTGCGTATCGTGCACCGGACGCTGACCGAGCCTGAGACGCTGGCGATCCTGCGCGAGCGCATCCGCGCCGAGCTGCCGACCTTGCTCAAGCTCTACCGGGCCGACAAGTTCGTGCTGAACCGCATCGTCGCCTCTGCCGGCGCCTTCTTCGAGGAGGTGCGGAGCGATCCCAAACATCCGTTCCGCGGCGAATTCGATCGCATGCTGCTGACCTTTGTCGACCGGCTGGGCAGCGATCCCGCGACCGCCGGCTGGATCGCCGGCCTGAAGCGTGACCTGCTGGCGCGGCCCGAGCTCGGCGATCTCCTGCGCAACATCTGGGCCAATGTGCAGGGCTTCATCGCGCGCAGCGCTTCCGGCGAAAGCCAGGTGCTGCGGAATCATCTCGCAGGCATGCTGGCCAGGGCAGGCGAGCTGCTTGCCGCCGATGCCGAGCTGCGCGGCGAGATCAATGCCGGCATGGTTGCCGTGCTCAGCCGCATCGTCGCCGAGCAGAAGAGCGGCGTCTCGACCTTCATCTCGGATCAGGTCAAGTCCTGGAACATGTCGCAGCTGATCTCGCTGATTGAGCTCAATATCGGCCGAGACCTGCAATATATCCGCTTCAACGGCACGCTGATTGGCGGGCTCGCGGGGCTCGCGCTCTACACCGGGGAGGTGCTGCTGCGGCTCCTCTGAACGGCCGATTTCTCGAAATCCGCAAAACGGGCATATTTCTTTTGAGCATGATCTCCGCGCAAACGCGTTCCGCGTTTGTCGCCAGGGAAAACCGGTTTCCACTTTTCCGGATCATGCTCTATGCGTGAGCCATGCCGCAGCCTCTGTCCCGCATCATCGATCAGCTCAAGCACGAGCCGTCGCGTACCGGCTCGATCATCATCACCGTGTTCGGCGATGCCATCGTGCCGCGCGGCGGCGCCGTGTGGCTTGGCACCTTGCTTGCGTTCTTCGCCGGCCTCGACATTGCGGGCAATGTGGTGCGCACGGCGATGTCGCGGCTGACGGCCGAGGGCTGGTTCGCCCGCAGCAAGGTCGGCCGCAACAGCTTCTACCGGCTCGAGCGCAGCGGCGAGCAGACCTTCGCCGCCGCCACCCGTCACATCTACGATCCGCCGCCATCGGAGTGGAACGGGCGATTCGACCTGCTGCTGATCGGCGGGGTCGAGGCACGCGAGGCCGCGCGCGACGCGCTCAAGAACGCCGGCTTCGGCAGCCCGTTGCCGGGCGTGTTCGTCGCACCGGTCGGCCTGCTGGTGCCGGTGGAGGCGGCGGGTGCGATCCGGCTCGACGTTTCGGCTGCGCCGGAGATGGCGCGCCGCCTGCTGGCCGAAAGCTGGACGCTCGACCGCACCGCGGAGGCGTATCTGAAGTTCACCGCGTCCTTTGCGCCGCTCCAGGCCTGGCTCGGCCGGGACGCAGCGCTGTCCGACGCCGATGCGTTCACCGCGCGCATCCTGCTGATCCACCATTACCGGCGCATCGTGCTGCGCGATCCGCTGCTGCCGGCAGAGCTGTTGCCAAAGGACTGGCCGGGCCGGGAGGCGAGGGCGCTGTGCGGGACGATCTACCGGGCGCTGCTGCCGGCCTCCGAACGCTGGCTGGACGCGCACGCGACCGACGAGAACGGCCCGCTGCCGCCGGCCGGGGAGGGGCTGGCGCGCCGTTTCGGAACCTGACGCCTCGTGATATATTACAAGAATATATTGCGATGGCTCCGTTCTGTTATATATTGGCGGGAACCAAGTCCTGGGAGGACGTCGCATGTACACGCAGGCGCTGAATGCGCCCGAGGAGGGCGCTCTCATTGAGGACGCGAGCCGTGCCGCCCATTTCCAGGCGCGTATCGATGCCGAGGAGCGCATCGAGCCCAATGACTGGATGCCGTCAGCCTATCGCAAGACACTGGTTCGGCAGATTTCTCAGCACGCCCATTCCGAGATCGTAGGCCAGTTGCCTGAGGGCAATTGGATCACCCGCGCGCCCAGCCTGCGCCGCAAGGCGGCGCTGCTCGCCAAGGTGCAGGACGAGTGCGGCCACGGGCTCTATCTCTACGCCGCCGCCGAGACGCTCGGCGCCTCGCGCGAGGAGCTGGTCGATGCCATGCTGGCCGGCAAGGCCAAGTACTCCTCCATCTTCAACTACCCGACCCTGACCTGGGCGGATATCGGCGTGATCGGCTGGCTGGTCGACGGCGCCGCGATCATGAACCAGATCCCGCTGTGCCGCTGCTCCTACGGCCCATATGCGCGCGCGATGATCCGCGTCTGCAAGGAGGAATCCTTCCACCAGCGCCAGGGCTACGAGATCATGCTGACGCTTTCGCGCGGCACCGCTGAGCAGAAAGAGATGGCGCAGGACGCGCTGAACCGCTGGTGGTGGCCGGTGCTGATGATGTTCGGGCCGCCCGATGGTGCGAGCCAGCACAGCGACACCTCTACCAAGTGGAAGATCAAGCGCTTCTCCAACGACGAGTTGCGGCAGAAATTCATCGATGCCACCGTGCCGCAGGCGCAGTATCTCGGCCTGACCGTTCCTGATCCCGCGATGAAGCAGGATGCGGACGGGCACTGGATTCATGGCCCGATCGACTGGAATGAGTTCAAGCAGGTGCTTTCAGGCAACGGCCCCTGCAATCGCGATCGGCTGGCGGCGCGGCGCAAGGCGCATGCGGATGGCGCTTGGGTGCGCGAGGCCGCCGCCGCGTTCGCCGCGAAGCGCAAGTCGCGCCGGTTGGCGCAGGCAGCTGAATAAAGACGGGAGGTCGCCATGGCCACGCCGAACACGCCATTGTGGGAGGTCTTCATCCGCAGCCGCAACGGGCTCGCACACAAGCATTGCGGCTCGCTGCACGCGCCTGACGCCACCCTGGCGCTGCAGGCGGCGCGTGACGTCTACACCCGCCGCGGCGAAGGATTGTCGATCTGGGTGGTGCCGTCGAGCGCGATCACCGCCTCCGATCCCGCCGACAAGGGCATGCTGTTCGAGCCGGCCGAATCCAAGATCTACCGGCATCCGACGTTCTATGAGGTCCCCGACGAAGTCGGGCACATGTGACTGTTTCTCCTCATGGTGAGAAGGTGCGAAGCACCGTCTCGAACCATGAGGCCCCTGATCTGATGAGGCGGCCTCATCCTTCGAGACGCCGCTGCGCGGCTCCTCAGGATGAGGAGCAAAGGCGGAATGAAGCAATGGCCACACCCTCCGTCACCGTGACCGAAACCCCGCTTGTGCTCTACACCCTGCGCCGCGCGGATGATGCGCTGATCCTCGGCCATCGGCTGTCGGAATGGTGCGGCCACGCGCCTGTCTTGGAAGAGGACATGGCGCTGTCCAACATCGCGCTCGACCTGATCGGGCAGGCGCGCGCACTGTATACCTACGCCGCCGAGGTCGAAGGCAAGGGCAATGACGAGGACAAGCTCGCTTATCTCAGAGACGTCAGGCAATATCGCAACCTGCTGCTGGTCGAGCGGCCCAATGGCGACTTCGCACAGACCATGGTGCGGCAGTTCTTCTACTCGTCATTCGCCGATCTCTATTGGCGCGGCATGGTGAGCTCGCGTGACGCGACGTTTGCAGCGATCGCGGCGAAGTCGGAAAAGGAAAGCGCCTATCATCTGCGCCATGCCAGCGAATGGATCATCCGGCTCGGTGACGGCACCGATGAGAGCCATGCCCGTGCGCAGGCCGCGATCGATGATCTCTGGGCTTTCACCGGCGAGATGTTCACAGTGGATGACAGCGAGCGCAGCTTGATCGATGCTGACATCGGCATCGATCCGCTGCTGCTGATGCCGGAATGGCTGGTCACGGTCACGGACGTGACGAACGAGGCGACGCTCACATTGCCTGAGAATGACTGGATGCAGCAGGGTGGCCGGGATGGCCGCCATAGCGAGCATCTCGGCCACCTCCTGAGCGAGCTGCAACATATGCAGCGCAGCTTTCCCGGTGCGTCATGGTAGGGGCCGCGCCCAGCCGAGATCGCGACCTCTGGCAGCGCGCCTGGGACGCCGCCGCAAGCGTGACCGATCCGGAAATTCCGGTGCTCACCATCGACGATCTCGGCGTGCTGCGCGAGGTGGTGCTGCGCGACGATGGCCGCATCGATGTCGCGATTACCCCGACCTATTCCGGCTGTCCGGCCATGAACATGATCGCGGTCAACATCGCGCTGGCGCTGGAATGCGCCGGCTTTCCGAATACGACCGTTCGCACCGTGCTGTC
>Ga0209677_100861_pt1 | contig 14993 bp, 14 predicted proteins | sample AraplaCvi_mCL_r2_2_FD_184285 | JGI IMG/M metagenome (GOLD analysis project Ga0209677, IMG submission 184285) | Arabidopsis root microbial communities from North Carolina, USA - plate scrape CL_Cvi_mCL_r2 (SPAdes) (version 2) | ecosystem: Host-associated > Plants > Roots > Endosphere | place: USA... | reverse complement strand
CCTACGCGAGGTCCACGTTCGGACATCGGAATGAATGTGCGGAGTATGCGATGAGTGCGCCGATCTTCCGGGACCCCGTCTACGACGGCGCGACCGACCCGACGGTCATCAGGAACAGCCGGACGGGCGACTGGTGGATGTTCTACACCCAGCGGCGGACCACCGAACCGGGCGAGGGCGTGCGCTGGATCCACGGCACGTCGATCGGGATCGCGATCTCGTCGGACGACGGAGCCACATGGCACTACAGCGGAACGGCGAATGGGCTCGGCTGTGACGACACGCTCTGGGCTCCCGAGGTCATCGCCGCCGGAGACCGCTACCGGATGTATCTGACGGTGGTCGACGGTGTCCCGGACTCGTGGACGGGCGCCGACGCCCACATCGTCGAGTTCGTCAGCGACGACCTCCTGAACTGGGACCGCGTCGGCGAGCTCGACCTCGGCTCAGACCGGGTGATCGACGCGGCGGTCGCGCTGTGCGGAGATGGGAACTGGCGCCTCTGGTACAAGAACGAGCGTGACGGCTCCTCGACGTGGTCCGCCGTCAGTCCGGACCTGAGTGGCTGGCGCGTCGAAGGGCGGGCCGTGCCGGCGACCCCGCCGCATGAGGGCCCGAACGTCTTTTCCCTGGGCGGCTGGTATTGGATGATCACCGACGAGTGGCGCGGGCTGGGCGTTCACCGCTCCCGTGACGCCCGGGTCTGGCAGCGCCAGGAGCTGAACGGGGGACTCATCCTCGACACCCCTGGCAGCCACCCCGACGATCGCGGAATCGGCCATCATGCGGACGCGGTGGTCCTCCCGGCGACAGCCGGACGGGCGGAGTCGGCGATCCTCTTCTACTTCACGCATCCGCGGCTCGACGACCCGAGCCGGATGGTCGCGAGGAGCAGCCCGATCCAAGCCGCGCGTCTCACCGTGAACGACGGGCAGCTGGTCGCCGATCGCGACATCGCCACGCCGCAGCGCCTCCTCGGTGACACCGCAGCAGCGGCCACGGCCTCGGCAGAAAGGACGACATGAGCCCGAGCTACGACGGATTCCTCCTGGCCTACTTCCAGAACGGGAACGGCCCGGATTGCGAGCAGATCCGATTCGCGGTGACCGCCGGCCGCGAACCGGACGAGTGGATGCCGGTCGTCGGCGGTCGCCCCGTGCTCCGCTCCGATGTCGGAGAGCACGGGGTGCGGGATCCATTCCTCGCCCGCGACCCGAGGACCGGCTCGTTCGTCCTCATCGCAACGGACCTGCGAACCTTTCCCGATCAGGACTGGGAGCGCGCGGTCCGGCGCGGAAGCCGTTCCATCGTGATCTGGCAGAGTGACGACCTCCTCACCTGGACGCCGCCCCGCCTCGCCGAGATCGCTCCGGAGCAAGCCGGCAACGCCTGGGCGCCCAAGGCGTTCTGGTCCGGCGCCGACAATGCGTGGCTGGTCTTCTTCGCCGCTGCCCTGTATGAGCCGGGATCGGATCGCGCCCGGCAGGAGCACCAGCGGATCCTCGTCACCGAGACGCAGGACTTCCAGCACTTCAGCCCTGCCCGCAGTTACCTCGATCCGGGCCACGACATCATCGATGCGACCTTCCTCGAATGGCAGGGAGAGCTCGCCCGTTTCACCGCGGACTCGCTCACGGACGATCCAGAGACCCGTTCTCGGTTCGTCTCGCAGGAACGCGGGGGAGCGTACCTGTCCCCGGACTTCCGCCTGGTCGCGCGCGAACTGGGATCGGCGACCCAGGCCCGTGCGGAAGGGCCAGCCGTGTTCGCGGGAATCGACGAGGAGGCGGCCTATCTGCTTCTGGACGAGTTCGAGCTCCGCGGCTACCAGCTCTACCGCAGTGCCGAACCGCTCGATGGCCGCTGGGAGCATCAGCCTGCAGCGCGTCTTCCCGACGGTGCTCGCCATGGCTCGGTGATTCCGATCACGTCGGCGGAGCGCGAGCGACTGATCGACAGCTGAATCCGCCGTGAATCCGCCCACGAATCGGGCGCAGACTGGATGAGGAAAGAGGACACAGTGTCAACCATTCAGACCACAGCGCGTCGCCGGTGGATGGCGGTGAGCGCGGGCTTCATCGTGGTGGCTCTCCTCGCGGCCTTGGCGGTCGGCCTCCTCGGGTTCCTGCACTCGCATCCGTCGCCCGCCCCGAAGGCCGCTCCAGCACCCACGTCGGCCGTTCCCCGGCTGGGGGCGGACGAGCAGGTCGCCTCGGTGAACGGGATCGCGATCCCGATGCGCGAGTTCCAGATCTTCCTGGACAAGGAGCGCGCCGCCACCGTGGCGCGGTACCCGTCGGGCTCGTCGGCGGGCGATGGCGAACCCTTCTGGAGCCGACCTGTCGACGGCGTCACTCCTGCCGGCTACCTCACCCGGGCGGCACTCGCCGACGTGGTTGCGACGACGGTCGAGCTCCAGCTCGCGGCCAAGTACAAGCTCATCGCGGACCCGAGCTACCACTCGTTTCTGGCCGCCTTCCAGGCGGAGAACGAGCGCCGCGCGAGAGCCATCGCGCAGCGCCAGGTCGTGTATGGGCCCATGAAGTACGCGGAAGCGAACTACTTGGACTACGTGACCGGCGAGTACGCCTACGAACTCGAGTCCCAACTCGTAGGGGACGGCACTCTGCCTGCGACGGACAATGCTCAGAACGCCGCCACCGAGTATCGCCAGCTGATCGACGGCCTCGCGTCCCACGCGCAGATCGTCGCTCAACGCACCAGCATCATCGCGACCGGTGGTTGCCTGGTGACCGGGCAATGCACCCGCTGATCGCTTGACAGCGGGACCCGCATAGTAAATCATTCGTGTATCGATACAAACACAATCCCTTGGTGGGGTCCGCCCGTTGAGCTGTATCGATACACATCACGTCAGAGTCGACGAAAGGATCAGGATGCCAAAACGTACACGGTCGCTCCTCGGGGGAGTGATCGCCGTCCTGCTGGGGTTCAGCGCCGCGCTGGTGGGTACCACCCCGGCGTCCGCAGCGGGCTGCACCACGTACTACGTCTCGTCAGCGACAGGAAGCGACTCCAACGACGGCTGCAGCACGACCACGCCGTGGCAGAGCCTCGCGAAGGTGAACGCGACGACGTTCGCTGCCGGAAACCAGCTCCTGTTCGCGAAAGGCGGTTCCTGGTCGGGCGAGCTTCAGCTGCTGGGATCGGGAGCGAGTGGCAACCCCATCGTCGTCTCCAGCTACGGAAGCGGAGCCGCTCCGATCATCGCCGGAGGTGGTGCCGCTGCCGCGATCGCCCTGGTCAACGAGCAGTACGTCACCATCCAGAACCTCGAGATCACCAACACGACGACCTCGGCGGCCGTGCGCGCGGGCATCCTCGCGGAGAACGACACCAGCGGGATCCTGAACGGCATCCACATCCTGAACAACAACATCCACGACGTCCTCGGCTACTGGGACAAATCGACCGGTCAGCCCAGCAATGACTCCGGCATCGGCTTCAACCTGAGCGACTCGTACACGACCAACGGCTGGAACGACGTCGACATCGACGGCAACACGCTGACCAAGGTCGACGCGGGCGGGATCTACATCGGGTCGGTCGCGGGAACGAACCACAGCATCGTGACCGCGAACGTGGTGATCCAGAACAACACGATCACGAACGCCGGTGGCAACGACGTCGTCTGCGTCTACTGCAACGCTCCGACCGTCCAGAACAACGTCACCACCGACAGCGGCTACCGGTACTCGGGCGCCGGCTACTGGATGGCCCTGAACAACGGCGGCGTCTGGCAGAACAACGAGATCGCACGTCAGTGGCGTGCGCTGTGGGACGGCGAAGCGTTCGACATCGACCACGACAACACCAACGTGACCCTGCAGTACAACTACACGCACGACAACCCGTACGGGTTCATGGAGTTCTGCTGCAGCACCACCTTCGGCTCGCTCGGAACCTCGGTCATCCGCGACAACATCAGCCAGAACGACGGATCGACCAATGCGGTCTTCTCGACGCTCAACGGAGTCGAGGCGGGAGCGTCCGCGCAGTTCTACAACAACACGGTCTACATGGGGCCGAACGACAACGGCTTCGTCGCCAGCGGAACGCCGGCGAGCAGCGCATCCGTCAGCTTCACCAACAACCTGATCTACCACCTCGGTCAGGGCGGGTACAACGCCGGGAACGTCTCGTGGTCGCACAACCTCATGTACGGTGTCCACCCGTCGACGGAGCCTGCGGACAGTTCCAAGATCACGTCCGACCCGAAGCTGGTCGATCCCGGTGCCGCCGGCTCTGGCCGCAGCTCGGCATCGGTCTACCAGCTCCTCAGCGGATCGCCCGCCCTCGGCGCCGGTGCCGTGATCTCCAGCAACGGTGGCAAGGACTACTTCGGCAACGCGGTGTCCTCGACAGCCGCCCCGAACATCGGCGCCTACAACGGCGCGGCGGTCTCCGCGCTGGCCGCCTCCTCCGGTGGCCACTGGCGATTCGACGAAGGAAGCGGCACGGCAGCGTCCGACTCCACCGGGCACCTGAACAACGGAACCCTGCAGGCCGGTGCAGGCTGGACCACCGGGCAGCTGGGCAGCGGAGCGCTCTCGCTCAGCGGCGCGACCAACAGCTGGGTGGACATCCCGACGACGGCGATCGACACGAGCGCGAGTTACACGGTCTCCGCCTGGGTGCAGCCGTCCACCGTCTCCGGGAACCAGACGTTCGCGAGCATCGACGGAACCACCATCAGCCCGTTCTACCTGCAACTCTCCGGGGGCAAGCTGACGCTCACGGAGCGGAGTTCGGACTCGACGGCCTCGACCGCCACCCAGGTGGTCGGACTGACCGCCGTCGCCGGCACGTGGTACCAGCTGGTCGGCGTCTACGACGCGACCGCGGGGACGATCAAGCTGTACGTGAACGGCGTGCTCCAGGGAACGACGGCGTACACCTCCGGCTGGAAGGCCACCGGCCACACCACGATCGGTCGTGCCAAGTGGAACGGCGGCAACGTCGACTTCGTCAACGGCGCCATCGACGACGTGCAGCTGATCCCGCGCGCCGTCACAGACCGTGAGGCCTTCGCCATCGGCACCGGGGCGACCGCCTACTACGCGTTCGACGAAGGCTCCGGCAGCACCACGGCCGATGCGAGCGGCAACATGCCGAACGCGTCCCTCGAGGGCAACGCGGGTTGGGCTTCCGGCCACATCGGGACGGGCGCTCTCTCGCAGACCGGGCAGGCCGGCGCCTTCGCCGAGACGCCCGGCGCGGCCATCGACACGCGCAAGAGCTACGCGGTGGCAGCGTGGGTGAAGCTGAACACCACGAGTGGTGGCAATCAGACGATCGTCAGCCAGTTCGGGTCCAACATCAGCCCGTTCTATCTGCAGCTGACCGGCGGCAAGTTCGCCTTCGCGGTGCGGAGTTCGGACTCCACGAGTTCGACAGTGACCTCCGTGACGGCGACGTCGGCCGCGACCGCGGGCACCTGGTATCACCTGGTGGGGATGTGGGACAGCTCCTCGGGAACCATCTCCCTCTATGTCAACGGGACGCTGCAGGGGACGGCCGCGTACAGCACTCCGTGGACCGGAGTGCTCGGCACGACGGTGATCGGCGCCGGCGAGTGGGCGCTGTCCCCGGTGGACTTCGTCAACGGATCCATCGACGACGTCCACCTCTACAACCGCACGCTCACGAGCGCGCAGATCACCACGCTGGCGACGCCGTGATCCCTGGAGGGGCGGAGTTTCGGGACTCCGCCCCTCCGGTTGTCGGCGACCCGCTCACGGGAGAAGCGTGAATCCGGACTCGTAGTGCGTCTTGGCGATCGCTGCCAACACGATCTGCAGAAAGCCCAACGCCTCGAGCTCCCGCGCACGCGAAAGGGGCCCAGCGTCTACAGCACGGAGCCCTGCTGCCTCGATCAGGGCGACGACGGCGATCTTCGCCTCCGCATCGTCACCCGCGAGAAGAACCGTCGTGGGCGTGGTGCCATTGGTGCCGGTGGCCAGCGTGTCGCCGAAATTGACGTTGAACGCCTTCACCACCGCCGCACCCGGAATCTCGTGCGCGATTTCGGCAGCGGCAGAGGAGTCGGCCGGGACGAGCAGTTCATCGTAGGTGGTGAAGTCGATCGGGTTGCTGATATCGATGACGACCTTTCCCCTGAGTCGGCTCCGATACCGGGCGAGTACGTCCGGCACCGCTTCGTAGGGGACCGCGAGGACTACGAGTTCGCCGGTGAGCGCGTCGCCCATCACCCCGTATTCCACGTCAGCGCGCTCGGGCGATGAGCCGGCACCGGCCCTGCGTCTGATGATCTGGATGTTCGCTCCGGCCCGGGTGGCCACGTCGGCCAGAGCCGAACCCATTTTGCCGGTGCCGATGATGCTGATGGATGTCATGCGGACGGGACCCTTCTGAGTCGCTTGAGTGTCTTCTCGGCGGCAGCCACGGCGTCGTAGTCGAAGACCACGCCCCGGCGGAAGTCGCGCCCGGCCCGCAATTCCGCGTCGCGTTTCCGGGTGTCCTCGAACTCGTTCTGCGAGTCGAACTGCGAACCGCTTCTGCGGGAGCTGTTCTGCAAGATGGCCGTTCGTTGCATGCGCATCGAGGTATAGCGTTTGAAGGCTTCGGCGATGCCTTCGGAGCCATCGCCTTCCCGGAGGAAGAAGGCGAGGGCGATGCTGTCCTCGATGGCCTGGTTCACGCCCTGGCCTGCGTGGGGCAGCATCGTGTGTGCTGCGTCGCCGAGCAAGGTGATCCGACCACGCGACCAGTTGCTCAGAGGCTCACGGTCGTAGAGCCCCCACCAGAAGGTCTGGTCGATGAGTCCGATGAACTCACGGAGTTTCGGGTCCCATCCATCGCCCCCGAACTCGGCGGCGAGTTCGCTGACATCCCCGGCGGAGGACCACGATTCCTCGAGGGGCTTGTCACTGGGTACGAACCCCACATAGTTGAACAGCTTCCGCTGCTGCAGTGGGTAGCACATGAAGTGCTTTCCCTCGCCCATCCAGACCTGGCTCTTCATCGGCCAGTCGTCGGGGAGGCGAGTCGCGTCAAGCACTCCGCGGTAGGCGATCGATCCGGAATAGACGGGATCCGGGACTGTCATGATCGAGTCCCGCACCACCGAGTGGACGCCATCCGCACCCACCACGGCGTCGAATTCACCGGTCACGCCGTTGTCGAATTCCAGGCGGACGCTCGAGGCCGACTGGTGAATCGACGTCAAACGATGTCCCAGGCGAACCGAGTCAGCGGGGACCGCTCGAGTCAGAACCTCGACCAGATCGGGTCTGTACATTCCCACGTTCTGGTACCGCCGGGCTGAGTCCTCCCACGCAGCTTCGGCGATCAGCGCGCCTCTGGCGTCCAGGTACACGCCGGGCCCCTCCATGCGTGCGCCTGCGCGCTTGACCTCATCGAGCAGACCCAGCGTGTCGAGAATGCGCTGGGCATTCGGGGCGACCGTGACGCCTGCGCCCACATCGCCGAACCTTCGCGCCTGCTCGAATACCGTGACCCGGACGCCGGCGATCCTCGTCAGCGCGATCGCGGCGGTGAGCCCGCCCATCCCGCCGCCGATGACCGCGACTCTCGTGGTGTGATCTGCCATCAGTTCTCCTCGACCGAATTGCGTGACACTCGAATGTGGCTTGCCTCAAGCGGGTCCCTACCGCTTCTCCGCCAACTCCATCTGAGCCCCGTTCGGGACGAACACCGTGGCTCCGCTCGCCTGCTCGGCCTCGTGGTCCGGCCCGAGCGGGATGCCGCGACGGTCGCGCAGGCACAGCGCCGCCCCGGCTCCGAGGAGGGTGGCTACGAGGAGATATCCCGAGATCGCGACGGTTGTGCCGGTGCCCTCCAGCAGAGCCTGGGCGATCGTCGGCGCGAACGCCCCGCCGAGGACCGCCCCGATCGCGTAGGCGATGGATACGCCGGAGAAGCGCACGGACGCCGGGAAGATCTCCGCGTACCACGCAGCCAATGGGCCGTACGTGAGGCCGAGGCCGATCGAGATCAGGATCAGCGCGGTGTAGAGCCCGGGAAGCGTGCCGGTGTCGACGAGCCAGAAGATCGGGAAGACGATCAGGGCCTGCAAGGCGAAGCCGATGAGGATGGTGTTCCGCCGGCCGATCGAGTCGGCCAGGCGACCGGAGATCAGCGTCGACACGAACCAGACCATCGAGGCGACCGCGGCTGCGACGAGCACCGCCGTCGTGTCTATCTTCAGCCTGCCGGTGGCGTAGCTGTTGAGGAAGCCGCCGGTCGTCATGTAGCCCGCAGTGTTGTTGCCCACGAACACGAGCGCGGCAAGGATCACGAGATGCCAGTGGCGCCGGAAGAGGACAAGGATCGGGACCTTGATCTGATTGCCGCGCTCGGCGATCTCCTTGAACACGGGGCTTTCCTCAACGGACCGGCGGACCAGGAAGCCGACGACGATGAGCACGATGCTGAGCAGGAACGGCACGCGCCAGCCCCACTCCAGGTAGGCCGCGCCGGGGGAGAAGACGCCGGTCATGAGGGCCGTGACACCTGAGGCGAGGAGGAAGCCGAGCGGGACGCCGAGCTGTGGCAAGGCGCCGGCGCGGCCGCGGCGGTCCGCGGGGGCATGCTCGACGACCATGAGAACCGCTCCGCCCCATTCGCCGCCGGCGGAGACCCCTTGGAGGATGCGGAGCAGGAGCAGGAGGATCGGCGCTGCGATGCCGATCTGGGTGAACGTCGGCAGGACGCCGATGAGTGTCGTCGCCGTTCCCATGAGGACGAGCGTGATGACGAGCACCGTGCGCCGACCGATCACATCGCCGAAGTGCCCCGCAAGGAACGCTCCGAGCGGACGGAAGAGGAACGAGATGCCGACAGTGGCGAGGGACAGCAGGAGCCCGATGTCCTTACCGGCCGGGGCGAAGAAGAGCTGAGCGAAGACGAGTCCCGCGCCTGTCGCGAAAATGAAGAAGTCGTACCACTCGATGGTGGTGCCGATGATCGTCGCAATGGCGACCCGGCTCTGGGTCGCGCGATTGCCAGCGGCAGTGGAGGTGATCATGGTGTCCCTAACGTCATTGTTGGTCCCCGATCAAGAGGGGTGCGAGAGAACTGTTTCTCTATATTGGAAGTCGTCGATCTCCGTGTAAAACTCAGAAATCTGCGGATGTTGTTCTGTCGTACTTATGTAATCGATCGAGAAGAGGTGGCCATGGCCGATGTGAGCTTGAGGCAGCTCGAGTTGTTCGCCGCCCTGCCGAACTTCACGACGCTCAGCGCAGCGGCAGCCCATCTGCACATCTCCGAATCGGCGCTGTCGCAGGCTGTCACGGGGCTCGAGAAGACCGTCGGGGAGCAGCTGTGCGTCCGCCGAAAGGCACGGGGCCTCACCCTGACTCCAGCGGGGCAGGAGTTCGCCATACAGGCTCGCCGGATCCTCGCGGACACCCGGGAGCTCGTCCTCGGCGCCCGCCGGGGCGAGTTGCGCGGCCCGGTGAAGCTCGGCTGCTACGCGAGCTTCGCGACGAGCGTGGTGCCCGAGCTTCTCGAAGGGTTCCCCCGCAGGCATCCGGGGGTGCATCTCGAGGTCACGGTGGGTACCAATGAGGAGTTGTTCTCAGCGCTCCAGGCGGGGTACCTCGACGTAGCCTTCACGTACGACGTGTCCCTGCCCACCGGATACCGTCGCCGCGAGATCTATCCGACCGCGCTGGAGGCCCACCTGCATCCGGCCCATCCTCTCGCAGCGGGCGACACGGTGGACCTTGCCGATCTCGCCGGTGAGCCGCTCATCCAGTACGACGCGAGTCCCGGCACCATCAACATCACGGAGGCATTCGCGGCCCGTGGGGTGGAGCTCACGATTCAGGCGCGGGTCACTCAGATCATCCTCGTCGAGGCGCTGGTGGGCCGCGGGGTGGGTTACGGCCTGCTGATGTCCCGGCCCAACACGCTCCCCGTGAGCATCGAGGGGCGGCCGATCGCCATCCGCCCCCTCGACCCGCCCGTGACCCTCGCCCACGTCGTAGGAATCTGGCCCGAGGAGATGACCCTCACGCCGCGCGCCGCGGCCCTGCTCGACTATGCGGTCGAGAAGCTCGGCGGCTACGACCACGAAGACGCAGCGCATACCCAAGCCGGCACCGGCCAGCGCGACAGCCCCGCTGTGGCGAGTTGAACGGATCGAGCCGCCGTTGCGCTTCTCGCAGATCGACCCTCAGAGCAGAGCCAGCCGCCCCACGATCCGGTCGACGCGGTTGCGCGGGCCGACCACGCTGACCGCGTAGTAGGGGAGTGCGTCACCGGAGGTCGCCGCCACGGTGCCGAGGTACTCGTCGTAGACCCTGGTCAGCTGAGCGGCGGCGGGCATGTCGGCGACGAACACGTCGTCGGCCGACGCGGCCTTCGCGCGGATGACGGCCAGCTGCTCCGGCGTCGCGCGCAGCACGGAGCACCCGGCCCACGGCAGTCCGGGATGCGAGCTGCCGTCCGCGTCGATCGCGTCGGGCCCGAGCAGGGCGCCCACATTCGCTGCGGTGGCGGCCGCCGTGCAGATCGCCGCGTTGGCGGCGATCCCCGCCGGCAGTGACGCATCGACGACGACCACCCATTTGAGCCGGGCCGAGCGGGTCGGGGCGGCGGTGTCCACCTCGTGGGTCTGGAAGCCGACGGCTGCGGTCATGGAGTCTCCTCTCGTTCGGTCTGAACCCTCAGAACCTAGCCGGGATGCGACGATATTGCTGAGAGTCCGAACGAAGTTCGGCAGCAGCGCTATTCTGGCCCGCATGGACGAACTTGATCGGGCGATCCTGCGTGAACTCCAGTCGGATGCGCGGCGCAGCAACCGCGACGTGGCAGCGGCCGTCGGCGTCTCGCCGAGCACTGCGCTCGAGCGCACGCGAGCGCTGCGCCGGCGCGGCGTCATCCGGGGAGCGAGCCTCGACGTCGACCTCTCCGCGATCGGCCGGCCCGTGCAGGCGCTCATCGCCGTGCGGGTGCGACCACCGTCCCGCCCGGTCATCGAGGGCTTCCGCGACTGGGTCGCCTCCCTGCCCGAGACGATCGGCGTCTTCGTGACGAGCGGGAACGAGGACTTCATCATCCACGTCGCGGTCGCCGACAACGAGAGCCTCTACGCCTTCGTCATCGACCGGCTGACCCAGCGGCGTGAGATCGCCGACGTCCGGACCTCGGTCGTGTACGAGCACCTGCGCAACGGCAGCCCCCAGCCGGTGGACTGAGACGGATGCGTGTGCTGGATCGCGGCGGGGATCCCGCTCATGCGCATCACCGGACGAGCCGTCCCTCCCCGTCGCGGACGTTCACGCGGTGCGCGCTGAGGATGGAGATGCGGTTGAAGGCGTTGATGGCCACGGCGACCCACTCGGCCGCGACGTACGTCGCCTCACCGAGCACCGAGCGCGCCCCGGCCAGGTCCGCTCGCGCGTCCTCCGTCAACGGCAGTCGGGTTGCCGCCTCGGCGATGGCCAGCACGGCCTGCTCGCGCTCGTCGTACAGCTCCGCGTCCCGCCAGGCCGGAAGCATGTCGAGCTTCTGCTGGGGGACCCCGGCCTGCCGGGCCTCGCGCGAGTGCAGGTCGAGGCAATAGGCGCACGCGTTCATCTGCGACGCACGCACCTTCAGGAGTTCGGTCTCCTGGGCCGTCAGCCCGCCCTGGAGCGCGGTCTCCGCGACCGCGGCCGACCACTCCCGGGCGGCCTGCCATGTCTCGGGCGCGGATTTGTCGAGGTAGGGGATCATGCGCTCTCCTGTGCGTGCCGGAATCGTGACCGGGTCAGTCCACGGTCTCGGCGTCCGCGCGTTTCGCGAGGACGTCTTGCCAGTCGCCGGGAAGGCGGTTCGCGGGACCCGGGACGCTCTGGTGCTCGGGATGGCTGGCCGGTGCCGCGAGTTCCGGGCCCTCCACATATTGGCCGGTGGCGAAGTCCCAGAACCAGTCCTCGCCGGGCTCGAAGCTCTGAATGTAGCGGTGGCCGGTCGCCTCCGCGTGGGCGCGGGAGTGCCGTGCGAGGGAGTCGTCGCAGCAACCGATGTGGCCGCATGCCGCGCAGCGCCGCAGGTGCACCCACCAGCCGCCGTCGCGGTCGCATTCGACGCAGCCGGTGCCGCTGGGCGGGACGTCCGGGTCGATTCCGTCGGTCATCGTTCCCTCCTCGTCTGGTACCGACCTCGTACGGGAGCAGGCACTCGCCGGACGGCACCCACTCTAGTTACGATGCGGGAGGCGCGGTCGATTGGCGCACGACCAGGCGCGTGGGGATCGGGATGGACTCGGCGGCGGTCTCCGGCTCTTCGAGCGCGATCAGGACCTGCTGCATGGTGAGCGCGCCGAGTGAGGCGAAGTCCTGGCGGACGGTCGTCAGCGGCGGCACGAAGTAGGCCGCCTCCGGTACGTCGTCGAAGCCCACGACGCTGATGTCTTCGGGGATGCGCAGCCCGCGACCCCGCAGCGCCGCCATCACGCCGATCGCCATCTGGTCGTTCGCGACGAACACCGCCGTGGCCGACCCTGCTGCCAGCTGCGAGCCGAACCGGTAGCCGCTCTCGGCCGACCAGTCGCCGTGGCTGAGCTCGGTCGCCACCAGGCGCGCCTCGGACAGCTCGTCGCGCCAGCCGCGCACACGTTCGATGGCGTCGGGCGAGACCTCGGGGCCGGCCAGGCTCGCGATGCTGCGGTGGCCGAGCTCCACCAGGTGGCGCACCGCCTCGCGAGCACCGCGGTATTGGTCGATCGACACGGTGAGCGGGCCTCGATGCTGGCCGGCCGCCACCGCGATGATCGGGACGCCGGCTTCGAGGGCGCGGACGACATCCAGCTGGGCGACGTCCTCGGCGATCAGCACGACGGCCTCGACGCGCTCCCGCAGCAGCGACTCGACCACGCCGCGGATCGAGCCGACGTCGCCGGAGACCGACGCGACGCTGATGACGCTGTAACGGGCCTCGCGCGCCGCCTCGCTGAAGTGGATGGCGATGGACGAGGGGCCGAAGTCGGCGCTCGCCGGGGTGATCAGCCCGATCATCCGGGTGCGCCGGGTGACCAGCGCACGCGCGGCCGGCGACGGGGTGTACCGGAGCTTCTTGATCGCCTGCTCGACACGCTGACGGGTGGCAGGCCGCACTCCGGGCACATCGTTGAGCACGCGCGACACCGTCTGGTGCGACACGCCGGCCAGGCGTGCGACATCGAAGATGTTCGCCACCTTCGCCGGTCTGTCCTCTGCGCTCACCTCTCGGTCCGCCTGATCCCAGCACGGCCCGCGGTGCGTGCCGGCTCGTTCGTCCCGGCCTCGGCGCCTTTCGGCTCGGCTGTTTCCGGCTCCTCCGAGTCTGCACTGGCGACCATCGCCAGGAGGGATTCGAAACTCACGTCCTCCGCATCCAGCGTGGCGATCACCTCCCGGTCCCTCAGAACGACGATGCGGTCGCCCACCCGCAGGACCTCCTCGAGCTCCGCCGAGATGAAGAGGATGGTCATACCCGATTCTGCCAGTTCGCTGACGAGACGCTGGATCTCGACCTTCGCACCGACATCGATGCCGCGGGTGGGCTCGTCGAGGGCGAGGATGCGCGGCGACAGGGCGAGCAGCCGCGCAAGCATGACCTTCTGCTGGTTGCCGCCGGAGAGTGCGCCGGCCGGCCGTTCCGGGTCGGCGGGCCGGATGTCGAGGGCCTCGATCCAGCTCGCCGTCAGTTCGTCCTGACGTGCCCGCGGGATGCGGCGGAGCCATCCCTTCTCGGCCTGCAGTGCGAGCGTGATGTTCTCCCGGACGGTCAGCTCGCCGATGATCCCCTCGAGCTTCCGGTTCTCGGACGAGTACGCGATACCCGCGCGCAGACCGTCGCGCGGGCCGGACAGCCGCCGCGGCGCTCCGTCGACGACGATGGAGCCTGCTTCGATGCCGTCGATTCCGGCCAGGAGCCGCGCGAGTTCCGTGCGGCCCGATCCGAGCAACCCTGCGAGTCCGACCACTTCTCTTTCATACAGGTCGACGGTCGCGGGTTTCAGCATCCCGCGCCGCTCGATCCCGGTCGCGGACAGCACCGGGGCGGACGCCGCGACGCTGGACGGGGTGTCGGGCCGGGCGTCGACGCTCTCGAGCTCCGCGCCCTCCCTGCCCAGCATCTTGTGCACCAGATCGATCCGCAGCAGCTCGGTCGTCAGGTACTCGCCGACCAGCTCGCCGTTGCGGAGCACGGTGACCCGGTCGCAGATCTCGTAGACCTGCTCGAGGAAGTGCGAGACGAAGAGGATGGCGATGCCGCGCGAGCGCAGCTCCCGGATGACGCGGAAGAGTTCCGTCACCTCGTCCTGGTCGAGGCTCGACGTCGGCTCGTCGAGCACCAGCACCTTGAGGTCGGCGGAGACGGCGCGGGCGATCGCGACCAGCTGCTGCACCGCCAGTGAGTACGACCCGAGCGGGCTGGCCGGGTCGATGTCCAGCCCGAGGCCGACGAGAGCGCGCTGTGCTTCGGAGCGCATGCGCGCCCAGTCGATCCCGCCCCGGCGGCGCGGCTCGCGGCCGAGCATGACGTTCTCGGCGACGGTCAGGTTGGTCAGCAGGTCCACCTCCTGGTAGACCGTGCGGATGCCCGCCTTCTGGGCCTGCCGCGGGTTCGCGAACGTGCGGACCACCCCGTCCAGCCGCACCGTGCCGGAGTCGAGGGGGATGACGCCGGTGATCGCGCGGATCAGCGTCGACTTGCCTGCCCCGTTCTCGCCCATGAGGGAGTGGACTTCGCCCGGGAACATCCGGAAGTCGACGTTGGAGAGCGCCGCGTCTCCCGCATACCGCACGGACGCACCGCTGACCTCGACGACAGGGTCGACATGCATCGTCGCCTCGCGCTCCTTGTCCGCCTGGGTGACGGAGTACACACTACTATCGGCTGCTACGCCCGTCCTGCTGCGCTCACTTCCGGCTGGTCCGGGCGACGATGAGCCGCTGCACCACCACGAACGCCAGCAGCAGGATGCCGATGGTGATCCGGGTCCAGGAGGC
>Ga0209677_100859_pt1 | contig 15021 bp, 10 predicted proteins | sample AraplaCvi_mCL_r2_2_FD_184285 | JGI IMG/M metagenome (GOLD analysis project Ga0209677, IMG submission 184285) | Arabidopsis root microbial communities from North Carolina, USA - plate scrape CL_Cvi_mCL_r2 (SPAdes) (version 2) | ecosystem: Host-associated > Plants > Roots > Endosphere | place: USA... | reverse complement strand
TCTACTACCCGCCCACCGCACCTGGACACGGACTGGTCCTCGACCGCGAGTACCTCGCGGAACACCGCATCTGACACAGGACGTCGGACGGAAGTCCCACGGGCAAGGAGATCATCTCGATGGATGGAACCGAAGATCCGCTGTTCTCGGTGGCGGGCAGAATCGCGGTCGTGACGGGAGCGTTCGGCCAGATCGGCGCCGAGTTCGCCCGGGCGCTGCACGCACGCGGGGCACGCGTGGTCGTGACCTCCCGCGACGCCGACGTGGATGCGGGCGAACGCCTGGGCATCGCGGAGGGCGGGGACCGGCTGATGGCGGTCCAGCTGGACATCACGGACCAGGCGAGCGTGGAGGCCGCATTCGATCGGGTCGTCGGGGCCTGGGGGGTCCCGACGATCGTCGTCAACAATGCCGGCATCGACACACAGCCCAGCGCGCCGCCGGAGGTGTCGGGCCCGTTCGAGCAGTTCCCCGCCGAGGTGTTCCGCGAGGTCGTCGACACGAATCTCGTGGGCACCTTCCTCGTCACCCAGGCCGCGGGCCGCCGTATGCGCGAGGCGGGACTCGCTGGGTCGCTCATCAACGTCGGATCGATCTACGGGATGGTCTCGCCGGTGCAGGACATCTACGCGTACAAGGCCGTCGATACGGGTGTGCCGTTCATCAAGCCTGTCGCCTATTCGGCCGCGAAGTCGGGGATCTACAACCTCACCCGGTACTGCGCCACCTACTGGGGCCGGACGGGCATCCGCGTGAATACGCTGACGCCGGCCGGAGTGTGGCGGGAGACGCAGGACGAGAAGTTCCACGCGAACTACGAGGCCCGCATCCCGATCGGCCGGATGGCGCAGGCCGACGAGTACAACGGCGCGCTGATCTTCCTCGCGTCGGACGCCTCCCGCTACATGACGGGCTCGAACCTCGTGGTCGACGGGGGCTGGACCGCATGGTGAGCGACGTCATCGGTGAGCGGATCATCGCCGCGACCCCCACTCCGATGCGTGCGGACGAGTCGGTCGATCTGGACAACCTCGCGGCACTCGTCGACATCGACATCGCGCGCGGAGTCGAGGGCATCTACATCGGGGGGTCCACTGGCGAAGGGATGCTCCTGTCGCTCGAGGAGCGGGAGGCCGCGGCACGCACGGCCGTCGACGCCGCAGCGGGACGCGTCCCCGTCATCGCGCACGTCGGGGCCATGACGACCCGCGACGCGATCCGGCTGGCCCAGGCGGCGGAGGAGGCGGGCGTCGCGGCGGTCTCCATGATCCCTCCCCTCTACTACCGCTACTCGACGGAGGAGGTCGTGGCTCACTACCGTGCCGTCATCGACCGCGTCGGCCTCCCGTTCATCGTCTACAACATCCCCCAGTTCACCGGTCGCGACGTGGTGGAGGGAGGGTACGAGGCGCTGCTGTCTCTCCCCCAGGTCGTCGGCATCAAGCACACCTCGCAGAACCTCTTCGGTGCGGAACGTCTCGTGGCCCAGTATCCGGACGTGAAGCTCATCAACGGCTTCGACGAGCTCTACCTGCCCGCCCTCATGATGGGTGCGACCGCCTCCATCGGCACGACCGTCGGGCTGCAGGTCGAGCTCTTCCGCTCGCTGCGGGCTCGCGTGAAGGCCGGCGATCTCGACGACGCGCGGACGGTGCAGGTGCGCATCAACGAGACGCTCGACGGGATGATCCGCGAAGGTGTGTTCCCGGCCGCCAAGTACCTGGTCGGCAAGTACGCCGTTCCGTGCGGTTCGTGCCGTCGACCGATGGCGGCGCTCACCGCCGACAACCGCGCGAACCTCGATGCGCTCTGGTCCCGGCTACAGGACAGCATCGCGGCCACGGTCGCTGAAGACGCGGCGCGCGCGTGACATCCACCCGGCACGTAGAACCCCACACCACAGGAGACGACATGACCGACTACGCACTGCCCGCGACGCCCGTGCGGCCCGACGCCCCCGAGCGCACGGCCTACCTCATCACCTCCGGCGACCTGCGCGAATCCGCGAACCTCGCCGGATGGCCGACGCAGCTCGAACTCGAGGCCGCGGTCACCGGCGTGCTGAACGAGCTGGGCTGGCAGGTCATCCGGCCGTTCGGCGTCGACCCGGCGACCGGGCACGGCTTCATCTCGAGCCAGCGGATGGGCATGGAGATCTTCAGAAAGATCCCGCCGGAGTCGCCGCTCGTCGTCGCGATCGCGAACTGGCAGTACTCCCACCACATCCTCGCCGGGCTCCGCACGCACCGCGGGCCGATCCTGACGGTCGCGAACTTCGCCGGCGACTGGCCGGGGCTCGTCGGCCTCCTCGGACTGAACGCGGGCCTCACGAAGATGGGCAAGCCGTACGCGACGACGTGGTCGGTCGATTTCGCCGACGACTGGTTCCGCGACGGCCTGCGGGAGTGGGTGGAGACGGGGGCCATCGTGCACGACGCCTCCCACGTCCGTCCCCTGCCGGAGCTGCCCGACACCCCGGAGGTCGCCCTCGGACGCGCGCTCGGCGACGAGCTCCTCACGGACAAGGCCATCATCGGCGTGTTCGACGAGGGCTGCATGGGAATGTACAACGCGATCTTCGACGACGAGCTGCTGAACCGCATCGGCGTGTACAAGGAGCGCCTCTCGCAGTCCGCGCTGTACGCCGAGATGCTCCGCGTGACGGATGCAGAGGCGGATGCCGTGTACGACTGGCTGATCGACCACGGCATGATCTTCGTCTACGGGAAGGATGCGGCGACCGAGCTCACCCGCGATCAGGTGCAGTGGCAGCTGAAGATGTACATCGCGGCCCTGCGCATTGCGGACGACTTCGGACTGGATGCTGTCGGCATCCAATACCAGCAGGGCCTGAAGGATCTCGTTCCGGCGTCGGACCTCGCGGAGGGCATGCTCAACTCCACCGAGCGGCCGCCGGTTCTCAGCCGCGATGGCTCGCGGGAGCTGCACGCCGGCCGTGCCTTCCCGCACTTCAACGAAGCCGACGAGGGCGTCGCCGTTGACGCGCTCGTGACCGACCGCGTGTGGCGCGCGATGGGCCTCGTGCCCGACAACACCCTCCACGATGTCCGCTGGGGCGAGGAGTTCGACGGCGAGTTCGTATGGGTCTACGAGATCTCCGGCTCAGTGCCGGCCTCCCACCTGGGCGGCTGGCAGAACGCGGAGGGATGGCGCCAGGGCCACGTCTTCTTCCCGGCCGGCGGCGCCACGATCAACGGCGTCTCGAAGCCCGGCGAGGTCGTGATCTCACGCATCTTCATCGCCGACGGCATCCTGCAGGCGGACATCTTTCGCGCCACCGTCGTGGAGCTGCCCGCGGAGGAGACGCAGCGTCGGAAGGACGCCACCAACCCGGAGTGGCCGATTGCCAACGTCGTGCTACACGACGTGACGCGCGACCAGTTCATGGCGCGCCACAAGGCGAACCACGCCCAGGTCGCCTACGCGCCGGACACGGAGACCGCCGACAAGGCGCTCGCGGCGAAGGCGGCGATGTTCGACCAGGTTGGGATCCGGGTCAACCTGGTGGGCCGGGTAAGCCTCTGAGGCGGGCGGTTCCTCCGTCTCGCCGGTCGACCGAGGCGAGGCTACGGGCGGCCGTGGCTTCCGCCGGAGTGGCCTGAACCCCCCGGCGCCGCAGGAGCGCCATGACCCGAGTGGTCGGCGGACCCGTTCGGCTGCGCAGGACTCTCAGGAGCGTCAGAAGTCGGTTCCGGGGTCGGCGTCGCACTCTGCCCGGCGCCGTGTCCCGCGGCAGGCTTCGGCGTCAGGACCACCGCGCAGTAGGCCGCTATGCCATCCGCACCTCCGGAGGCCTTCGCGAGCGAGGCGTAGGCAACCGACGTCGGGGCGAGGCCGCCGTGCTGGAACGCTGTGCACAATCCATGCGCCGCCGGGCCCGTCGCATCTGGCCCCACCGGGGCTGTTGCGCTGGGGTCCGGTGTCGCTGTTTCAGTGGGGTCGTCGGTCGGTTCGGCGGTCGGCGTTCCGGTGGCAGTATCGGTGGGCTCAGCGGCCGGAGCACCGAGGAGCGAATGGGCATCGTCCTGCAGACCGGGAGGAAGCGAGCCGGTGTACGCGGCGGCTGCGGAGCCGCCCACGGTGATCGTTCCGAGCGCAATAAGCGCAATGGCGACCTTGCTGCCGACGACCGCGGTGATGAGCGACATGGCCTGAATTCTCCTGATCTCCGTTGGTACCTGCGTAGCGCAAGAGCAACCGTCGTCGGGAAGCGCGGTCAGGAATCAGGATCGCGGCAGCCGGGAGGGACTGCAAGCCCCCATGTGAGGCACCGGGAAGGACATCGCGTCTCGAGCGGCGCGAGGCGTTCGAGCCTCATCGCAAAACACACTTAGATTTTCATAGAGACTTTCGGTTCTCCTGCCGGCACAAGACGGAATCGGAGGAGCTTGCGCTTTCTAGAAATACAGGTTCATTGCCACGGGCAGAAATAAGATCGCGATCGCTTTGCGATGCAATAAGGCATAGGTCACAACTCTGCGTCGGAACGTCTCGGATGTGAAGCCAAGCAGCGGCCGAGACCTCATTCGGATTTGGGAAGCGCGGCGTCGCGTGAACCCGGCTGCATTCGGGCTCGAATTGCGTCAGCACTCACGTAGGTGTTTATTTCCTTCCACGCGTCCTCGTCTTCCACGCTCCAAGCCTCGGCGTACTCAAAATGGAAGCGCACTACGCCTTCGGCAATCTCAACCAGATTCCACGTGAGCGCCTGCGAGGCATCCTTTGTCGCTCGCGCCGAAATCGCGGAGCGCGACCTGGACTGGGGAGCTTCAAGACTTTGCCATGGCAGTCCGAATGTACGAAACACGTTCCTTGCGCGCTGAATGGCCCAAATCAAGGCGAAGTAGGCGGCGATGCACTCCAGCCGTGGTGGCGTGTCGCGCCGATCCGTTGAGTAGAGGAGCGTACCGATGGTATTGCGGGCGACCGCTGTTTCCGCTGTCGTGAGCGACACATGTAGATCGGTCAGTGCTTGCCGGCGGTCTCGACGCCGCAGACGCACGTACACGAACACGGCCGCTACCCCCGTGACAACGGTAAAAGTGGTGCTCACCCACGTGGCGAGGTCGCCAGTTTGACTGACACCGAAAAAATCGAACGTTCCCAACTGCGCTTCCCGCTCCCGTTATTGCTGCTTCACTCCGAAGGCCAGAATCCTGCCAATGACACCCGCCACCTAGGCAAGCCCGCCGCGTCTAATTCTCCGGTCGCGAAAGCGCGGCGCTCGATCCGACGCATTCGCCATGTGATGAATCGATCGGACAAGCGCGCCTCGCCCTGATTTCCCGTTCCGCATTCAGCGGGCCGCGTCCGACTATCAGGACGCCGAGAACTCACTAGTCGATCCTGCCCTCTTTCGACATACTTTTGCACTGAGCGACGGTCGGAGCGGCGGCGCACTCTTCGTTCTGCCATCTGCCAGAACCGATCGGATGTAAGTTTCCTCCTTCTCGATCTTGTCGTAGCAGTAATTGGCGCGGCATTTGCCGTCGCTATCGCGGCCGCCACCTTCCTTCTCGGCAGACGCTATCGAGAACGCCGGGCCATCAATCTGCTGATACAAGAGCTTCAGCACCGCCGCTCTCCCGCGCCTACCGATCTCCTCGTGGAGGTTCAGAATGCCGAACAGAGCGACGATTCTGCCCGAATGAACGCAAGCGTCCTGGGTATCCGGGACGCAATCAGCGATGCAGAGTCCCTCGCGCCTTATCGGCAGGGTGCAATCACCGCTCGCGGACGACAATCGCTTGTAATCACTACCTCGAGCTGCTGACCGGCATCCGAGCCGCTACTGGTTTTTCCTCATGGACCTTCGTGCAGATGTCGCTGAGCAGGTGGAGCGCTTGGCCCAGGGAAGCGGTCGTCGCACCTAGGCACTGCCTCGAGGAGGAGGCGCGTACTAGCAGACCCGCCCGGTGTCCGTTTCTTGTGAGTCGGTTTTCGTTCCGCTACCTTCGCCACATGGGACCGCACCCGTTCGTCGTTGACGCTCCACACGCGCGATACTTCGTGGACGACCACTGTGCGAACTGCCTCGTCGAGCTACCCGAACTAGAAGACGCACTCTTCTGCAGCAGCTGGTGTAGCGAGATTGCAGGGCAGGTCCGCTGCATGAGGGGCGTGTTCCGAGACGGCCGGATCAGCGATCCAGCCGTCATGGAAGCCATCGGCACTCGGAACGCCTTCTTACTCATAGGCGGCTATCACGCCCTGGGGCGTCAGATGAACGCGCGAACGCGCGAGCAGGTGGTGAATCGAGCCGGTGGCAAGTGCCAGTCGTGTGGACAGGATGGCACCGAGGTCGATCACATCTCTGGAAACTCGAACGAGGCGGACAATCTTCAGCTTCTTTGCGGTGCGTGCCACCGAGAGAAAACGGCGGAACAGCTTCGGCCCGCGTCCGAGGAGAGCCAAGCCCTTTTGATGTCACTGATCGCGGGCCGCGTATGGCCGGACGAGCCGATTCTCTTGGCTGACGACCAAGAACAATGGAGCACTCGTTGGCGAGCGCTCAAATCGTCGCGACTCCGGCGATACATCGAAGACGCGAGAGAAGGTGGGTTTGATCCAGTTGGTCTTAAGACCCGCTCCTCGTTGGCTGCCAGCAGAGCAGAATTTCGGGCGGATATCTCCCGCGAGGCTCAAGCGGATCTTGAGGTGGCTAGAACTGACTTCTTCGAGCGGCTTGTCCGCAAGACCTGGCAGGAGCATTAATCGAGCAACGCACCTGCGGTTGACTTGAGCTTGGATGCGCTGTGCCCGCCGCCCCAAATCGGCGGCTCCCCTTGAACCTAAGCCCGCTAAGCTCCCTGCCCCGAAGGGGCGATACCGTGTGTACTGAAGCGTTGCCAAACTACGTAGGGCAAGGCAACTCACTGGAAGGCTTCGCTAGCTTGAGCAACAACCACGCAACATTCATCTGGTCGATCGCGGATCTCCTTCGCGGCAGCTTCAAGGCACATCAGTACGGGGACATCATCTTGCCCTTCACCGTGCTGCGTCGACTGGATGCGGTCCTCGCGCCGAACAAGTCGCAAGTACTGGAGGTCGTCGAAGACGCCCGCGCGAAGGACGTCCCTGTTCGTCCGGCGCTGCTAAAGGCACGTGCGGGGCACCAGTACTCGTTCTTCAACACCTCCCGCTACGACCTTCGGTCGGTGCTGGGCGACCCAGAAAACATCACAGAGAACCTGCTGGACTACGTGGGCGGGTTCTCGGAGAATGTCAAAGACATCTTCGACAAGTACAAGATCAGCGACCGGTTCGCTGAACTCGCCGACGCCGGGCTGCTGTTTCTGGTAGCCCAGCGCTTCGCCGCAGTGGACCTCTCTCCGCAAGCCGTACCCAACGAAGAGATGGGGCACATCTTCGAGGAGCTGATCCGCAAGTTCGCGGAAGCCTCCAACGAGACCGCCGGTGAACACTTCACCCCACGCGACGTGATCGAGTTGATGGTGGACATCCTCCTCGCCCCCGACGCCCATGCATTGTCGAAGACGAACGTCGTCCGCTCCATCTACGACCCCACGGCCGGCACCGGCGGCATGCTCTCGGTTGCGGAAGATCACGTTCGTGCTATGAATCCGACAGCGACACTCACGCTCGCCGGGCAAGAGATCAACCCGCAGTCGTACGCCATCTGCAAAGCCGACATGACCGTGAAGGGTCAGTCGGTGGACGCGGTCGTCTTCGGTGACACGCTCCTCAATGACGGACACCAGGGGTCGACGTTCAACTACTGCCTCTCTAATCCACCCTTTGGTGTGGACTGGAAGAAGCAGCAGAAGCACGTCACTGAGGAACACAACCTGCGCGGGTTCGCCGGTCGGTTCGGTCCTGGGCTACCTCGCGTGTCCGACGGGTCGATGCTTTTCCTGCTGCATCTAATTTCCAAGATGCGGCCGAAGAGCGCGGACTCGGCGGGCGGCCGTGCAGCGATTGTCCTCAACGGTAGCCCGCTCTTCACCGGCGGTGCCGGATCTGGTGAATCGAACATCCGCAAGTGGATCCTCGAGCGCGACTACCTCGAAGCGATCATCGCGCTCCCAACCGACATGTTCTACAACACGGGCATCGCCACCTACATCTGGGTGCTCACCACTGACAAGCACCCGAGCCGAGCCGGCAAAGTGCAGTTGATTGACGGGAGCAACAAGTTTCGGAAGATGCGCAAGGGCCTCGGCTCCAAACGCAACGAACTCGGCCGGGACGACGTTGCAGACATCGTGCGCCAATACGGGGATTTTCTCGAAGCGCCGGGTTCGAAGATCTTCGACCGGGAAGTGTTCCTATACCGCACAATCACCGTCGAACGGCCACTCCGGTTGAACTTCGCCGCCACCGCAGACCGCGTTGGCGCGGTGTTCGAGGACAAGGCGGTCGCCAAACTCAGCAAGAGCGACAAAGAGCACCTACGTCTCGCACTTGACGGCATAGGAGAGACCCGAGTCTGGAAGAACCGCCGCGAGTTCCAAGCAGAGCTTAAGCGAGCGCTCGCGGCCGCCGAGCTCAGCCTCGCGGTCCCTGCGATGAAGGCGGTCCTACTCGCACTTAGCGAGCAGGACGATACCGCGGACGTCTGCACCGACGCCAAGGGCCGGCCCGAGGCGGACAGCAGTTTGCGGGACACCGAAAACGTCCCGTGGGTCGACGACATTCATGCCTACTTCGGCCGTGAGGTCCTACCTTTTGCGCCAGACGCCTGGGTCGACGAATCAAAGACCCGGGAAGGTGCCGAAATCCCTTTCACCCGCCACTTTTACGAATACGTGCCGCCCCGCCCGCTCGCCGAAATCGATGCTGACCTCGAAGCAGTGTTCGGCCGCATTCGCTTTCGCCTTGAACGGATTGAGTCGTGAGAAGCCTGAGGGCACATATGGACCAGGTTGACAGCAGCGTCGAATGGCTTGGCAAGGTTCCTTCAACCTGGGACATTGAGCCGCTGGCACATCGATTTCGCGAGCGAAACACGACAGTAAGCGACGCAGAATACCCACCTCTCTCCGTCACCCGCGATGGGATTCTTCCGCAGTTGAAAAACGTCGCGAAGACGGGCAATGGGGACGCTCGCAAACTTGTCCGGCGGGGCGATCTTGCTATCAACAGCAGGTCGGACCGCAGAGGTTCTGCTGGCGTAAGCGATCGAGACGGCAGTGTCTCTGTCATCACGACGGTGCTAGTCCCGCACGATTTGGACGGGCGATTCGCGCACTATCTACTGCGGAGTCAAGGGTTTCAGGAAGAGTATTATCGCCACGGTTCGGGCATAGTTGCAGACCTTTGGAGCACTCGTTGGTCAGCAATGAAGACAATACGCATGGCATTTCCTCCGCCAGATGAGCAGCGCGCGATTGCCGAAGTCCTGGATCACGAGACAGCAGAGATCGACGCGTTCATCCGCGATCAAGAGGAATTGATCCGCCTGCTCGCCGAGCGTCGCGCTGCAACGATATCGCGCGCAGTAACAAAAGGCCTGAACCCAAACTCGCCCATGAAGGACAGCGGAGTCGATTGGCTTGGCAAAGTCCCAGCGGATTGGAAAGTAACCCGGCTTTCCCGGTATTTCGATGTCACCCTCGGGAAGATGCTGGACGAGGGAAAGGCTGCGGCTCCGGGCGCCAGCACACTTCCCTATGTCCGCGCAGCAAACATCCAAGAGGCTGGGCTCGACATCACTACGGCGAACACAATGGCCTTTACCGCGCGAGAGCAACGTCAATTCTCAATCAGGCGCGGCGACTTGTTGGTTGTCGAAGGCGGAGCCATCGGCGTTAACGCACACATAGCGAATGACATGCCCAATTGGGGATTTCAGAAGACTGTCAACCGTATTCGGACGCGTGGCCAAGGATCGACGCGCTTCGCTGGCTATGCACTTGACTCGCTGCGCTTCGCGGGAGTTCTCGATATGGTCGCGAACAAATCCACAATCGCCCATCTCACCGCCGAGAAGCTCGAGAGACTGGTTCTCGCGTGGCCCCCTACGGTCGAGCAGGAGCAAGTCGCTGAGTATCTCACCAACGAGTGCGCCAACGTCGACGGTTCGATCGAGGACGCGCGAATAGCGATCGCGTTGCTGCAAGAGCGTCGCGCCGCGCTGATTTCGGCGGCTGTAACGGGAAAGATCGACGTGCGCGAGCGCGTGAGGGGGCAATAGCCGGTGGGAATACAGCACGAGGATGTGTTCGAGACGGAGCTTTGCGAGTACCTGGCCGCTCACGGTTGGCAGTACTCGCCGAATGACGATGGCTACGACCGTGAGCGCGCCCTCTTTTCCGCCGACCTGCTCGCCTGGCTGAGCGAAACGCAACCCGAGGAGTTCGCAAAGGTAGTGAAGCCCGACGCGTCGGGCTTGCAGCGCACCCAGGCCGTGGAACGTCTACTCGACCGTGTTGCGAAGGTTGCGTCCACGGACCCCCTGAATAGCGGCGGTACACTCAACGTCCTGAAACGGTCGGTCGCGATGACACCAGCGAAGTTCAGTCTTTTCCAGGGACGACCCGCGACGTCCTTCAACGAGGCGACGGGGGCCAGGTATGGGGCGAATCGGCTACGAGTGATGCGGCAGGTCGAATATTCGACACGGAACGGCAACCGTCTAGATCTTGTCTTATTCGTAAATGGAATCCCGGTGGCGACAGTCGAGCTGAAGACAGACCTGACGCAGAACGCGAAGGCGGCGTTGAAGCAATATGCACAGGATCGGCACCCCACAGGCGAACCGTTGCTGGAGTTCGGTCGCGGCGCGCTCGTTCATTTTGTGGTTTCGAACGAGCTGATTTACATGACCACCAAGCTCGACGGCGCGAACACTTTCTTTCTCCCTTTCAACCGCGGCCGCAACAACGGTGCCGGTAACCCGCCGATTGCCGGCACAAGTCCGACCGCGTACTTCTGGGAGGAGACTCTCCAGCGAGACACCTGGCTTGACCTGCTTGGTCGGTTCGTTCACTACCGGTTCGAAGAACGTCAGGACCCGATCACCGGCGCCGTGAATTACGCCAAGTCCCTGCGGTTCCCCCGCTATCACCAGTGGCGAGCTGTCACCAAGCTCGAAATGGCTGCCCGGGCAGAGGGCCCTGGTCACAATTACCTGATCCAGCACTCCGCAGGGTCGGGCAAGACGGACTCGATCGCGTGGGCTGCACACCGGATGGCGTCCCTGCACCGCGAGGACGGCTCGAAGGTCTTCGACGGGGTGATCGTCGTCTCCGACCGGCAGGTGCTGGACGGGCAACTGCGGCGGGCGGTCGAGCAGCTCGAAACGACGCCTGGCGTGTTCCAGCCGATCACCAACGGCGGCGACGCGTCCAAGTCGAAGCAGCTCACCGAAGCGCTACTTACGGGCAAGCAGATCATCGGCGTGACGTTGCAAACCTTCCCGCACTCGCTCGACGCGATCGCAGGCAACGAGAGCCTGCGCGGCAAGAAGTACGCGGTCATCGCCGACGAGGCGCACTCCTCCCAGTCGGGCGAGGCGGCCGCATCGCTCAAGCAGTTGCTGACCGCCGGCGCCGCCGATTCCGATGACGGCGAGGTAGACGCAGAGGATGTCCTGACGGACCTGATGGCACGCAAGGTCGGCGTGGGCACCATCTCATTCCTCGCCTTCACCGCCACTCCGAAGGGCAAGACCCTCGAGCTATTCGGTCGACCCGATCCTTCGACCGGGCAGCCGGGACCGTTCGACCTGTACTCGATGAAGCAGGCGATCGAAGAAGGCTTCATCCTCGACGTGCTCAAGAACTACATGCCGTACGACCTCGCCTTCAACGTCGCCCACGCGAAGACCGAGAACGGCGATGTCGAGGTGGACAAGCAGAAGGCGAACAGTGAGCTGATGCGTTGGGTGCGGCTGCACCCTTACAACATCGCTCAGAAGGTCGCTGTCATCGTCGAGCACTTCCGCGCGAACGTTCAATCCGAACTTGGCGGCCGGGCGAAGGCAATGGTGGTCACTGCCTCACGGAAAGAGGCAGTGCGGTACAAGCTCGCCATCGACGAATATCTGGCCGAGAACGATCTTGCCGAGGACCTCGGCACCCTGGTGGCGTTTTCCGGATCCGTGTTGGATCCAGACTCGGGACCGGAGGAATTCACCGAGACCAATCTGAATCCGGGACTGTTCGGCCGGTCGTTGGAAAAGGCGTTCGCGGGTGACACGTACCAGGTCATGATCGTTGCGAATAAGTTCCAGACCGGCTTTGACCAGCCGCTGCTTGTTGGCATGTACGTCGACAAGAAGCTCTCGGGCATCACGGCGGTGCAAACGCTCTCCCGCCTCAACAGGGTGATCCCGGGCAAAGAGAACACGTACATCGTCGACTTCGTCAACGACCCCACCGACATCCTGGAAGCGTTCCAGGTGTACTACGAGGACGCCCAGCTCGAGACCCCCTCCGATCCAGACGTAATCCACGACATGCTGGGCAAGCTCGAAGGCATGCACATCATCGATGAGCACGATGTCGAGCAAGTCGTGGACGCGTGGCTGACCAAGAACAGCCATAACACGCTCTACTCGCGCGTGAAAACCTCCCGCGACGTGTTCTGGGACCGGTGGCGGGCCGCCGAAGAGGCGGACGATAATCTCGAACTTGCCCGATTGCAGGACTTCCGCGCAACAGTGAACTCGTTTGTGCGCGCGTACGACTTCCTCTCTCAGATCATCAATTACGGCGACACCCGCGTCGAAAAGTGGGCGATCTTCCTCCGCGTATACCGCAATGTCATCGAGAATGACAGCGACGACGTCCGCGTGCTCAACCTCGACGACGTCGTGCTGACCCACTATCGACTCCGCCGGCAAGACGCCCGCAACCTGCATCTCACCTCTGGACAGGCCGGTGAACTTGCTGGGCTCACCAGCGCGGGCTCCGCTCAGGCGCGGGAAACGAAGTACGGATGGCTGAGTGAGATCATCGCCCAGATCAACGAGCTCTTCAGCGGCTCGGGGCTGGCGGAGGAAGACCAGGTGACCGCCTTCGAATCCTTCTTCCGCCACACTGTAAACAACCCTCGCCTTCAGGCCCAGGCGATGTCGAATACTGAGGCCGACTTCGCCAGCTCACCGACAATCCCGGCTGAACTAGACGAGATCCGCTACGCCGCAGGCGAAGGCCTGGAACGAGCGAGCAACGCCGTCCTACAACTTGAGGACCTGAACCGGCTGACGAAGATCCTTTTGCAAGCCGGCCTCTACGAGAAGCTGCGGGAAGCCGCGGCGGAGGTTGATCGGGCGTCGTGAGTGACCTCAAACTCTTCACAATTGAAGGAGGGCAGGCTCTCGAGCACGCCTCTAGGACGATGGCGCTCGAGCGTGACCTCCAAGTGGTGATCGAGCAAAACATGTCGACGATGTTCGCGGTCAGATTCTTGGCGACGGAGTACTCAACCGGCAAGGTCCATCGAGGAAGAATCGATTCCCTCGGCCTTGACGAAAACGGCTCACCCGTCATTTTCGAGTACAAGCGCACGACTAACGAGAATGTCATCAACCAAGGTCTGTTCTATTTGGACTGGTTGATGGACCATCGTGCGGAGTTTCAACTCCTTGTCCTGAAGGTACTCGGCGCAAGTGTTGCGGAAGCGATTGACTGGTCGGCGCCGCGACTCATCTGTGTGGCGAACGATTTCACCCGCTACGACGAGCATGCGGTACGTCAGATCAACCGAAACGTGGAGCTTGTTCGTTATCGGGACTTTGGCTCGGGGCTGCTCGCAATCGAGCTGGTGACATCAGTGACCACGGACACAGCGTTTGGGGCGTCGCACGCGCCACGACTAAACTCATCCGCACCTCAGCCTGACCGCACGAAGTCAAAAAATGTTGCCTACCTTCTTGCCCAAGCGGACCCTGCCCTCACGGCCCTTTACCGACGATTCGAACTCTTTGCGTTGTCGCTCGGAGACGATGTCGTCAAGAACGAGCGATCTCTTTACTTCGCCTTCCGCAGGCTGAAGAATTTCGCCTGCGTTGAAGTTCACCCCTCCTCGGGCAACTTACTTATCTATCTGAAATTGGATCCACAGTCCATTCAGCTCGAAGCCGGATTCACCCGCGACGTGTCCAAAATCGGGCACTTCAGCACGGGAGACCTCGAGCTACGCATCAGCGATGAAGCACACTGGGAGCAGGTCGAAGCTTTCACCAGAAGGTCTTACGAGCTGAACTGACCTGCGCGCACGACCTCAAATGCGGCGCCGCGAGCATAGCCTCCGGTGCTAGAGCAAATGTCTGAGACCTTCAGCGCATGCTCGGGCACAACTCCGCACAGACGGTACGCTGACCTGCTTGACGACGTCTCGCTTCAGCTGCGAACAGCTAGATGATCGCGTGGTCGTAGAAAGCCATGAAAGAATCCTCGCCGGCTCGGCTGCGCTTACGATTTCGTGACGCGCTGGCCGGCCGAACACAAGCGATGTACTTCTTGCAAATCTAGTTTTGATCCGCGACCCAAAGTCCCCGCTGATACCGGGGGTTCGGCGGATCCAGTCGATGCGTGCCACGGAACGCCAGCTTCCCAACTTCGACGCCATCCACCGACATCACTCGCATATCATCCGAAATGACGATGCCGCCGATGTCCAGTTGGGTGTGATGGTTGGGGCACAGGCACAACAAGTTCGACTCCATGTCCGGGCCCAGATGCGGGAGGCCCAGCGGGCGAACGTGCGCTCCCTCCGAGTAGCTGCGACCCTGAGCGCCCACGATTCTCGTGCCGCAGATCTGACACGAATCGTCGTACAGTCTCTTCACTCGCCGTGCGGCGCCTGAGTCTCGAATGCGTCGCGAGATGGTCGTCGTTGAGAATGCCGGATCTGCCTCAATAACACCGCCAGTCTCGCGATCGTAATTGCCATCTAGTGCATCGAGCCGGAAACGCTGAACTACGAAACCGTCCCTACCGGCCTCGGGCCAATGGCCAGTCACCGTGAAGAGGCCCGCGTACGAATAGCCCGCCTTGGGAGCGAAAATGGAGTCCCTGTTGGCTCCTGGTC
>Ga0209677_100854_pt1 | contig 15084 bp, 13 predicted proteins | sample AraplaCvi_mCL_r2_2_FD_184285 | JGI IMG/M metagenome (GOLD analysis project Ga0209677, IMG submission 184285) | Arabidopsis root microbial communities from North Carolina, USA - plate scrape CL_Cvi_mCL_r2 (SPAdes) (version 2) | ecosystem: Host-associated > Plants > Roots > Endosphere | place: USA... | reverse complement strand
CCGCCCCCGCCGCCGGCCAGCAGTCCTTCGGGCAGCACGCCCACGGGCACGGGCGCCGCGGCCAAGCTCGCCGCGCGGCTGGGCCTGCCCGCGCGGCTGCTGATCGGCGTGGGGTCGGGCGGGTCCGACACGTCGCTGATCCAGTCGCAGGGACTCAAGCCCGACTTCTACGAGCGCTACCTGGTGGGCATCGACACCCAGGGCGGCTGGACGACGTGGAACTCGCCGTCGGGCGCGTACGCGACCTACGTGATGCAGCAGGCCGATTCGGTTGGCGCCGTGCCGATGTTCACGCTGTTCCAGTTCTCCGCGGACAACCTGACCGACCTGACGTCGCTGGGCAGCGCGTCCTACATGCAGGCCTACTGGAACGACACGATCACGCTGTTCAAGGCCATCGACGCCTTCGGCAAGCCCGCGGTCCTCAACGTCGAGCCGGACTTCTGGGGCTTCGCGCAGGCGGTGGCCAATTCGAACTACGGCGGCGATCCGGCCAAGATGCCCGCGGCGCTCGCGAGCGACGCGGCGTGTGCCGGGCTGCCTGCGAACGCCACCAGCTACGCGCCCTGCCTGATGAAGCTGGCCCGCAAGTACGCGCCCAAGGCCGCGATCGGCTTTCCGCCCAGCAGCTGGGGCGGCCCGACGCTGGCGAGCGTGGTCACGTTCATGAACGCGATGGGCGCCAACCAGGGCGACCTGATCATCATGCAGACCGTCGATCGCGACGCCGGTTGCCGCGAACAGGCGGCGTTGACACCGTCCACGGCGCAGGCCGACTGCGTTGGCGGCGCGGGCCCGTTCTACTGGGACGAGACGAACCAGACGCACCCGAACTTCCGGGACAACCTGGACACCGCGCAGGCCTATCACGACGGCATGGGCGGGTTGCCGATCGTCTGGTGGCAGACCCCGTTCGGCGTGCCGTCGGCCACGCCCGGCGGCACGGCCGGCCACTACCGCGACAACAAGGTCGACTACTTCCTGAAGCACCCGGCCGAGCTGGTCGCCGTCGGTGCGCTCGGGGTCGTGTTCGGCGCGGGCGCGGAGAACCAGACGACCCCGTCGACGGACGGCGGCCAGTACCAGACGCTGTCGCAGCAGTACCTGGCCAAGCCCGCGGCCCTGCCGTGAACGCCGGGATCCGCGGCGCTGGCCGAGTGCGTCCAGCGCCCAGTGATCGCCGCGCGCGGCCGCACGCCGCGCTGCAGGCCCACTCAGGGTCAGTCCCAGTGGTCGAACAAATTCGTCGTCGAATGCAATCGACTGCGCGTTGAAGCGACCGGTGTTGCCGAGGGTCTCGTCCGCACGCGCAGCCGCCAAAGAGCGGTCGGTCGCACGTTCTGCCCACACAACATCAGGAGACCTATGCGTTCACTTCACTGCAAGATCGCCGCGGCGATCGGACTGCCGCTCGTCCTCGCCAGCTCGGGGGCCCAGGCCGCGACCTGGGGGGCGTCGTCCCCCGCGACGTCCTCGTGCTCGGCCAGCAACCTGTTCGCGACCTGGACCTTCGGGAGCTACGGCTTCAACAACGACGTCTGGGCGCCGTGCAGCGGCGGCTCCGCCGGCCCACAGTCGATCTGGGCCAATTCGAACGTCGACTGGGGCGTCTGGTCGAACCAGCCCAACACCGGGGGCATCAAGTCGTATCCGCACATCGGCTACACGGTCAACCGCACGATCAGCTCGCTGAGCACGCTCACCACCACCGGCAGCGCGACGACGCCGTCGGGCGGCGCCTGGGAGTCCACCTTCGACGTCTGGGTGGGCAACAACGCGCATGAGATCATGCTGTGGCTGAACTACACGGGCGACTCGACCGGCTGCGGCAACGTCAAGCCCATCTCGTACAACTGGACGGCCGCCGGCTGCGCCATCCCCGCCTTCAAGAACGTGAGCGTCGGTGGCGGCACCTGGAACGTCTACCGCGGCAACAACGGCAACAACATGGTCTATTCGTTCCTGCGCACGAGCAAGACGAACAGCACGGCCGTCGATGTCCTCGCCATCCTGAAGTACCTCAAGAACCTCGGCTGGATCGGCGACCTGGCCGTGGGCGACGTGCAGTACGGCTTCGAGATCACGTCGTCGTCGGGCGGCATGAACTTCGGCTCGAGCAACTTCACCGTCAACGCGAGGTGACGCACGCCGTCGCAGCGACGGGATCGACCGGCGCCTGCCGCCGCATCCGCCTCCTTGCCTGGAAAGCCCTGACCCTCATGCTCGCGAGCGCGATCCCCTTGTCTTCCCTCGCTGCGTCGGCCCGCCTGGAGGGCGTCGAGGCCTGGCCGCCGGACGCCCGCGCGCTAGTGGCGCGGCCCGTCGGCCGCGTCGAGGCGTCGGCCGGCGCGCCCGGCTGGCGCTACCAATGGCCGGGCACCTATTTCGAGGCGCGCTTCGGCGGCGAAGCGGTCTTCATCGACCTGGGCGTCGGCGAGAAGCACGCGCGCGTCTCGGTCGACGGCCAGGAGGTCGCCGACCTGCTGCGGCCGCACCAGCGTCGATGGCGCATCGACGGGCTCGCGCCCGGGGAGCACGCGGTGCGCGTGGACATCGTCAGCGAGAGCCGCGACGGCGTGCAGGCCTTCGGCGGCTTCGCGGTGCCGGCGCGCGGGCAGGCGCTGGCGCCTGCGCCGGCGCGCACGCGCGCGATCGAGTTCATCGGCGATTCGTACACCGTCGGCTACGGCGCGGCGTCGAGCGGACGCACGTGCGGCGACGACGAGGTCTGGACGACGACCGACAACTCGTTGGCCTTCGGGCCGCAGGTGGCCCGGCGCTTCGGCGCCGACTACCGGATCATGGCGATCTCCGGCCGAGGCGTGGTGCGCAACTTCGCCAACGGCCCGGGCGATGCGCTGCCGGTCGCGTGGCGGCGAGGGTTGCCGGGCGACGCGCACCCGTCGGCCGCGACGGACGACGCCGCGTGGTCTCCCCAGCTGATCGTGATCGGGCTGGGCACCAACGATTTCTCCACGCCCGTCGCGCCCGGCGAGCCGTGGCGCGACGGCGCGGCCCTGGCCGCGGACTTCGAATCGCGCTACGTCGAGTTCGTGGGCGAGCTGCACCGGCGCCATCCCGCGGCGCGTCTGCTGCTGTTCGCGACGGACGTGGGCGAGGGCGCTGCCGAACGTGCGATACGCCGCGTGCGCGCGCGGCTCTCCAGGGACGGCGTGCAGGTGGGCGACGTGGTGGTGCTCGGCCCGCTGGCGCTCGATGCCTGCAACTGGCACCCGTCGCGCGCCGACCAGGCCGCGATCGCGCGCACGCTGGGCGTGGCCGTGACGGCGCTGATGCCCGAGTGGCGAGTCGGCGGCGACTGAGCGGACACAAGGCCCGTTCGCAAGCACGGGCTCGCGCGACCGCGCCCGTGCACGGATGCCACACGCGTCATCAGTTGATCGGACGGGCGTCATGACCGCCGTCGACGGGCTCGCTACGCTCGATCCAGACCAGCACCACGTCGACATCGACCATGACCCGGAGGGCCATCACCACCATGAAGAGCGCATCCCGACCCCGCGCGCGCCGACCGGCCTGCCTCCCGGCCCTGTCGCGCCTGTTTCGAGCCTCGCATCGCTGGGCCCGAGCGCTCGTGCGGCGCGTGGGCTTCAGTCGATCGCGCGCGCCCGAGAGGGCCGCGCCGGGCGCACCGGCCGCGGCGAAGGTGGCTTCCGGCGTGAGAGTGATCCCGGCGTCGAGCCTGCTCGCGCCGATGGATGCGGCGCGGGTCCGCGACGTGCGGAAAAGCCTGCGCCGCATCCTCGAGTGCCATCCCGCGGCGCCGGCCATCTGGCCGTCGGTCGCGCTGGTCGACCGGTCGATGGCGCGGCGCGGCGGCAGCGGGCTGGAACGCCTGTCGGCGCAGGTGCTGCAGGACGCGGGCCAGGTGCTGAACCGGTTGATGGACGAGCTCTGCGAGGAAGGCATCATCGTGCTGCTCGAACGCATCGATCGCGTGATGCGCGTCGTGCACGGCTGCGCGCTGCAGACCGACGTGCACTGGCAGGCGGTGCGTCCGGCGGAAGTGCAGGTGCTCGAGTCGACGATCACCGAGTTCATGGAGATCGAGCGCGACTGGGAGTCCCGCCAGGTGGCCGCCGAGGACGCGCAACGCCGCGCGCTGGCGGCGTAGATTCCTAGGAGTCTGCGCGGAAGAAGAAGTCGTCGCGAGGGCGGCGAGAAGCATGGACTTTTGGACGACGGCGACGACCTCGTACCGGGTGGTACACGGGAGGAGCCGGCGTTCAAAAGGCCCCGCTTATCGCCGTCCGCAGCAGGCGCCTTCTGCCGCACAGACTCCTAGTGCCCCTCGTCGTCGTCGAGCGCGGCCACGAAGCGATAGCCGATACCCTGGTAGGTACGGATGAACGTGTCGGAGTCGCGGCCGTCGTCGTGCAGGGCCTTGCGGATCCGCATCACCGCGGCGGCGAGGGATCCGGGCTGGACGAACTCGTCCTTCCAGATGTGGTCGAGCAGTTCGTCCGTCGTGACCACGCGGCCGCGATGCTCGATCAGGTAGACCAGCAGGTCGAACGGGCGCGGCTGCAGCGTGCGCGGTTCGCCGCAGACCAGGATCTCGCGCCGTGCGGCGGACACCTGGTGCCGGCCGAAGACGAAATCGCGATGGACGCGTCGTGCAGGCGCCGGGACGGGCGGCGGGAGCGACGGGGCCGCGAACAGCGGCATGGAGCGGCTCGAGGCGGCGCCATGCCACGTCGAAGCGGCGTGGTGATGGAAGATTGATTGAGCCATGACGTAGAGGTTCGACTACAGCGTGAAGACGGCGGCGGGCGCAGCGAAGCGATAGCCCACGCGCTGGTACGTGCGGATCGCGCCCTGGTGCGCCTCGCCCAGGGCCCGGCGCAGTCGCAGGACGGCCGCCGGCAGCGAGCAGGGCTGCACTGGGCCGTCGCGCCAGACACGCGACAGCAGTTCCTGGTGGGTCACCACGCGGTCGGCGTGCTCGATCAGGTAGAGCAGGAGATCGAAGGGACGCGGCTGCAGCGGGCGGCGAACGCCGTCGATCAGCAGTTCGCGTTGACCCAGGCGAAGCTCGCAGGGGCCGAACCGCACGATCCCGGGCTCGGGCGACGGGTCGTCGCGGGCGGGGATCGGCGCGAGCTCGCCGGGAGGCAAAGGAAGCGAAGCGGTGAACATGGCGCGGGACCCGGAGTGGTGATGGCCCCATTGTGTAGTGGAATATCTACACGTGTCTACAAGCTCGACCCGCGCTTTCGCCAAATTATTTCACGCGCTGGCACACGTTCCGTCGACCGTGGCCGTCGTCCGGGCGAGCCGGGAGAGCTCCAGCGACAACTGGAACCCCCAGGCCTGGGCCCGGGCCTGCCAGTCGCCGCGCAGCGTGCGGGCGATGTCCTGCAAGGCGTCGACGCAGTCGGGCTCGAACTGCGTGCCACGTCGGGCCACGATGTCCTCCAAGGCGGCCTGGACGGACCAGGCGGCCTTGTAGGCGCGCACGCTCGTCAGCGCGTCCAGCACGTCGGCCACGGCCACGACGCGCGCGCAGCGGGGAATCGCGGTGCGCGCGAGCCCGAACGGATAGCCTTGTCCGTTCCACCATTCGTGATGGGACAGGGCGACGGCGACATCGGCCGTCGTCGTGTCCTCGCCGTCCGGCCAGGCGCGGGCCACGAGCCGCTTCGCGCCCGCGATGCAGTGCTGTTGCACGACGCGCCTCTCGCTCGGATCCAGCGACCCGGGCCGGTCGAGCAGTTCCTGCGGGACGTCCTGCTTGCCGATGTCGTGCGTCAGCGCGGCGACGGCCCAGTCGCGCGATTCGTTGGCCGGCACGTCGAGCACCACGCACAGCCGTGCGGTGAGCCAGGCCGTGCGCCTGCCGTGTTGGTCGAGGTCGACGTCCATGCCGCGCGCCTCGTCCGTCAATGGAGCGCGCACTGCAGGAGCCCCCGGTGCGGGTCGCACGGCCCGCCGCCCGCCGGCGCCCGGCCGCCCACGCGCACGCAGACCGCCTCGCGAAGGCCGGGCATCGCGCGCGGCCTGCGATGCCGGGCCCGGACGGCGCCCGCCTCCAGATCGACGCTTGCCGCCGAGGGCCCGATGCGCGGCCGCCCCGCCGCCGAGGTCGGTGAATTGCGGCGATTTCTCGGGCTGGCACCCATGCACGTCGTCCCTGGCTTGCCGGTTCGTGGTCGATCCGGTCTCTGGCGGGATGGTCGCGCGGACCGGGGTCGAGGTCATGATCGGGCGATGACCGCGTGTCCCGGCGCGCGTGACGACGACGTCCGGACGTGATGCACGTCACCGCCGCGCAGCCCCTGCGCGCGGCGGGATCGCCCGGTCAGGACCCGCTGCGGGCGGAAGGCCGGACGCCTGCCAAGCCTTGCCGGACGCTCACTCGACCAGGCCGTGGCGCATGGCGTAGCGCACCAGGTCGCTGAGGCTGGCCTGCCCGAGCTTTTCCATCAGCCGCCCTTTGTAGGTGCTCACGGTGTTGGGCGCCAGCTGCAGCTGCTCGGCGATGTCCATCACCGAGCGCCCGTTGACGAGGGCGACCAGCACCTGGCGCTCGCGCGCGGACAACTGCTCGATCTGCTCGCGCGGGCTGGCCGGTTCGCCGCGGATCAGCGCGCCGCTCAGCGACGGGTCGACATAGCTGCGTCCGGCCATGACGTTGTGCACGGCATCGACGAGCAGCTCGGGCGAGGCGTCCTTGGTGAGGTAGCCGAGCGCGCCGGCCTCGAGCGCGCGCCGCGCGATGTGCGGGTCGGCGTGCATTGTCAGCACGAGCACCGGCAGCTTGGGATGGGCCGCCACGACGCGCTTGATCAGATCGACGTCGGTCGCGCCCGGCATCAGCAGGTCGAGCAGCACCAGGTCGATGCCGCCGCGCTGGAGCCGCGCCAGGACGTCCGCGGCCGACACGGCCTCGCCCGCCACGACGAGCCGCTCGTCCAGGCCCAGCACCTTGCCGATGCCTTCGCGGACGAGCGCATGGTCGTCCGCCACGAGGATGCGGTGCTTGCGGGTGCCTGCGTCGGCCGAGGAGTTCATGGTGAGATCTGTTGACGCGGCTGCACGACATGGCGCCCGCTGGTCGGCGTGGGATACGCCATGTAGATTTTACACTACGCGCGAGGCACTTTCACGAAGAAGGCGGCCGGCATCGGCGTGAAGGCTTCAACGGCTAGACGTCGGTGTAGTGGGCCAGGCTGTCGCCGAAGCCCCCCGATCGATCCGCCCCGGCCGGCGGGGGCATCCTCGTCCGGTGCGAGGGCTGATCGCCGTGCTTGCGCCGCAATATGAGCTCGATTGCGCCGGCGCAGCACGACCAGGCCGGGTCCGAACAGCTTGTCTCCCAGCTAGTTCAGCGCGCGCGCCGCGTAGCGCAACACCGCGACCTCCACGCGATGGAGGGGGTCGCCGCCGCCGGACCCCGGCACCCGCTCGAGCAGGGCCAGCGACGTCCAGACGCGCCGCGCCCCGGGCGCGTGATCCAGCAGGACGCGCAGCTCCTGGCGCGCCGCCGACGCGTGCGCCGGGCATCGGCGGAAGGCGATGCGGCGGGCGCGGGCCTGGGCGGCCCCCGGCGTGTCCGGCCGCCGGGGGGTCCGACCGTTCGGGTGGGTTCATCGCATCGACCGTCGCAGGCATTCCGTCACGGATTCGTCGCCCGCCACGGTTGCCCGCCCTGTTGTGCTTGTGTAGAGTTATATCTACAACACCGATATATGTCTATGACTGCCACGCTTGCCAACCCACCGAGACCGGAAGCATGCCGCAACACGCGGCAGTCGGGTTTCACGCTGATCGAACTGATGATCGCCGTCGCGATCGTCGGCATCCTGACGGCCATCGCGCTGCCGTCCTACCGGAACTACGTCATCCGCGGCAAGCTCGTCGCGGGCGTGGGCGCGCTGGCCAACATGCGCACGCAGATGGAGCAGTACTACCAGGACAACCGCACGTACGCGACCGTCTCGGCCCCCTCCATCGTCACGCCGTGCGTGGCCAACGCGATCGTCGCCAGCAACGGCACGCCGTTCAACGTGAGCTGTTCGGCCAGCGCCGATGCGCCGACGGCCACGACCTACACGCTGCGCGCCACCGGCACCGGGGCCGTCGCCGGAGCGGTCTACACCATCGACCAGGCGAACAACATGACCACCGTCGCCTTCCCGACGCCGTGGGGCAGCGTGCCGGCAAGCAACGGCTGCTGGATCATGCGCAAGGGGGACTCGTGCTGAGGCCACTCCCGCCGGTCGCGCGCGGCTTCTCGGTCATCGAGCTGGTGGTGACCGTGGCGCTGATCGCGATCCTGCTGGCGATCAGCGTCCCGGCCTACGGCACCTGGACGGCCGATGCGCACGTGCGCGCGGCCGCCGAGTCGCTGACCAACGCGATCCGCCTCACCCAGGCCACTGCGGTGGCCAAGGGCCGCACGAGCCTGTTCGCCCTCACCGCCGATGCGCAGCCCTCGGTCGACTCGGTGCCCGCCGGCTCCGCGCAGAACTGGTTCGCGGCGCTCAACGTGCTCAGCGGGTCGGACGAGACCAAGGCCTCGCAGGGCCTGATCCTGAAGTCGACCGAAGGCACCCAGCACCGGGTGCAGATCAGCGGGCCGGCGATGGTCTGCTTCAACGCGCTCGGCCGCCAGGCAAGCCTTGCCGCCACGGCCAACAGCTTGGCGACCGCCTGCACTGCCGCCGATCCGGTCGTGTTCCAGGTGTCGCGCAGCACGGGCGCCTCGCGCGCCTTCAACGTGCTCGTCTCGGCCGGCGGCCGGGTGCGCATGTGCGACGCGGCCAAGACGATCTCCAACGCCAACCCGGACGGATGCTGACCATGCGGCCACGCCACTTCGCGCCCCGCCTGCGCCGCCCGGCCCACGGGTTCACGTTGATCGAGGTGCTGATCTCGATCCTGGTCTTCTCGTTCGGCCTGCTCGGCGCCGCCGGCATGCAGGCCATGGCCGTGCAGGCGGCGACGCAGAACAGCGACCGCTCGCGCGCCGCGCTGCTCGCCAACGAGATGGTCAGCGCGATGTGGGCGGCGCAATCGTCCACGCCGGCACCGGCCGACCTGGCCGCCTGGAAGACCCGGGTCGCCACGCCCTCGGTGTCCGGCTTGCCGAGCGGGTTGGGGACGGTGGCGGCGTGCACCGGCGTCGTCGGCTGCGCGGTGGTCACGATCACGTGGAAGGCGCCGTCCGCCAAGGCGTCGGCCACCGCGAACCGCTACACGACCACCGTGGTGATCCAATGAGGCGCGCTCGGCACACGCAAGCGGGCGTGACGCTCATCGAGATGATGGTCGCGCTGGTCATCGGCATGGTGATGTCGATCGCGGTGATGGTGGTGCTGTCGACGTTCGAGGGCCGGCGGCGCACGCTGGGCTCGGCGTCGGACCTCGAACAGACCGGCGCGCTCGCGATGTTCCAGCTGGATCGCTGGATCCGCAGCGCCGGCACGGGCCTGGGCCAGGGCAGCAGCTTCGCCTACGGCTGCAGCGTGCTGGCCGCGCGCTCCGGCCACCAGGTGCTGCCGGCGACCGACCCGTTGCCCGCCCCGTTCGCGCATGTCGACCCGGGTTCGGGCGGCACGTTCCGGCTCGCACCCATCCTCATCCTGCCGGGCCAGACCACGCCCAACGTGAGCGGCCACGCCTCGGACGTGCTGGTGGTCATGTCGTCCGGCAACGACGCGTCGCAGGTGCCCCTGCCGCTGGCAGCGCCGCCGGCACCCGACCAGCTCGTCACCACCAACCTCACCGAATTCTCGGCGGCCGACCTGCTGCTCGTCGCCGACCACCACCTGACGGCGGGCGGCGGCGCGGCCAACTGCATGGTCACGCAGGCGTCGGCGTCGCTGAGCAGCGGCGGCGTCGGCACCACGCTGCCGCTGGGCGGCACGGGCAGCACCTACAGCAACGACAGCATCGGCGGCGTGCCGATCGCCAGCCTCACCGACGAGCCGGTCGCGTTCGACCTGGGGTCGGCCACGGCCTCGGGGGCCGGCCTGCCGCCGACGTTCCAGCTGATCGGCGTGGGCGACAACGACACCCTGTTCGGCTACGACCTGCTGCAGGTCTCGGGCAGCGGCGCCGAGGCCCAGGCCGACGGCGTGTTCGAGATGCATGCCGTCTATGGCGTGGACTCCACCGGGAGCGCCGACAACAAGATCGACCAGTGGGTCGGTGCCGGCGCGACCAGCGCGTATGCCGTGGCGTCCCTGACCGATGGCAGCGCGGCGGCGATGGCGCGGCTGAAGAACATCCGCGCCGTGCGCGTCGCGCTGATCCTGCGCACGGCCCTGCCCGAGAAGGACGAGGTCACCGCGGGCCCGCTCGCCATGTTCGCGGACCTGCCCGACCTGGCCGCCACGCGCACGCTGACCGCCGCGGAACGCCATTTCCGCTACCGCGTCGTCGAGACGACGATCCCCATTCGCAACAACGGATTCTGATGAGCTCGTCGCCCTCCGCCTTCCGGGTCCGTCGCGTCCGCCGCGTGCCCACACGCCATGCACAGCGAGGCGTCGTGATGGTGTTCACGCTGATCGCGCTCGTGCTGCTGATGATCGCCGTCGTGGCGGTGGTGCGCAGCGTCGGGACCTCGTCCGGCATCGTCGGCAACCTCGCGTTCAGGCGCGACCTGACCAACCGCGCGGAGCTGGCCATCGCGAGCGCGAAGGCCGCGCTGAACCCGGGAGGCGTCGTGCATGACGAGGGCGCGCGCGGCACCGATGTCGCGGCCGCGCACTACTCGGCCACGCGCCTGCCCTCGCCGTCCGGGGGGCTGGGCGTGCCGGCCGTCCTCGTCAGCAACAGCGCCTACGACGCGGCCCGGTATTCCTGCATGGACGGCGCCGGCGCGGCGCTGGCCAGCTGTTCCTCGCCCGGCGCCGACGGCATCGTCATCCGCTGGGTGATCGACCGGCAGTGCGTCGCGGGGACGACGACGTTCGTCACCGACGCCTGCGGCTTCCTCCGAAGCCCCAAGGACGTGGGCGGCAGCTCCCACTCCCTCACGCGCAAGCCCGACCCGGGCGCGCGCTCCGTCTTCCGGATCAGCGTGCGGGTCACCGGCCCGCGCAACACCGAAGCCTACATCCAGACCACCGCGGGCTGACCCCATGCACACCCTTCTGTCCGTCCGCGCCCGTGCGCGCCTGCTGCCGTCGATCGCCTTGCCCCTGGCGCTGCTGGTCGCCTCGGCCGCCGGTGCGCAGAACGTGGATCTCGCCGACAAGCCGCTGTTCTCCACCACCAGCGTGCCGGGCAACATGCTGCTGTCGCTGTCGGTGGAGTATCCGACGGCTAACACCTCGGCCTACTTCAGCACGACACCTTACGCGGCCGGCACGCTGTACAACGGCTACTTCGACGGGAAGAAGTGCTACCGGTACCTGTACAACAGCGCGTCGCCGGCCGACAGCTACTTCCAGTCGGACAGCGTCGCCACGGCCAACCACCAGTGCAGCAGCTCCCCGTCGCGGCCCCTGTGGAGCGGCAACTACCTGAACTACGCGGCGATGCAGTCGCTGGACATCTTCCGCTGGGTGATGACCGGCGGCAACCGCGTCAAGGACACCGCCGGCAGCAACGGCATGACCATCCTGCAGAAGGCGACGCACTCCGGGCAGGGCGGGGCGGGCGACGCGCCCAACAAGAGCATCCCCTTCGCGGACCAGACCGGCTCGACGCCGTTCCAGTGGGCCAACGGGGTCAAGTCGCGGATCTGGGGCGCCGGGATCAAGCTCTGGCTGACCGGTGCCGGCAACCTCGACGCCGACGCCCGCAACATCGCTGCCGTCGACTACCAGGACTCGCTGATGGCCAACGGCTCGCCCGACGGCGCGGCGATCTACGCGCTGTACATGAACGTCCGGGTGTGCGACCCCACGGTGAGCATCGAGGCCAACTGCGTGGCCTACGGCAGCCAGTCCAAGCCGGAAGGCCTGATGCAGCAGTATTCGGGCTCGCTGCGGTACTCGGCGTTCGGCTACCTCAACGACAGCGCCCCGCTGCGCGACGGCGGCGTCATGCGCGCGCGCATGGCCTACATCGGCCGCAAGATCCCGCAGCCCGGGGCCCCGGCCACCGACAACACGAATCCGGAATGGGACGCCGACGGCGTCATGATCGCCAACCCCGACCCGGCCGACGCGACGGCCACCAACACCGCCACCGGCAACCGGACGACCGTGCACCAGAGCGGCGTGCTGAACTACCTGAACAAGTTCGGCTACGCGTCGGGCACCTACAAGACCAGCGACCCCGTGGGCGAGCTGTACTACGCCTCGCTGCGGTACCTGAAGGGCCAGACGAACGTGTCGGCATACACGGACATGTCGGGCGCCTCCGCCGCGACGGCCGATGGCTGGGCCGACGGCTTTCCCGTCGTGACCGACTGGTCCACCGATCCGATCATCTACGCCTGCCAGAAGAACTTCATCCTCGGCATCGGGGACGTCAACACCCACCGCGACGGCAACCTGCCCGGCGGCCCTGCGAGCGATCACGAGCCCGCGCAACCGCCCGAGGTGAGCGCGGACGCCGCCGCCACGCCGCCCCTGAACGTGTTCGACTCGACCACCCTCGTCGGAACGATGGAGGGCGAGGCCAACCTCGGCTGGCGCTGGGCCACCGGCGACGAGGGCCGGTTCTACATGGCCGGCCTGGCCTACGACGCGCACCTGCCGATCGAGGGCAAGGGCGTGCGCAAGTTCACCGATGCGAACAACCTGACCACCATCAGCACGGTCAGCACGTATTGGCTCGACGTGCTCGAGTACCAGACCTACGTCAACAACAACCAGTACTATTACGCCACCAAGTACGGCGGCTTCACGGTGCCCAGCGGCTACACGTACGGCAGCGCGCTGCCGGACGACAGCTGGTACAACAGCACGCACACGCTGGGCCGCAACAAGCAGCCGGACAACTACTTCACCGCGAGCAACGCCTCGCTGATGCAGAGCGGCCTGACCAACGCGTTCGCCAAGATCGTCTCGGAGAACAACGCTGCCAACGGCACGGCGCTGGCGCTGCCGACGCCCAACGTCACGCGCAGCGGCAGCATCAGCTACTCGGCGACCTACGACCCGACCTCCTGGACCGGCCAGGTCATCGCCTCGACCATCAAGTTCCAGGCCGACGGCAGCTCCACGGTCACGCAGGAGTGGGACGCGCGCGCCCTGCTCAGCGCCTCGAGCGTGACCGCCGATTCGCGCCGCATCGTCACGTGCTGCCTCGCCGATTCGTCGACTCCGGGGCTGCCGTTCACGCTGACCAGCCTGCGCGGCGCGTCGCTGTACCCGCGCACCTACTACCAGTCGTTCGGCAGCGTGCCGGGCGTGCCCGATTCGGCGCAGTCGATCGCGAGCTACATCGCGTACCTGCGCGGCGACACCAGCAAGGAGGCCGCCAACGGCGGCGCCTACCGCACGCGCAAGTTCCGCCTCGGGGACATCGTCGATGCCAAGCCCGTCAGCGTCGGGCCGCCGAACGCCGTGTTCTACGACACCTACAACCCCGGCTACGCGGCCTACAAGGCGCAGTACGCGCATCGCAAGAGCGTGGTGTACGCGGCCGCGAACGACGGCATGCTGCACGCGTTCGACGGCACGGTGGGCAACACCAGCCCGCCGTCGGGCAGCGAGCTGTTCGCCTACATCCCGAGCTTTGCCTACGGCAGTTCGCGCACCGCCGCGACGACGGGCCTCGCCTCCCTGGGCAACCCCAGCTTCGTGCATCACTACCTGGTCGACGCGACGCCCGGCCAGTTCGACGTCGACCTGAACCGGACGAGCGGCAGCGGCGGCGCCCCCAACTGGCGCACGCTGTTGATCGGCGGCCTGGGCAAGGGCGGCAAGGGCTACTACGCGCTCGACGTGACGGACCCGACGTCCTGGACGGACGAGGCGACCATCGCCGGCAAGGTGATGTGGGAGTTCACGGACCGCCGCATGGGCTACACGTACGGCACTCCCACGGTGGCCAAGACGAAGAAGTACGGCTGGGTCGTCGTCTTCACGTCGGGCTACACGAACGCGGACGGCCGCGGCTGGTTCTTCATCGTGAACCCGTCGAACGGCGCGCTGCTCGAGGCCGTGGCCACGCCGGCCGGCTCGGGATCGACGTCGTCGCCCCTGAACATGGGCCAGGCGACCGCCTACATCGAGAACTACGCCGACATGACGACCGACGCCATCTACGCCGGCGACCTGCAGGGCAACGTCTGGCGCCTGGACGTGAGCGCCCGCGACGTCACGCTGCCCTACCCGGCGCCCACCCGGATCGCCCAGCTGGCCGACAGCCACGACAACCCGCAGCCGATCACGACCCGGCCGCTGGTGGAGATCGCACCGAACACCTCGACGCGCTACGTGCTCGTCGGCACCGGCAAGCTGCTGGCCGACAGCGACATCGGCAGCGGCCAGCAGCAGAGCTTCTACGCCATCGTCGACGGCCTGGCGGCTTCGGGCGCGTTCTACGGCTCGCCGGCGCAGCCGCTGCCCACCGGGGCATCGTTCCCGATCAAGCGCGCCCAGCTGAACGCCGACACGTCGGTGCTGACGGGCATCGGCAGCTCGCCCACCTCGGCGCTAGGCTGGTATGTCGACCTGCCGGTGACCGGCGGCATCGCCGAACGCGTGAACGTCGATCCGATCGCCAATGCGGGGGCGGTCGCCTTCGTCGGCAACACCCCCAACGGCTCGGCCTGCAGCCCCAGCGGCAACGGCAGCCTGCACGGCCTGCAGATCGGCAACGGGCAGACCCTGCTCCTGAAGAACGACCTGGTCACGCCGGCCGCCAACATCGCGATCAACGGCCTGGGCACCGACGTGGCCATCGTCAACGTCGACGGCAGGATCGAGATCAGCACCGGCAGCAGCAAGGGGTCCGTCGCCCGCAACCCGGTGACGCCCAACAGCGCCGGCGCCGTCAAGCAGATCAACTGGCGCGACGTGCCGGGCACCAACTGAAGGCCGACGATGGGCGCGCGCTCACTCCTGGCCGGGGTCACGGCGGCCGTGTGCGTGGCGCATGCGGCGCTCCTGGTGGGGTTGGCCCGGCCCGCGTCGGCACCGGTCGTCGCGC
>Ga0209677_100850_pt1 | contig 15114 bp, 13 predicted proteins | sample AraplaCvi_mCL_r2_2_FD_184285 | JGI IMG/M metagenome (GOLD analysis project Ga0209677, IMG submission 184285) | Arabidopsis root microbial communities from North Carolina, USA - plate scrape CL_Cvi_mCL_r2 (SPAdes) (version 2) | ecosystem: Host-associated > Plants > Roots > Endosphere | place: USA... | reverse complement strand
GGACGAGGCGCCGTTCCATACGCCGGTATTCGTGCTCACCCACCACGCGCGTGAGCCGTGGGTGCGGCCGGGCGGGACGACGTTCCATTTCGTCACCGGCGGTCCGCAAAGCGCGCTCGCGCAAGCTAAAGTCGCGGCCGGCGGCAAGGACGTGCGGATTGCCGGCGGCGCCGACGTGCTGCAGCAGTACCTGAAGCTCGGGACCGTAGACGAGCTTGAGATCGCGCTTGCGCCGGTCCTGTTCGGTGGCGGCCGGCGGTTGTTCGAGAACCTGGGCGACGGTCTCCGACGCTTCCAAATCGACCGTGTGCTGCATACGCCGCTCGCAACGCATCTGCGTTATCTGCCGTTGTGACGGGCCCTACGGGCTGCCCCGGAATGACGGCAGTTAAGATGCAAGCTTAGCCCTGTTCGGCGAGCGCCTTCTTCACTGCCGCACGCTCCGCCATGCCTCGATAATGGTCGGCCAGCTTCGGAAACTTGGCGATCTCGACCCCGTCGCCTGCGAGCCAGCCCGCGATCGTGTAGAGATAGGGATCGCAGATCGTGTACTGCTCGCCCATCACCCACGGGCCTTTGAGCATCTTGCTCTCGATCAGCGCGAAGCAGGCGCCCATCGTCTCCGGCACCTTGCGTTTCATGTCGGCGAACGAGGTCTCCTCGCTCGCCCAGCGGCTACCGCGCACCCTGTGCGCGTGGGCGACATGGACCGTAGAGCACAGATAGCTGTTGAACGACTGAACCTGCGCAAACGCGAATGCGTCGTCCACCGGCGCAAGCCCGGCTTTCGGGAAGCTCTGTGCGATGAAGGCAAGGATCGCCGGCGTCTCGGTCAGGATGCCGCGCTCGGTCGCCAGCGCGGGCACCCTGCCCTTCGGATTGATCGCGAGATAATCCGGGCTGTTCTGCTGGTTGGTCTTGAAGTCGATCCGCTCGACCGTGTAGTCGGCACCAGCCTCGGCCAACGCGATGTGCGATGCGAGCGCGCAGGTGCCTGTGGCGAAATAGAGCTTGAGCATGGCGATCCTCATGAGAACACCGCCAAACTAGCGGGCTGACATGCCGGCGTCCATACCGCACGGCAGATCGCCATCCGTCGCTGTCGTCCGCCGCTCCTCAACCGCTCAGCGCAGCGCTCGCGCGCTCTCCAACAGCCGCGCATTGGCGGTCGCGGTGGCGATCAACAGGCCGTCGGCGCGGTTGAGCCGTCCTTCCATGAAGGCGATGGTCCTGCCGAGCTGCGTCACGCGCGCCTCGCCAACAATCGGTCCGGGCTCGGCAGGGGCGATGAAATTCACGGTCATGCTGACGGTCGCCGTATAGAGCCGCCCCTCCGTCATCACGAACACGGCCGGCCCCATCGTGTCGTCGAGCATCGCAGACAGGATGCCGCCCTGGATGAAGCCGGCGGGGTTGCAGAACGCAGCGCTGCCGTCGAAGCCGATGCGGATCCAGCCGTCCGCGGGCTTTGCATCCAGCACGTGCCAGCCAAGCAGCCTGGCACTGGGCAGAGCTGCGATATCGTCGAGTGCGGTCCTGGTCATGGACGTTCTCCTTGTCCGTCCCTGATCCTAAGAAACCGCTGCTGCCAGCATGATGTCAGCAGCAGAACATGGATTCCAGACGGGCGTGTCGGCGCTCGGCCCCCATCTTCAGTGCTGGTTGGTCAACCCAGCCCATGCGCAACCACCTTGCGCATGACGTTGGGCAGTGCCTCATCGGCCAATGTCGCAACCGGTACGAAGCGCATGCCGGCGGGCGCACGCGTTCGCGCGGGCACCTGCGCCGTGTAGACCACTAGCTCCAGCGGAAAATGCGTGAAGACGTGCGTGACGATTCCGGCCTTGCGGTGCCAGCGTATCGCGGCTGACAGTTTGGGCGCCTGCGCCAGCGCCGCATCATCCTCCTGCGCAGCCAGCCAGTCCGAGCCCGGCACCTCGGTCATGCCGCCGAGCAGGCCCTTTTCGGGCCGCGTGCGCACCAGCAGCTCATCGCCGCGGGTAACAACGAAGGCGGCACCGCGCCGGAGCGCACCGGTCTTCTTCGGCGCCTTGCGCGGAAAGGTTTCCTGATCGCCGCGCCGACGCGCGATGCAATCCTCCGCAAATGGGCAGAGCGCGCAGGCCGGCTTCTTCGGCGAGCAGATCGAAGCGCCGAGATCCATCAGCGCCTGCGCGGAGTCGCCCGCCCTGGACGGTCCAAGCAGGCTGGCCGCCAGTTCCTGGATGCGCGGCTTGGCCTCCGGCAGCGTCTCCTCGATCGCGAACAGCCGCGACACCACGCGTTCGATGTTGCCGTCAACGGGCATGGTGCGGCGATCGAAGGCGATGGCCGCGATCGCGGCCGCCGTATAGGGACCGATCCCCGGCAGGGCTCGCAGGCCATCCTCGGTATCCGGGAACACGCCGCCATGATCGTGCAACACCGCGACCGCGCAGGCATGCAGGTTGCGCGCGCGTGAGTAATAGCCAAGCCCGGCCCACATCCGCAGCACATCATCCAGCGCAGCACGACCAAGGCCCGTCACGTCCGGCCAGCGGGCCAGGAATTTCTCGAAATACGGCCCGACCGCCTTCACCGTGGTCTGTTGCAGCATGATCTCCGACAGCCAGACCCGGTACGGGTCTGACCGCTCGCCCACTGGTGCGCGCCATGGCAGCTTACGGCGATGGCGGTCGTACCAAGCGAGCAGCCGCGCGGGGCGGTCAGCAGGCCCTGTTTCAATCTCGGGAGATTCGCGTTTCGGACGAAGGGCGGGTGACACCATTCCTGCAATCTAGTACGTCAAAGTCCAACATGATCACCGCCGTGGGCGCGTTTGACGCGGGCATCCACGACTTTCTTCGCCACGCGCCGACGTGGTTCCGACGCGACCGAGATGCAGCAAGGTTTGACGATGTCCAAGCCCGGCCCGATCAGCGCAAAGCCCCTCTCGGTGATGATGGGCGACGTGCTCACAGCCGCCTATGCCAAGCAGGGCTTCGCCTCGCGGGAGCTCGTCACCCGCTGGTCCGAGATCGCAGGCCCGCAGATCGCGGCGCATGCCGAGCCCCTGAAGATCCAATGGCCGCGTCCGGTCGACGGGCAGCCGCAGGACCCGGCGACCCTGGTACTGCGGGTCGAGGGGCCGATGGCGCTGGAAATTCAGCACTCGTCCGACGTGATCCTGGAGCGGGTCAATCGCTTCTTCGGCTGGCACGCGGTGGGCCGGCTCGCCTTGCGACAGGGGCCGTTGTCGCGCCGGCCGAAGCCCAAACGATCTCCGCCCCCCGACCCCAAGGCGGTGGCGCAGGTCGCCGAAACCCTTTCGGCGGTCGAGGATGACGCGCTGCGCGATGCACTGGCCCGGCTCGGCGCCTCCATCAAGCGAAATTGACGGCCGTCAGTGTCCTTGTCGCGGGCCGGCATTGCCACATCTTCGGTTTCAAGCTAGCCAAATGCCCGCCTTTTGAGTGTCTTGCGCGCGAAAAGCGCCAATCCGGGAGCAGACCCTTGATCATCACCCGCCGCGCCTTCACCGCTGCCCTGTCCCTGACCGGCCTCGCCGCTTTGGCCGGGCTGTCGCCGCTGCGGCTGATCACGGAAGCGATGGCGCAGAGTGCCGCTGACGTCGCCAAGCCGGTGTCGCTGCCGGACATGGTGCTCGGTCCGGCAGACGCCGCCGTGACCATCACGGAATATGCCTCGATGACCTGCCCGCATTGCGCGGCCTTCAACAAGGAGGTCTTCCCGAAGCTGAAGTCCGAGTACATCGACACCGGGAAGATCCGCTACATCTTCCGTGAGTTCCCGCTCGACATCAAAGCAGCTGCCGGTTCGATGCTGACGCGCTGCATCGCCAATGGCGACGCGCCGAAATATTTCGCGGTTACCGACATGCTGTTCCGCTCGCAGAACGACTGGGTGGTCAAGAACACTACCGAGACCCTGACGCGAATCGGCAAGCAGGCCGGTCTCAGCCAGCAGCAGGTCGAGGCCTGCCTGAAGGATCAGGCACTGCTCGACAAGATCGCCGCCGACCAGAAATACGCCAGCGACGTTCTCAAAGTGGATTCGACCCCGACGTTCTTCATCAATGGTGAGAAGATCAAGGGCGAGACCTCGATCGAAGAGTTCGAGAAGAAGATCAACCCGCTCCTGAAGAGCTGATGGGCCGGTGCAGCGACGAGGACGTTGCACCGCTTAAGAGCTTGATACAGATGCCAAAGCAAAGCGGCTCGAACAGCGACGGTTCGGGCCGTTTGCTTGATTCGGGTTCCGCGCGACTCGCGCGCCACAGTTCCCCATAAAGCCTTGGAAAAGCAGTTCCGGCGGGTTGCCCTGACGCGTCACCGTCGCCATTGTCGCGGCCAGATGAGCCGCCCGAAAGCGACTCGACCACTTTGACATCACCATCCATGGTATTGTCACGGCAGGGAGATTCGTTTCCCGCCAACAGAGAATCTGTGCATGAAACTCACGCGTCTTCGTCTCCACGGTTTCAAGACGTTCGTCGAACCGACTGATTTCGTGATCGAACCGGGTCTCACCGGCGTGGTCGGCCCGAACGGCTGCGGCAAGTCGAATCTGGTCGAGGCACTGCGCTGGGCGATGGGCGAGACCTCGCACAAATCGCTGCGCGCGACGGACATGGACGCCGTGATTTTCTCTGGCTCCGGCAACCGCCCGGCGCGCAACCATGCCGAAGTTGTCATGACGATCGACAACTCCGACCGCACCGCGCCGGCCGCCGTCAACGACAAGGATCTGCTGGAAATCTCGCGCCGGATCGAGCGTGAGGCCGGCTCGGCGTATCGGATCAATGGGCGCGACGTGCGCGCCCGCGATGTGCAAATCCTGTTTGCCGATGCCGCTACCGGCGCGCGCTCGCCGGCCCTCGTTCACCAAGGCAAGATCGGCGAGATCATTCAGGCCAAGCCCGAGCAGCGCCGCCGCGTGCTGGAAGACGCCGCCGGCGTCGCCGGCCTGCATGCGCGCCGCCACGAGGCGGAGCTGCGGCTGAAAGCCGCCGAGACCAACCTGATCCGCGTCGAGGACGTGATCGGCCAGCTCGGCGGACAGATGGAAGGCCTGAAGAAGCAGGCCCGTCAGGCGATCCGCTTCCGCGAGGTCGCGGCCAAAGTCCGTAAGGCCGAGGCGACACTCTATCATTTGCGCTGGATCGGCGCCCATGCCGATGTCAACGAAACCGCCCACGCACATGATATCAGTGTCCGCGAGATGGCGGAGCGGACCCGCGAGCAGGCCGAGTCCGCGCGCATCCAGGCGATCCGTTCTGCACACCTTCCCGCCCTCCGCGACGCCGAAGCCCGCGCCGCCGCAACCCTGCAGCGCCTGAAGAGCGCGCGCGACATCCTCGACCGCGAGGAGCAGCGCGCCAAGGAGCGCACCGGCGAGCTCGACCGCCGCCTGATGCAGCTGACCGCCGACGTCGCGCGCGAGCAGCAGCAGACCCAGGATGCCCAGGTCGCGCTACAGCGGCTGGAGAGCGAAGACGCGGAGCTGAAGGAGGAGATCCTGGCGCGCGTCGAGATGCGCAGCGGCGTCGATGAGCGCGTCGGCGAGGCTGAAGAGCATCTTTCTGAAACCGAACGTCAGTTCACGGAGCTGACCACGCAGCTCGCCGCCCTCACTGCCCAGCGCAACCAGCTCGAAGCCAATGTGCGCGGCCATCGCGACCGGCTGGCGCGCCTCGACCAGGAGATCGCCTCGGTTCAGGCCGACGAGCAGCGGCTCGCGCAGGCGACCGCCCATCTCGGCGACCTCGACGCGCTCGCTGCCGCGCTCGAAGCCGCCGAAGAAGCCGTCGCCGTGTCCGAGGGCGCGGCGCAAGCGGGCGAAGCCGCGCAGGCAGCCGCCCGCCAGAAGCTCGAGGCCTCGCGTGCGCCGCTGGCGGAAGCCGACAAGCGCGTGCAGCGGCTCGAGACCGAAGCGCGGACCATCGCCAAGATGGTCAACAGCGAGACCAAGAACCTGTGGCCGCCGATCATCGACGGCGTCACCGTCGCCAAGGGCTATGAGAAGGCGTTCGGCGCCGTGCTTGGCGACGATCTCGATGCGCCCGTCGATCCGTCTGCGCCGATGCGCTGGACCATCGCCGGCGCGGAGGGCACCGATCCCGCGCTGCCTGACGGCGTCGAGCCGCTCGCCGCCCATGTCCAGGCCCCACCGGAGCTGTCGCGACGCCTGGCGCAGATCGGCGTGGTGCCGCGTGATCGCGGCGCCCAGCTGGTCTCGCAGCTCAAGACCGGTCAGCGGCTGGTGTCGCCGGAAGGCGACGTCTGGCGCTGGGACGGCTTCATCGCCGCCGCGCATGCCCCGACCGGCGCGGCGCGCCGGCTCGCCGAGCGCGCGCGCCTGATCGATATCGAGGCCGATCTGGAACAGGCTCGCATCGATGCGACGAACAGGCGTCAGGAATTGGAGGCCGCGGAGCGCGAAGTTCAGGCTGCCGGCGCCGCCGAAAGCGCTGCGCGCGAGGCCTGGCGCGCCGCCCAGCGCGACGTCAATGCGGCGCGTGAGCGCCACGCCAATGCCGAACGCGAGATCAACCGCCATGCGGCGCGCAAGTCGGCGCTGACCGAGGCGCACAGCCGCCTCGCTCTCGACCGCGAGGAGGTCGCAGAAGCGCATCAGAGCGCGATCGAAGCGATCGAGGAGCTGCCGCCGACCACGGAGGCCGAAGGTCGGCTGTCGGCAGTACGCGGCGAGATCGAGGCCAAGCGCCGCGCCGCCGCCCAGGTGCGCGCCGAGGCGCAGGCACTGGCCCGCGAGGCCGAGCTCGCCGATCGCCGTGTGCAGGCGATCATCAAGGAGCGCAACGACTGGCTGGGTCGCATTCACGGCGCCGGCTCGCAGATCTCGACCATCGAGGATCGCATCGCCGAGGTCCGCGAGGAGCGCGCCGAGCTTGAGAATGCGCCGGCGGTGTTTGCAGAAAAGCGCAGCGCGCTGATCGACGAGATCGGCATTGCCGAGGGCGAGCGCCAGGTCGCAGCCGATGCGTTGGCGGCAGCCGAGACCGAGATGGGCGACACCGACCGCGCCGCCAAGGCCTCGCTGGAATCGCTGTCGCGCGCCCGTGAGGCCGCGGCCCGCGCCGAGGAGCGGCTCGAAGGTGCCAAGCGCCGGCTCGCCGATGTCGAGCGCGAAATCCACGACATGCTCGAGGTCGAGCCGCAGGCCGTGGCGGCCATGGCCGAGATCGGGCCGGACACGCAATTGCCGCCGCTGCACGAGATCGAGGACAGCCTGGACAAGCTGCGCCGCGACCGCGAACGGCTCGGCGCCGTCAACCTGCGCGCCGAGGAAGAGCTTGGCGAGGTCGAGGGCCAGCACACCGCGCTGACCACCGAGCGTGACGACCTGGTCGAGGCGATCAAACGGCTGCGCCAGGGCATCCAGAGCCTGAACAAGGAAGCGCGCGAGCGCCTGCAGGCCTCGTTCGAGAGCGTCAACAGCCACTTCAAGCGCCTCTTCAGCGAGCTGTTCGGCGGCGGCGAAGCGGCCTTGCATCTGATCGAGAGCGACGATCCGCTGGAGGCCGGCCTCGAGATCATCGCCAAGCCGCCCGGCAAGAAGCCGCAATCGCTGTCGCTGCTCTCGGGCGGCGAGCAGGCGCTGACGGCGATGGCGCTGATCTTCGCGGTGTTCCTGACCAATCCCTCGCCGATCTGCGTGCTGGACGAGGTCGATGCACCGCTCGACGACCACAACGTCGAACGCTTCTGCAACCTGCTGCATGAGATGAAGGCCTCGACCGAGACCCGCTTCATCATCATCACACACAACCCGATCACCATGGCGCGGATGAACCGGCTGTTCGGCGTCACCATGGCCGAGCGCGGCGTGTCGCAGCTGGTGTCGGTCGCGCTCGACGAAGCCGTGAAGATCCTCGACCAGCAGGTGGCTTGATCTTGCGCCGTCATTCCGGGGCGCCACGCCAGCGGCGCCGCCGGAATCTCGACATGGGGGGTCGTAAGGCATGATCCCTCCCGATCTTCCCGCCGCGCTGAAGGCGACGCTCGAAGCGAAGCTCCACGGCCTGTCGCGCCAGGACGCCGCCCAGCGCGCGGCGCGCATCTCGCAGGCCTATCGCAGCGGCGGCACCTCCGGCACCATTGCAACCGAGGCCGACGCGCTGGCCTATGCCGTGGTGCGGATGCCCGCGACCTATGCCGCGGTCGCGGCCAGCCTGAATGCGCTCACCGAGTTGCGGCCGGAATTTACGCCGGCAACCTTGCTCGATGTCGGGGCCGGACCGGGCACCGCGAGCTTTGCTGCCGCCGAAACTTTTCCCTCGCTCGCAACCTTCGCCGCCCTCGATGCCAATCCGACATTGCGGACGCTGGCTTTGGAGCTGGCTGACAGCACAAGCCGGTTCGGTAATCTGACCTACACACTTGGTCCGGCACATCAGCAGATTGCGCGCGCCGATCCCGCCGACCTCGTGATCGCGAGCTACATGATCGGCGAGCTCTCCGATGCCGAGCGAGCCGCTCTCATCCAGGCGTTGTGGGACAAGACGACCGACACGCTCGTGATCGTCGAGCCCGGCACACCGGCCGGCTATGCCCGCATCATTGCCGCGCGCACGCAATTGATCGCGGCCGGTGCGCATGTCGCCGCCCCCTGCCCACATGATGCGCCCTGCCCGCTTGTTGCTCCGGATTGGTGCCATTTCGTCCAGCGCCTCGCCCGATCGCGCGCGCATAAGCAGGTCAAGGACGTCGATGTGCCGTTCGAGGATGAGAAGTTCATCTATGTCGCACTGACGCGGGCGCCCATCGCGCGTCCGGTCGCTCGGGTGCTGGCGCCGACCGTCATCACCAAGGTGGCCGCGACAGCCAAGCTGTGCCGTGCCGACGGCACGATGCAGATCGCCAGCGTTCCCCGCCGCGACAAGCAGGCCTTCGCCGCCGCTCGCCGCTGGGATTGGGGTGATAGCGTGGTTACCAAGCTCTGAACTCAAAGCGGGCATCGCATACCGGACGGGTATTGGGCTGCAGCAGACAACGCGTTCCGTCAACGCGCAGTGCAATTTTCCGCATTTTGTTCCGCCCGTTCGCAACCTGAAGCTAAGTGATGTTCCGTATTGTGCATCGCGATGGAATGCAGGACGAGGAACAGGATGTTCAGAGTTGTACTGATTGCGGCGGCTATGGTTGCTTCCGCACAAGCCGCGCTGGCCAACGGGCATGAATCGTCGGCACCGCCGCCGGCGCCCAAGCCGGAAGGCCCGCCCGCCAAGGCCATCGTCGGCAAGCGCGGCCCGCTGCTGGTCGATCCCAAGGGCATGACACTGTATTATTTCGAGCGTGACGACAGCGGCAACAAGTCGGCCTGCAATGACGCCTGCGCCCAGAAGCGCCCGCCACTGGCCGCAGCGGACAATGCCGTCGCCATCGGCGACTTCACGGTGATCACCCGCAACGACGGCAAGAAGATGTGGGCCTATCGCTATCGCCCGCTCTACACGTCCCAAAAGGACGCCGCGCCCGGCGACACCAACGGCGATGATCCATCCCAGCTCTGGCACATCGCACGGCCCTATTGAGGCGACGCGGACGCGGCTCTTCGCAGGCGATATCCGAGTTCCGGACGATCAGAGGCCATTGAACGCATGAGCCCACTGCGGCGACCAACGGGCGCCGGCCCGCGTGTGATTGAATTGGGTTGGCGGCGCCGATAAACCTCCTGCTGCGTCCCGTCTCTCCCGCATCTCTTCGGAGCGTTCCATGACCGGCTGGATCATCCTCGGCATCATCGTTGTCGTCGTGCTGCTCGCCATCGGCGCCTACAACCGCCTGGTGACACTCGGCCAGCGGGTCAACCAGGCCTTCGCCGACATCGACGTCCAGCTCAAGCAGCGTCATGACCTGATCCCGAACCTGGTCGAGACCGTGAAGGGCTATGCGGCGCATGAGCGCGGTACGTTGGACGACGTGATCAAGGCGCGGAACGCGGCGATGTCCGCACAGGGACCGGCACAGGTCTCGGCGACCGAGACTCAGCTGTCCGGCGCGCTCGGCCGGCTGATCGCGCTGTCCGAGGCCTATCCGGACCTCAAGGCCAACGCCAACTTCCAGCAGCTCGCCAGCGAGCTCTCCGATCTCGAGAACAAGATCGCGGCCAGCCGCCGCTTTTTCAACAACGCCGTGCAGGAGTACAACACCAGCATCCAACAGATGCCGGCGGTGCTGTTCGCCGGCATGTTCGGCTTCACTCGCAAGGATTTCTTCGATCTCGGCACCAGCCGCACCGAGGTCGAGGCCGCGCCCAGCGTGAAGTTCTAAGCTCCGGCGATCCACGGTCACGGGCAGCGTCGCATGGCCGCCTACGGTCTTTATACCCATATCGCGTCGAACAGGACCCGTTCGATGCTGCTGCTCGGCGGCCTGTTCCTGCTGATCTACGTGCTGGTCTATGCCGGCGCGCTGATCGCCGAGGTGATGATCCGCTCCGATGCGACCGTTGCCTATTATCTGCGCGCCGCACTCAACGACCTGATCAAGGCCCTGCCCTGGGCCACGCTCGGCACTGCTGCCTGGATCGTGATCGCCTATTATTTCCACCAGTCGATCATCGACGCCGTGACCGACGGCGAAGCGGTAACGCGGCAGCAGCAGCCGCGGCTTTACAATCTGCTGGAAAATCTCTGCATCTCCCGCGGCATCACGATGCCGAAGTTGAAGATCATGGACAGTCCGGCGCTGAACGCCTTCGCGACCGGGCTCAACCCGCGGCAATATGCCGTCACCGTCACCACCGGTCTGCTTACCGCACTGAACGACCAGGAGATCGAGGCCGTGCTCGGCCACGAGCTCACCCATATCCGCAACGGCGACGTGCGGATGATGGTGATCGCGATGATCATCGCCGGCGTGGTCGGCTTCTTCGGCGAATTGTTCTTCCGCCTGTTCACCAACATGGCTTGGGGCGGCTGGGGCGGCGGCTGGTCGTCCCGGCGCTCGTCGTCCTCGGACTCCGACCGCAAGGGCTCCGGCGGCGGCGCCGTCGTGATCGTCATCATCGCGGTGGTGCTGATCGTGCTGGCCTGGCTGCTGTCGCAGTGGGTCAAGCTCGCGCTGTCGCGGACCCGCGAATATCTCGCAGATGCCGGCTCGGTCGAGCTGACCAAGAATCCGGACGCCATGATCTCGGCGCTGCGCAAGATCGAAGGCCGCGGCGAGTTGCCGGGCGCCACCTCGGCGGTGATGGAATTGTGCGTCGACAATCCGCGCGAAGGCTTCACTGACCTGTTCGCGACCCATCCATCGGTCGAGTCGCGCATCCGGGCTCTGGTGCAGTTCGCCGGCGGCCGCGATCCCGGCCCGCTGGCTCTGCCCTCCGAAGCGGACGCGGCCGCCGGACCACAGACCGATCTAACCTCGGATACCGCCGCGCCACCGCCGCTGCCATCCGGACCATGGGGCGGTTCCCAGCCGACGCAGGCGGATCCTCCGCGCCGGGGTCCTTGGACCGACCCCGCGCGCGACTCGCCCGACACGTTTTCGGGTCCTTGGGGCCGACACTGAAGTTCCTTTATCCACCGCGCAGCTGATTCGGCTGCAACCGCGGTCGATCCCGCTCCTCTCGCACCAAGATGTGGAGCAAAAGCCGTGAAATCCCCGGCATTCGGCGGCACCGCCGTAAAATTTCCCGGGTGCAGTGCGTCAATGAATTTCAATTCTCCCCTGTTTCTGCCATGTTCGCGCCGACTGCAGCATGCAATTTGCCGGCTTCTGGCCGGCCACTCTTTCAGGGACATTCCATGGCGAAACCGGCAGTGGTTGTGGTGGGCGCAGACAAGGGCGGGGTCGGCAAGACGACGGTCTCGCGCACGCTGCTTGATTATTTCAGCGCCAACAACGTTCCGACCCGGGCGTTCGACACCGAGCATCCGCGCGGCACCCTGAAGCGCTTCCACCCGGAGATCACCGAGATCGTCGACATGAACTCGACGCCGGACCAGATGAAGATCTTCGATACGCTGAGCGCGGTTGCGCCGTCCGTGACCGTGATCGACGTCCGCGCCGGCCTGATGTCGCCGACGCTCGCCGCACTGCGCGACATCGGCTTCCTCGATGCCGCCCGTTCCGGCCAGATCACCTTCGCGGTGTTCCACATCCTGGGCTCGTCGATCGCCTCGCTCGACGAAATCGCCGAGACCGCGAGCTACATGGTCGGCGCCAAGTACTTCCTGGTGAAGAACTTCATCAACAACACCAGCTTCTTCGAGTGGGACCAGTCGACCTACGCGTCCTACTTCAACCGCATCAAGGACGCGACCGAGCTCACCATCCCCAAGCTCAACGAGATGGCCTTCGAGCAGGTCGAGGTCGCCTCGGTTCCGTTCCTGAAATTCGTCGCCAACAAGGGCCCGCATGACGAGGCCGCCAACTACTCCTTCGTGCTGCGCGGCTATGTCCGGCACTGGCTGGCCAATGTCTGGAGCGAGTACGACCGCATCAAGCTGACCGACATCGTCGGCTCCGCGGCCAAGGCGGCGGCGCCGCGCCAGGCAGGGGAAAAATAACAGCCCCGGGAATATGGGGGCTTTATCGGCGGGGCATTTGACCTGATATAGGTCTGATGCCCGCGACTCCCATCTACATCGTCTGCTCGCCGCGACCGCAGGTCGGCAAGACGCTGCTCGCGCGCCTTTTGAGCGAGTTCCTGCTGCTGAAGAACGGGGAGGCGCTCGCCTTCGACATTGCCATCCGCGAGCCGTCGCTGATCGACTACGTGCCTGACGTCACCGAGACGGCGGAGATCGACGACACCTATGGCAAGATCCAGCTGATGGACCGGGTGATCATCGACGATGGCGTCGCCAAGGTCATCGACCTCGGCTACTACTCCTTTGACGAGTTCTTCAAGATGTCGGAGGAGATCGGCTTTTTGAAGGAGGCCGCGCGGCGGAACGTGGCCCCGGTCGTGCTGTTCTGCGCCGACACCGACCGCCTCTCGCTGCGCGCCTATGATGGGCTCCAGCACCAGATTCCGCGCTCGCATCTGATCACGGTTGAGAACGAGCACGTGCTGCGCGACGACCTGCCGGACTGGATCAAGCAGGGACGGACGCTGCGGATTCCTGCATTGCCGCTGTTTCTCAAGACCTATATCGACCGCCTCTCGTTCTCCTTCACCGGTTATCTCCGGCGCGAAAAGGACACCTCGACCGAGCTGCACCAGTGGATCCGGCACAACTACTACACGCTGCGGGAACTCGAGCACGGGTTGATCCTGCAGCGGTCGTGAGCCACGTCCGCGCGTCCTGGCCTTGCCCGCTTGCGTCACACCCGCCTCCACAAGCCCGCTTCCCCTCTCCCCTTGTGGGAGAGGGTGCAGCGGAGATCGCCGCGCGCGGTCCACTTCAGAACAATCTCATCGATCCTAATGCCCTTCGAAGGCCATCAGCGTGCGGACCGGCACGTCGAGCTCCCGCAGCTTGGCGGCGCCACCGAGGTCCGGCAGGTCGATGATGAAGCAGGCCGCAGCGATGGTGGCGCCGATGCCGCGCAGAAGCTTCACCGCCCCTTCCGCGGTGCCGCCGGTCGCGATGAGATCGTCGACGAGGATCACCTTCTCGCCGGGTTGCACCGCGTCGACATGCATCTCCATCTCGTCGGTGCCGTATTCCAGCGAGTAGGACATGCTGACGGTCTTGTGCGGCAGCTTGCCCTTCTTGCGGATCGGCACGAAGCCGGCCGACAATTGATGCGCCACCGCGCCGCCCAGGATGAAGCCGCGCGCCTCGATCCCCGCGACCTTGTCGATCTTGGAGCCGGCCCAGGGATGCACCAGCTCGTCGACAGCGCGGCGAAAGGCGCGCGCATCGGCGAGCAAGGTGGTGATGTCACGGAACAGGATGCCCGGCTTCGGATAGTCCGGGATGGTGCGGACGGTTGACTTGATGTCCAGATCGAACGTCATCGGATTTCTCACTCACTCCTGATGTTTTCGTCATTGCGAGCGAAGCGAAGCAATCCAGGTTCAGGGCCATAAGACTGGATTGCTTCGGCGCGGAGCCTGCCCTCGGGCTCACCGAAGGTGAGACCCGGGGGCGCCTCGCAGTGACGGATGATCTAGTTTGCCGGCACGCCGAGCCGGAATGCATTCTCCACGATCTTCAGACCGACCTCATCGCCGAGCGACATCAGCGACTCCGGATGGAACTGCACGCCGCCGACCGGCAGCTTCTTGTGCTCGAGCGCCATCGCCACGCCGTCCTCGGTCGACGCGGTGACATCCAGCACATCAGGCATGCCGTCACGCTCGACATAGAGCGAGTGATAGCGGCCGATCACGATCTCGTTCGGCAGCCCCTGCATCAGCCGCCCGCCGCGCACCGCCACCCGCGACGGCCGTCCATGTGCGGGATGGCCGAGCTGACCGAGCTTGCCGCCGAAATACTCGCCCATCGCCTGCACGCCGAGGCAGACGCCGAAGATCGGCAGCTTCTTGTCCAGGGCGGCAGCGATGGTTTTGGCGATCTTGAAATCCTCCGGCCGGCCCGGTCCTGGCGACAGCACCAGCAGGTCCCAGCGCCGCGCCTCCAGCATCTTCAGCGCATGCACGTAGCGGACCACGGTGACGTTGGCGCCGACCTGGCGGAAATAGTCCGCCAGCATGTGCACGAAGGAGTCGTCGTGGTCGATCAGCAGCACGTCCTTGCCCGAGCCGGTCGCGTCCGGCGCGGTCGAGGACAAGGGCTTGGCCGGATCGCCGCGCAGCGCCTGGAACAGCGCGGCGGCCTTGACCTGGCACTCGCGGTCCTCGGCGGCGGGATCCGAGTCAAACAGGCAGGTGGCGCCGACGCGGACCTCGGCGAGCCCGTCCTTCATCCGGATGGTGCGGATGGTGAGCCCGGTGTTGATCGAGCCGTCGAAATTGACCGCGCCGATGGCGCCGGCATACCAGCGCCGCGGCGAGCGCTCGTGATCCTCGACGAACTGCATTGCCCACAATTTCGGCGCGCCGGTCACCGTCACCGCCCAGGCGTGGGTGAGGAACGCGTCGAGCGCGTCGAAGCCCGGCCGCAGCATGCCCTCGACGTGATCGACGGTGTGAAACAGCTTCGAATAGGTTTCGATCTGCCGGCGCGCCAGC
>Ga0209677_100849_pt1 | contig 15126 bp, 18 predicted proteins | sample AraplaCvi_mCL_r2_2_FD_184285 | JGI IMG/M metagenome (GOLD analysis project Ga0209677, IMG submission 184285) | Arabidopsis root microbial communities from North Carolina, USA - plate scrape CL_Cvi_mCL_r2 (SPAdes) (version 2) | ecosystem: Host-associated > Plants > Roots > Endosphere | place: USA... | reverse complement strand
CGCGCTGGTCGGATCGACCGGCTCACTGCCAGGATCGCTGCTCGGATCACCTGACCCAGCCGCCGGATCCTGTGGGCCACCCGATGCCGGTTTCGCCGATTGCATCTTGCCAGCCATGCTGAGCGGGATGTCCTGCATCTGGACCAGCAGCTCGTCGCCACCGGGCTTGGCCGGAAGGTCGAAGTACCGCCGCGCCTCGTTCGGTGCGAACACACGCTGCGTGCCCTTGGACAACGCCTCGATCATTTCCTTGAACGAAGACCGCAGCAGCGCGTTGGTATCGAGCTCGAGATATTCCTCCGGAAAGCCCTTGAGGCGAAACAGCAGCCCGATCGCTTCCTCGATATGGTTGAGGCAGAAGCCGAGGCCCATCGCCTTCCACGACGACATCAGCGATTCCGTCGAAGCGAAGGGCGTGCCGCCGATGCCGAGAATCTGCAACGGCACCCGATAGGCCAGCGCCACCGCCTGATCGGACAGCTTCAGCATCTCGGCGAGTTGGCCGTCACCCGCACGAAACTCGATCTCCTTGGCCTTGAGGCCCCAGCTCAGGATCGGCGTGCCGCCGGCGTTCTCGCCCTTGGTCTGGGCATCCCAGCGCGAGCGAAGTTCGTCGGCTTCGGTCTTGGTCAGCTTCTGGTCGGTCTCCAGCATGATGCTGGGACGGGCGCCGTTGAGATAGAACATCACCTGCTGCGACAGCGCAGCGCCCGACAATTCGAGGTCCAGCGCTGCGGCCAGGATGGGGCTCGCGCCCTTCAGTGGATGCCGCGGGCAATGCAGACGCAGATGCAGAACGTCGCGCGCGGGGATGGGCGACGACAGATCGAAGCGGCGCTCGACGATCTCGTTTCCCGACAGCCAATAGAAGATCGTGCCGTCTTCCGCCAGGATCGGCCGACCATCACGCATCCAGTGCAGCTCCGCGATCTCGCTGCGATCATTCCTGATCGCGATCGCGTAGGCCTCGCCTCCGTCGTACATCCTCCGAACCAGGTTCAGCAGCAGATCCGACATCGACTGATAGTCGTTCGGCTTGCGGATCACACGGGACAACGCCGACGTCGTCACGCGCTCGCGCCCACCATCGCCGGTGGACAGCCAGTGGTCGCCCGGGCACATCGCGACCGTCTGCGAATACGCCGAGACGCAGGCCTCGGCCATGGCATTGCTGCCGCTATAGGGCCGAAGCGAATGACCCATCTGCCACCAGTTCATGAACTGCCCGGCCTTGGCCGATAGCCACCCGCCGTCGATCAAATACGGGCCCGGCCGGTACTCGCCCTCGGCAGCCTTAGTCACGGCAGCATTGGCTTTGCCTGGAGGCGGGACTGACGGAACCGAAGTTGCCATTGCCGATTGTTTCCTGCGCTCACATTTTAGACTGATGGCGATCGAGGGCGATCAACGTACGGCCGCCCTCGACCTTCGCAGGCTAGTCGGCCTTGGACTCGCGGGTGTTGTAGCCACCACCAGCCTGCTGCGCCTCTGCGGTCCTCGCGGCCGCCGCTTCATCGTCAGCCGCCGTCGGTTCAGTCCGGGCGTCCGAGCTCGCGCCGGCATCTGACTGCTTGGGAGATTTCCGAGCGGCCCGCGCCGCCTGCCTGTTGCTCTTCGTGGCCACACCGCTGGTCAGCGGCAGACCATTGTCGCGCAGAGCGACAGGCACGCCACCCTTGCTCTTGAGCAAACCATCTTCGCCGCGCTCGACCTCGTCCGGATGAGCGTGCGTGCCGTCGGCGAGCACGTACCATGTGTCGGTTTCGCTTTCGTCCATACTCTTCTCCAGTGTGTAGGGTCAGAGCGGCGATGCAACCCTCTGACCCCGATGCCGCCCCATCTGCTTGATTTGTGCCGGCCTAGTCGGCGACGACGATGTGAAAGGCGCCGCTCTTGGCGTTGCCGCCCTGCGCGATCGCGATCTTCACGCGATCGCGGCCGAGAGCGATGCGATCGTTCACGGCGGTGCCTCCAGAGGCATACAGTGCCGCGACGCCGACATTCGAATGGGTCGCCTGCCGCGGTGCCTTCACGACAGCGGCGTTGACGTCGCTCTGCGTCCAGATCGTCTCGCCGGTCGCTTCCGCCGTGATGGTGAAGTCGACACCATCGGCGAAGTCGGTCTTGAGATAGTGAATTTCGTGGATGTAGCCCGAGAGGTAGGGGCTATAGACGGTCGCGTTGCCGCTTGCATCGGTGACGACCGGAACGATGAACCTGCGCAGAGCCATGGCTTTAAGCCTTTCGAGTGGTACCGAGGAAAAGCCCTCTATCCATCACCAAAGAAAAAGCCCGGCACATCACTGCGCCGGGCTCGCATGACAGACTTGAATAATCCGTCTGTTACCAGGTCGTGCCGTTGATCCACTGCACCATGCCGGTGCGGCGCATCTTCCAGCTGATGTCCCACAGCATGCGCACGCCGATGCTCGCGGTCTGCCAGAGGCTGCGAACCGGATCGGCGGTGGTCGGCCCTGTGCCGGACACGATCTCCAGCGGGGTCGTATCCTCCATGTGGATGGTTGCCTGCTCGGAGACGTCGAACTCCGGTTCGCCTCCCAGCGCGGTCGCGAAGTCCGCGCTGCGCAACGCGATCAGCCGGCCTGCGGTGGCGTGGGTCGACTCCACGATGTTGATGCGCTTCTGGATCTCGCTGAACCAGTTGGGCTGACCGACCGGTCCAGGCATCAAAGCAAGGTTGAGGCCCTGCGTCGGATTCATGATCACCGTGATGCCGTCCGCCGCATTTGCGGCGATGAACGGCGCCAGCAGCGCCTTGAAATCCTCGATCACGGCCTGATAGTCCGCGCCGGCATAGCCGGTGCTGACCGCAGAGACACCATTCAGAAGTCCGGCCGGGCGGACGGTATCGCCCGCAGTGGCGTCGAGCAGCAGCGGATCGAGAACCGCCGACGTATCTTCCAGGATGGCCTGACGGATCAGGCCTTCGATCGCGGGCGTCGAGCGCTTGCCGAGCTCCCGGGAGAACGGGATAATGACACCCATCTTGCGCGGGCTCATGCTCACCGAATTCGTGGTGATGCGGCCGACGCGGATCGGCTGGCCTTCACCGACGAAACCGCCGCCAGCGCCGCCTGCGGTACGACCGGGGATCGTCACGTTGCCGGCGGAGTCGAACGACAGACCGATGCCCCTGTCACGCAGAGCCGGATAAATCGAATATCCGGTCAGTGCCTGGACGAACTCGCCATAGGCGGTCTGCACCAGTTCCGAGGCCCATCCGGACACCGTGGTGGTGCCGAGGGTCTGGTCGGCCTTGCAGATGATCGCGGTAGCTTCGTGATCGGGATAGCGCTCCTTCAGAACGTCCCCGATGGAGCGGCGCTCCGAAAACGCCAGTGCACGGCAGACGACGCCGCGAACGACGAGGTCGAGGCCCTTGACGTCCTTCTGGCCGACGCCAAGCGGGCGGCGAAAGACGGCAGGCGCGGCAACACCGCTGGCCGTGGTGGTCGCCGCCGCGGCGCCGATGCGGGCTTCGGAGGCCTTGAGCACCGTCAGCGTGCGCTCGGACTTTTCGATCTGCTGATTGAGCTCGTCGATCGCATCGGCATCCAGGTCGTCGGCGCCGAGCAGGACGGTCAATGCATCCTTCTTGGTGGTCAGGTCGGTCTGCGCATCCTCGATGCGCTGGGAAAGCGTCTTCATTTTCGGATCAGCCTTTTTGGCCTGAGGTGATGCGGCTTGCTTGCCGTGGGCAGACACGCCCCTCAGCCTCACGCCGGCTTGCTCGCCGAAGGCCAGGGACATGGTTTCGTTGGAGATGTTGAGCGCCTTGGCGACCTGCAGCGCGTTCGGATTGGCGGGCACCGCGACAAGCGACGCCTCGAGCAGCTCCTGCTTCAGGTAGCGGACGCCGCCATAAGGCTGCTTGGGGTCGATCGGTTCGTATTCGAGCGGGCGAAAGCCGACCGAGACGGCGCGCAGGATCTTCTGCTCGACCAGGCTGATCAGCTCGTCGATCCGCGCCGAGGTGCCACGTGCGGCCAGCGTCAGATCGGCCAGGAGTTTGCCGCCGCTGACGCGGACATTGCCCCACGTTCCGACCAGGAAGCGGTTGTCGTGCGCGAACAGGGTCACCGGATTGGTCAGGAAGCGCTTCAGGTCCCAACCGCCGGCCGAGACGATGTCGCCATAGCTATCGAGCGTCTCGTCGGACAGCACGAAGGTCTTGCCGTCAGCCGACGCGACCGTCTTGAAGATCGTATTCATCCTGTCCCTCTCCTCAGGCAACCATCGCGGCAACGTCGAGCTTCGGCGCAGAATCGCCCTTCTCCGCGATGCCAAGTGCGTTCACCAGGGCGGCAACGCCGTCGATGCGGCCGTTCGACTTCGCCTTCGTCGGCTTGATGTTCTCGGCATCGTCCTGCACGACAGCGACCGCCTGGGCGTGCCGGCGCAACAGCGGATGGCCGCCGTGGTAAAAGCCGTTGCACATCACGAGGCGCTCCAGTTCCTTCGACGGAGCCGACAGCGAGACAAAGCCCTGACCATACAGAACGACCGGAATGCCTTCCTGCATCAGGCGAACGGCCGTGCCGGTCGCGTTGAAGCGGTCGATCGCAAGGCCGCCTTCGTGCGCCTCACGATTGTCGTTGCCGTAATGCGCAACGCGGAACTGCTCCGCGTCGTTCATCACCTGCCGCTCGATGAAGGCATAGTCGACGACGTTACCGGGTGTCTCGAACAAAGCTCCAGCCTTGATCAGCTTGTCGTAGGGCACGCGATCGCGCTTGACGTGTTCCTTGACCAGATCGGCCGGTTTCCAGAACCGCGGCAATGCGACCGGGACATCGAGACCGGGTTGAATCGGAAACCACCACACCAGCGCCGACAGGTCGGTCGTCGACGACAGGTCAAGTCCGCCGTAACAGGTCTTGCCCTTCAGCCGCTCGATGAACTCCGACGCATTCCACTTGATCGGGCCCTCGCAATGATCCCAGCCGAACCGGCGGCCCTCGTCGTCGAGCGAGTTGATGGGCAACCAGCGGACCGCCTGGTCGGTCCACATGTTGAGGCGGTAGCGCTTGAAGTCATTCTCGAGCCGCGGCAACTGGCGCGCGCGCTTGAAGTCGGCGAGAAACGGGTCGACCTTGACCGACTTGCCGAAGTTCGGGTTGGCCTTGCGCCAGGTCTCCTCCAGCGTCCAGTCGTCGTCTTCGTGCGGCGCGTAGATGACGACCAGCGTTTCCGGATCGTCGATATCGCCGGCCTTGATGGCCTGGCATTCCTTGTAGACCTCCTCGCCGTGCGTGCCCTTCTGGCCGGCGGTCGAGATCAGGAATTCCAGCGGCTGACGGCGCGCCGCGGCGCTGTCGTGCACGAAGGTGTAGAGATCGCCGTTCGGCCATTCGTGGATCTCGTCGCCGACGAGACCCGACATGTTGAGACCGTGTTTGCCCTTCGGCTTGCCGGAGAGCGGCCGGAACGATGCGTTGAGGTCGGACGAATAGATCGCCTTGTTCAGACACTCCAGCTTCGGCGCCAGCGTCGGCGAACGAACAACCATGTTCGTCGCCTTCTGGAACACGATGCGCGCCTGGTCGCCTTCGGACGCGATCGAGAACACTTGGCCGGCAGGCTCGGCATCGCCGAGCAGTACCAGGAGCGCGACGCCGGCGGCGAGCTCGGTCTTTCCGTTCTTGCGCGCGACCCAGACGAACGCGCGGCGATATCGCCGCGTGCCGTCGGCGCGCTTCCAGCCGAACAACGGCCGGATGATGTCGTGCTCTTCCCACGGCTCCAGCACGAACGGCTTGCCGGCCCATTCGCCCTCACTGAAGACGAGATGCTCGGCGAAGAAACGGCAGGCCCTGGTCGCCGCACGCTCGTCATACCAGTAGTCGCCGTCGCGCCAGTAGCTGCCGTCGAACCAGGCATTCAGATATGCCTGCAACGCGATCGGCTTGACCGGCTGGCTGACATCGCCGGCCTCATACTCGGCCAACACCCGATCAATTCAGGAAGCCGACTGGCCCCTGCTCCGGTTCGGCCGGCGCACTCGGCTGCGCTGCGGAATCATCGCTGCGCTTCTCCGGCTGCTGCGGCGTCGCGCCGAACAACTCACCCGGCTGTGCCGCGGCGCGCGCGGCGAAGATGCGCTGCCTCTCTGCCGGGTTAAGGCCGAAACGATCTTCGGTGGCCAACAGCTGCCGCTCGATGCGATCGGCGATCAGGAACGCAGGGTTGACGCGCTTGAGCTTGCCCCACTGGCTCTCGCTCTCATACGCCTCGCCTTCCTTGTCGATCTCCTTCTGCATCTTCAGCCAGCGGGCAAAGTTGCGGCAGTAGCGGGCGAACGTCTCGGCGTCGGTTTGACTGAGCAGCTTGGAGCGCTGCAGCGGCGGCGCGAGGCGCTGCCAGATCTTCAGGCCATCCTTCTTCAGCCACATCGGCGGCTGGACCGTGCCGGCCGGAACCTCAGGCAACGCCGGGCGCGGCCGATGCGCACTGCGGATCGGTTCCTTCTGTTCGCGCTCAGCGGCGGATTGCGGCTTCGGTCCGGGAGGCATGGGGTCCTAAAAAAAGATTCGTGGAATTGACGAAAAAGTGCGCGTTGCTTGGACGCCGGTCCCTGGTACGGGGTTTCAGATTTTTGGCCCCTCCCCCCCGGGGTGGAGGTCGGACTGCAAATCACGCGTCAATTCGACCGCTTTCACGCTGTTGAGGCGCAGATCAGGCGCTGTGATCACACCTTGAGCGAAGAGACTCTCGAGTCTCTGCTTCACGACGTCATGATGGAAGCGGCACGATGGCTGCCAATTCGCCTCGTTCCACATCAATTTCTGATCCCCTTTGTGGGGAACTATGTGGTCAACAACCTCGGTTGCGACCAGCCTTCCGAGCGCCCTGCAGCCCAAGCAGTAGGGGTACAAACGCTTGTAGGAAGTTGCCTTCCTGTCCCACCGCGGACTGTAGCCCCGCTGCCGAGCACTGCCACGTCTCGCATCGTATTCGGCATTGGCTTGCCGTCGTGTGCGCGCACCCTGAGGCCGGAATGTTGGCGGTCGAACCGGCAATCTTCACCTCGAAAGGACCGCCGCCTGCAGGATGCAGTCGATGCAGGCGGCGGAGCCAAGTCTAGGGAGGAAACGCCCAAGGAGGACAGCGGTAACTAACCGCGCTACCGCATACCCTAGTCGTGAAAAAGCCCGACCTGCTGAAGGCCGGGCTTTGAAGGGCAGAGATCAACCAGAGTGCGCTACTTCGCTCCGCAGCGGTAGTTGGCCTCATCCCAGAGCAGGAGAGCATCCCCGCGGTGCGGTTTGATGTAGTCGCAAACCAGAAGCGAGGTATTGCCCTCGACCAGGGCGCACCTAGAGATCGCGCAGGAAGACCGCGAGCCGCAGCAGCCGCCACCGCGAGCCCTTGTACCAAGCTTTCCATGGTGGCATCTGCGATCGACTCGATTGCCTACTTTGCCATCCCTTTGACGACTACCAGCGGTTTTGTTACCGTCGGCTATCTACTTATTTTTTTTGGCTGGTGTTTATCGTTGGAGGCCAGAGTTTATGACATTGAATAAGCCAATTGAGCTCCGCTTAAAACGCCTTGAGGAGGCCGCCGCCGGGAAACCGAAGAAACAATCCCGTTTAGCATGGCTTGCTGATCCTGCACGAGTGATCTCGCTGGTCGCGTTATTCATAACTCTGATCACAACAATCTATACTTGGCGGAAGGACGCAATTCAGTCCCAAGAAGCTCGACGAAGAGAGTTCAATTCCGCGATCGAACAGCTCATCGAGACTGGACTGAAGAACTATGAGTACATCAAGAACAATAAAGGCGATCAGAATTTTGGCTTGATGAACTCCTGGTTTACCTCGCAGTCCATGATCATGCGCGACAAAGCCGCCAACAGCATGCTGGGCCTGGATGGTCTTTCAGCAGGCCAATACATCCTCGTCGGCAATGCGATGATGACTGCTGGGCAACCGAACCGCGCATCAAAGCTTTTCCAAAAGGCTGTCGAAGTTGCGCAATACCAGAGAGATTTGGAGATCGGCCATCTTGATCGAATTAAGTTCTTGATGGGCCTCGGAACCCCGCCAGAACCCGATACATTCGACGTCGCATCAGTGACCGAACTCGCAAGTGCTTACATTTCCCTTGGCGCAAGTTTGTATTTCGCCAGCAAGCCTGAGGAAGCAGCCAAACAATACGAGAGGGCGCAAGCCGTATATAAGAACTCAACTAACTATCCCGAAGCCGGAAAGAGTGAGGCTTACGCCTTCGTCCACAAATTTTGGGCTGAGACCCTCGCTCAGAGGGGCGAATGTGCCCAAGCGAAGGACCATTTTGCTGCAGCTCAAGCCTTATTCCCGCCCGCGCGAAAGAATGCGCAGGACACGGACTGGGCTTCTCTGCAGTACGGCCTCAGTTGGGCAACGCAATGCATCTCATTCCCGCAACCGCCGCCCGCGGCGAACACTCCCCTGCCAACATCACCGCCCATGCCGAAGTGAGAAGGCGTCTAACATCTATTGCGTCTACTTTACGCTTCGCGCGCCCACCTGGAATCAGGTGCTGCGCCTCAGGTGACTTGACCTGCTATCGAACAATCCCGGTCGCGATGGCGGTATCGGTACTTGCTCGACTTGCGCCTCGTCGATGGTGACAGAAGCGCCGCGCGTGATGGCGTCGATGAAGACCTTGAGTCGGCCCCTCGAGTCAAGGCGCTCGATCTGCCCGACGAAATCGGAGAACGGACCTTCCATGATGCGAACGGCATCGCCAACCTTGAGTGGCGCGCGTTTGCCACGGCCGATACGCGGCGCATTAAGATACGCTTCTATGTCACGCAGCCTCGCCATGTCATCGACCGACATCCTTGCGGTGCAGTCCCCGATGCGATGGATGCCATCGACGTGAGGAAACGACAGCATGCGCGGGTCTGCGTGGACGTCCGCAACGAAGATCAGGCCAGGGATCAACGGCACGAAGGTGCGGCGGCCGAGATGCGGCTTGCGCGCTGGCGCTCCGTTGGATCGCTTCACGTGCTTCGCCTCCAGCGGATACCAGCCCGACAGACCATGGTAGCCGAACCAGCGCAGGACATCGCGCTCGCGGCCAGGATAGACGTCGAGGAGATACCAGCATGACGGCGCCGGCGCTGGCGCTTCGATCTGGACATTCATGTTCATTCGTCTCCCCCTGCCTGTGATGCGTCGTCTTGTGATGCGGACAGCGTGCCGTCGATGCGCGGCGGCCAGTCGAACGGCACGAAGAAACCCGATCTGTCGCCGCGCTGCTGCACCAGCGCGGGCCGCGAGCCGAACACATGCTTGGCGATGAAGGCCTGCCACGCGGCGAGCTGCTGGCGGTCGTCGATCCACAGCCAGTCGTCGCGCTGCGGCGCATGCGCGAAGGCGAGCAGCTGCGGCGTGACGACGCCGGGATAGATCACCTGGCCGCGGTTGACGAACGGCCGCACCATGGCGACGCCGTAGAGCGTGACGATCGCCCGCCCCGGGTCGGAGTCGAGATCGATCGCCGCGGACCTGGACGTGCTGCCCTCCGCCGAGCCTTCGCTCGCCCCGCGCAGCAAGGTCCATCGCTTGTCCTCGAGGTAGCGCCAGCCGGACGGAACGGTCTTGCGGCCCTGCCGCTTCAGCTCCTCCAGGAACGGCTCGACGCCATCGAGCGCCGCTTTTTCCTCGTCAGCCGACAGCGCGTCGGCGGCATAGTCGGTGCGCTGGCGATCGTCGACGACGGCGGTCGGCCATCGCTTGCGGAACTCGGCCTTGAACCTTTCTTTTCGATCCCTCGCCCGCGCCCCCGCGTCTCTCTCAATCGTTTTAAGGGGTCGTTCTAAGGGGTCGTTATTGGTGCCCGCGTATGTGTGGGCACCCGTGCCCGCGCATGCATGGGCACCCGTGCCCACGGGCGGGCACCCCTGCCCACCAGCGGGCACCCCCTCCTCGATTTCCGCCACTTCCGCGTTTTCTGCATGGCTCTCGTCGAGGTCGTCGTCAGCCTCGCGCGCAAGGCTTTTCAGATCGAAATCGTCACGGTCGAGCTTCACGCGGTATGCATAGCTCGCCGACGGCGTCGACTCCTCCGGCCGCCAGTGATCGCGCCGGCGCTTCTCCACCCAGCCGGCTTCATACAGCCGTTCCAGCGAGCGCTGCAGCGTGGCGCGGCCGCAGCCCAGCTCGCCCGCCATGCGGACCTGACTGCGCGTGCACCAGCCGGCGCGATCGATATGACGGCCGAGCAGACACAGCGTTTGCAGGTCGCGCGGCTCGAGCGAGCGATCGGTCACCGCCCCGGCGGGAATGATCGACAAACGAGGATTGGACACGTGATGCTCTTGAGAAAGGGATTCAACTGGACGCGGTAAGCAACGGAACGCAAATTCGAAACGGGCCGCTGCCTACGGCGTGTCGTGCAGGATCATCACGTCGACGATGGCCTGCACCGAGAGCCGCTCGATCGCGCCGGTCTCGATCGCCCGATCGAGCCGCGGCCACCATCGCTCCGGAAAGCGCGCGCCGTTGACGGTGCGGCCGAAGCTGACGACCTGATATTTTTCGAGACCGTCGACCTCGCGCTCGGCGACCTTGACGATCAGCTTGCAGATCACACTCGACAGCTTCAGCGCCTGCGGGCCGCCGGCGGCGATGGTGCGCAGGACGAGGCTGGTGTCAGCCATCGCGGCTCCTCCGCTGGTCGAGCGCCGAACGGCCCGGCGGCGGGTCGCCGAAGAAACCGCGTGTCAGACCATGTTCGGCAATGCGCAGGCGCAGCTCGGCCATCTCGCGCAGCGTCGTCAGGTCGGGACCACGTCGGGCATGACCAATATCGACGCGCAGAGGCGCGACACCTTCGGCCCGCGCCGGCGCCTCCGGCGGCGGCCCCAGAACGGGGCGCGGCTTCCGGAGACGCTTCCTCGGCTTCGTCGGCGCAGGACCGCTCGGCCGCGGTGCCCGATTCCGGGCGCCCTTCAGTTTGCCGTAGTAGCGCTGCTCGCAAGCCGCAGGCGATCGACCGGGCAGCGCATTGGCTATCGCAGTCCAATCGAGGCATGCGGTGTCACGCAGCCGCAAAACCGTCTCATCCTCGTTGAGAGACCACCACTTGCTCATGCCACCCTCCCCGCAAACAGCGGCGTCACGCCGACGCCGGCGCGCTCACGGTCGAGCGCGGCCGCCGCCGCAGGATTGATCCAGAGCACCTCCTCGCGCTCGCGAGCGCCGTCGGCATAGGCCTTGAATTTGACGCGGCGCCAGTCGCTCAGCGCGGCGTCGTAGAGGGCATGGGCATAGCCCGAGAGCACCACCATGCCCCTGAGGCCGCGCAGCACGCCCATCAGCCGGTTGTGTCCGGCTAGGTCCAATTCGTGCTTGTAGGCAGACTTGCCGCCCTTGAACATCGAGCGCGTGTCGTGAACGTAAGGCGGATCGACATAGTGCAGCGCGCCCTCGCCGTCATGCCGCTGCAGCACCTCGAGGGCATCGCGATGCTCGATCACGACGCCGCGGAAGCGGTCGACGATGGCGGGATAGGCATCGGGCAGATTGGCCCAATCGTGCGCCGGCGTGGTGCCGCTGCGGTTGGAATTGGAGCGGAAGCCGGTCGACTGGTGGCCGCGTTGCGTCGAGGAATGCGCGTTGCTGCCGAACCCCATGAACGAGCGAATGACGAGGCGGCGCGCGCGCTCGACCGGATCAGGCGTCGGCTCATAGGCGACCTCGAACTCGGCCCGCGCGAACGGTGTGACGCGCAGCAGGTCGATCAGCTTCGCCGCGCTCGCCCCATCCTGCAGCACGCGGAACAGATTGACGATGTCGTCGTCGAGATCGTTATAGATCTCGGCATGACTGCGCGGCTTGTGCAGCAAAACGCCAGCGCCGCCGCCGAACACCTCGGTGTAGAGCCGATGCGCTGGCAGATGCGCTAGGATCTGGCGCGACATCAGGAACTTTGCGCCATGCCAGCGGACCGGCGGACGGGTGACCGCGTTCATGCCCGCACCTCGACAAGACCAATTCTACACGTTAAAATTGCGCGATGGCAGATCCAGCATCCGTTCATAACCTCGCTTATGAATTGGCGAAGGACTTTCAGCCGACTGTGGCGGCAATAGTGGCGCTCACTGCGGCGATCTTCGCCTATCGGGGAGTTGCGCAGCGTATCTCCTATGACAAGGAGGTTGCAGAGATCACTCGATTGCGTGCGCGAATTTCTCTCTGTACCCGACTTATGTTGCGAACCCGGCCGTTTGTCCGACAAGCGCAATTCCTTGCCGACCAGCTCAAGAAGCAGGAAGTCTCGGTTGCGCTTAAGGAGATCGACGATCAACTGACGAGATGGCCTAAAGCACCCGCCGAGCTTGACGAAGCCTGGCAACACGTCGATGCCATACCAGTTGAGGCCATAGATGCACTCGACGCGTTTAGGGATCAACTCGACCGGTTTGAATACGTGTGTGCCACTCCCCCCGAGGAAAAGGAACGCTGGCCCGAATTTCAGGTGAAAGCTACCATCGGCGTGGCGAAAGAAATCGTCTTCCACGGAAGCAAATTGGACAAGGCGCTCGAGACCGAAATCGCGGCTATACGCAAGCGCTTGGATGAGCGCAGCAGCAGCATCGTCTTCTAGCCAAACAACCGAGACACCAATCATATTTGGACTCCGACTGCCTTGCAGGCGGGGGTGTTTCCGCCGACTTGAATTTTTTCGGTCCCGCGAAACCATTCCTTCCAATGCTGCGGCCAGCCGCGCCCGTCAGTCTCATGGCGCGAGACGCAGACGATCTCGCAGCCCTCGCGCTCGCAGACCTTGCCCGAGCTGTGACCGTCTGGGCTGAGCGCCTTCTCGCTCCATTTGTGCTTCAATGCTGCGATCTCCGGAAACGCGTCTCGAGGTCGCCGATGACGAGCGTGGTCGGCTCCGGCGCCAACTCCATCGCCTCGGCCAGCGAGCGCGCGTCGTAGTGGCCGCGCTGGCGCCAGGCGATGGCGTAGCCGAGCAGGAAGCCGGCGGCCGCGATAATGGAGCCGGCGCCGACGGCGACGTTGGTGCTGATGGTCATCATTGCCCCTCGGCCTCCCCGAACAGATCCGTTTCCTGCGCCAGCTCGCGCGCGCCGGCGTAGTTCATTGCGATCAAGGCCCGCGCGACGAGGTGCCAGACGTGGATGCGCAAGCGCGGGTAAGACTTGACCTCGCCGGATCGCACGCAAGGTCCACGATCGAGCTGCTCGCGCGAGCGGCCGCGAACCGTATCGACGGCGTAGTCGCCGAGATCCCTGGTCCCGCCGCGGTTGCGGATATGCATGCGCGCGATCTCGGTGACCTTGCGCGTGATGGCGGAATGCAACTCGACCCTAACGACGATCATCTGCGCACCCGCGTCAGCTCGCGAAAGCGATCGATGAATGCCACCTCGGCGACCGAAGGCGACCAGCCGACGATCTGCACGTCGAGAGGAGCCTCCTTGTCGACGACCCAATCATCGGTTGTCTGCGCCATCACCTGCATGCGCTCGGTCTTGAGCAGGCGCACATCAGCGCGTTTAACGGCCGGTGGCGTGACATCGGCAAGGCCAAAGGCCTTGTAAACCGCGGCCTGGCAGCGCTTTTCGGCGGCCTTGTAATCCGGCATGTACGCCTTGATTGGCGCCAGCATGTCAAGCAGGTAGGCCTCGCTGCCATCGTGCAGCAGACCCGCGAGCGCGTGGTCACCACTAAAGTGAGAGACGATGACGGAGTGCTCGGCGTTCGAATAGAACCGCAAGCAATGCCCGCCAAATCGGCACTGCATCGCCAGCGCGTGCGCGATGTCCTCGATCACGACATCATCCGGCCGTGGATCGAGCGGCCAAAATTGCCGCCCGGTATAGGTTTGAATCCATCCCGCGTAACGGCTCATCGCCTCTCCCCTCCCCGGTTAAAAAGATCAGGCGCCGCGGCCTTCGGCGCAGCCGGCGCAGGCACGTCATCCGACTGCGGACGCATCCACTTCGCCGGTGCATCGAGCGCGCCGCCGGATGGTTGCCATTTGAAGAAACCCAGCTGGCCGACGCATGGGATCGGCGCGCCGAGGCGCACGGCGTTGCGCAGCACCAGGCCGCGCGGGCCGAAGAACCACGGGCTATCGCTCTGCTTGACGCAATCCACGATCTCGACCGAGCCGACGATGCCGCCACGTGGCAGCGCCCCGGGCGGCGGGCAGACGATGCCGAGCGCGCGCATCAGCTCATAGCCCTGCGCGTATTCCTCGCGCGTCATGCCCTTGGAGGCATGGATGGCGAAGCGACCGCGGCGGTTGAGATTGCCCTTGGTGACCGAGAAAACGGTCCGGTTCTCGATGTCCTTGAAGCCGGCCACGACCGCCCATGCCCATGGCTGGCGGACCGACAGCGCCAACTCCGGAAGCGTGTGAGCCAGATACAGATCGCTCATGCGCGCACCTCCTGACCGGAGGGCGCCGGCGCGACCAGCTGCGCCAGGAAGGCCTCGCCGCGCTCGGTGATCTTGAGTGCCTTGGTCGTGGCGTGAGCCAGATCCTTGCCGACCAGGCGGCGCACCATGTCGCCGTCGACCGCCTCGCCGGCGCGGACCGCGAGCAGCGCGAGCTGCTCGGCGAGCTCGTCGTCGTCGACCGGCAGGCGCGTCTGCAGCACGCCGTCGACCACTTCAGCCTTTGGTGCGTCGTCGAGCTGGCGCGCGATGTCGAACAGGCTCGGCTGTGCCGCGCGATAGGGCTCGGTGAGAGCGACGGCCGGCGCCGGCGGCGCCACCGCGGCTTCCAGCTCGCGCAGGCGGTCCCAGCCCTGCCCGCGCAGCGCCCATTGATCGCCGGATTGATGCGTGTAGCCGCGCGCGAGATAGAATTCGCCGAGCGCTGGCGCGATGTCGCGGCGCTTGTGGCAGAAGTCGGACAGGATCTTGAGCGCCTCGCGCTCGTCGATCGAGGCGGGATCGAACGGCTCGGCCGCGGCCGGCGCCAGCCATTCGGAGCCCGCGAGCTGGTCGATCACGATGGTGTCGCCGGCGTCATAGGGCGCGCGGTCCGAAGCCTCGACGGCCGCAGCGGGGCTGGCCCCGTCCGTTGCTTCCGCTGCGGCCACCTCGGTCTCACCGGAGGGCTCCGGGAGCTT
>Ga0209677_100848_pt1 | contig 15132 bp, 12 predicted proteins | sample AraplaCvi_mCL_r2_2_FD_184285 | JGI IMG/M metagenome (GOLD analysis project Ga0209677, IMG submission 184285) | Arabidopsis root microbial communities from North Carolina, USA - plate scrape CL_Cvi_mCL_r2 (SPAdes) (version 2) | ecosystem: Host-associated > Plants > Roots > Endosphere | place: USA... | reverse complement strand
CTGCCGCGCATGATGCGAAGGGACAACCGGGAGAGAAACAACATCGATGCGGCTGCCCTTCTTCTACGGCTGGGTCGTCGTCGGCGTGACGTTCGTCACCATGGCGATCGGGGTGAATGCGCGCACCGCGTTCTCGCTGTTCTACCCGCCGATCCTCACTGAGTTCGGCTGGGATCGCAGTGTCACCGCCGGCGCGTTCTCGTTCGGCTTCGTCGCCTCGGCCGTCGGCAGTCCTCTGATCGGACGACTGATGGATCGCGCCGGACCGCGCGCGGTGATGGAGCTCGGCGTCGTGCTGATGGGTGGCGGCCTCTTGCTGGCACCGCTGACCTCAGAGCCCTGGCATCTCTATCTCACGATTGGCGTCATGGTCGGCGCCGGCAGTGTCTGTCTGGGCTATTCCGGCCAGTCGCTGTTCCTGCCGAACTGGTTCGATCGCCGCCGCGGGCTTGCGATCGGCATCGCCTTCGCCGGTGTCGGCATCGGCTCGGTCACGCTGCTGCCCTGGGTGCAGCACATGATCGCGCAAGAGGGCTGGCGCACGGCCTGCACCGCGATGGGATGCGCCGTCGTGCTGGTGCTTGCGCCGATCAATTTGTTGCTGCGCAAGCGGCCGGAGGATATCGGCCTGCGGCCCGATGGCGACGACGGCCCGCATGCAACAGCGTCAGCACCCATCTCCAACGTGATCGATCCGGCCTGGGCCGGCATCGATTGGACGCTGAGGCGCGCCGTGCGCACCGCGCGATTCTGGTGGCTCGCGGCCGGCTATTTCGGCGGCCTTTATGTCTGGTACGCGGTGCAGGTGCACCAGACGAAATATCTGCTCGAGATCGGCTTCAGTCCGACCATCGCGGCGTGGGCGCTCGGCCTCGTCAGCCTGCTCGGCATTCCCGGGCAGATCGCGCTCGGCCATGCCTCCGACCGCATCGGGCGCGAAGCGGTGTGGGCGATCAGCAGCGCCGGCTTTGCCATCTGCTTCGTCGCGCTGATCGCGCTGAAGGCGCATCCGTCGATGCTGCTGCTCTATGTCATGATCGCAGCCCAAGGCGCGCTTGGCTACGGCCTGACCTCGGTGATGGGCGCGGTCGTGCTCGAGATCTTCCAGGGACCGCATTTCGGCAGCATCTTTGGCACGATCATGCTAATGGGATTGATCGGCGGCGCGGCAGGGCCGTTCGTGACCGGCCTCATTTATGACCTCACCAGCAGCTACACTGGCGGCTTCGCGATCGGGATAGCAGTGAGCGTGCTGTCGGCGTTTTCGGTCTGGCGCGCGGCGCCGGGCAAGGTGCGCGCGGTCGCGGGCAAGCTGCAGCGGCTGCATCCGGCCGCGGATGCCGCCTGAGATGATCGCACGCCAGGCCCTCGTTGTGATGGCGTGGCAGCTTGCCAGGGGATTGCAGGCGTGGACTCATCGGAGAGCAGGAGAGGGACCATGAACGAGCACGTTCAGACCAATGCAACTGCGCCGCTGTTCAATCCGCTGGCGCCCGAATTCATTCGCAATCCCTATCCCTTCTACGCGCGGCTGCGCGACACCGATCCGATGCATGTGACGCCGTTCGGCTCCATCGTCGCAAGCCGCCACGCGGAGGCCAGCCTGGTGCTGCGCGACAAGCGCTTCGGCAAGGACTTCGTCGCGCGCAGCATGCGCCGCTATGGTCCCAAGATCATGGACGAGCCGGTGTTCCGCGGCATGAGCCATTGGATGCTGCAGCAGGACCCGCCGGACCACACCCGCCTGCGCGGCCTCGTGGTCAAGGCGTTCACCGCGCGGCGCGTCGAGGACATGCGGCCGCGCATCCAGGAGATCGTCGATCAGACGCTCGACGCGGTCACGCCTCGCGGCGAGATGGATCTGATCGCCGACTTCGCCTATCGCCTGCCGGTCACGATCATCTGCGACATGCTCGGCATTCCCGAGGAGCATCGCGAGGTGTTCCACGAGCGATCGAGCGACAGCGGCCGTCTGCTCGATCCGGTGCCGCTGTCGCCGCAGGAGATCGCGCAAGCCAACGCCGGCAACGCGATGTCGCAGGCCTATTTCCAGAACCTGTTCGAGCTGCGCCGGCGCCAGCCCGACGACGATCTCATCACACAACTCGTGCACGCCGAGGAGGATGGCGCCAAGCTCAGCAATGAGGAGCTCACCGCCAACATCATCCTGCTGTTCGGCGCCGGTCACGAGACCACGGTCAATCTGATCGGCAACGGCCTGCTCGCCCTGCATCGCAATCCGGACCAGCTCGCGCTGCTGAAGGCGCGTCCCGAGCTGATCGGCAATGCGATCGAGGAGTTCCTGCGCTACGATTCCTCCGTGCAGCTCACCGGCCGCGTCGCGCTGGAGGAGATCGAGGATCTCGGCGGCAGGCGGATCCCCAAGGGCGAGACCGTGCTCTGCCTGCTCGGCTCGGCCAATCGCGATCCCGCCGTCTATCCCGAGAGGTCGGAGCAGCTCGATATCACGCGGTCCAATGTGAAGCCGCTGTCATTCGGCGGCGGCATCCATTTCTGTCTCGGCGCCCAGCTGGCCCGGATCGAGGCGGAGGTCGCGATCCTGACCCTGTTGCGGCGGCTGCCGGAGCTGAAGCTCCTCGATGCCGATAACCCCGAATGGCGGCCGACTTTCGTGCTGCGCGGCTTGAAGCGGCTGCCGGGGCGCTGGTAACCATTGCATTAAGCCGGGTTGTGCACCGCCGTTGAAATCAAGAACCCGCGCTGTGACTTCGCCATACTTAATCCTATATAGTGTGGCGCTCCGGCATCGGTTGAGGGAGACCCCGTGCAGACGACCCTGCTCGGACTGGCGATTGCCTTCATTCTTGCGCTTCTGGCCGCGCTGATCGGTCCGTTTTTTGTCGACTGGAACCAGTTCCGGCCGCAATTCGAGGCTGAGGCCAGTCAGGTGGTCGGCGTACCCGTGCGGGTCGCTGGCGCCCTCGACGCACGCCTGCTGCCGACGCCCACCTTGCGGTTGCGCCAGGTGACGTTCGGCGGAGCGAATGATCTTGGCAAGCTGCGCGCCGACAAGCTCGATGTCGAGTTCAGCCTCGGCGATCTGATGCGCGGCGAATGGCGCGCCAACGAGCTGACCATCGGCGGCATGGCGGCCGATCTCGGGCTCGATCCCAAGGGCAAGGTCGATCTGCCGGCGGCGAGCGGCAGGTTCAATCTGGCCGCGCTCTCGATCGATCGCCTCAACCTGACCGGCCGGGTCGCGCTGCACGATGCGGCGAGCCACGGCACGCTCGAGCTCAACGACATCGTCTTTTCCGGCGATGTCCGCTCACTGGCCGGCTCGCTCCGGGGCGACGGCGCGGTCACGATCCAGGGCACGCGCTTTCCGTTCCGGGTGTCCTCCAGCCAGGACAAGGACTCCAGTGGGCTCCGCGTGCATCTCAACGTCGATCCCGGCCAGCGCCCCGTGGTGGCCGATGTCGAGGGCCTGATCAGCTTCGGCAGCCGGTCTCCGCACTTCGACGGTGCTTTGACCCTGTCATCGCCGCCCAAAGAACAATCCAAGGACCAGGCAAAGGACCAGGCCGCGAAGGAGCAGCCGTCGAAGCCGCAGCCCGCGAAGGAGCCGAAGCGCGCGCCGTCCGCCAAGGACGCATCGGCGCCGTGGCGGATCGCCACCAAGGTGGTTGTCGATTCCGCCGGCGCCAAGCTCGACCAGCTCGAAGCGAGCTTTGGCGACGAGGAGCGTGCGCTGAAATTCGTCGGCGATGGCAATGTCCGCTTCGGTGCCTCGCCACTGTTGCGGGCGCAGCTTGCGGCGCGCCAGCTCGATGCCGACAAGCTGCTTGCGGCCGACGAGGCGGCAGACAGGAAGACGGCGACGCCCGCGCGCGCGCTGCCGGCGCTGCGCAATTGGCTGACGTCGCTGCCGCCTCTGCCCATGGCCGCCGACATCCAGATCTCGGCCGAGCAGATCATGCTCGCCGGCCGGCCGGTGCAGGCGGTTACGGCCGATCTGCACAATGAGGCCAACGCCTGGAGCATCGGGAAGATCGATCTGCGCGCGCCAGGGACGACGCATCTCACGTTCAAGACGATCGGCATCCCAACCTCCGTCACGTCGGGTTTTTTCGGTGCGCTTGATCTCGACTCCGCCGACTCCGACACGCTGCTCGCCTGGCTGCAGGGGCGCACCGAGCCCGGCTATCGCGGCCCGCGACCGCTGCGGCTGCGGGGCGATGTCAATGTCGCGCCTGACCGTGTTGCGATCGACGGTCTCAAAGCCGAGCTGGATGGCGGCGCCGTCCAGGGCCGGGTCGCGCTGATCAATCAAGCCGGCGATGCCGGCACGCGGGTCGAGGCCGCGTTGAAGGGCGAACGGCTGAATCTCGACGGGGCGGCCATGCTGGCGCGCTCGCTGACCGGGCCAAGCGGTGCGTGGCCGGAGGCCGCCGCACTCTCGCTCGACCTCGGACGCGCGACCTGGAACGGCCAGGAATTTCGCTCGCTCAGCGTGAAGCTCGCCTACGATCCCAAAAGCATCGTGGTCGATCAGGTGAAGTTCGCGCAAGCGGGCGCTCAAGCAGGCGGCGTCAGCACCGAAGCGTCGGGTCGTTTCGATCGCACCGATGCGACCGGCCGGCTGGCGGTGAGCGCCAGCGCCGGATCGCTGCATGACATCACGGCGCTGGTGCAGCCGCTTGCGCCGGCGCTTGCGGCTCGCATCGATGCTGCGGCTGGCTCCGCGACGATTTCGGCTCCGGCGCGCGTGAAGCTCGCGCTTGATCTTGCGAAGGATGCTGCGGGCCCCGATCGTGTCACCGCACGGGCCGCGCTCGATCTCGACGCGCCGCAGCTCAAGGGGACGGCAATCTGGACCGCAAAGCCGCAGGCAAGCGCGCTTCGCGGCTTCGATCTCGAAGCCATCAGCCGCACCGAGGTCGGTGTCGAAGCCAAGCTGTCGGCAGAGCAGGGCAGCACGCTGCTGGCGCTGCTCGGGCTCGATCGCGTTGCTGTTGCCGGCAACGGGCCGGCGCAGTTCGAAGCCAATCTCGGCGGCGTCTGGCGGGCGCCGCTGAAGGTGAGTGCGAAGCTATGGGGCGCCGGCCTCGACGGTGAGATGCAGGGCACGGCGGAGCCTTGGCCAGAGTCTTGGGCCGACGCCGCCAAGCCTGGCGGGACCAAGGCGAATCTCAACCTGCGGGTTCGCGCTGCCAATCTGTCGCCGCTGATCGGGCTAAAGCCGCAGGATCCGGCCGCGCAGAACATCCGGCTGTTCGCACGGCTCTCGCTGTCGGGCGACAAGCTGACACTCGATGATCTCGACAGCGTCGCCGGCGGTGCGCGGCTGCGCGGTCACCTCGCCGTGCTGCTCGATGGCGACAAGCAGGTCGATGGCGAGGTCGGTCTCGACACGTTCGACATTCCCGCGGTCTTTGCGCTCGGCATCGGTGCGGCCGGGCATGATGCCGCCGAGCCGTTGGGCACCGGCCTTCTCAGGGGATGGCGCGGACGGGTGGTGTTTCAGGCGCTGAGCGGCACGTTGCCGGGCGGTGGCGAGTTGCGGCCGGCGACTGGTGCGATCAAGAGTGATGGTCAGGCGCTGACGCTGGAGAATCTCAAGGGCAAGCTCGGCGGCGGCGACGTCGCTGCGACGGTCGATGCGCGGCCCGGCGCCAACGGGCTTTCGCTCAGCGGCCGCGTCGAGCTGTCGGGTGTCGACGGCGGCGCGCTGCATTATCGGGGCTTGAAGATGCCGGCCGGACACGTCTCGGCGCAGATGACGCTATCGGCCGAGGGCCGCAGCGCGCAGGCGCTGACCAGCGCCCTCACAGGCAACGGCACGGTGACGCTGGACAGGGTATCGATCCCAGGCCTCGATCCGCGCGCCTTCGAGGTCGCGCTGCATGCAGCCGATGCCGGTCAAGTCGCCGACGATGCCAAACTCCGGCAGATCGTCGAGCCCGCGCTCGCGGCCGGCTCGCTCGGCGTCGCGTCGGCGCAGATTCCGTTCATCATCCGCGACGGGCGGCTGCGCGTCAGCGCGACGACCCTGGAGGCGGAAGGGGCTCGCGCGATCGTCTCCGGCGGCTACGACATTCCCGCCGACCAGGCCGATATCCGCGCCAGCCTGAGCTCGACCACGATCGGCAATGCCAGCAGCCAGCCGGAAATTTCGCTGTTTGCCGCGGGGCCGCCCGATGCGCTCAATCGCAGCGTCGACGTCACTTCGCTGTCGTCCTGGCTCGCGGTGCGGGCGATCGATCGCGAGACGCGCCGGCTCGACGCCATCGCGCGGGGCGAGCCGGTGCCGACCTATCCGGCTTCCACCGCCTCATTGCCGGGGGCACCGGAAAGCGTCACGCCGCCGGTGCCGACCGAGGGTCCGCTGCCGAGTCGTGGTCCGCGGCGCGCCGATCCGCGCGCCAAGTTCGGTGCGCCGCGCCAGCAGCCCGGAGCGCCGGCGCCGCCTCTGTCCGCGGCGCCCGCCGCCTCGCCGGCGCCGATGCCGCCGGTGGCTTCGAGCCAGCAGGCGGCGCCGCTGCCGCCACCGGTCGAGGTCAGGCCGGCGCCAGGCGCGATGCTGGCGCGGCCGAAGCCGCCGCGGCCGCCGATGGTGCTGACGCCGCAGCTCAGTAATCCCTGAGGTCGAAGTTACGTGGCGTGCTGCGTGATTCCGGGCAGGCAGCCGATCTGGGCGACGACATCGTCGATCAGCAGACGGACGCGGGCGATGCCGGCACGCTCGGGCACGATCAGCATGTTGAGCGGGACCGATGGGAGCGTGTAGCCCTGCAGCAATGGCACCAGCCGGCCGCTCCTGACGAGGTCGTCGACCAACCAGTGATGGCTAGCTGCAATGCCGCGTCCCGCGAGCAGGGCCTCGCGCACGGCGAGGCCATGATTGGCGCGGAAGCGGCCGATGAACGGCACCTGGTGGCGCGCGCCATCCGGCGCCTGCAGACTCAGCACCTCGCTGCCGGCGACGTTGGGCATGCGGATGGCCTCATGGCCGGCGAGCGCCTCGGGCGTCGTCGGCGTGCCGCGCCGGGCGAGATAGCTGGGGGCCGCGACCAGGAGGCGGTGGGAGTGGCCGAGCGCGCGCAGCTTCATCGCGCTGTCAGCGAGCGGCGCCAGCCGCAGCGCAATGTCGACGCCCTCGCGCACCAGGTCGATGCGTTCGTCGGTCAGGCTGAGGTCGACCGCGATGTCGGGATAGCGGTCCTGGAACGCGAAAATGAGACGGGTGATGTGCAGGATGCCGAACGCGGCGGTGCAGGACAGCCGGACGGTGCCGGCCGCGGCGGAGCGGGTGGCGCGCGCTTCGTCGCCGGCCTGCTCGACCAGGCGCAGGATCTGGACGCAGTTGGCGTGATAGCGGCTGCCCTCATCGGTCAGCGTCACCCGCCGCGTGGTCCGGCTGAGCAGCGGCACGCCGACGGACTCCTCCAGCTCCTGGAGGTGACGGCTGACGGTCGACTGCCCGACATTCAGTTCCCGCGCGACCGCCGACAGGCTGCCGCGCTCGGCGACCCGGACGAAAGTTCGCATATGCTCCAGGCTGACGGGCGATTTATCCATATGTCGGCATAATATTATGCATTTGTCAGAGATAGTGAATGAATGCGGCGGCGTCTAAGTCAAGGCCGGTTTCAACTCCTGGGAATACCGACCATGAATGTCCTGCTTGTTTTTGCTCACCCCGAGCCGCGCTCACTCAACGGCGCCTTGCGCGACGTCGCTGTCGCCGAATTGAAGGACCAAGGCCATGAGGTTCGGGTCTCCGACCTCTATGCCCAGGGCTGGAAATCCGCGATCGACCGCGCCGACTTTCCGCAGCTTGCGGATGAGGCACGCCTCAGCGTCGCCGCCGCATCCGGCGACGCGTTCAAAGCTGGTGCATTGACTGACGACGTCAAGGCCGAGCAGCAGAAGCTGTTGTGGGCCGACGCCGTGATCCTGCAGTTTCCGCTGTGGTGGTTCACGATGCCGGCGATCCTGAAAGGCTGGGTCGATCGCGTCTATTCCTACGACTTTGCCTATGGCGTCGGCGAGCACAGTGACAAGCGCTGGGGCGATCGCTATGGCGAGGGTGTGTTTGCCGGCAAGCGCGCGATGCTGATCGTGACCACCGGCGGCTGGGAAGAGCACTACTCCGAACGCGGCATCAACGGGCCGATCGACGACCTGCTATTCCCGATCAATCACGGCGTGCTGTTCTATCCGGGCTTCGACGTGCTGCCGTCCTTCGTCGTCCATCGCGTCAACCGTCTCGACGAGGCGGGCTTCGCCGGTGTCGCGGCGCGTCTGCGCGGGCGGATGCAGACGCTGTTCACCGCAAAGCCCATTCCGTATCGGCGGCAGAACCACGGCGACTACGCGATCCCGACCATGCAGCTTCGTCCCGGCCTTGGCGATCCCGCGGCGCGCGGCTTCGCACTGCACGTCGACACAGCAGAGGGATAGAAGAGGTGCAGGGCGCGGGGACCGCTATCCCGCGCCCATTGCCACCGCAATATTGTAGGTCAGAAGGCTCGCGGCGTAGGCGAGCGTCAGCATGTAGCCGAAGGTGACGCCCATCCAGGTCCAGCTTCCGGTTTCGCGGCGGATCACCGCGAGCGTCGAGGCGCATTGCGGGGCGAAGATGTACCAGGCGAGCAGCGACAGCGCGGTCGCAAGGCTCCATTTGGTCGCGAGCACCTGGCCGATCTGCTCGGCGGCTTCCTTGCCGCCCTCGATCGCATAGACCGTGCCGAGCGCCGCGACCGCGACCTCGCGCGCCGCCATGCCGGGGATCAGCGCGACCGCGATCTGCCAGTTGAAGCCGATCGGTGAGAGCAGCGGTGCGATCGCTTTGCCGACGATGGCGGCGAGGCTGTAGTCGATCGCGGGCTCGGTGGCGCCCACTGGCGGCTGTGGGAACGAGGCCAGAAACCAGATCAGCACCATCATGGCGAAGATCGTGGTGCCGGCGCGCTGCAGGAACATCTTCGCCCGCGTGTAGATGCCGATGGCGATGCTGCGCGGCCGCGGCATCTTGTAGTCGGGCAGTTCCAGCATGAACGGCGCGGGCTGGTAGTCGCGCCACATGAAGAACTTGATGACGAAGGAGACGCCGAGCGCGCTGACGATGCCGGCCGCATAGAGCCCGAACATCACGAGGCCCTGCAGATTGACCACGCCCCAGACCTCCTTGGCCGGGATGAAGGCCGAGATGATCAGCGTGTACACCGGAATGCGCGCCGAGCAGGTCATCAGCGGCGCGATCAGGATCGTGGTGAGCCTGTCGCGACGATTGTCGATCACGCGTGTTGCCATGATTCCCGGGATGGCGCAGGCGAAGCTCGACAGCAGCGGAATGAAGGCGCGGCCGTGCAGTCCCGCGCCGCCCATGATCCGGTCCATCAGGAAGGCCGCGCGCGCCATGTAGCCGAAATCTTCCAACAGCAGGATGAACAGGAAGATGATGATGATCTGCGGCAGGAAGACGATGACGCTGCCGACGCCGGAAATGACGCCGTTCTGCAGGAAGTTCTGCAGCAGGCCTCCGGGCAGCTGATCATGAATGAACTGCCCGATCGCGTCGAAGCCGGACGAGAGCAGGTCCATCAACGGCTGCGCCCAGGCGAACACCGCCTGGAACATCACGAACAGGATCAGGAGCAGCACGACGAGGCCGCCAACGGGGTGCAGCACCACCGCATCGATCCGCGCGGTCCAGGTGTCGGGCCGCGCCGGCAGGCTGACGGTGGCGGCTATGATACGGTCCGCCTCGCGCTGGGTTGCGCGCAGCTCCGGCACGGTCAGCGGGCGCCAAGCGCTCTGACGGCTGCTCTGATGGTCGGCAGAAGGGGTGGCCGAGAGGAGCTCGTCGGTCAGTCGCAGCAGATCGGCGGTGCCCTTCTTGCGCACCGCGATCGAGGTGACCACCGGCACGCCGAGCGCCTCCGACAGCTTGGGCACATCGATCGTGACGCCGCGGTGAGTGGCGATGTCGAACATGTTGAGCACCAGCGCCATCGGACGGCCAGTGTTCTTCAATTCGAGCAAAAGGCGGATCGTCAACCGCAGGTTGGTGGAATCGGCGACGCAGAGCACGAGGTCGGGCGGCGTCTCGCCCTTGGCACGTCCGAGCACGAAATCCCGGGTGATCTCCTCGTCAGGACTGCGGCCACGCAGGGAATAGGTGCCGGGCAGGTCGACCACCGAGACCTGGCGGCCCTGCGGGGTGACGAACGACCCCTCCTTGCGCTCGACGGTCACGCCCGGATAGTTCGCGACCTTCTGCCGGCTGCCGGTCAGCGCGTTGAAAAGCGAGGTCTTGCCGCTGTTGGGCGTCCCCACCAGGGCCAGATGCATCAGCGGGCTTTCCATGGGGTGCGTTCCGGCCGCCTCACGCGACGATGATGGCCATGGCCTCGCGGCGGCGTACCGCGACGGTGATGTTGTCGACGCGGACCGCGATAGGGTCACGCGCGACGATGCCTTCGTGCAGGATCTCGACCCGCGCACCTTCGACGAAGCCAAGCTCGATGAGGCGGCTTTCCAGCTCCATGTCCGGCAATGACGAGCCGGTGCCAGTGGCCGACAGGTGCTGAATCGTGCCGGCAAAGCCTCGCTTAGCCAGCCCAAGCGGCAGGTGAGGCCGAGTATCGCAGTTTTCGCTCATGACCTGTATTTTCAATCGCACGCCGGCAGGTCAAGCGCAGCGTGCGAAAAGCCGCTGCACCTTAGAGCGATTTTAAACCAGGTCGACGCGAACCGCCGATCAGACCCCGGGAGCCGCCGCGGAGGCGGAATGGCGACCGTCTGGCTTCGCCTCGCTGCAACTGGCAGCGCGGTTCTTGAAGTGGTCGAGGACGAAGAGGCGGATGGCAGACGACAGATTGCCTTGCTGGCGATTGTTGTCGATCTCTCCCACCAGCTCCGACAATGTCATGTTCCGGAGGCCGGAGATCTCCTTCATGCCGTTCCAGAACGCTTCTTCGAGACTGACGCTGGTCTTATGACCGGCGACGACGATCGAACGTTTTACGACGGGCGATTTCATCACGCGTCCTCGCCATTGATACGATGTTGATCCAATAAGTCGCTCGCGCGCTTGCCACGTTGCGCATCAGTAGCGCGCTCGGCCTTGGTTCTGCCGAAGCGTGCGCGATTGGCGTCGGCCGCTTTCGCGGACTGATCGCGCTCCATGCGTTTCTTGAAACGCTTCAAGTTGATCACGTCCCCCATGTTCGCTCCAATCATCCTAGAGATCGCAGAGCGCGACGATCATGACGAAAACATGAGTGGCTGCGCGTCGCGCGGACGGCCTCCACAGTGATCGAGACAATCATTTTCTCGGCCCCCGACACTATCAATACTCCAACTCTGCTTAGCGAAGAGAACGCAGTTTCGTTCGCGAACACAGCAGTATTTTATGCGTTCAACAGTATCCTTTAGGGGTTAACAGCGAGAATTGCATCACCCCCCGTAGTACTACGGGACTACCTTTACGGTCTTCCGGGGCGAGTCATCTTTTGCGGCTGCACAAGGCGATCGAACTCATCCGCGGAGACAAAACCAAGCCGCGTGGCTTCCTCTTTCAAAGTCGTGCCGCGCTGGTGCGCCGACTTCGCCACTTTTGCGGCGCTATCGTAGCCGATCTTTGGCGCAAGTGCGGTGACGAGCATCAGCGAACGCTCCATTAGTTCGCGAATCCTGTTCTCGTCAGCGTTGATGCCGCTCACGCAATGCTCGGTGAACGAGCGTGCGGCATCGCCCAGCAATTGGATTGAATTCATCATACAATGGGCCAAAACAGGCTTGTAAACGTTCAATTCGAAATGTCCCTGGCTGCCGGCGACGGTGATCGCAGTATGATTGCCGAACACCTGGCAGCATACCATCGTCATCGCTTCGCATTGAGTCGGGTTGACCTTCCCCGGCATGATCGATGAGCCCGGCTCGTTCTCCGGGAGAATTAGTTCGCCCAGACCGGAGCGCGGTCCAGAGCCAAGAAGGCGAATGTCGTTGGCGATCTTGAACAGTCCGGTCGCCGCCGAATTGAGCGCGCCGTGCGCGAAGACATAGGCGTCGTTCGAGGCCAGCGCCTCGAATTTGTTGTCGGCGCTGGTGAAGGGGAGCGTCGTGATCTCCGCGACATGCTTAGCGAACAGTTTTGCGAATCGCGGATGCGCGTTCAATCCCGTGCCGACGGCGGTGCCGCCCTGCGCCAGCGGAAACAGGTCACGCGAAGCCGTACGAATACGGGTGATCGCATTGTCGACCTGCGCGGCATAGCCGGAAAATTCCTGGCCAAGCGTCAGCGGTGTCGCGTCCTGGGTGTGGGTGCGGCCGATCTTGACGATATCGGCGAAGGCTTTCTCCTTGGCGCGCAAGGCGCCGAGCAGTTCGGCCAGCGCGGGCAAGAGATGGTCGTGGATCGCGCGCGCCGCCGCGATGTGCATGGCCGTCGGAAACGAATCGTTCGACGACTGGCTCATGTTGACGTGGTCGTTGGGATGCACCGGCTGCTTGGCGCCGAGCTCGCCGCCCAGCATCTCGTTGGCGCGGTTGGCGATCACCTCGTTCAGGTTCATGTTGGTCTGGGTGCCCGAGCCGGTCTGCCACACCACCAGGGGAAAGTGATCGTCAAGCTTGCCGTCGATCACCTCTTGGGCCGCGCGCGAGATCGCATCGGCAAGCTTCTGGTCAAGCAGGTCGAGCTCGCGATTGGTCTGCGCCGCCGCGAGCTTGACGATGCCGAGCGCGTGCACGATCGACAGCGGCATGCGGTCGTGGCCGATCCGGAAGTTCTGCCGGCTGCGTTCAGTCTGCGCCCCCCAATAGCGATCGGCGGGTACCTCGATCGGACCGAAGCTATCGGTCTCGGTGCGCGTCGACGCACGGCGCGATTTCGTTGACTGTGCCATGTAGCATGCCCGCTATTGGTCGCGAACCGGCACCTGCCGGTTCAAGCATGCTTCAATCTAGGTGGGTCCGGACTGTTCCGCCCCGCCTAAATTTGCGGCTACTTCTTACGGAAACGATCGAGTCGCACGACCTCGGCGCCCTCGCTCGGTGCCGCCGGTGGTTCGGGCTCGTCGGTGGGGGCAGGAGCCGGCGCGGGCGCCGGGGCGCCGACCGCGGTCGGGGCAGGGGCGGCCGGCAGCTTTGGCGCTGCTGCCTCCGTCTCGGTGGTCGCATCAGACGGCTCGAACTGCAGACCGAACTGCACCGACGGATCGAAGAAGCTCTTGATGGCATGGAACGGCACCACGAGCCGCTCGGGAACGCCGCCGAACGACAGGCCGACCTCGAAGCGGTCCTCGGTGACGGCCAGATCCCAGAACTGGTGCTGCAGGATGATCGTCATCTCGTCCGGGTATTGCGCGAGCAGGCGCGGCGACAGCTTGACGCCCTCAGCCTTCGACAGGAACGTGATGAAGAAATGGTGCTCGCCCGGCAGGCCATGGGCGGCAGCGTCGGTCAGCACCCGGCGCAGCACGCCGCGCAATGCATCGCGCGCCAATACATCGTACCGAATATGATCCGTCGCCATTGCCGATCCTGCCCGTGCTCAATCCAGTCGTGTCGCAATCAAGGCTGGTCAACGACGTGGCTGCCAGCATTCCGACTCGCGTTCGTGCCATCGTAGCCCGGACGGGCGCCAGCGTCAGCAGCCATCCAGCTCGGTCGCCGAGCCTGTCTGGGGCGGAAATCCGGCGATACAATCCGGTAACGGCAAAAGAGAAGTGGAGGCTTCTGTTGCCAGGTGCCTCCGAACCCCGCCTAACGGAGCTTAACCCGTTAGGACTTTAAGATGGTCTTTCAAACTGCGTTACGCAGCCTGAGCAACCGGAGCAAAGTTGTCGTTGGCAACTATTGCAGTAGCCCGATAACGGCGGAACAATACCGGGAAAAAGCTCGCCCTTTACGCCCTCGTCGATCCTATTTCGCCCCCGCCGAAGCCCGCCCCATGGAGGGCTTTGGTGGAGGCGCCGGGTACCGCCCCCGGGTCCGAATGGTTTATTTCGACGGCGATTTATTTCCATAGCCGGCGAACCGGCACCTCCAATATAGGGGCCAATGGTTGAGAAAGACAGTGCCTGGGAGAGCGCAGCACCCGACAAAAATGTGGGCGAATGCCCGGAACCGGGCGAATTGGTTGGCTCGCGGCATTTTGCCGTCCTAGACTTTTCGTCCGTCCTTTCGCATCGAACGTCGGATAATGCCTCCTGAATCCGTCCCGGCGGAGCCTCCCTCGCCGGATCTGCACAGCAATCCGCCCAGCGTGATCGCGCTCTTCCTGGCATTCGCCAGGATGTCGCTGTCGGGGTTTGGCGGCGTGCTGGTGTTCGCGCGGCGGGCCATCGTCGACGAGCACCGCTGGATGACGGCGGACGAGTTCAACGAGACCTTCGCGCTCTGCCATTTCCTGCCCGGTCCCAACGTCGTCAACCTGTCGTTGGTGTTTGGCTCGCGCTTTCGCGGCATCGTCGGTGGGCTTGCCGCCTTTGCCGGCCTGGTCGGGCCGCCGATGCTGCTGGTGACGGTGCTGGCGGCCATCTACAGCCATTTCGGCCAGGTCGAGGCGCTGCGGCGGGCACTGGTCGGCGTCTCCTGCGCGGCAATCGGCCTGCTCGTTTCCGCCGTCGTCCGAATGATGGCACCGCTGTTGAAGAAACGCGACGTGCTTGGCTTTGTCGTGACGGCCGCCGTCTTTGCTGCGATCGGCGTGTGGCGGCTGCCGTTGCCGGCCGTGCTGCTGGTCGCCGTTCCGATCAGCCTGGCCGTGACCTATGCCAAGATGCGGTGGACAGCATGAGCAGCGACGAGAATCCCCTGTTCCAGCTGTTCTGGACTTTCGCGGTGATCTCGCTGTTTGCCGTCGGCGGTGCCAACGCTGCGATTCCGGAGATGCACCGCATCGCCGTCGACGTCCATCATTGGATGGATGACAAGCAGTTCGCCGACATCTTCGCGATCGCGCAATTGTCGCCGGGGCCGAACGTCCTGATCGTCACCCTGATCGGCTATTCGGTCGCGGGCGTGGCGGGCGCGCTGGTCTCGACGGTGGCGATGTGCGGCCCGACCGCGGCGCTGGCCTACGTCGTCAGCCGTTGGCTCACGCATCCGCGCGAAGCACGCTGGCCTGCGATCTTGCAGGCGGCTCTGGTGCCGCTG
>Ga0209677_100846_pt1 | contig 15138 bp, 14 predicted proteins | sample AraplaCvi_mCL_r2_2_FD_184285 | JGI IMG/M metagenome (GOLD analysis project Ga0209677, IMG submission 184285) | Arabidopsis root microbial communities from North Carolina, USA - plate scrape CL_Cvi_mCL_r2 (SPAdes) (version 2) | ecosystem: Host-associated > Plants > Roots > Endosphere | place: USA... | reverse complement strand
CGAAAGCGGCGCGCCAGCGTATTGTCCGGCACGATGCCAAGTCCAACCTCGTTGGACACAACGACGATCGGGCCGGTGGCGGTGGCCAGTGCATCGACCAGCGCGTCGCAGGCCACTTCGACGTCACGGCCGTCGAGCATGATGTTGCTGAGCCAAAGTGTCAGGCAATCGATCAGGACTGCTTGGCCGGAGTTGGCATGCTCGGCGATAGCACCGGCGAGATCGAGCGGGGCCTCGATGGTGCGCCATCCCGTAGGCCGCCGGCTCCTGTGCTGCGCGATCCGCGCCGTCATCTCGTCGTCGAAGGCCTGCGCGGTCGCGACATAGATCCAGGGCGGCGGCGTTGCCGTCACGAGCCCCTCGGCATGGCGGCTTTTCCCCGAGCGCGCGCCGCCGAGCACCAGCGTCAGGCGCGGCGGTGCAGGGCGGGGGGAGGGCTGGTCCATGGTGGGCAGGATTCCAATTGACGGGCTTGGGCCTGACCCGTATCTAGCAAATGACGGTTCTCCGAAAGGAGAGATTTAGGGAACGCGGTGCGGGCATTCGCCTCAGGCCGCGGCTGCCCCCGCAACTGTAATCGGCGAGTGCGAGGCCTTGATACCACTGGGAAACCGGGAAGGTGGCCGCGCGCAGCGACCCGGGAGCCAGGAGACCTGCCGTCGACATTGCTGTTGGCCGACCCGTCGCGCGGGGAGTCGCGGTGCAGGGTTCTGATCCCGGTCTTCGACCCGGGATGCCGTCGGGCGCAGTGCATCGCAGGGGCCGAGAGCGGTTCCGGCATTGACGGAGACGGCCATGAGATTCCCGAATGACCTCGCACTTGGCGTGATCGGCTAGTCGATGGCAGTGACGACTTCCGGTGAGACCACGCTGTTCGTCTGTGTCACCTGTCGGGCGCAGACCACGGAGGCCGCGCAAAGCGACCAGCCGCGCCCCGGCGCACGCCTGCTGGCGGCGATCAACGCGGCGCCCGATGCGCGACGCGATGGCGTCGCCATCGAACCGGTCGAATGCCTGTCGAACTGCAACCGCTCCTGCACCGTTGCGATCAGCGCGCCGGGCAAATGGACCTATGTGCTCGGCGCGCTCGATCCCGACCTGCACGCAGAGGACGTGCTCACTTTCGCACGACTGCATCGCGCCCATGAAGCCGGCCTGCCGGCATGGCGGGAGCGACCCGAATACGTCAGGAAGAACACGATTTCCCGCGTGCCGCCGCTGCCGTCGCGCGCGGCTGAAGAGGTATCATCACGATGAGCGCCATCGCTAAGACGCCATGCACGATCGTCACCGGCTTCCTCGGCGCCGGCAAGACCACGCTGGTGCGCAACCTGATCGAGACCGCGAACGGCCGGCGGCTCGCGATCATCGTCAATGAATTCGGCGACGTCGGCATCGACGGCGACATCTTGAAGAGCTGCGGCGTGCCGGATTGTCCGGAGGATCGCATCGTCGAACTGTCCAACGGCTGCCTGTGCTGCACGGTGGCCGATGATTTCGTGCCGGCGCTGAAAAGCCTGCTCGACCAGAAGGAGCCGCCCGAGCATATCGTGATCGAGACGTCGGGCTTGGCGTTGCCGAAGCCGCTGGTGCAGGCCTTCAACTGGCCGGAGATCAAGACCCGTGTGACGGTCGATGGCGTGGTGGCGGTGGTGGATGGACCCGCCGTCGTCGCGGGGCGCTTTGCCGATGACCCGGAGGCGCTGGCGGCGCAGCGCGCGGGCGATACCTCCGTCGATCACGACAATCCGCTGGAGGAGGTGTTCGAGGATCAGCTGCTTTGCGCTGATCTGATCGTGCTGAGCAAGAGCGACCTGATGACGGAAGGCGAGCGCAGGAACGTCGCAGCGGAGATTGCGGGCAAGGTGCAACGCGCGGTCAAGGTGGTTGCGGCCGAGCATGGCAAGCTCTCCGCATCCGTGCTGCTGGGCCTTGGCGCCGCGGCCGAGGCGGACCTTGCCGCGCGGCCGTCACATCACGACAACGAGGCCGAGCACGATCACGATGATTTCGAGAGCTTCGTGCTCGAGGTGCCGCGGCAGGCTTCGCCAGACGAGTTGGTCGCGCGCATTAACACCGCCGTTGCCGCGCATGACGTGCTGCGGGTGAAAGGGTTTGTCGAGGTCGCGGGCAAGCCGCTGCGGCTGTTGGTGCAAGGTGTGGGCAATCGCATCCAGCATCAGTTCGAGCGGCCCTGGCGATCAGGCGAAGATCGGCAGGGGCGGCTGGTCGTGATCGGCGAGCGCGGGCTCGATACGGCCGCGATCACGAGCCTGATCGCAGGTTAAGATGCACCTGCTGGCGACATCGGGCGCCGACATCGACGACCTCGAGCAGGCCGTCGACCTCGCGCAGTCGCCCGCGGAGGTGGTCGTGCTGTCGTTCTCCGACAGCGATCTCTGCGCGCTTGCGGAAGCGTGGACAGCTGCATCAACTGAACTGCCGAGCCTGCGGCTGGCCAGCCTGAAACGGCTCAAGCATCCGCTGTCGGTCGATCTCTATCTCGACCGCGTCGTGGCCGCATCGCGCGTCGTCGTGGTGCGCTGCCTGGGCGGACTCGATTACTGGCGCTACGGGCTGGAGCATCTTTCTGCGATGTGCCGCGGCCGAGGCATCCTGCTTGCTGTGCTGCCGGGCGACGATCGCGCCGACGAACGCCTGGACGCGCTGTCGACGCTGCCGCCGCAGGCGACCGCGCGGCTCTACTCCTATCTGCATGAGGGTGGCCTCAGTAACGCGCGCGAGGCGTTGCGCTATCTCGGTTCGCTGTTGGGACGTGATCTTGCTTTTGCTGAGCCGGTCACAATCGGCCCAGCCGTCGGTTTCGCGGCCAAGCGCGGCGCGGTGTCAATCGACGAGCTGTGTGCGCTGGATGATATCAGGCCTTGCGCGCTGATCACGTTCTATCGTGCGAGTTTGTTGGCAGCCGACACCGCGGCGATATCGGCGCTTCAGCAGGCGCTCGAGCGCGAGGGACTTGCCTCCATCGCGGTCGCAGTGACCAGCCTGAAGGATCCCAGCGTCGCTGACGCATTGGCGCGGCTGATCGCGGCGCGGCGCCCATCCGTCATTCTCAATGCGACCGCCTTCTCGGCACTCCGCGAGGATGGCTCGACCGTGCTCGATCAGGCCGACGTGCCGGTGCTGCAGATCGTGCAGGCGCAGAGCAGTGAGCAGGCCTGGGCGTCCTCGTCGCGCGGCTTGTCGCCGACCGATCTTGCGATGAACGTGGTGCTCCCCGAACTCGATGGCCGGCTGCTGGCGCGGACCGTCGCGTTCAAGGGCGAAGCGCCGCTCGACGAAGGGCTGCAATTCGGCGCAGTGCGCCATGTGCCGCAGCCGGACCGCATCGCCTTCGTCGCACAATTGGCGGCACGCTGGGCGCAGTTACGCGCGATCCCGAACGCGAAGCGCCGGCTTGCCTTGATGATGTCGGACTATCCCGCTCGCGGCGGCCGGCGCGGCTACGCGGTCGGGCTCGACACCGCGCAGAGCGCGGCCGAGATTGCGCATCTGCTGGCGGAGCAGGGCTATGAGCTGGGTTCGTCGTTGCCAGGCACCGAAAGTGTCGAGGCGTTATTGAAAGATGACGCCAGCGAGCTTGCGGTTTCACTGCTCGATTATCAACGGTATCTTGCGGCGCTGCCGGACGCGTTGCGGCGTGAGCTGCAGGACAATTGGGGCGCACCGGAATCCGATCCCGCCTTCGCGGATGGCGCATTTCGCTTCGCCGTCCTGCGCGCCGGCCATCTGCTGATCCTGCTGCAGCACGATCGCGGCGCGCGGACCAATCGCAAGGCCGGCTATCACGACACCACGGTGCCGCCGCGCCATGCCTATGTCGCGCTTTACGCGCATCTGCGCGAGGCTGAAAAGATCGACGCGCTGGTGCATCTCGGTGCGCACGGCACGCTGGAATGGCTGCCCGGCAAGGCGCTGGCGCTGTCGCAAGCCTGCTGGCCGGAGGCTGTGCTCGGCCCTGTGCCGGTGATCTATCCCTTCATCGTCAACAATCCCGGCGAGGCTGTTCAGGCCAAGCGTCGCCTGACCGCGGTCACGCTCGGTCATCTGACGCCGCCCTTGTCGCAGGCAGGCTTGCACGGGCCGCTGCTCGCGCTCGAAGGCTTGGTTGAGGAATACGCCGAGGCCGACGGACTCGACAAACGCCGCTTGAGGCTGCTCGAGGACGAGATCGTCGAGCGCGCCTGGGCCAGCGGCCTTGCCGCGGAATGTGGGCTTGCGCGCGAGACGACCGGGCGCGAGGCCATCGCAAAACTCGATGCGCAGCTCTGCGACATCAAGGAGCTTACCGTGCGCGACCGGCTGCATGTATTCGGTCGCGCACCTGACGATGCCGCGGTCACGCTGCTCGGCGATGCCATCGTCGTCACGTCAGGCGAGCCGAATATCAAGACGCACGTCGAAACCACGATCCGGGCCTGCGCGCAGGCAGAACGTGGCGCATTGCTCGCCGCGCTCGACGGAAGGCGAGTGGCCGCGGGACCTGCGGGTGCGCCGAGCCGCGGCCGGCTGGACGTGCTGCCCACCGGGCGCAATCTCACCGCCATCGATCCGCGCGCGATCCCGACCCGCACCGCCGCCCTTGTCGGCGTGCGCGCCGCGGATGAGGTGATCCGGCGCTATCTCCAGGACCACGGCGACTATCCGCGTTCGCTGGTGCTCGATCTCTGGGCGTCGGCCTCGCTGCGCACCGGCGGCGACGATCTGGCGCAGGCTTTGGCCTATCTCGGCGCGCGGCCGCGCTGGGATCTCAATTCCAACCGCGTCACCGGCATCGACGTGCTGCCGCTCGCCGTGCTCGATCGTCCCCGCATCGATGTCACCTTGCGCATCTCCGGCCTGTTCCGCGACCTGTTCGAGGCGCAGATTGGGCTGTTCGATCTCGCGGTGCAGACCGTCGCCGCGCGCGACGAGGACGATGCCGACAATCCTCTGGCAGCCACGCGAAGACGCGGCGAGAACCTGGCGCGTGTATTCGGCGCCGCACCCGGCAGCTATGGCGCTGTCGCCGCGAGCCTGGCGCTTGGGACGGAGTGGGAGAGCCGCGAGCAGCTCGGCGAAGCCTATCTTGCCGGCGCCTCTCACGCGTTCGGCGGCCAGCATGACGGGACGGCGCACGCGCAAGCCTTTAAGGATCGTGTCCGCAGCGCCGATGCGCTGATCCATCCGCAGGACGATCGCGAGCGCGACCTGCTGGATGGCGAGGAGGTCGCGGACTACGCCGGCGGCTTTGCCGCGGCCGCCACAGCGCTGGGCGCTTCGCCGGCATTGCTGCATCTCGACACCAGCAAGCCCGAAGCGCCGAAGGCGCGTGCGTTTTCTGAAGAGATCGCACGCGTGGTGCGTGGACGCCTCACCAATCCCAAATGGATCGCAGGCATGCTGACGCATGGCTATCGCGGCGTTGCCGAGATCGCGCAGGGCGTCGACGCGCTCTATGTCTTCGCCGCGAGCTCAGACGCGGTGGCCGGGCATCTGTTCGATCTGACCCATGCTGCGCTGCTCGGCGATGCGCCGGTGCATGAGGCCATGCTGGCGCGCAACCCAGCCGCGGTTGCCTCGATCGTGGCGCGCTTGCAGGACGCCTGCCATCGCGGGCTTTGGGTGCCGCGCCGGAACGCCGTGATCGACGAGCTTGCAACCGCGGCTGCGCGTGCGGAGGCGAAGCCATGAGCGCGCCATCTTCGGTCAAAGGCTGGTGCCCCGGCGCGCGGCGGCCGATGCAGAGCGGCGACGGCCTGATCGTGCGTATCAGGCCGCATGGCGGCAGCCTGCCGGTCGCGAGCCTCGGCGCGCTGGCCGATGCAGCCTTGCGGTTTGGCAGCGGCCAGATCGACCTGACGCGCCGCGCCAATTTGCAGATCCGCGGCGTGACACAGGATGCGCTCGACTCCCTTTGGGACGCGTTGGCCGCGCTCGGCCTGCTCGACGACAGCGCGGAAGCCGAGGCGATCAGGAACATCGCGGTCAATCCGCTGGCGGGGATCGATCCGGCTGAGATCATCGACGTCAGGCCGATCGCCCAGGTGCTCGCATCGCAGCTTGCGGCACATACGGACCTGCAGGCGCTGCCGGGCAAATTTGCCTTCGTCATCGACGGCGGCGGCTTGCTGCCGCTGACCGAGCTTGCGGCCGATGTCCGACTCGAAGCCCGCCGCGAGGGCGCTGATGTCTTCATTGCGGTCGGCGTTGCGACCAAGAGCGGCGTGACGTGGCTGGCGGCTGCGGCGCCGTCGGAAGCTGCAGACGTCGCGGTTCAGGTCGCGCGCGCGATCCTGAAGCATGGCGCGGCCGGACGCGCGCATGCGCTGTCGCCGCAAGCTGTCGATGCGATCGGGGCCGAGCTCGGCTTGCCTAAGCTGCTGCCCGCCAAACTGATCGAAGGCTTGGAGCGCGCCCAGCCGCGCCGTGGCCTCCTTGTGCTGCAAGACCAGCGATACGCCGTCGGCCTTGGCGCTGCGTTCGGGCGTATCGACGGTGGGACGCTGGCGACCCTGGCCGAGGCCCTGACGAGACTAAACGTGACTAACGTCAGGCTGTCGCCATGGCGCGCGCTCTATGCCGCGGTTCGCAGCTGCGCGGACGGCGAAGCGCTGCTCGCAACGGCGCGCGCACTCGGCCTTGTCGTCGACGATGCCGATCCGCTGGTGCAGATCGATGCCTGTTCGGGCGCAGGCTGCTGCGACGCGACCAGCTTGCCAACACGGGAGCATGCCCGCCTGATGGCGCAGCTGGCCGCTCGCACCGGCTTTGCAGGTACGTTGCATGTATCCGGCTGCTCAAAGGGCTGCGCGCGCTCGGCGCCGGCGGATCTGGTTCTGGTCGGTGGGAGCGATTCCTATCGCGTGGTCTGCAACGGTACGGTAAGGGACGAGCCAGCCTGTGCATTCACCGCATCGGAGATCGAGACGAAAGGGATTGAATTGTTGACCAAGCGCAGGAGTGCTCATGCCTGAGGCGCGCGATTATATCCGGGATGGCGCCGAGATCTATCGGCGCTCCTTCGCGACCATTCGCGCCGAGGCTGACCTGTCGCGCTTCCGCGGCCTGGACGAGAAGATCGCGGTGCGGATCATCCATGCCTGCGGCATGGTCGAGATCACCTCCGATATCGCGATGTCGAATGAGTTCGCCGCTGCGGCACGCGATGCGCTGAAGCGCGGCGCGCCCATTCTGTGCGACGCCAAGATGGTGGCGCAGGGCATCACCCGGGCACGGCTGCCGTCGAATAACGAGATCATCTGCACACTCGATGCTCCCGAAGTGCCGACGCTGGCGGCACGGCTCGGCACCACCCGTTCGGCAGCGGCGATCGAGCTGTGGCGGCCGCATCTCGCCGGCGCGCTGGTGGCGATCGGCAACGCGCCGACCTCGCTGTTTCATCTGCTCGACATGCTCGACGCGGGCGCGCCGCGGCCGGCGGCTGTCATCGGCACCGCGGTCGGCTTCGTCGGCGCAGCAGAGTCGAAGGACGCGCTGGCGGCGGACGGACGCGTGCCATACCTGATCGTGAAGGGGCGCAAGGGCGGCAGCGCCATGGCGGTCGCCGCCGTCAACGCCATTGCGAGCGACGCCGAATGAGTTCGCTCGACGATATCGCGGGCTCCGCACGTGCCGGTACCTTGTATGGCATCGGCGTCGGGCCGGGCGACGTGCGCTATCTGACGCTGCGCGCGGCGGGCCTGGTGCGCTCGGTCGATGTCGTTGCGTATTTCGCCAAGCGCGGACTGGAGGGCAACGCGCGTCGCATCGTGACGCCGCTGATGACAGCCGATCGCCACGAACTGCGGCTGGAATATCCCGTCACCGAGGAGGTGCCGGTGGCGGACGTGTCCTATCAAACGCAGATCGCGGATTTTTATCGCCGGGCCGCCGACAGCCTCAGTGCGCATCTGCGCGAAGGGCGCTCAGTCGGGCTGCTCGCCGAGGGCGATCCGTTCTTCTATGGCTCCTTCATGCATATGTGGCGGCGACTCGAACACGAGCATCCGGTCGAGGTCGTGCCGGGTGTCACCGGCATGTCCGGTTGTTGGACGAAGGCCAACGTGCCGATCACCTGGGGCGACGATACTCTGTCGGTGTTGCCTGGGACGCTTGCCGAGGATGTTCTTGCCGATCGCCTCGCGCGATGCGACGCCGCCGTGATCATGAAGGTCGGACGCAATCTGCCGAAGGTGAAACGTGCGGTCGCAAGCGCGGGCCTGCTGGCGCGTGCGCTTTATGTCGAGCGGGGCACCATGGAGGATCAGCGTGTCGTGCCATTGGCCCAATGCGATCAGCAGCGCGGACCTTATTTCTCGATGGTTCTGGTTCCCGGCCAGGGGCGGGCACTATGACCGGCTCGCTCACGGTGGTTGGATTGGGGCCCGGGCGGGCCGAGCTGACGACGCCGGCCGCGTCTGCGGCGCTCGCGCAAGCGACTGACCTGATCGGGTATGGACCCTATCTCGATCGCATCGTCGCTGCGTCCGCCGGGCAGGTGCGGCACGCCACCGGCAATCGCGTCGAGCTCGATCGGGCGCGGCATGCGCTGGAGCTGGCAGCATCCGGCAAATCCGTGGCCGTGGTGTCCGGTGGCGATCCCGGCGTGTTCGCGATGGCGGCCGCGGTATTCGAGGCGATCGAGGCGGGACCTGCCGAGTGGCGCGCGCTCGACATCCGCGTCGAGCCGGGCGTGACCGCGATGCTGGCGGCAGCGGCCGAAATCGGTGCGCCGCTCGGCGGCGATTTCTGCGCGATCTCGCTCTCGGACAATCTGAAGTCGTGGACGACAATCACGCGGCGCCTCGAGGCAGCCTGCGCCGGCGACTTCGTCGTCGCGCTCTATAATCCCTTGTCGAAGGCGCGGCCGCATCAGCTCGGCGAAGCCTTCGAGATCCTGCGTCGGCATAAAGCGCCGTCCACCGTCGTCGTCATGGTGCGTGCGGCGGGCTCGGGTGAGATGCGCCGGATCACGACGACGCTTGGCGAGGTCAATCCAGCGCAGGCCGACATGCGCACTTTGGTGCTGATCGGATCCACAGCCACGCGGCTGATTACGCGCGACGGCCGGGAGCCCTGGATCTACACGCCGCGCCGCGAGGAGCTTGCGCCGTGAGCCAGCTGCGCGTCCAGCCAGCGCATCGCGTCCGCCGGACTCTCGAGCACCGCGCCCTGCGCCTTGTGCGGACGGCTGATCATGATCACGGGAAGCCGCAAGCGGCGACTTGCGACGATCTTGGGATAGGTGGCGGCCCCGCCCGAGTTCTTGGATACGATCATGTCGATCCGCTCCTGCGCGAGGAAGGCTTCCTCCGCCGCGACATCGAATGGCCCACGATCGTGAACAAAGCGGATGTCGGGCGGCAGCGCGACGTCAGGCGAATCGATTGTGCGCGCCACGTAATGGTGTTGGGGCGCCGCGGCGAAGGCGGCGAGCTCCTGCCGGCCGATGCTGAGGAAGACACGCGCCGGCGTGCTGCCGAGTGCAGAAGCGGCAGCTTCGGGAGACTCGACTTCGATCCAGCTGTCACCATCCTCCCGCTTCCACGGGGCGCGCGCGATCGAGCCGAGTGGGATCGCGAGCGCGTTGCAGGCGGCGACCGCGTGGGCCGAGATTTGCGCGGCATAGGGATGGGTGGCATCAATCACCGCGGCGATGTCGTTCTCGCGCAACCAGGCCTCAAGGCCAGCGATGCCGCCGAAGCCGCCGACGCGCGCCGGCAGCGGCTGCTGTTTCGGCGCGGCGGTGCGGCCGGCCAGCGACAATGTCGCCCCGAACCTGTCGTCGTCGGCAAGCAGCCGCGCCAGGTGCGAGGCTTCGGTGGTGCCGCCGAGAATGAGAATGCGCATACGGTGCGAGGTCCATGATGAGCTCGGCCGCAATTTGCAACGCGATGCGCTGGCTGTCCATCATCGGCATCGGCGAGGATGGCGTCGACGGACTGTCGCCATTGGCGCAGCGGCTGATCGCCGACGCGAGGCTCGTGGTTGGTGGCGCGCGGCATCTCGATCTGGCACGATCGTTGATAACAGGCGACCATCTGGTGTGGCCAACTCCACTGCATCAGGCATTCGACCGGATCGCGGCGCGCTGCGGCGAGCCCGTCGTGGTGCTCGCCAGCGGCGATCCGTTCAACTACGGCGTCGGCAAGCAGCTCGCCGGGCGATTTCTGCCCGAGGAAATGCTGTGCTTGCCGCAGCCTTCCGCGTTCAGTCTTGCGGCCGCGCGCATGGGCTGGCCGCTGCAGGACACGACACAAATCAGCCTGCATGGCCGCGCGCTCGAAGGCGTCGTCCGGCATCTGCACCCTGGCGCGCGCATCCTGGCGCTGTGCTGGGACGGCACGACGCCGGTGAAGCTTGCCGCGCTGCTCACGGCGCGCGGGATGGGCGGCTCATGCCTCACTGTGCTGGAAGCAATGGGTGGTCCGCATGAGCGTGTGCGCAGCGCGCTCGCCAGTGCGTTCGATCTTGAAGACGTCGACGCGCTGACGACCGTCGCGATCGAGGTTGTCGCAGACGCCAGCGCGCCGGTGATCAGCCTTGCGCCGGGGCTCGCCGACAACCTGTTCGAACACGACGGACAGCTGACCAAGCGCGAAGTCCGGGCTGTCACGCTGGCGGCCCTGGCGCCGCGTCCGGGAGAGCTCTTGTGGGATGTCGGGCTCGGCGCCGGCTCGGTCGCGATCGAGTGGCTGCTGCGGCATGCTTCGCTGCGCGCCGTCGGCATCGAGACGCGGCGGGACCGCGCGGATCGCGCCGCGCGCAATGCGCTCGCGCTCGGCGCGCCGGATCTGAAGATCGTCGTCGGCGCAGCCCCCGCAGCCTTCACCGGCCTCGATGCGCCGGACGCGGTGTTCATCGGCGGCGGCATTTCGGACGAGGGCGTGTTCGAGGCGGTCTGGGCGCGGCTGAAGCCGGGGGGGCGGCTGGTCGCCAACGCCGTCTCGCTGGAGGGCGAGGGGCAGCTTGCGACTCTGTTTTGCGCGCATGGCGGTGAGCTGGTTCGCTTGGCGGTGTCGCATGCCAAGCCGGTCGGGACCATGCATGGCTTCAAGCCGGCAATGCCGGTCACGCAATGGCGGGTGACCAAGCCATGATCGCACTCGGCATCGGCTGTCGTCGTAACGCGCCCGTCGAAGACATCGAAGCGGTCATTGCCCAGGTGTTAAATGCGGCGTCATTGACGGCCGCGGCGATCGGCATCATCGCGACCGAAAACGACAAGGCGACCGAGCCCGGTCTCGTCGAGGCGGCGCGTCGCCTCGACCGTCCGTTGCGCGGGCTCATCGCGAGCGAGCTGACAAGGATGTCCGATTTCGCGGTGACGCGAAGCGAGCGCGTGCAGCGGCTGAAGGGCGTGCCGTCGGTGGCCGAAACCGCGGCGCTTGCGGCGATCGGGCGGGGCGGGCGACTGATCGTGCCGCGCGTCGCCAACGCGACCGCAACCTGTGCACTGGCGAGCGACGATGCGGAGCAGGCCACATGACGGTGCATTTCATCGGTGCCGGTCCCGGCGCGCCCGACCTGATCACTTTGCGCGGACGCGATCTGATTGCACGCTGCCCGGTCTGCCTTTATGCGGGATCGCTGGTGCCCAAGGCGCTGCTCGATCATTGCCCGGCGGGCGCGCGCATCGTCGATACCGCGCCGCTGTCGCTCGACGAGATCATCGCCGAGATGGTGCGTGCGACGGAGGCTGACGAGGACGTCGCACGGCTGCATTCCGGCGATCTCTCGATCTGGAGCGCGCTTGGCGAGCAGGCGCGACGGCTCGAAGCTTTGCAGATTCCTTACACCGTGACACCGGGCGTGCCGGCCTTCTCGGCCGCGGCTGCCGCACTTGGGCGCGAGCTCACGCTGCCCTCCCTCGCGCAATCCGTGGTGCTGACCCGCACCTCGGGCCGGGCTTCGGCGATGCCCGAGAGCGAAAAGCTATCGCTGTTCGCACAGTCGCGCGCCACGCTCGCCATTCATCTGTCGATCCATGTGCTCGACAAGGTGGTCGAGGAGCTCTTGCCGCATTACGGCGCCGACTGCCCGGTCGCGATCGTCTATCGCGCCAGCTGGCCGGACCAGCGCATCGTCACCGGCACGCTTTCGTCCATCGTCGCCGCGCTGCAAGCCGAGGCGGTGGAGCGCACCGCGCTGATCCTGGTCGGCCCTGCGCTCGCCACGTCCGATTTCCGCGAGAGCGCGCTCTACGATGTCGACTATCAACGGCGCTTTCGCGGCAGAGGCGAATGATGACGGCGGGCGCGCCCAAAGGGCTCATCATCGCGGCGCCGCGCTCGGGCGCCGGCAAGACCACCGTGACGCTCGGCCTGATGCGCGCGCTGGTCCGGCGTGGAACGCGGATCGCGCCGTTCAAATGCGGTCCCGACTACATCGATCTCGCGTTTCACGCGGCTGCGGCCAAGCGCGTCAGCTATAATCTTGACGGCTGGGCTATGTCGGCCCCGCAGCTGGTGCGGCTGGTGAACGAGGCCGCGGCCGACGCCGATCTTGCGATCGTCGAGGGCGTGATGGGATTGTTCGATGGCGCAGCGGCGCCGGGACGGGCGGGGCGGGGTTCGGCGGCCGATCTCGCTGCGCTGCTTGGCTGGCCGGTCTTGCTGGTCATCGACGTCAGCGGCCAGACCGAAACGGCAGCCGCGGTTGCGCTCGGCTGCGCGAAATTTCGCGCGGACGTCCGGATTGCCGGCGTGATCCTCAATCGCGTCGCCAGCGCGCGGCATCTGGCTTTGATCCAGCCGGCATTCGACAGGATCGCGATCAAGGTTCTCGGTGCATTGCCGCGGGACGATGGCTTCGTGCTGCCGGAACGGCATCTCGGCCTCGTGCAGGCCCAGGAGATCGAGGGCATCGAGGCGCGGCTTGATCGCTTGGGCGGTGAGCTCGCCGCCACGACCGATCTCGATGCGATCGCGGCACTCGCTCAGCCGATCGCAACGGCGCCGCACGACAACGATCCTGGCGACATCGGCATCCGGCCGCCCGGCCAGCGCATCGCGATCGCCTCAGATGCAGCGTTCTCCTTCAACTATCCGCATCTGGCGCTGCACTGGCGCGCGCGTGGCGCCGAGATCGTGCCGTTCTCGCCATTGGCGAATGAAGCGCCCGATGCCGCGGCCGACGCGATCTGGTTCCCCGGCGGCTATCCGGAGCTGCATGGCGCGCGCCTGAACGCGGCACGGCGGTTCCTGGACGGCTTGCAAAACGCCGCAGGGCGCGGCGCGCGCATTCACGGTGAGTGCGGCGGCTACATGGTGCTGGGGCAGGGGATCGAGGATGCCGAGGGGCATCGCCATGCCATGGCTGGCTTGCTGGCTCTGGAGACGTCGTTTGCAAAGCGGCGGCTGCATCTCGGCTATCGCCGGGCTCGTCTGCTGGCCGATTGCGGCCTTGGCCCGCGCGGCGCTGTGGTCCATGGCCATGAATTTCACTATGCCAGCATCGTGAGCGAAGGCGATGAGCCACTGCTCGATTGCCACGACGCGTCCGGAGGACCGATTGTGGAGCGGGGGGCGCGACGCGGCATGGTCAGCGGCAGTTTCCTGCATGTCATTGCCGGTGATGCGCCATGAGCGATGCAAACAGGCAGCTACACTTCGATGCGGCTTTCAAGCAGCGCTTTGCGGAGCTGGTGCGCTGGCGTCGCGACGTGCGCCGGTTTCGCTCCGATCCGGTCCCGGCCGAACTCATCGTTCAGCTGCTGTCGCTTGCTACCTACGCGCCCTCGGTCGGCTTCAGCCAGCCTTGGCGCTTTGTGCTGGTTGAAAGTCCAGAGCGTCGCGCCGCTATCAGCGCCAATTTCGAATGCGCCAATCGCGCAGCGCTCGACGGTTATGACGGAGAGCGGCGCGCGACCTATGCGCGACTGAAGCTCGCGGGCCTCGCGCAGGCGCCGGTGCATCTTGCGGTCTGTGCCGATGAGGCGACCGATGTCGGGCATGGTCTGGGACGGCAGACCATGCCAGAGACGCTGCGCTACTCGGTGGTCACTGCCGTGCAGACGTTATGGCTGGCCGCACGCGCGGAGGGGCTCGGCGTTGGCTGGGTTTCGATCCTCGATCCGGACGCCGTATGCAGCACACTGGACCTGCCGACCGAGTGGCGGCTTGTCGCCTATCTCTGCATCGGCTGGCCGGAAGAGGAGCATGACGATCCCGAGCTGGAACGTCACGGCTGGCAGGAGCGGCTCTGCGATCACGCGATCGAGCCGCTCAAGCGCTGAATATCACGAGGCCATCGCGAGCGGCGGCGCTTCGACCGCGACAGGCGCAACTGGCTTCGGCGCGGCGGTACCAGCGAGCTGAAAGCGCATTCCATTCAGCGTCACTGTCAGCGGTATGCCGCGGAAATCGTCATGGAAGGCGTGGATGCGGCGCTTCATCTCGGCAGGCGCAATGTCGGCCGGCATGTTGCACATCGCAGCATACATCTGCCTGGTGCTCCTGGTGCCGCTCCAGGTGACGGGCAGCACCGGCAGCGGCGCGACGCTACATGCGATCTCGCGCGACATGCGCCAGAACAGATAGGCAAGCCGCACGAACGCCATCTGCTCGAGACCGCGCACCTCGAGGCCCGCAGGGATATCGAAGGATTCCACGCCGACGATCGTGCCGCAATCGACGCGCGCTTCCATCACATGGGCGATGGCGCCGAACTGCGTTGCACCGTCATAGAGCGCGAAATGCGCCGGCGCCCAGCCCGGATAGTCGGCAGGGCCGGGGTGGAAATTATAGGCACCATAGCCCAGCGCATTCAGGATGCGAGCCGGGACGATGACGCCAGTGGTGAACGCGACGAGACGCGCGTTGCGGAGAACCTCCGGCTCGATTGCGTCGAGATCTTCCGGCGTGACGGCGCAGCGGAATGACAGCGCCGGATTGTGGGCTTTCAGGAGTTCGGTGAGCGCCAGTTGTTGATCACGACTGCCGGTGAGAAGAATGACGGTGTTGAACATGTGGGCTCTCAGTCTTGATGCTTAGATCTCAGCGGCGATAGTCGTGACGGTGCCGGACTTGACGATCTTGTCGGAGGTCGCGAGCGAGCGGAACAGATCGCTCGGCAGGTCCTGCCACGGCGCGATCTCGATGACGCGATTGTCGGCGAGGAGTGCGGCCTCCTTGG